>Ga0302324_100000605_pt1 | contig 92110 bp, 91 predicted proteins | sample Palsa_T0_1_FD_201949 | JGI IMG/M metagenome (GOLD analysis project Ga0302324, IMG submission 201949) | Peat permafrost microbial communities from Stordalen Mire near Abisko, Sweden - Palsa_T0_1 | ecosystem: Environmental > Terrestrial > Soil > Palsa > Peat permafrost | place: Sweden: Abisko... | reverse complement strand
AATGAGCGCAACTCCCGCGCCGCCGCTTTAGGCCGCTAACCTCTCGAGCAAGGGCGAGTCGTTCCGTCCACGAGCCACGAATGCCTCGAATCCCGCCGGCAAGTTGCCGACGATTTCCCGGGCCAGCGCCGGCTCGCAGGCCATGAAAATACAGGCCCCCGTCCCAGTCAGGCGCGCCGCCCCATAAGTCGAGAGCCAGTCGATGGCGCGCGCGACCTCGGGATATCGGCGCCGCACCACCGGAAGACAGTCGTTCCTACCGCCGGCCGCCAGAAAACCGTGAATTGTGATGGGCGGGGTATTCCTTGTCAATTCGGGGTCCTGGAACACATCCCGCGTGCTGATGAAGACATTTGGCTTGATAATCAGATAGTTATGCTCATCGGGTGCGAGCGGAGGATAGAGCGGAGTGAGCCTTTCCCCTACCCCCTCCGCCCAGGCTGCACGCCCGCGCACGAACACGGGGACATCGGCGCCAAGCTTCAAGCCGAGCGCGGCAAGCTCATCGACCGACAAATCGAGGCGCCAGAGCTGGTTGAGCGCGACCAGGCACGTGGCCGCATCCGAGCTTCCGCCGCCGAGGCCGGCTCCCATGGGAATGCGCTTCAACACACTGATGTCGGCGCCGCGCCCCGTTCCCGTGGCCGCCTTGAGGAGAAGCGCCGCACGCACACACAGATCCTGCTCGGGATCGACGCCCGCGGCGCCGGCGCCGCGCCGGACCGCCCCGTCCTCGCGCGCTGCGATCGTCAGCTCATCGCACAGATCGATGAACTGAAAGCAAGTCTGCAGCTCGTGATAGCCGTCCGGCCGCCGGCCGACGATGTGCAAAAACAGATTCAGCTTGGCCGGCGCGGGCCAGGGCCGTAGACTTAGGTTACGGGCACTCACCGCGGATCCTCCCAACGATCCACCGCGATGCGCACGCGAACATCCGCTCTGCTCAACACCATGCGCGCGGGTAACTCATCTCCCCCTTGCGGCCGGTACTGATCGTAATCGATGCTCCAGCCCGCTTGAGAGAGATGTAGCGCGCGGTCCTGCGCGTTGCGAGTGAGCTCGAAGGGAGCGTCGGGATTCGGAATACCGAGGAGCCAGAACCGCAGATTCTCGAGCGGCAGCTCGAACCCCAGCCGCGTCTCCAGCTGTGCCGTCACCGCAGGCGCTGGCGGCGCGCCGTTGAGCGACAACCCCTCGGGCGACAGGGTCAGGGCGAGCGCGCCGACGCCGAAGGGTCCTGCGAGATGCAGCTCGCTCACGCTATCCTTCTGTCGCCAATCGAGGCTCGCCTGCCAGCCTTGCTGTCCCAGCGCCGCGGCCGCTCGGCCATCGAGTTGCCAGGTGCGCGCGTGCTCGAGCACCGTCACACGCTCATCCCACGGCACGAGCGGGGCCGTCGGCCGTACCCGCGGGGTTGCGCATCCGGCCAGCACCGAGGCACACGCGAGCAGTGGGAACCAACGCCGCATGTCACGGAGCGACGGAAGCGTTCAGGCGCCGCCGCGTGGCAATCAGCAGGCGAGTATCGGAGTCGGCGCGTGCCGCCTCGTCCCACACCTGATCGGCCTCGGCGTGCCGGCCGACGTGCCACAACACCTCGCCATAATGGGCGCCGATGTCGGCGCTGCGGTCCTCGGCGTGGGCTAGTGCCAGGTAAGGCAGCGCCTGCTCGTCGTGTCCCTGCCGATAGAGCACCCAACCGAGGCTGTCCAGAATGGCGGCATTGCGGGGAGCCGCCGCGTAGGCGCGCTCGATGAGCGCGCGTGCCCGCGCAAGCTTGAGGTTGTGGTCCGCGAGCGTGTAGCCGTAGGCGTTCAGAGCCGCCGGATCGTCCGGGCGCAGCTTCAGGACCTCCTTCAGCTCCTTGAGCGCGGCACCGACGTGCCCCGCCTCCTCATCCGTCGTGGCAACGGCATAGCGCAGATCGACGCTGTCCGGATATTGCTCTCGCCCGCGATCGAGCACGGCAAGTGCCTGTCGCGCATCGCCCGCGTCCGAGTAGATCTTCGCACGCGCCGCGAGCACCTCCGGCGCGCGAGCGGGCTCGTCCTCGATCAGATGATCCAGGATCTCCTGCGCGGCCGCCGCGGCGCCGTGAGTCTGCAGGATGGTGCTCGCGCGCACGAGAGCTGCCCCGGCGTTGTCCCCGCTCTGCACCTGCGCGTAAAGACGCAGCGCCTTCTCGAGGTCGGCCCGCCGCTCGGCGATCAATCCGAGATAGTAAAAGGAATCATCGATGAACTTGCCCGTGGTCAAGAGCTCGGTGAAATGCCGGGCCGCCGCGTCGAGATCGCCGTTCTGGAACTCGATCAGCCCCAGAAGCCGCAAGGCCACGGCCTGCGACTCCGCATCCCGCGCGAGCGACTCGAGCTGCGCGATCGCCGCTTGATCTTGACTGGCGGCAAGGAGCAGGAGCGCGTAATTGAGGACGTTGGCAGGCGTCGCATCGCGCTCTGCGAGGGCACGCGACTCCGCGAGCGGCTCCTCCGTATCGCCGGAGAGGATCCGGGCGCGCCACAATCCCTGCTGAAGCTCGCGGCGTGACTCGGCCGGGCCGGCCACCTCGTCGTTGGCAGGCTCCTCGCTCCCCGGCTTAGGCGTGAGCGCGAGCGCCCGCGAGAAATCGGCCGCCGCAGCGGCCGGATCGTCGGCGCGCAAAGCGGCGAGGCCTGAAAGGCGTAGTGCCGCCGCGGAACTCGGGAAATCCGCCGCCAGTCGATCAAAGAGCCGGCGAGCGGCGAACACGTCGTCGCTCGCCTCGAGCTCGGTCTCGAGATCCTTGAGCTCCGCATCCGTCCCGCGCGGCGAGCTCGAAAGAACGATGCGAAATTGGTTCGCCGACTCGTCGATCCGCGCAAGGGCGAGCGCGGCGCGGGCAGCCGCACGGTGCGCATCGATCGATTGCGGATCGAGGGTCAGCCAGCGCGTCGCGATCGCGACCGTCAACGAGGGCTGCAGACACTCGCTCGTCACCTCGCTCGCATGCGCAATGAGCGTCAAGTCGGTGGCGCTCTGCGCCGCGGTGGCATATTGCAGCGCCGCCGTGCGCGGCTCGCCGCGCGCCAGGGCGAGTTCGCCGGTGACGGTGTAATACACCTCGGACTTTTCGACGGGCGCGGGAGCGAGCGGCGGTCCCGCGCATGCGGTGCAGGCCAGTAGTAGCCCTAGCGCCAGACAGGCTTTCGCGGACAAAGTGCGGGGCGCACGGCCCATCGCCGGGATCGATTTCGAGAACACGCCCGCACTATAGCCAAATGAGGGGGGCGTTGCCCCGGATTCCGGCTTGATCTGGGGGTGTTTCTTACCCAAAATCACAAGGTTAAGGAAAGCGCGCGCCCATGGCATTCAACGTTCTCGGCCTCAACCACAAGACCGCGCCGCTTGCGTTGCGCGAGAAACTGGCGTTCAACGAAGATCGCCTGGCCGCGGCGCTGCGCGCCTTGAGGCAGGAGCTCGGCATCACCGAGGTGGTGATCCTCTCGACCTGCAATCGCACGGAAGTGTATTGGTCGGGCAATGCGAGCGCCGCGGAACTGTCGCAGTGGCTCGAGAACCATCACGGCAACAACTTAGACCTCGCCTCGAGCCTGTACGTCCATCAGGACCGGCTCGCAGTCGCTCATGCCTTCGCGGTCGCCTCGGGACTCGACTCCATGGTGCTGGGGGAGCCTCAGATTTTGGGCCAGCTCAAGGACGCCTATCGCTTGGCGCACGAGACCGGCAGCACCGGCCCCGCGCTCAACAAGCTGTTTCAGGCGGCGTTTTCGGCCGCAAAGCGCGTCCGATCCGAGACGCAGATCGGCGCTAACGCCGTCTCGCTCGCCTCCGCGGCTGTCGGCCTGGCGCGGCGGATGTACGCGGACCTCCGCGAGCGCACCGCACTCATGATCGGCGCGGGCGAAATGATCGATCTCACCGCCCGACATTTTGCGAGCGCGGGAGTGAAACGGCTCGTGATCGCCAATCGCACGCTCACGCGGGCGCAGGCGCTCGCCGGCAAGATCCAGGCCTACGCGACCGACTTGAGCGCCCTGGAGAAGGAGCTCGTCGATGCGGACATCGTGGTGAGCTGCACTTCGGCGCCTCAGCCGCTGATCACCAAGAGCGTCGCCGCCGCGGCGGTGCGTAAGCGCCGGCACCGGCCGATTTTCATGGTCGATCTCGCGGTGCCGCGCGACATCGAGCCTGCCGTGGCCGAGCTCTCCGACGTGTATCTCTTCTCGATCGACGACTTGCAGCACATCGTCGAGGAGAACCGCCGCGAGCGTGAGGCGGCCGCGGGCGGCGCGCGGCGCTTACTCGAGGAGGAAGTGGCGCGATTCGTGGCCGATCTGCGCGCGCAGGATGCGGGGCCCGCCATCCGTGCGATGCGGCAGCAGGCCGACGCGATCCGTGCCCAGACCGTCGAGCAGGCCCGGCGGATGCTGCTCTCGGGCAAATCCACCGACGAGGTCATCGAATACCTGGCCAACACCCTCACGAACCGGCTTCTGCACTCCCCCACCCAGGCGCTGCGCCAGGCCTCGGAGTCCGCTGACCCCGCGTTGGCGCAGCTCCTGGCGCGCCTGCTTTCTGAATAACGCTCCCGACGTTTTCGGCGAAGGCCGCTATAATTTGCGGCATGAAGGACTCGATCCGACGCAAGCTGGAAAAGCTCGACGAGCGCCACGAGGAGATCGGCCGCCTCTTGTCCGAGCCCGATGTAATCGGGCGCCAGAACCAGTTTCGCGATCTGTCCATGGAGTACGCGCGCTTGGGTCCGCTCATCGATCGTTATCGCGGGTTTCTCGCCCTCGAGGAGGACCTGGGCACCGCCCGCGAGCTCGAGATGGAGGATGAGCTCAAGGAGCTCGGCGCCCGTATCGATGTGGAAGAGCAGGCGCTGCAACGCCTTCTTGTGCCCAAGGATCCCCATGACGAGAGCAACATCTTTCTGGAGGTGCGCGCGGGTACGGGAGGCGATGAGGCCGCGCTGTTCGCCGGCGATCTGTTCCGCATGTATGCCCGCTACGCCGAATCGAAGCGCTGGGAGGTCGAGGTGCTCTCCGAGAGTCCCGGCGAGCACGGCGGATACAAGGAAATCATCAGCCGCATCATCGGTCGCGGCGCATACTCGCTCCTGAAGTTCGAGTCGGGCACGCACCGCGTTCAGCGCGTGCCGGCGACCGAGGCACAAGGACGCATTCACACCTCGGCATGCACGGTCGCGATCCTGCCCGAGCTCGAAGCGGTCGAGTCCGTCGACCTGAATCCCGCGGACCTGCGCATCGATACCTACCGCTCCTCGGGCGCGGGGGGACAGCACGTGAACAAGACCGACTCCGCGATTCGCATCACGCATCTGCCCACCGGCATCGTGGTCGAGTGCCAGGACGAGCGATCGCAGCACAAGAACCGCTCGCGTGCGCTCTCGCTTCTGAAGGCGCGGCTCCTCGCGGACGAGCGCGAAAAGCAGGCGAGTCAGCAGGCGCAGTCGCGCAAGCTTCAGGTGGGCTCGGGCGACCGCTCGGAGCGCATCCGCACCTACAACTTTCCGCAAGGGCGCGTGACCGATCACCGCATCAACCTGACGCTCTACAAGCTCGACGACGTCATGAACGGCAATCTCGACGAGCTCATCGGAGCGCTGAATCAGGAATACCAGGCCGAAGAGCTTGCAAGCCAGATCGAATGAGGAGCCCTTTGAATGCGCCGCCCATCGAATGGAACCGGTCCCCCGATCCGAGCACGGTCGAGTTCGCCTTGCGGCAGGGCGTCCGCTCGCTTATCGCCCACAGTGGCTCACCGCAGCTCGATGCCGAAGTGCTCTTGAGCACCGTGCTCGGCGTCGAGCGCTCGGCGCTCATCGCCCGCGGCTTCGACCCTCTCGCCGAGGATGCCCTGCGGACGTATCGAGATCTGATCGAGCAGCGCAGGAGCGGCATGCCCGTCGCATACCTCACCGGCCGCCGGGAATTCTGGTCGCTACCGCTCAAAATTACTCCCGCCGTGCTGGTGCCGCGGCACGAAACCGAGATCCTGGTGGAGGTCGCGTTGAAGCACGTGCCGAAGTCCGAGGAGCGTGCCGTGCTCGACCTGGGTACCGGCTCAGGCGCGGTGGCGCTCGCCATCGCCTCCGAGCGGCCGCTCGCCCGCGTCGTGGGCGTCGATGTGTCGCCGGGCGCGCTCGGCGTTGCCCGCGAGAACGCGCGTGCTCTGGCGCTGCGCAACGCCACCTTTCGATTAGGATCCTGGTTCGACGCCGTCCCGGATGAGCGCTTCGACGTGGTGGTTGCAAACCCGCCGTACGTCGCGGACGGCGATCCCGCGCTCGCGGCGCTCGCCGCCGAGCCGGTGCTCGCGCTCGTCGCGGGGCCCGAGGGACTCGATGCGCTCGAGGCGATCGTCGCCCAGGCCCCGTCGCATTTGACCCGCGGCGGATGGCTTCTGCTCGAGCACGGCAGCACGCAACAGCTTGAGGTCGCTCGGCTCCTGGAGCGCCGCGGCTTCGCCGCCGTCGAGAGCCATTCCGATTACTCCGGCCTTCCTCGCGTCACGCGGGGAACCTTTCCCTCGCCCCTCAAGGAGCGCACATGATCCACTTCGAGACAACCCTTGGTCGATTCACCGTCGAGCTTCACGAGAAGGAGGCGCCGATCACCGTGGCCAACTTCTTGAAGTACATCGACGAGGGCTTTTTCGACGGCACGACCTTTCATCGCATCGTCCCCGGATTCGTGATCCAGGGCGGCGGCTTCACCGAGGACATGTCCCAGAAGCGCACCCACCCCCCCATCAAGAACGAGGCGGACAACGGTCTCAAGAACGAGCGCGGAACGCTCTCCATGGCACGCACCAACGACGTCAATAGCGCGACCTCGCAATTCTTCGTGAATCTCAAGGACAACGACTTCCTCGATCACACGCGCGGCAATTTCGGTTATGCCGTGTTCGGACGGGTGACCGAGGGAATGGACGTGGTCGACAAGATAGCCGCCGTCAAGACGGGCCGGCGCCATGGCCATCAGGACGTGCCGCTCGAGACCGTGACCATGACCCGCGTTCACCGCGCCGAGAAGAAGACCGAGAAGAAGTAAGCCGCCGCACGCCGGACCGGACGAGTTGGCGCGCAGCAAGACCTTCCTGGGCCGCCTCTGGCGCGCACTCGCGTGGCTCGTGCTGCTATTCGTGGGGCTCTCGATCCTATCGGTAGCGCTCCTGCGATGGATCGATCCGCCCGGGAGCGCCTTCATGGCGGAGAGACGGCTCGCGGCGTGGGTCACCCACGACCGGAACCACGTGTCCCGGCACACGTGGGTGGATCTCGCGCGCATCTCGCCCAATCTGCCACTCGCCGTGGTCGCCTCGGAGGATCAGAAATTCCCTGAGCATTGGGGGTTCGACGTCGAGGCCATCGAGAAGGCCTATCAGCTCAACCAGCACAGCCATCGCGTACGCGGGGCCAGCACCATCAGCCAGCAAGTGGCGAAGAATCTGTATCTTTGGTCCGGCCGCAGCTATTTCCGCAAAGGCCTCGAGGCGTACTTCACGCTGCTCATAGAGGGCTTGTGGCCGAAGCGGCGCATCCTCGAGATCTATCTGAACGTCGCGGAGTTCGGCGACGGCACCTATGGCGCCGAGGCGGCCTCCGAACGCTTCTTCCACCTCCCGGCCTCGCGCCTGTCGCGAAGCGATGCCGCCATCCTCGCCGCGGTGCTGCCGAACCCCGAGCGTTATTCGGTGGCGGCGCCCTCGCGTTATGTCCTGCAGCGCAGGGACTGGATCTTAGGTCAAATGCAGGCCCTGGGAGGCCCGGAGATGCTGAGCGAGATCGACGCCTATCCGGACCGCCGCCGTTGAGCAACGCCCGAGCTCAAAAAGAAACCGCATGGGACCTCCCCGCGTTATGATAGCCGCGAGGTCGAGTCGCAAGGAGCACGCCGTGTCGACAACCAATAACTATGCCCCGCCGCAGAGCGTCGTGGCCGACATACCCTCAACCGATACCCCCTTCGAGAAGGCCACGCGCCTGTCTCGCTTGGGAGCGGTCATGATCGATGCACTGATATTCACCATTCCCTTCATACCGAGTTACGTGACGGCCATCAGCGCGATGGCTCACACACGTATGAACGGCTACAACTACGTTGCCGTTTGGTCCGCCATGGCGGGCGCGGGAATTTTTTTCTACGCGGCTTTGCTCATCAACCTCGTGCTGATCGTGATCACGACCGTGCTCGTCTACCGTAACGCCCAGACCATCGGCAAGAAGCTCGTGGGCATCAAGGTCGCGCGCACCGACGGTTCACGCGCCACCTTGGCGCGGATATTCTGGCTGCGTTACCTGGTCAACAGCCTGATCATGTGGGTGCCGTTTTTCGGTACCTTCTATTTTCTCATCGACAGTCTCATGATCTTCGGCGAGCAGCGGCGCTGCTGCCACGACTATATCGCCGACACCATCGTCATTCGGGCTTGAATCCGCCGATCGACACCATTCTCACCGCGGAGACCCCAGAGGGTATCGCGATCTCGATACGCCCCGCCGGTTTCGCGGTGCGCGCCACGGCCTTCCTGATCGACGCGACGATCCGCGTGCTCTTTCTGATGACCTGTGCCAGCGTGCTCGCCGCCGGCGGCCGTTTCGGCGGCGGCCTCTTCTACATCTTCCTCTTCGTCTTGAACTGGCTCTATCCCGTGATCTTCGAGCTCACCCCGGCGGCCGCCACGCCCGGCAAGCGCATCATGGGCCTCGTCGTGCTCATGGCGAACGGCTTGCCGATCACCCCGGCAGGCTGCTTGATCCGCAACCTCATGCGGGTCGTCGACGTCCTGCCGCTTTTCTACGCATTCGGCATCGTCACGGTGCTGTTGCGCGGCGACTCACGCCGCATCGGCGACCTGGCGGGCGGGACGGTCGTCGCCTACCGCTACGACGTACAGCCGGCAGGCTCGCTCGCCGATGCCGATCCCATGCCCCCGCCAATCGCCCTGTCGAGGCGCCAGCAGATCGCCATCATGGCCTTCGGATTTCGGGTGGGACGCCTCACCCCACAACGTGCCGAGGAGATCGCCGAGCTCGCTTCGGCCGCCGTGGCGGACACGCCCGCGCGCCCCTCGCTAACCGCCCGGCTCGTGGGCATAGCCCGCTGGCTGCACGGCGAGCGCGGCGCGCCCGCACCCGCCGGTTCCCCCGCGCCATGACTGCGCTCGAGTTCCAGACCGCGCACGAGGCGCTGTGGGCCGAGCTCGAGCAAGCGATCCGGCTCCCGGAGCGCAGGCTCGATCCGCAGCGATTCCTCGCCCTCTACCGGACGTGCTGCGAGCACCTTGCGCTCGCCGAGGCGCGCAGCTTCCCGTCCGCCATCGTCGAGCGGCTCTCGATCGTCACTGCACGCGCCCATCAGATCGTGTACCGGCAAAGCGACTTCGGCATCGCGCGCATTGCGCGAGTCCTCTTGAATCGCTTTCCGGCGATGGTGCGCGCGCATCGCGGCTACGTGGCGCTCGCGGCGCTCTTGGTCCTGGGGCCGGCCATCGGCCTCGGACTTGCCGTATATCACAACCCGGACCTCATCCTGTCCATCGTCGACGGCAGCACGGCGGCGAAATTCGAGAAGATGTACGACCCTTCGAACGAGGTGCTCGGACGGCTGCGCGATGCGGGCAGCAACTGGATGATGTTCGGTTTCTACATCATGAACAACATCGGCATCGCCTTTCAATGCTACGCGACCGGGATCTTGCTCGGCGTCGGGAGCGTCTACTTCATCGCCATGAACGGTGCGTTCGGCGGCGCGATCGCGGGATACGTCGCTTCCGCGGGCTTCGGCGGCACCTTCTTCTCGTTCGTCGCCACGCATTCCGCCTTCGAGCTGACCGCCATCGTGCTCTGCGGCGCGGCGGGCCTGCGGATCGGTCGCGCGGTGCTCCTGCCCGGACGGCTGCCGCGCGCGGCAGCACTCGAGCTCGCGGCCAAGGACACGAGCATCATCGTGTTCGGCTCCGCGGTGATGCTCGTCATCGCTGCGGCGATCGAGGCTTTCTGGTCGTCCGCGGCGTGGATCACGCCGACCGCGAAGTACTCCGGCGCCGCTGCCTGCTGGATTCTGGTTACCCTGTTCTTCCTGCGTCGCCCTTATGCAGATTGATGCCATCGCTCTAACGCTCCGGCCGCGCTCCGTGTGGGAAGGCTGCGACCTCGGGGTTCAACTCCTGCACTTCAAAATGCGGTCGGTCTATGCCTGCTATCTCGCCGTGGCGGTGCCCAGTTTCCTGGTGTGCCTCGCGACCTATCCGCTCGAGCCTTGGCTGCCCGCCTTAGCTGTCTGGCTCGCGAAGCCCTGGCTGGACCGCGCCGCCTTGTTCGCGTTGTCGCGAGCGCTCTTCGGTGAAGCCACCGGACCTAAGGATCTGTGGGCTGCGCGAGAGCGAGTCCTGCGGCCGAATCTCCTCACGCTTCTGCTCATGCGCTTGAGCGCCTCGCGCTCCTTCAAGCTGCCCATCGTGCAGCTCGAGGGACTTTCCGGGCGGGCGCAACGCGACCGCGTCCGGCAGCTGACCCTGCGCCATCGCGGCGTGGCGCGTGCCATGACCCTCGCATTCGCGAACGCTGAGCTGGCCTTGTGCTCGAGCGTGCTCATGCTTCGCGTGATGCTCGCGCCGCATGTCTTTGGGTTCGAGAGCGGCTGGCTGACGGGTCTCGCCTCCGCCCATGCCGGGCTCGTCGCCTCGATCGCCTATGCCGTGGCCGTCGCGTTCCTGGAGCCGTTCTATGTGGCGGCCGGGTTTGGTCTCTATCTCAATCGCCGCGTCGAGCTCGAGGCGTGGGACATCGAGCAGGAGTTTCGACGTGCGTTCGCGCGCTGAATGTCTCGCCCTGTGTCTCGTTCTGTGTCTCGTCCTGTCTCTCGCACTGGATCTCGCGAGCGGCGTTTGGGCGGCGACCGGCGCGGCCGCGAGCGCACCGGCCGATGCGGCCGCCATCGGGACGTACTTGAGCCGCGACGAGATCCGCGCGGCGGCGGCAAAGCTGCGCGCGGATCCCAATCTCGGCGGAGAGAACACCTTGCGGACGCTCCGCTGGAACCAGGTGAATGAAGCGAAGGCCGGTCCGACATCCCGCTGGTTGACGCAGGTTTTCGATTTTCTGGCGCAATCCTCGAGCCTGATAGTCTGGATCGCGGGAGCGCTCTGCGTGGCGATCGCCGTGGTGTGGGGGATCCGGATGCTCCGAAAACGAGCCCCCGCCACCGCGACACCGGAGCTCGAGGTCGCGAGCCTGCACGGGCTCGACATCCGCCCCGAGTCGCTGCCCGAAAATATCGGCGCGGCCGCCTTGGAGCTCCTCGAAGCGGGACGCGAGCGCGAGGCGCTTTCCTTGCTCTATCGCGGCGCGCTCTCCCGCGCGGTGCACCGGCACGGCATCGCGATCGGTGCCGCGGCCACCGAGGGCGAGGCGCTGCGTGCGGTCAATGCGACGCTCGATCCGCCTCGCGCAGCTTATTTCACGGACCTCGTCGCACTCTGGCAGCGCACCGTATACGCGGGCGAGTCGGTTAGCGCTAAGCCGATCGCGCGCCTCTGCCGGGGTTTCGCTGAATCGCTCGAGGGCTCCGCGCCGTGAGTCCGAATCTCGCGCGCAACCTCGGAGTCCTCGTTCTGCTCGCGGCGCTCGCGGCCTGGATAGCCTTCAATGTCCACTGGGAAACCATCACCGTGCCCACCCCTCCGAAAGGCGAGGCGCTGCGCAACCCCTACTACGCTCTCGAGCATTTCGCCGCCAATCTGGGCATCCATGCCCTGAAGATCGCGAGTGTGCGCGGGCTTGCGCCCGAGGCCGTGCTGGTTTTCGAGGAACCGGGCGATGAGCTCACGCACCCGCCCGTCGAAGCGCTCGAGAACTGGGTCGAGTCGGGCGGTCGCCTGGTGATCAGCTCGGTGCTGCTCGACTCCTACCCGGCGCTGAAGGCGTGGAGCGGCATCAAGCGGGCGCGAGCATCCCCTCACCCTACGCAAGCACCGTCGGCAACGCCCACTCCCACAGCGCCTGCGCAGAGCAAGCCGAACGCGGCAGCGGCTCCCGCGCACTCCACGGAGTCGGGCTTTGACTGCCCACTCATGACGGTACGCGCGGACGGCACGCCCACGGGTCAGTCGTTCCGGGTGTGCGATGCCGGTCCGACGCTCGGCTTCGACGGCGACCGAGCGCCGGCCTGGTCGCTGTCGGACGATCGAGGCATGCACGTCATTCGCACGGGCGTCGGCTTGGGCGAGGTCACCGTCCTCGAGCCTGCCGGGGTGCTGAGCAACGCGATGCTCAAGCGCGCGGATCATGCGGAAATGTTCGCCGCAGCGGCGGGTCTACGCCACGACGACATGCTACTCATCTTTCACCCCACGACGGCCGAGCCGTTACCGGCGCTCCTGTGGCGGCTCGCCGCTCCCGGAATCCTGTTCTTGCTCGCGGCGCTTCTCGCTGTCGCCTGGCGCCACGCGCCGCGCTTCGGGCCGCCGCTGCCGCTGCCAACCCCAGTGCGCCGCTCCCTGGCCGAGCAGATTCGGGCCAATGCGCGCTTCGCCTGGCGCACGCATAGCCTCGAAGGGCTACGGACTTCGGCGCGGCGGTCCTTGGATGAGACGGCGGCCCGGCACATCGCCGGCTATGGCGCTCTCGACGCCTCGCAGAGAGCGGAGCGCCTGGCGGCCTTCACCGGCCTCGATGCCGCCGCCATCGGTGCCGCACGCGCCGAAGTCACCCTGCGCCGACTCAACGAGGAGCGCGCCGCCATCACGTTGATGGAAGTCTGCCGGCGTATCTTGCTTAGAATGCACTCGGACCACCAAAGGCCACCCGCATGATCGACGAATCTCCCGCCATCGCGCGCGCCGGCGAGCTGCTTGGCAAGCTGCGTACTCAGATCGCCCGAGCGCTGGTGGGGCAAGCCGCGACCGTGGATCAGACGCTGATTGCGCTTCTGGTCGCCGGCCACGTGCTCATCGAGGGCGTGCCAGGGCTCGGCAAGACATTGCTGGTGCGTGCCCTCGCCCAGGCGGTGTCGCTCAAGGTGGCGCGAATCCAGTTCACGCCCGACCTGATGCCCTCCGACATCACCGGCCATGCGGTGCTTGACCCCGAGACCCACGCGATGCGCGTTGTGCGTGGGCCGGTGTTCACCAACATCCTCCTCGCCGATGAGATCAACAGAGCCCCGGCGAAGACGCAGAGCGCGCTCCTCGAGGTCATGCAGGAACACCAGGTGAGTCTGGAGGGAGAGAGCTTGCTGCTGCCGCGCCCGTTCATGGTGCTGGCGACGCAAAATCCGCTCGACACCGAAGGAACGTACCCGCTGCCGGAGGCGCAGCTCGACCGATTCCTTCTGAAGATCGACATGCAGTACCCCACGGAGCGCGAGGAAGTGGACATCGTCACCCGCACCACCACCGATCAGACCGGCGATCAGCTGCCGCTCTCCCAGGTGGCGGCCGTACTCAGCGATCGCGCCATTCTCGCCCTGCAAACCCTCGCCGCGCGGCAACGGGTCGATGCGGCGGTGGTCGATTATGCGGTTCGCATCGCGCGCGCGACCCGCGACTGGCCCGGTATCGCGATCGGAGCCGGCTCACGCGGCCCGATCGCGCTCATTCGCGCCGCGAAGGGCGCTGCGTTGCTCGCGACGCGTTCTTTCGCGACGCCGGACGACGTCAAGGGTGTGGCGCTCGCGGCGCTTCGCCACCGCATCGCGCTCTCCGCCGACGCACAGCTCGACGGCCGCAAGCCGGACGATGTGTTGACGGCCATCCTCGAGGCAACGGCGGCACCCCGTTTGTGAAGACGTTCCTGGCCTCCGTGCTGCCATCACGCACCCTGACCGCGTTGCTCGGCGGCGCAGGCGCCGCGCTGATCGCGCTTAGATTCAGCTCGCTGACGCCGGCCACGATCGCGCTCGCGGCGGCAGGCCTTTGCGTCGGGTTGCTGGCGCTACTGGCTCTCGACGCGCGGCTCAGCTCGATATCCTGGGTACGGGCGCCGCTCACGCTCACACGCCGCTTGCCGCATGCCTTCGCCGTCGGCGCCTCCGTCGGCGTGCAAGTGAGCCTCGCCAATCCGGGACCGCTCACGCGCCGCGGACGCTATTTCGAGCTGGCGGATCCCAGTCTCGAGATTCCCGCGATGCCGCTGCGCTTCGCGGTGCGGCCGGGGGGACGCGAGACGCTGGAGTTCAGCCTGACGCCCACGGCGCGCGGTTTGAAGTCCTTCGAAGGCGGGCAGCTGCGGCTGCGCTCGATCCTCGGGCTCCTCGATTACAATCTACGCATCGGACCGCGCGAGTCGCGGCGCGTCTTTCCGGACTTCAAGCGCCAGGCCTCGCTCGCCTGGCTCGCGACCGATCGACGCCTCGCCGAGCTCGGTATCAAGAACGTCCGCCGGCGCGGCGAAGGCACGGATTTCGACCAGCTCACCGAATATCGTGCGGGCGATCCCGTGCGGCACATCGACTGGAAGGCAACGCTCAAGCACGGACGTCCCATCACGCGAGTCTTCCAGGATGAGCGCGACCAGGCCGTGCTGTTCCTGCTCGATTGCGGGCGCCGCATGCGCGCCGACGACACGCAATCGGGCATCGGCGCGAGCCATTTCGATCAGTCCCTCGATGCGCTGATGCTCTTGACCTTCGTCGCGCTGGCGTCCGGCGATGCGGTGGGCGCGATGACCTTCGGCACCGCGGCCGGCGAGGAAAAGCGCTTCGCGCCGCGCAAGGGCAGGCAAACCCTCAATGAGCTCATGGCGGAGCTCGGCGACGTGGAGCCCTCCGCCATTTTCTCCGATTATCTCGACGCCGCCGCCGACGTGATGCGCCGTCAGCGCAAGCGGGGATTGATCGTGCTCATCACCAACTGTCGCGACGAGGACTCCGTCGAGCTTCTGCGCGCCCTGCGTCTGCTGCGCTCGAGGCACGTGGTCGTGATCGCGAACCTGCGCGAGCAAATCGTCGCTGCGATGGCCTCTCAATCACTCTCGCGGCCCGAATCCGTGTTCGAAGTCGCGGCAGCGCTCGACTACGAGCACAGACGGCGCGACATGCTGCAGCGCCTGGCGGGCGGCGGTGCCGTGCTCATCGATTGCGAGCCGCGAGCGCTCGGCGTCGAGCTCGTCAAGCGCTACACGGTGTTGAAGCGCGCGGGAGCGATCTGAGCCGTGGTCGCCGATCGCCCGCGCGTGAAATCCCGCCGCGCGCCGCGCGCAGTTGCGGTCCGCGCGCTCGCGGCCGGCGCCGCCGCGGCGCTTTGCGGCATGGTGTGTGCGGGGGGCGCGCGTGCGGCCCCACTACCCGCGGCACCCGCACCGGCACCGGCACCCGCGGCCTTGCCCGACCACGTCAGCCACGGCCGATTCCAGAATGTCGCCGTGATTCTGCCCTATGGCACGCCGCGAAGCATGGTGCTGCTGCTCGCGGGCGAGGGCGGGGCGAACGCCGGCGCGGACCTTGCCCGCGTGCTCGCGCGCCGTGGTGCGATGGTGGCCGTGATCGACGTGTCGAGATTCGACGAGGCGCTCGAGGCCGACGGCGCGGACTGCGTGTTTCCCGACGGTGACCTCGAGAACCTGAGCCACTTCGTCCAGGCCTACTATCATTTGCCGATCTATCGAGCCCCGTTGCTGGTGGGCTACGGCGCAGGCGCGAATCTTGCCTACGCGACCCTGGCGCAGGCACCCGCGCACACTTTTGCGGGCGCGATCACCATCGGTTTCTGCCCCGCCACAAGCCTGCGAAAACCTTTGTGCAACGGAGGAGCTCTCAAGTCCGAGCGCGCGCCCGATCAGCAGCTGCGCTACCTGCCCGCACCGGAGCTCGACGATCCCTGGGTGACGCTGCAAGGCGAGCACGAGGGCGAGTGCGGCGCGGGCGCAATTCGCGATTTCACCGCGCACATGTCCGGCGCAGCCGTCGTCGCGTTGCCTGAGGCCGGCAGCCACCTCGAGAACTCGAGCCGTTGGTGGCCCCCCCTCCTCGCCGCTTTCGATACCTTGGTCGCACGCACTGCGCGGGATATCGCCCCGCCTGCGCCGGTCGCGCTCGGCAACCTGCCCGTCATCGAGGTGCCTGCCCGCACCGGGGCGCCGCCCGCAGACCTGGTCGCCATCATTTTATCGGGCGATGGGGGATGGGCGGGTCTCGACAAGGAAGTTGCACAAGCGCTCGCCGAGCACGGCATTCCGGTCGCCGGACTCGACTCGCTGCGTTATTTCTGGAGTGCGCGCACCCCGCAAGGCCTCGCCGGCGACATCGATCGCATGATCCGCTATTACCTCGGTCGTTTCGACAAGCAACGGGTGCTCCTCATCGGTTACTCGCAGGGGGCGGATGTGTTGCCATTCGCGGTCAATCGCCTCGCCCCGGCCACGCGCGCGCGCATCGCGCTCGCGGTGCTCATGGGGATGTCCCTGCATGCGGTATTCGAATTTCACGTGGGCAACTGGATTTCGAATGATAATTCAGGACCGGCGACTCTACCGGAGGTGAACCGCATTACCGGCATCCCGGTCCTTTGCATTTACGGAGAAGGCGACAATGATTCACTCTGCCCGAAGCTCGATGCAGGCAAGGTGCGGATCGTGAAGCTGCCCGGCGGCCACCATTTCAACGGCGACTATGCGGGGCTCGCGCGGGAGATCCTCGCGGCGAGAGCTCGATGATCCGCGCCAGCCGCCGTGCATTCCTCAAGAGCGCTTGCGCATGGACGCTGACGGCGTCGGCTGCGACCAGGCGCGCGGCCGCAGCCGATTTCGCCGCGCCCGCAACCGCGCCGGGGCTCATGTCGATCACGGGCAACGCGCGTCCGATATCGGCGGCGGAGCGGCGCGCCCGTATCGCCAAGGTGCAAACACTGATGGAGCAGCGCAAGATCGGCGCGCTGCTGATCGAATCGGGCGCATCGCTCGAGTACTTCACGGGTATTCGCTGGCGTCGATCCGAGCGCACCACGGCTGCCGTCATTCCCGCGCACGGCGAGGTGCTCATCGTGACCCCGGCCTTCGAGGAGCCGTCGGTGCGAGAGACACTGGTCGTCGGCGGCGACGTGCGCCCCTGGAACGAATCCGACAATCCCTTCGCCGCCATCGTCCAGGGACTGCGCGACCGCGGCGTGCGTGCGGGCCATATCGCCGTGGAGCCGACCATGCGGTTCTTCATCGTCGACGGCGTGCGCAAGGCCTCGAGCGCCTACGATATCGTGTCGGCTGATCCCTTGATTCGCGCTTGCCGCATGATCAAATCTCCCGCCGAGCTTGCACTTATGCAGACCGCGAACGACGTGACCATCACCGCGCTGCGTTACGTGCATGCGCATGTCGAGCGCGGCATGAGCGGGGCGGATCTCGGCGCACTCATGAACGGGGCGACGGTTGCCTTGGGCGGATCGCCCGAGTTTGCGCTTGTTTTGTTGAACGAAGCTTCGGCCTACCCGCATGGGTCGTTGCAGCCGCAAGCCGTGCGCGATGGATCGATCATCCTCACGGATTGCGGCTGCACCGTGGAGGGCTATCAATCCGACATCTCGCGCACCTGGGTTTACGGCCCCCCGACCCCGCGCCAGCGCAAGATCTGGAACACCGTCAGGCGAGGTCAGGAGATCGCGCTGCAGGAGGCCAAGATCGGAATCGCAGCCGGCGAGCTGGACGACGCGGTGCGCGCCTATTACGAGAGCGAGGGCTGGGGACCGGGCTATAAGCTCCCTGGACTTTCGCACCGCACCGGCCACGGCATCGGCCTCGACGGTCACGAGCCCGCTTATCTCGTCCACGGGGACACCACTCAGCTCGAGTTCGGCATGTGCTTCTCGGACGAGCCCGGCATCTACATTCCCGGAGAATTCGGCGTTCGCCTAGAGGATTGCTGGTACATGACGGCGGGCGGAGCACAGCTTTTCACCCCGCTCGCGAAGTCCATCGACGCTCCCATCTGACCGAGTCGCCCCTCACGGAGAAACCCCATGCTTACCGTCCACCACCTCGGCATTTCTCAATCGGATCGCATCGCAGAGCGCGCGGCATATCGGCGCGCCATGGCCGCCGCGGATCCCGATTTCATGCCGCCGCTCGAGTAAGCATGGCTACCACGGCGTTGGAATTCAGGCACATGGAGACACTTCTGGCGCTTGCCGAGTGCGGGAGCCTGTCCAAGGCGGCTGAGCGTCTGTGCCTCACGCAGTCCGCACTCTCGCACCAGCTCAAGGCCCTGGAGAGTCACTATGGTGCGGCGCTGGTCGAGAAGAACATCCGCCCACTGCGTTTCACCGCGATCGGACAACGCCTCCTCACGCTGGCTCGCCAGGTCCTACCCTTGGTCGCCGAGGCAGGGCGCGACGTCGCCCGCCTGGCGCAAGGACACGCCGGACCGCTGCGCGTTACGGTGCAGTGCCACAATTGTTTCGATTGGCTCATGCCGGCGATGGACTCCTATCGATCGCTTTGGCCCGAGGTGGAGCTCGACATCATCTCGGGGTTCGTCGTCGACCCCCTCCCCTTGCTGGAGCGCGGAGAGGCCGAGCTCGCCGTGATTCACGACCGACCGCCGCCGCACCCGCACATCGCGTTCAGCCCGCTGTTTCGCTATCAGAGCGTCGCGCTCATGAGTCCGAGACATCCGCTCGCCGCGAAGAGCTGGCTCGATGCGCGGGATTTCGCGGACCAGACGCTCATCACCTATCCGGTGCCCGACGAGATGCTGGACGTGATGAAGCATTGCTTGATACCGGCAGGCGTGAATCCCAAACGCCGCACGGCCGAGCTTACCGTCGCGATCCTGCAGCTGGTCGCGAGCGGGCGCGGTATTGCGGCGTTGCCCTCCTGGACCGTCGGTAATTACATCGAGCGCGGCTACGTCGTCTCGCGGCCCATCGGACCTTCCGGCCTGTCCTGCGAACTCTATGCCGCAACCACCCACGCCGGAGCCGACGCAGCATACATTCGCGAGTTCATCTCCCTGACGCGCGAACAGAGCCTTACTCAGCTCACCGGGGTGTCGGCGCTCTGAGTCCGCCTCGGATCCCGCGCCTGGCGGGAGCAGCTTTCGAGTCGAGCTATATGTAGCGCCTCGCGCTCAAGGGGCGTCAAGCGACAAATCCGCCCGCAATCGCCGGTTATCGCGCGCACCGCGTCGCTTCCGGCCTAACTGAGCCGCTACCGCCCGTAGCCGTCGCTGAGCGCGTTCAAGAAGGCGACGATGTCGCGCACGTCGTCATCGCGGAGCGCAGGCGCCTCACCCGCGTGCCGGCCGAAGGGAGGCTCCTCGTCGACGTTCTTGCGGTATTCGGGCGGCAGGTCGTCGAATTTCACCGCAGCTCCGTTCGCGCCCCGCGGATACCATTTGTCGGCAGCCGTATCGCGCTCGGCGTAGAAGCGCACCACGTCCTCGAGCGCATGGAAGGCGCCGTTGTGCAGAAAGACGCGCTTGCGTGCGACGTTGCGCAGAGTCGGCGTGCGAAAGAAGCCGCAATATTCGCGCCGTCCCGCGAGGTCCTTGCGCAACGGACCGCACAGTCCGAGATCGTAATAGCGGGGATCCGCATTCGCGGGAATGGCGGGGTTTCGCGGCGCGCCGAGCGCAGCGAAGCCGAAGTCCGTGAATTGGGGAAATGCGCCCTCGCGCATCGCGCTCGGGTGACAGCGTGCGCAATTGCCCCGCGCGGGATCGTTGAACGCCGCGAGGCCGCGCCGCTCGGCGACGCTGAGCGAGGCGGTTCCTCTCAGGAAGGCATCGTACTTGCTCGAGTAGGGATAGAAGTCGGTGGGCGACTCCTCGAACGTCTCGAGTGCGAGGAGCACTGCTTTGAAGGCGCGTCCCCGATCATCGAATACACTCGCCCCAAACGCGCGGCGAAACTGCGCGGCGTAGGGCGCGCGCGCCACCTTGGCTACGACGGCGTCGGCGGAAGGATTGGCCATCTCGAATTCGGACAGCAGCGGCACCCGCGCCTGTTCATGCGCGGACTGCGCGGATCCGTCCCACAAGCTCCCACCGGCGGGTCCCTGGTCGACGCTGTCGTCTCCGTCGGAATCGAAGAAGTGCTCCGTGAAGGGCGGCATGTTCTGCTCGTACATGAGCGAGGGCGCCGCCCGCACGCCGGGTTGCCCGCGATCGGCGCCGCCGCGCTGCACGGCGCGGACGTTCGGCGATGCGAACGCATGCTGAGGATCGTGGCAGCTCGCGCAAGCGAGCGCTCCGGAGGCCGACAACCCGGGGTCGAAGAAGAGCGCTCGGCCGATGGCGGTCAATGCGGCGGCCGAAGGAGTCTTGTCGAACGAATTCAAGTAAAACGGTGCATCATCGCGGCTTGCCGCACCGCCGACGGTCGCCGCACCAATTAGCAGTGCAGCCCCGAGCATCGCTCGGGCCCCGCCGCGCGAGCCCCGCATCCTCGAGGCGCCTCGGCGCCGCCGGACTAGCCTTGATGTCCACGCCACGTGGACATCAAGGCTAGTGAACTCGGCCGCCGCCGTCGCTCGATGCGCCGGCATTGAACAACCGCGCGACGTCGACGGCGTCGAAGACATACGCGCGATTGCAGAAGTCGCAGCGCACCTCGACCTCGCCGCGCTCGGCGAGCACCGCGCGCGTCTCGGCCTCACCGAGACCCTGCAGCATGCCCGCGACGCGTTCGCGCGAGCAACGGCAGCGAAAATACACGGGCGAGGGATCGAACAGGCGCAGGTCGTCCTCGTTGAACAGCCGCCGCAGGATCTCGAGATCGGTGAGCGTGCGCAACTCCTCGCGCGTGAGCGTATCGCCGATCAATTGCACGCGCCGCCACGCATCGTCGACCTCGGCGGCTCCCACCCGCGAAGCGCTCTCGCCGGGCAGCCGCTGCAGCAGCATGCCCGAGGCGCCATGGGCGTCGGCGTACAGCCAGAGCCGCGTGGGTAGCTGCTCGGAGTTCTCGAAGTACCCCTGCAACGATTCGGCGAGCCGCTCGCCGCTGATCGGCACGATTCCCTGGTAGCGTTGCGCACCGTCGTCCGTCTCGAGCGTCACAGTGAGATTGCCCGCGCCGATCAGATCGGCGACCCGCGCGCCGGGGTGGGAAGCGGCGTCCGGCAGGCGCTCCCCGTCTTCCTGGTAACGCGCGAGGCCCCGTACGCCGAGGCCGCTCGTGCATTGCGCGAGCATAAGATGCACGCATCCGTCGCCCTGCAGCTGCAGCGAGAGGACACCGTCAAACTTGATGGTCGCGGCGAGCAAGAGAGACGCCGCCACCGCCTCGCCCAGAAGGTCACGAATGCCCTCCGGGTAGTCGCGATGCTCGATCAGTGCGCGCCAGGCGGCGTCGAGGTGCACCAGGTGACCGCGGATCGGATAGTGCTCGAACACGAAGCGGTGCATGCAGTCCCGGTCATGCATTACATTACGAAAGCCGCGCGGGCGCGGCCTGCCCGCCGGCCAATTTGGTCTTGAGCAACTCGTTGAGCTGCGCGGGATTGGCCTTGCCGCCCGTCGCTTTCATGACTTGTCCCACGAAGAATCCGAACAGCTTGTCCTTGCCGCTGCGATAGTCGGACAGCTGCTTCGGGTTCGCGGCCATGACCTCGTCGATCACTCTCTCGATCGCGCCCGAATCGGTGATCTGCTCGAGGTCGCGCTCCTCGATGATCACATCGGCGGATTTGCCGTCGGACCACATCGATTCGAACACCTCCTTGGCAATCTTGCCGGAGATGGTCGTATCCACGATGCGCTTCAGGAGACCTGCGAGCGCCTCGGCAGAGATGCGTGACTGTGTGATTTCCAGATTGTCGCGGTTGAGCATGCCGGAGAGCTCGCCCATGACCCAGTTCGCCGCGAGCTTGGCGTGGGGCTTTCCTAAGGTCGCCACCACGGCCTCGAAGTAGCCGCCCATCTCGCGGCTCGCGGAGAGGACACCTGCATCGTAAGCGGATAGCGCGAAGTCGCGGGCAAAGCGGGAGGCCTTCTCGTCCGGGAGCTCCGGGAGCGTCGCGCGCACCGAAGCGATGAAGCCCTCCTCGATTTCCAGCGGCAAGAGGTCGGGGTCGGGGAAGTAGCGGTAATCATTCGCCTCCTCCTTGGAGCGCATCGACCGGGTTTCGTTCTTGTCCGAGTCGTAGAGCCGGGTCTCCTGGACCACTTTGCCGCCGCTTTCGATGACCTCGATCTGGCGCGCGACTTCGTAATGAATCGCCTTCTCGACGAAGCGGAACGAGTTCAAGTTCTTGATCTCGGCTCGCGTGCCGAACTTCTCCGCGCCGCGCTGCCGCACCGATACGTTGGCATCGCAGCGGAATGAGCCCTCCTGCATGTTGCCGTCGCAGATCTCGAGATAGCGCACCAGGGTGTGGATCTTCTTCATGTAGGCGACCGCTTCCTTGGCCGAACGCATATCGGGCTCGGACACGATCTCGAGAAGCGGCGTGCCGGCGCGATTCAGATCGATGCCGCTCGCGTTCGCAAGGCCTTCGTGGAGCGACTTTCCCGCATCCTCCTCGAGGTGCGCGCGCGTCACGCCAATCCTCTTCACCGTGCCGTCGTCGTTAAGGACGGTGATCGCGCCCTTGCCGACCACGGGTTGCTCGTACTGGCTGATTTGATAGCCCTTCGGCAGATCCGGATAGAAATAATTCTTGCGGGCGAATATCGAGCGCGGCGCGATCTGCGCATTGATGGCGAGCCCGAACTTGATCGCCATGCGCAGCGCCTCGCCGTTGAGCACGGGCAGCACCCCCGGATAGGCCAGGTCGACCAGATCCGCCTGCGTGTTGGGTGGAGCGCCGTACGCCGTGGGCGAGCCCGAGAATATCTTCGAGCGCGTCGCGAGCTGCGCGTGGATCTCGAGACCGATGACAACTTCCCAGTTGCTCATCACTCGTAGCCGCGCGGTCTGTGAGTGTGCCAAGCGGTGGCGAGCTGGAACTGATGCGCCGCGCCGAGCAGTCTCGCCTCCGCGAAGTGGGGGCCGATGAGCTGCAGTCCCAGGGGCAACCCGTCGACGAAACCGCACGGCGCCGACACGCCGGGCAGTCCCGCGAGGTTCGCGCCGATGGTGTAGATGTCGTTCAAATACATGGTGACCGGGTCGTCGATCTTGGCGCCGATGGCAAAGGCCGGAGTCGGTGTCGTGGGCCCCGCGAGGAGATCCACCTTCTCGAATGCGGCACGAAAATCGTCCGTGATCAAGCGGCGCACGCGCTGTGCCTTCAAATAGTACGCATCGAAATAGCCCGCCGACAACACGTAAGTGCCGGTCATGATGCGGCGCTTGACCTCGGCACCGAACCCTTCGCCGCGCGAGCGCTGGTAGAGGTCGGTGAGGTCCCGCGGGCTCTCGCAGCGGTAGCCGTAGCGCACACCGTCGAAGCGCGAGAGGTTCGACGAGCACTCGGCCGGCGCGACCACGTAGTAGGTCGGCACCGACATCGGCAAGTGCGGCAGGCTCACTTCCAGCGTCTCGGCGCCGAGCGAGGTGAAAACTGCGAGCGCATCGCGGATGAGCTTCGCGTTGCGCGGCTCGAGGCCGTCGAAGAACTCGCGCAAGAGACCGATCTTCAGGCCCTTGAGCGGCGCATTGAGGAGTGCCGGATAGTCCGGTACCGGCGCGTCGACGCTGGTCGAGTCCTTCGGATCGAATCCCGCCATGACCTTGAGAACCGTGGCCGCATCCGCGGCGCTCTGCGCGAGCACACCCGCCTGATCCAGGCTCGAGGCGAAGGCGATCATGCCGTAGCGGGACACACGTCCGTACGTCGGCTTGACCCCGGTGATGCCGGTGAGGGCCGCCGGCTGCCGGATCGACCCGCCCGTATCGGTCCCCGTGGAGCAGGGTGCAAGGCGGGCGGCCGCGGCCGCGGCGGAGCCGCCGGAGGAGCCGCCCGGCACCTTGGTCGGGTCCCAGGGATTTCTCACCGGCCCGTAAAAGCTGGTCTCGTTGGAGGACCCCATGGCGAATTCGTCCATGTTCGCCTTGCCCAGCATGACCACCCCGGCGGCCTTGAGCTTCGCGACCACCGTGGCGTCATAGGGCGCGATGAAGTTGTCGAGCATCCGCGATCCGCAGCTGGTGCGGACCCCGTCGGTGCAGAAAATATCCTTATGAATGAGAGGGATGCCGAGCAACGGGCCGCGCTCGCCTTGGCCTAAGCGCGCATCCGCACGGGCCGCGGCGGCGAGGGCCTCCTCAGCCGTCACCGTGATGACGGCGTTCAAGCCCGGGTTGAGCCGCTCGATCCGCGCCAGGAAGTGACGCGTGAGCTCGACGCTCGACAATTCCCTGGCGGCGAGTCGGTCGGCAAGCTCGCCGATGGACAGGTCGTGCAGCATCACGGAACTCAAACGTGCGGCTACTCGATGACCCGCGGGACGAGGTACAGCCCCGCTTGCACCTGAGGTGCGTTGCGCTGATATTTTTCGTGGTGGTCGCTTTCCGTGACCACATCCGCCCTCAAGCGCTGGCGTTGCCCGACCAGGGGGTGCGCCATGGGCTCGACGTTAGCAGTGTCCACGCGCGACAGCTCGTTCACCACTTCGACGATGCTCGAGAGGCTCGATACGTACACGGGCATCTCTCGATCGGTGATCGAGAGGCGTGCAAGCTGCGCGATCTTTTCGACGTCTTGACGGGTCAGGCTCATAGGAGTTTTCAAAAGTGCGCGCGAGTGCGCAAAAATAAGCACATTCGATGATACACGTTGCCTTGCTGAAAGTCGTGTCGGTTGTTACATTAGCGCAACTTTTTTCACCCCCTTTCCCACTCGAAACACCGCATGTTCAAACGCCTTAGGGGTTATTTCTCCAATGACCTCTCCATCGATCTTGGAACCGCCAACACTCTGATCTACGTGCGCGAGCGGGGCATCGTGCTCAACGAGCCGTCCGTCGTCGCAGTGCAGGACGAACCCACACGCGGCGGCAAGATCATCGTCGCCGTCGGGGTCGAAGCGAAGAACATGTTGGGTCGCACGCCCGGGCACATCACCGCCGTGCGCCCCATGAAGGACGGCGTGATTGCGGACTTCACCTACACCGAGAAGATGCTCCAGCACTTCATCAAGAAAGTGCACGGCAACCGCTTCTTGAGCCCGAGCCCACGCGTCCTCGTCTGCGTGCCCTTCGGCTCGACACAGGTCGAGCGGCGTGCCATCAAGGAGTCCGCCGAGGGAGCGGGGGCGCGCAGCGTCGACATCGTGCCCGAGCCGATGGCGGCCGCCGTGGGCGCGGGCTTACCGGTCCAGGAAGCACGCGGCTCGATGGTGCTCGACATCGGCGGCGGCACCTCGGAGGTTGCGGTCATTTCGCTGAACGGCATCGTCTACGCCGCGAGCGTGCGCATCGGCGGTGACAAGTTCGATGAGGCGATCACCAACTACGTGCGACGCAACTATGGCATCCTGATCGGCGAGGCGACCGCCGAGCGCATCAAGCTCGAGATCGGTTCCGCCTATCCCGGACAGCAGGTGCGGGAAATCTCCGTCAAGGGCCGCAATCTTTCCGAAGGTGTGCCCCGCAGCTTCACCTTGAACTCGAACGAGATCCTCGAGGCGCTGCAGGAGCCGCTTCAGGGCATCGTGGGCGCGGTCAAGCAGGCCCTCGAGCAGACACCGCCCGAGCTCGGCGCCGATGTGGCCGAGCGCGGCATCGTGCTCACCGGTGGTGGCGCGCTCCTGCGCGACGTCGACAAGTTGCTCATGGAGGAGACCGGTTTGCCGGTTGTGGTCGCGGACGATCCGCTCACCTGCGTCGCTCGCGGTGGCGGGCGCATCCTCGAGCTCACCGAGGAACATGGACCGGGCATCTTCGGACTGGAGTAATGCGAGCGACTAGGGAATCCCTCGCCCATGGTCGCATTCCGTAGCACCGACACGTCGGGGCGCACCTCTGGGCTGCTGCTTCGCTGCGTGCTGTATTCCCTTCTGGCGCTCGGCCTCATCATCTTCGACAAGCGCTACGATCACCTCGGGAAGATTCGCCGCGCCCTTTCCTTCGTCGCATATCCCGTGCAGCTCGCGGTAGCGGGTCCCTTCGATGGCTGGCACTGGTTCCGCGAGAGCGTCACCACGCGCGACACCCTGCGCGCCGACAAGGCGAGACTCGAGGCCGAGCTGCGCGTCGCCCAGTTCCGCCTGCAGCGGTATGAGGCGCTCGAGGCGGAGAGCCAGCGCCTGCGTGCCCTGCGCGAGAGCACGGCGGGCGTGGCCGATCGGTTCATCGTCGGGGACATCATGGACGTCGACCTGGATGCCTTTCGCGAGCGCGTGCTCGTCGACAAGGGCGCCAGCCAGGACGTGTTCGTCGGCCAGGCGGTGCTCGACTCGGGCGGAGTCTTCGGCCAGGTGGCCCGCGTCGAGCAGTACACGAGCGAAGTCATCTTGATCAGCGACCCCGCGCACGCGATTCCGGTGCAGATCAACCGTACGGGGCTGCGCACCGTGGCGGTCGGCACCGGCGACACCTCGCGCCTGAAGCTCCCTTATCTGCCCACGAGTGCCGACGTACAGGTGGGTGACCTGCTGGTCACCTCGGGCCTCGGCGGTGGATTTCCCGTGGGGTATCCGGTGGGAACGGTGGCCCGGGTGCGGCGCGACCCGGCACAGTCCCTGGCCGAAGTCGACGTGCGCCCCGCCGCCGCGCTCGACCGCTCGCGCGAGCTCATGTTCGTCTGGCTCAAGCCGAGCCCTGCGCCGGCCGCGATCGCCGCCGAGCCCGTGGCAACCCCTCCGTCGACGGCCCGCCACCCATGATGCGCGAGGAAAGGGTCCGGCGCCTGCCCATGCTGATATCGGCGCTCGTCGCGCTCGCACTCGCCGTCATTCCGCTGCCCCTGTTTCTCGATCAGCTGCGCCCCGACTTTCTCGTGCTGGTCGTCTTCTACTGGGCGATCGAATCGCCGCGCGCGGGGGGCCTCGCACTCGCATTCTTTTCCGGGCTCGCGCTCGATGTGATCAACGGGGTGGTGCTCGGCCAGCATGCGCTTGCATTGACGCTCATCACCGCCTGGGCCACTCACCTGCGGCTGCGACTGCGGGTGTTTTCGGTCTTGTCGCAATCCTTGACCATCTTCATGCTGCTCACGTTGTACCAGTTCATATTGTTCTGGGTGGACGGCGCCACGGGCAATCCCGTGGTGAACTATGGCCGATGGCTCGCGCCTGTGGTGGGCGCGGTGATTTGGCCGATTCTATCGGCCAGCTTGAGCCGGATGAGAGAGCGCTAGCGGGAAGCCTTAAATGATCTTCGATGAAATGTCTCAGTCGCGCACGCGCCGCACGCTCACCGCGGGCAGCCGTGCCCTGCGAGCGCTCGGCCTCGACGGGCCGCTCACCGGCGTGCTCGCGCTCATCGTCGCCATCGGCATCCTGGTCGTATACAGCGCCTCGGGCCAGAACGTGAAGATGGTCGAGCATCATCTCGGCAACATCGCCATCGCCGTCACCGCGCTCCTCGTGCTCGCCAGGTTCTCGAGCCCGCAGTACCTGCGCCTGTTCTCGCCCGCCGCCTACGTCGTGGGCATTGTGCTGCTCGCCGTCGTCGCGGTGACGGGGCATATCGGCAAGGGCGCGCAGCGCTGGCTCGACATCGGCTTTCTGCGGTTTCAGCCTTCCGAGATCATGAAGCTCGCGGTGCCCATGATGTGCGCCTGGTACATGCACGATCGCCCGTTGCCGCCGACGCTCTGGGATCTCATCGTGATGGGCGTGTTGATCATGATCCCGACGGCGATGATCGTCGTGCAGCCCGACCTCGGCACGGCGCTGCTGATCGCCGCCTCCGGCCTCACCGTGATGCTCCTCGCCGGGATGGACTTTCGCATCATTCTGGTCTCGATTCCGCTCCTCGGTGGAGCGGCGATGGCAGCGTGGCATTTCATCCACGACTACCAGAAGCAACGCATCCTGACCTTCCTCGATCCGCAGACGGACCCTCTGGGCGCCGGCTATCACATCATCCAGTCGCAGATCGCGATCGGCTCGGGCGGGGTGTTCGGAAAGGGTTACATGAACGGTAGCCAGGCGCAGCTCGAGTTCTTGCCCGAGCGCTCGACCGACTTCATATTCGCGGTGATCGGCGAGGAATTCGGCCTCCTGGGGCAGCTATTGATCTTGACTCTCTATGCGGTCGTGATCGGGCGGGCGTTGTATCTCGCCATGCAGGGCCAGGACACGTTCGCGCGCCTCACGGGCGGGGCCATCGCCTTGAGCTTCTTCGTCTACGTGTTCGTCAATTCCGGCATGGTGAGCGGCATCTTGCCCGTGGTCGGCGTGCCATTGCCCTTGATCAGCTATGGCGGGACTTCCATGGTGACGCTGCTCGCCGGCTTCGGCATCCTGATGTCGCTTCACTCTCACCGCAAGTTGATCGGTTCGTGACGATGCCTCCCGGCCGGTCGATCGCGTTTCTCGCCGCCCTGCTGTGGCTGGCGGGCTCGCAACCGGCCGCCGCGCTGAACACCCACAGAGCCGACGTGAAGGCATTCGTCGCGGAGATGGCGGATCAGTACGGCTTCAAGAAGAGAGTCGTGCGCAAATGGCTCGGCGCCGCGCAGAGCCAGCCCGCCATTCTGGAAGCCATGGAACGACCGGCCGAGAAAGCCAAGCCCTGGTATGAGTACCGTCCGATCTTCGTCACCGAGCGGCGTATCCGCGAAGGCACGGAATTCTGGCTGGCGCACCGCCAGGAGCTCGATCGGGCGAGCGTGCGCTCGGGCGTGCCTCCTGAAATTCTCGCCGCCATCCTGGGCGTGGAGACCTACTATGGGCGCCTGACGGGCTCGTACCGGGTTCTCGATGCACTCGCGACCCTGGCGTTCGACTATCCGCCGCGCTCCCAGTTCTTCAAGGACGAGCTCGCCCAGTACTTGCTGCTGACGCGCGAGATGCACCTCGATCCGCTGAGCGTGAAAGGCTCGTATGCCGGCGCGATGGGAGCGCCGCAGTTCATGCCGTCGAATTATCGCCGCTACGCGGTCGACGCGGATGCGGACGGTCGCATCGACCTGTGGAGCAACTGGTCCGACGTGTGCGCGAGCGTCGGCAACTATCTCAAGGAGCACGGCTGGAGCGAGGGCGAGCCCGTGCTCAGCGAGGCCACCGTGGACCCCATCAAGCCCGCGGAGCTCGATGGACGCAAGCTCGCGCTCGACGAAACGGTCGGATCGCTCAAGGCCAAGGGCGTCGATTTCGACTCCTCGATGCCGGCCGATGCGCCTGCCCTGCTGATTGCCGCGGACGAGCCCGATGGCGTGCACTGGCGTGTCGGCTACAACAATTTCTACGCCATCACGCGCTACAACCACAGCGCGCTCTACGCCATGGCGGTGTACGAGCTCGCCGCTGCCGTGAAACAACAAGTACTGGCGAGCGATGCGCAGCAGAGCGCCGCGACCCCGCTACCAGGCGCCGCGCAGCCCCCCGGCACCGCGCCGTGAACGCCACCCGATTCGCCTCGGCCGCCCTCGTAGCGGCTCTCCTGGCGGCCTTGAGCGGCTGCTTTAGCGCACAGCGGGTGGGCGCCCCGCCGTCGGCGGCACAAGCCCCGCCACGAGCCGCCCCGCTGCCGGCGCCCCCTGCCCGTGTGCAGGACGTGCCCGACGCGATCCCGCGCCTCGAGCCGCGGGCGATCTACGGCAATCCGCCGTTTTACGACGTCTTCGGCAAGCGCTACTACGTCATGGCCTCGAGCGTCGGCTACGTGGAGCGCGGCGTGGCCTCCTGGTACGGACCCGGATTCCACAAGGAGCGCACGTCCGTGGGCGAGCCGTACGACATGTACGGCATGACTGCGGCGCACAAGAGCCTGCCGCTGCCCGCCTATGTGCGGGTCACGAATTTGCAGAACGGACGCAGCTGTGTGGTGCGCGTGAACGACCGCGGACCCTTCGTCGGCAACCGCATCATCGATCTGTCCTACACGGCGGCCGCGAAGCTCGACATGCTGCGCGACGGCACCGCGATGGTGGAGGTGCGTGCCCTGCAGCCCGTCGATCCCGCGAGCGACACCCATCTGACGGTGGCCTCGGTCGGCACCGCGCCGCTCACAAGCGAGCCCGTAACGACCCCCGCCGCCGCCGCGCCGCCCGTCATTACTCCAGCTCCGGTGACCTCCGTCCCGGTGCGAACGCTGTTCGTGCAGGCGGGCGCTTTCGCCGCGCCCGCCAACGCGCAGCGGCTCGCCGACCAGTTGCGCGGGGCAGGCTACACTCAGGTATTCGTGCGCGACGACCTCGTCGCCGGCCGCAGGCTCTATCGCGTGCGCATCGGTCCGATTCCGAACGTGCCCGAATTCGATCGTATCGTCGCGGCGCTCGAGCAAGTGGGCGTGCGTGACGCGCATCTCGCGCTCGACTAGTCACAATGGAATGAACATTCCATTGTGACTAGATGCGTTTCCTCCGGACGCGAGGCCGACTACACTCTGTCACTTTTTATCCGAGGTACCCGTTCAACATGTCTCGTCCCCTGCTCGCCCTTATCTTCCTGACCGCGCTTAGCTATCGCTCCTTCGGCGCCGACGTTCCCATTCCAACGCCGCCGACGGTCGATGCGCGCTCCTACCTCGTCGTCGACTACCGCACCGACAAGACCCTCGCGGCCCTGAACCCCGACGCCCGCATGGAGCCGGCGAGCCTCACCAAGCTGATGACGGCCTACCTCGTCTTCCAGAAGCTCGCGGCGGGCGCGCTCAAGCTGAATGAGCCCGTGGTGGTGAGCGAGCACGCCTGGCGCTCGGAAGGCTCGCGCACGTTCATCGAGCTCGGCAAGCCGGTGACGGTCGAATTCCTGGTCCTCGGCATGGTCGTGCAGTCGGGGAACGATGCCACCATCGCGCTCGCCGAACGCATTGCGGGCACCGAGGAAACCTTCGCGCAGCTCATGAACTCGAACGCCCAACGGCTCGGCATGACCGGCACGCATTTCGAGAACAGCTCGGGTCTTCCCTCCCCCAACCACTACACCACGGCGCACGACATGGCGCTTCTCGGGATCGCCTTGATCCGCGACTTTCCGCAGTTCTATAAATACTTCTCGGTGCGCGAATTCGAGTACAACGGCATCAAGCAGCAAAATCGCAACGGCTTGCTCGAAAAGGATCCAACCGTGGACGGTCTGAAGACCGGCCACACCGACGCGGCGGGCTTTTGCCTGGTCACCTCCTCGCTCCGCGACGGCATGCGGCTCATCTCCGTGGTGCTCGGCTCCTCGAGCATGAAAGGACGCGAGAACGCGAGCGCCGCACTCTTGAACTACGGCTTCACCTTCTACGACACCAAGCTCGTGACCCGCGGCGGCACGCGGCTCGCCTCCGCTCAGGTCTGGAAGGCGGCCGCCACACCGGTCGACGTGGGGATCGACAAGGACCTGTACATCACCTTGCCGCGCAGCCAATCGGGCGACATCAAGACGAGCGTGGATCTGCAGCCGCGGCTCATCGCGCCGCTCGCGCGCACCGCCGACGTCGGACAGCTGCACGTGAGCGTGCAGGGTCAGTCCCTCGCGACGCTGCCGGTGCATCCTTTGACGGCGGTGGATGCGGGCGGCTGGTGGCGCCGCCTCATCGACACCATCAGGCTCTGGTTTAACTGATGCCGCTACCCGTCTCCTACCTGAATGGCGAGTACCTGCCCCTCGCCGAGGCGCGCGTGTCGCCGCTCGATCGGGCGTTCTTGTTCGGCGATGCCGTGTACGAGGTCGTGCCGGTGTACGCAAGCCGCCCGTTCCGGCTGCGCGAGCATCTCGACCGCCTGGCGCAGAGCCTCGCGGGAATCCAAATGGATCCGCCCCTCACGCATGCCGAGTGGGACGGGATCCTCAAGACCCTCATCGAGCGCAACGGCGGCGGCGATCAATACGTCTATTTCCAGGTGACGCGAGGCGCGGAGCTCGGCAGAAATCACGCCTGGCCGGCGAAGCTCAAGCCGACGGTGTTCGCCTTCGCCAACGCGCTCGAGCCCGCCTCGCCGGCGCTCCTCGATCAAGGGGTTGCGGCCATCACGGCGCCGGACATCCGCTGGGCGCGGCGCGACATCAAGTCGACCGCGCTCCTGGCGAATGCGCTCCTGAAAAAGCTCGCGGTCGACGCCGGGGCGTTCGAGACCATCCTGCTGGAGCGCGGCGAGCTCACCGAGGGCTCCTCCACCACAGTACACGTCGTCAGGCGTGGTGAGCTCCACACGCCGCCCAACGGGCAACACATCCTGCCCGGCACCACCCGCGACGTCGTGACGGAGCTCGCGGCGCGCAGCGGCATCCCGAGCGCGAGCCGCCGCGTCACCGAGGAGGAGTTGCGAGGCGCGGACGAGATCTGGCTCGCCTTCGCGACTCGCGGCGTTTTGCCCGTGACCCGGCTCGACGGCAAGCCGGTCGGAACCGGCAGGCCCGGGCCTTTGTTCGCGCGCATGCACGCCGCCTTCGTGAGCTACGTGCGCGAGCTCGCCGGGACGCCTGCACTGTGACTCAGCCTCTCGACTTTCCCAGCGAATTCCCCATCAAGGTCATGGGCCGGCGCGACAGCGACCTCAAGGCCCTCACGCGCGAGATCGTCGAGCGGCACAGCGGACCTCTCGCGGACGAGAACGTGCGGGTGCGCACGAGCGGCGACGGCAACTTCCTCGCCCTCACCTACGTGGTGACCGCCCAGAGCCGCGAGCAGCTCGATGCGATCTATCGCGAGCTCACCGCCTGCAAGGCGGTGCTGATGGCGCTGTAACGGGCCGCACCGGTTTCGACCGGCGGCACGGTCGCAAAGCCGAGTTGGTGCAGCAGGTGGGGCAGGACTCCGCAGGCGGCCGAATTCAATTCACACCCGGGAACGAGATCCGCGAGCCGCGTGACGCCGAGTCCGGGATAGCCGCAGACGTTGATGCGCCGGAACGGCTCGAGATCGACAGTGACGTTGAGCGCGAGCCCGTGATAGCTCGAGCCGCGGCGCACCCGCAGGCCGACGCTCGCGAGCTTCGCGCCGTCCACGTACACGCCGGGCGCCTCGCGCGATGCGCCGGCGCTCACGCCGAGTGCGGACGCGTAGGCGACGACGGCATTCTCGAGCGCCGTCACCAGCTGCCGCACCCCGAGGCGCCGGCGCTTCAGATCGATGAGCGGATAGATCACGAGCTGGCCCGGTCCGTGATAGGTAACTTGCCCACCACGGTCGATCTGGATCACCGGAATGTCGCCCGGCGCGAGGAGGTGCTCGCGTTTCGCGTTGAGCCCCAGGGTAAAGACGGGCGGATGCTCGAGCAGCCAGATCTCGTCCGGAGTGGCGGCATCGCGCTCATCGGTAAAGCGCTGCATCGCCCGCCAAGTGGGCTCGTAGGGCACGAGCCCGAGGTGACGAATGAGCGGTGCAACGCTCACTCAGGGTCCATGCGCACACGGCGCTGCGCGAGGCCCTGATCGAGCCCGGCGTTGTTGCGTGCGAGCGCCTGCTCCGCGCGGTAGCTCGAGCGCACCAGCGGCCCCGACACACACTCCAGGAACTCAAGATCCAGTGCCCACGAGCGGTACTCGGCGAATTGCTCAGGGCTAACGAAGCGCTCGACGTCGAGGTGGTTGGGCGTCGGCCGCAGATACTGGCCCAGGGTGAGGATGTCGACCGCCGCCGCGCGCAGATCCCGCATCGTGTCGCGAATCTCGGCGTCCGTCTCGCCGAGGCCCAGCATGAGGCTCGTCTTGGTGAGCACGGCCGGCCGGTACGCCTTCGCGGCGGCAAGCACATCGAGCGTGCGGCGGTAACCCGCGCGCGGATCGCGCACCGGGTGCGTGAGGCGCTCGACCGTCTCGACGTTCTGCGCAAACACGTCGAGCGCCGAATCCATCACGGTATATACATCCGCGAGCACGCCTGCAAAGTCCGGCGTGAGTGCCTCGACGGCCGTGTGCGGCGTGCGCGATTTGATGGCGCGGATGGCCGCCGCGTAATGCGCGGCACCGCCGTCCGGCAAGTCATCGCGGTCGACCGAGGTGAGCACGACGTAGTGAAGACCCATCAATTCGACCGAGCGGGCGACGTTCTCCGGCTCCTCGGGATCGAGCCAGCCTCGCGGATTGCCCGTATCGACCGCGCAGAAGCGGCAGGCGCGCGTGCACACCGCACCCATCAGCATGATGGTCGCTGTGCCCGCATTCCAGCATTCACCGATGTTGGGGCACTTGGCCTCCTCGCACACGGTGCTCAAGCGATGCTCGCGCACGATGTGCTTGACGGCCTGGAAGCCGACGCCGCTCGCGAGCGGCGCGCGCAGCCAGGTGGGCTTGCGCGCGCCCGCCGGCGGTCGCGTCGCGGTCGCCTTGATACCGTCCCTGATGGCGGTGAAGCCCTGCGGCGTGCGGTATTTCTCACCGCTGCGCGGAGGTTCGCCGCCGCGCGACGCGTCGTCCGCGCTCAGAATGGGAATGCCCTTGAACTGCACCATGGCCTCATTTTACCCCACCCGAGGCATTGAGCGCCGCGAGCCGCTCGGGCGTGCCCACATCCTCCCACAGGCCCCGGTACAGCTCGGCCGAGCAGCGGCGGGCCGCCATCGAGCGCAGCAGCAGCGGCTTCAAGGGGAACGCGCCGCCGACGCAGTCCGCAAAGAACTGCGGCCGGTAGACGGCGATGCCGGAGAAGGTGTGCTGCACCGGGGCGCTCGGCACCGCGAGCCCGTCTTCCAGGCCGAAATCGCCTCGACCGTGCTGCGGCGGGTTCGGTACGAGCACGAGGTGCGCGTCGCGGTCAGCCCCGAGAGCGGCGCCGGCCACGGGAAAGTCGGTGAAGACATCGCCGTTCAGCACCAAGAAAGGCCGCGGCCCAAGCAGCGGCAACGCGCGAAAGATGCCGCCCCCCGTCTCGAGCGCGCGGGGCGACTCCTCGCTGTAGGCAATGCGCAGGCCGTACCGCGAGCCGTCGCCGAGCCGGTCGCGGATCATCGACCCGAGCCAGGCAAGATTTACCACGACCTGCGAGATGCCGGCACGCGCCAGGCGCTCCAGGTGATATTCGATGAGCGCCTTGCTGCGCACTTCGAGAAGCGGCTTGGGTAGGGCGTCGGTGAGAGGCCGCATGCGCTCGCCGCGCCCGGCCGCCAGGATCATGGCGATGCGCGGAGAATCGAAGGCCGCGGCCATCATCGGCTCGGCGGGCGGGCGCGCGCCTGCGCCGCCTCGAAGCACGGATCGATGCGCTCGGCGATGTAGCGCGCGAGCTCGGCGGTCTCGGGATACAGCGCGGCGGCCTCGCGAGTGTAGGCGAGCACGCGTGGCAGATCGTCGAGATAGCCGGCCTTGGCGTCGCGATAGAAGAGGCGTGCGAAGATGCCGAGGACCTTGATGTGACGCTGCAGCCCCATGAGATCGAAGCGACGAATGAGCTGCCCGTCATCCGCGCCGGGATCGAAGCCGGCGCGCTCAAGCCGCTCGCGATACTCGAGCAGCCAGCCGATGACGCGCTCGCGGGGCCACGCGATGTAGCAATCCTTCAGCAAGGAGACCACATCGTAGGTCACGGCGCCGCGCACGGCGTCCTGGAAATCCAGAATGCCCGGATTGGCCTCGTCGGTGATCAGCAAGTTGCGTGAATGATAGTCGCGATGCACGAACACGGCGGGCTGCGCGAGCGCGCTCTGCGCGAGCGTCTCGAACAGCCGGTCCAGCATCGCGCGCTCGGCGGGTGTCGGCTTCTGCCTAAGATGGCGGTCGAGGAACCACTCGGGCAAAAGCTCCATCTCGCGGACGAGCGCCGTACGGTCGTAGGGCGGCAAGGCACGCGCCGCTTCGCCGCCGCGGGTCTGCAAACGCACGAGCGCCTCGAGCGCATCGCCGTAGAGGCGCTCCACATCGCGTCCCGCGGATAGATCGCTCAAGTATTGGCGCTCCCCGAGGTCCGAGAGCAGCAACAGCCCGCGCTCGAGATCGCGCGCCAGGATCACGGGCACGTTCAATCCGATGCCGAGCAGCGACTGCGCGACGCCGATGAACGGCGCGAGCGCCTCCTTCTCGGGCGGCGCGTCCATCACGATGTAGGAATGCGCGCCGCGGGTCAGGCGAAAATAGCGGCGAAAGCTCGCATCCGCGGAGGCGGGCTCGATGCGCGCCTCTGCGAATCCCAGGTCCTCCATGACCCATTGGCGCAGCAGTGCCAGGCGGGAATCGCTTGCATCCATCACATGCATGCTTGACCATTCGAGCACCGCAAATGCGGCGGTACCAGTATACCGATTAAGGCCATCGACTTTGCCCAAGGGATATCAACGAGCCGCATCGGCCGCCGTTTTCTGCCTGCTGGCGGCCGCAGCGGTTCGCGCCGCCGACGTCTGTCCCGCACCCCCCAAGCACAAGCGCTCGGCCCACGCCGTGATCGTCCCGAACGACGATCATCGCATCCGCATCGAAAGCGACGGCGCATCGCTCGATGCGAACGGATTTGCGGTGCTTACCGGGCACGTGCAGCTCAATCAGGACCAGCGCACCATCGCGGCCGATCGGGTCACCTACGACGAGAAGACCGGAAAGGTCACGGTCGCGGGCTCGGTGGACTTCGAGGATCCGCGCCTCGGCATCAAGAGCTCCGCCGGCGCCTACGATGCGCTCGGCGGCGCATTTTTCGACCAGGCCAACTTCCGCATCTTCGACCGCAGCGGACGCGGCTTCGCCAAGGAAATGTCCGTGACTCCCGAGGGCATCGTGCACATGGACAAGGTGCGCTACACGAGCTGTCCCGTGGGCAACGAGGACTGGATGATCCAGGCGAAAAACATCAAGCTCGACACCGACGCCGAGCAGGGCATTGCGCACGGCGTGGTCATGCGATTCAAAGACGTGCCGGTCTTCTACACGCCCTATCTCGCATTTCCTCTGGGCGATGACCGCCAGAGCGGCCTTTTGTTTCCGAGCTTCGGGCATTCGGGCAACAACGGCTATCAGATCGATGTGCCCTACTATTTCAACATAGCGCCCAACTACGACGCGACCTTGACGCCCGGATATCTCTCCAAGCGCGGCGTGCAGCTCGGCGGCGAGTTCCGTTTCCTCACGGAGGGGTCACACGGCCAGCTCGAGGAGAATTTCCTGCCGAACGACGCGATCCAGAACAGCGACCGGTATTTCGTGCACTTCACCGACGTCACCAATCTCGCCCCGGGGCTGCGCTTCGACACCGACATCGCCGGGGTGAGCGACAGCAACTACTTCTCCGACTTCGCGGTGGGCGCGGATCAGACCAGCGTTACCTTTCTCGAGCGCCGCGCCGAATTCCTGTACTACGACGATAACTGGCGCATCCGCGCTCAGGGACAGAACTTCCAGACCATCGACACCGCCATCCAGGCGGGCGACCGACCCTACTCGCGCGTGCCGCGGGTCGAAGCCTACGGCCTCTTCCCCTTGCTCGGCGGCCTCGAATTCGCGGTCTCGAGCGAGGCCACGAACTTCATTCGCGAAGTGGGGCCGACCGGCGTGCGCGCGGACGTGTCGCCCGAACTGCGCTGGGACCTGCGCGCGCCTGGCTATTTCTTCGAGCCGATCGCGGGCTATCACTTCACCCAGTACGACCTGCAGAACGCCGCGTCCGGCGATCCGAGCACGCCCACGCGCACGCTGCCCTACGCGAGCGTCGACACGGGTCTCATCTTCGAGCGCGACGCCGGCTCGCAGGGTCAGCGCATCGTGACCCTCGAGCCCCGGCTCATGTACACCTACATCCCGTACCGAAACCAGGACGAGCTGCCGCTGTTCGACACCGGGCTTCCGGACTTCAACATGGTCGAGCTGTTCCGCTCGAATCGCTACGTCGGAGACGATCGTATCGGAGATGCCAATCAGCTCGCATTCGGATTCACGTCGCGCCTGTTCAACGAGTCGACCGGCACTCAGTACCTGTCCGCCACCCTGGGACAGATCCGCTATTTCACCCTGCCTCGGGTGCTCCTGCCCAACGAGATCACTCAAACCTTGCCGGGCCAGACGCTCCCGACAGTCCCGGGGCAGACTCAGATCATCCTGCCCGGACAGAATCTCCCGACGCTCCCCGGTCAAACCCTATCCACCGCCCCGCAGGAGGTCGCTCAGGCCTATCACGCGTCGGACATCGTGGGCGAGGTCTCGCTGTCCGCCTACAAGAACTGGAGCGTGAAACTCGATTACCAGTGGAATCCCTATACCTCGCAAACGGATAAATCCGAGATTCTGGTCCAGTACCATCCCGATCCGAACAAGGTCATCAATATCGGCTATCGGTTCCAGCAGGACATCCTGAAGCAGTACGACGCCTCCTTCGCCTGGCCGATCGCCGGGCACTGGAACACCGTTGGACGCTGGGTTTATTCGATCCAGGACCACGAAGTGATCGAGCAGTTGGCCGGATTCGAGTACCGGAGCTGCTGCTGGCGCATCCAGGTGTTGCAGCGGCGCTACTTGACCAACCGAACCGGAGGACTGGATACCTCGGTTGCTTTACAATTGGAACTGACGGGCCTCTCCTCGGTCGGAAAGCGATCGGACACGTTCCTGTCCCGAGAGATCAGCGGATACTCGACGCGCGAGCCCGACGAGCAGTAATACTCAGCAGGAAGATTTATGCGAAACTCAAGGGTCCTTTGCGGACTCCTCATGGCGGCACTCTTGGTCGGCGCCCGCGCGCCCGCGCAAACCCGGGATATCGGCGCCCACGGGGAGCTGCTCGACCGCATCGCGGCCATCGTGAACGACGGCCTGGTGCTCAAGAGCGAGCTCGACGAGCAGATGGAAGCGGTGACCAAGCGGCTGCAGGAACAGAAAGTGGAGCTCCCCCCGGAGAGCGTGCTGCGCCAGCAGGTGCTCGAGCGGCTGATCCTGCAGGAGATCGAGACGCAGCGGGCCAAGCACGTCGGCTTGACCATCTCGGACGAGCAGCTCAACGGCGCGCTGCAAGAGATCGCCCAGCGCAACAAGATCCCGTTCGACGCGTTGCCGACCGCGCTCGCCGCCCAGGGCGTCGATTACAAGCAATATCGCGAGAGCATGCGCAAGGAGCTCACCTTGAGCACCTTGAGGCAGCGCGATGTGATCGCCCACATCAACGTCTCTCCGCACGAGCTCGATCAGTATCTCGCGCGCCAGCAATCGGCGGCGGCGAACGATGAGTTCAACGTCTCGCACATCCTGCTGTCGTTGCCGCAAGCCGCCACGCCCCAGCAGCTCGAGGACATCACCAAGAAGGCCAACGACATCGCCGCGCGCGCCTCCAAGGGTGAGGACTTCGGCCAGCTCGCGATCGCCAATTCGAACAGCCAGACCGCGCTCGACGGCGGCCAGCTCGGCTGGCGCAAAGGATCGCAGCTGCCGCAGTTCATTCTGGATCTCGTCACCAAGATGAAACCCGGCGAGGTGAGCACGCCGGTGCGCACCCCGAGCGGCTTTCACATCGTGAAGCTCAATGAGGTGCGCGGCGGTGAGGCTCCGGTGATCGTCAACCAGATTCACGTCCGGCACATTCTTCTGAAGACCAACGAGCTCGACGACGATGCGACCGTGCACGAGAAGCTGGCGAAGCTGCGTCAGCGCATCTTGAACGGGGAGGACTTCGCGGGGATCGCCTCGGCGACCTCCCAAGACCCCGGCTCCGCGCCGGACGGCGGCGACCTCGGCTGGTCGGGACCGGGAACGTTCGTTCCCGAATTCGACAAAGCGATCGCGGATTTGAAGCCCAACGAGATCAGCGAGCCGTTCAAGACCCGCTACGGCTGGCATATCGTACAGATGCTCGGCACGCGCACTTATGACAGCACCGACGATATGCGCCGGCAGAGAGCCTTTGCCGCGATTCGCGAGAGCAAGGCCGACGAGGAGACCGAGCTTTGGCTGCGGCGGCTGCGCGACGAGGCGTTCGTCGAGATCAAGATGTAGTGCGCGTCCCGCGCATCGTCGTCACCTCGGGTGAGCCGGCGGGAATCGGACCGGACGCCTGCGTCGCGCTCGCCCGGCAGGACTGGCCGGCCGATCTGGTGATCGCCGGCGACGCGAAACTCCTCGCGCAGACGGCGGCGGACTTGGGCGCCGCCCCCCTTATGTCGAATTACGACGCCTCGGCCGCTCCCACGGTCTCGCGAGCCGGTGCGCTCAAGCTCCTCGATGTACCGGCACCGCAGGCGGTGGTGGCCGGTCGGCTCGATACGCGCAACGCCGCCGCCGTCATCGCCATGCTCGATCGGGCTTGCGATGGGTGCCTCAGCGGTGAATTCGCCGCCATGGTGACGGCACCGGTCCAGAAGAGCACGCTCATCGAAGCGGGCTTCGATTTCACGGGACACACCGAATATCTCGCGGCGCGAACCCGCACCGCCCTGCCCGTGATGATGCTGCAAAACACCGCGCTGCGCGTCGCGCTCGTGACGACGCACTTGCCTCTGGCCGAAGTCCCGCGCGCGATCACCGCCGAGCGGCTGCGCGCGACCCTGAAGATCGTGCACGACGATCTGAGCCGCCGCTTCGGGGTCGCCGCGCCGCGCATCGCCGTGCTCGGCCTCAATCCGCACGCGGGCGAATCCGGACACTTAGGAAGCGAGGAGATCGACGTGATCGAGCCGGTGCTCGAGCAGTTGCGCGCGCAGGGACTCGACGTGCGCGGGCCCGTCCCCGCGGATACGGCATTCACCCCGCAGTTTCTCGCGAGCGGCGTGGACGTCGTCGTCGCCATGTATCACGATCAAGGTCTTCCGGTCATCAAACACGAGGGGTTCGGACACACGGTGAACGTCACCTTGGGGCTCCCCATCATTCGCACCAGCGTGGACCACGGCACCGCGCTGTCATTGGCGCGCACCGGACGCGCGGATACCGGCAGCCTCGAAGCTGCGGTGACGCTCGCAATCGAGCTTGCGAGCCATGGTGATCCGTAAGCGCTTCGGACAGCACTTCCTGCACGATCCCGCGGTCATCCGCCGCATCATCGATGCCGTGGCACCCACCAGCGGCCAGCGCGTGGTGGAGCTCGGTCCCGGCCGCGGCGCGCTCACCTTTGGCCTGCTCGGTCGCCTGGAGCGCCTGGACGCCATCGAGATCGACCGCGATCTCGCGCGGCTGCTCGAGGCGGATCCGCGCGCGCAGGGCCTGCGCCTGCACGTCGAGAACATGCTCGATACCGACTTCGAGCTTCTTCGTGGACAGGGACCGAAGCTGCGGATCGTGGGCAACCTCCCCTATAACGTCTCGACGCCGGTGCTGTTTCATCTTCTGAGCCAGCGCGGCGCGATCGAGGACATGCATTTCATGCTGCAGAAAGAAGTCGTCGATCGCATGTCGGCCTCGCCCGGAGGCAAGGAATACGGGCGCCTCACCGTCATGCTCGCCGCCTACGCCGAAGTCGAGGCTCTGTTCGAGGTCGGGCCGGGCGCCTTCCGGCCGCCGCCGAGGGTGCGCTCCGCGATCGTTCGCTTGCGTCCGAGCACCGAGCCGCGGTTCGCCATCGGCAGCGACGCCGCGCTCCGGACGGTTGCGACAGCCGCCTTCTCCCACCGCCGCAAGACTCTGCGCAACGGCCTCAAGGGCCTTCTCCGCGTCGAGGACATCGATGCCTGCGGGATCGACGCGCAACTGCGCCCGGAAACGCTGGCACCTGAGCAATTCGGCCGCCTCGCCGTGAAGTACGAGCGTAATCGCGCTGCGCCCGCACGAGGCGCCTTGGAGGTGCGCGGCGCACAGGAAGGCTGAACGCGCCCGCACTCCGCTATACTGGGGGTCAGATGGCCGCATATCGAAGGATTTTGGTGTTGTTGGACCTCTCCGAGGGCAGCGAACGGGTGTTCGCCGCGGGTCGCGACATCGCGGCGCATTCGAATGCCACGATCGTGGCGCTGCACGTGGTCGAGTACGTGCCTGTCGAGCCCTTGGGCGAGTCGCTCATGCCGAACACGCAGATCGAGACGACCCTGACCGAGCGCGCACGCGCGCTGCTTTCGGACCTGACGAGCCGCCAAGGTACGCCGAACACCAGCGCCCGCGTCGAGATCGGTAACACCAAGGCGGAGATTCTGCGCGTGGCCGAGGAGGAAAAAGCGGACCTGATCGTGCTCGGCAGCCGCGAGCGTCACGGCCTCGCGATCCTGGTCAACTTCACCGAGGACACCGTGCTGCACGCCGCTCATTGCGACGTGCTCGCGGTGCGACTCCACTGAGGCGGCCGTGACGACCGATACGCAGAGGCCGAGAATCCGCGTCGACGTCGAGACATCGTACATCGAGGAACAATCGGATCCCCGCGACAAACGCTTCGTGTTCTCCTATACGATCACCATACGTAACGAAGGCCAGATTCCCGCGCGGTTGCTCACGCGCCATTGGATCATCACGGATGCGAACGGCAACGTGAAGGAAACACGCGGCGATGGGGTCGTGGGCGAACAGCCCTATCTCAAGCCCGGCCAGGGGTTTCGCTACTCGAGCGGCGCCGTCATCGAGACTCCGGTAGGCACGATGCAGGGAAGCTACCAGATGATGGCCGACAACGGACTCAAGTTCGACGCCCCGATCGCGCCGTTCCGGTTGGCCATTCCGGGAGTCCTGCACTAAGCCGGTGGCGCTCTACGCAATCGGCGACGTGCAGGGGTGCGACGCGGAGCTCGAGGCTCTGCTCCGGTCGCTGCGCTTTTCGCCCGACCGCGACCGGCTATGGTTCGTGGGCGATCTGGTCAATCGCGGTCCGGCCTCGCTCGACGTGCTACGCCGCATCCGTGATCTCGGCGACGCGGCGACCGTCACGCTCGGCAACCATGATCTGCACTTGCTTGCCGTCGCGTTCGGCTGCTCGCGGCTGCGGTCCGATGACACTCTGACGCCGATCTTGAAGGCCCCCGACCGCGACGCGCTGCTCGAGTGGCTGCTCGGGCGCTCGATGCTCGCCGAAGATCGCGCGCTCAATCTGTGCCTCGTGCACGGCGGCCTCTCGCCCCAGTGGGACGTACCCACCGCTCGCGGCTGCGCGCGCGAGCTCGAGGAGGCCCTGCGCGGCCAGCCCGAGAAGCTCTTCAAGCACATGTACGGCGATAAGCCGGACCGCTGGGATGACACTCTCGCGGGCGCGGAGCGACTGCGCTACATCGTCAATTGCTTCACCCGGCTGCGCTACGTGGACGAGCACGGGAGACTCGAACTGCACGCGAAAGGCGCGCCCCGCAAGGGCCAGCGCGCCTCGCTCATACCGTGGTTCGAGGCGCCCGGCGCGCGCTGGCGCGGCACGCGGATCGTCTTCGGCCACTGGTCGACTCTGGGATTCTTTCAAAACGCCGATGTGATCAGCCTGGACACGGGATGCGTCTGGGGCGGTAGCCTCACCGCACTGCGCCTCGACGCGACGGCCGCCGCACCCGTGCAGGTGGAATGCCGGGCGTTATAATCCTGCCATGCATGTCTCGCCGCCGTTCAACCTGCGTGCTTGGGTCGACAAGCACCGGGCGCTGCTCAAGCCCCCCGTAGGCAACAAACTGCTATTCGAGGACGGCGAGCTCATCGTCATGGCCGTGGGCGGTCCCAATGCGCGCAAGGATTTTCACCACGACCCGGGTCCGGAGCTCTTTTATCAGCTCGAGGGCGACATCGTGCTCGAGACCATCCAGGCGGAGCGCAGGGTCGACGTGCCGATCCGCGAGGGCGAGGTGTTTCTCTTGCCCGCCGACGTCCCACATTCGCCGCAGCGCGGCGCGGGCACGGTCGGCATCGTGGTGGAACGCCGCCGCGCCCCCGAAGAGCTCGACGGATTTTCCTGGTACTGCGAGCGCTGCGGCCATCGCCTGTACCTCGAACGGCTCCACATCGATGACATCGAGAGCCAGCTCCCCCCCGTCTTTCAGCGATTCTTCTCGAACATCGAGCACCGGACCTGCGCCGTGTGCGGCACCGTGATGGCGGCGCCCGGCGCGAGCCCGGGCCGTTCGGGCGCCACCTGACCGCCTTGCCGGAACTCGACGCCGCGAGCGCATCCGAGCTCGACGCACGCGACCCGCTCGCGTCCTTCGCGGCGGAGTTTCACCATCCAGAGGGTCCCGCCGGCCGCAAGGCCGTGTATCTGTGCGGCCACTCCTTGGGGTTGCAGCCGAGGGCCGCGGCGTCCTACGTGAGCCGCGAGCTCGCCGAATGGCAGCGCCTGGGCGTTCTGGGACACACCCAAGGGACGCGTCCCTGGATCGGCTATCACGAGCATGCGGCGGCCGGTCTCGCGGCGCTCGCCGGCGCCTCCGAGCTCGAGGTGGTGGCGATGAATTCGCTCACCGTCAACCTGCACCTCATGATGGTCAGCTTTTACAGACCCGAAGGCCGCCGCAACTGCGTGCTCATGGAAAAATCGGCGTTTCCTTCCGACCGCTATGCCGTCCTGTCGCAGCTCGAGTATCACGGGCTCGATGCCCGGCATCTCATCGAGATGGCGCCGCGCGCGGGCGAGCACGCCTTACGCACCGAGGACATCCTCGAGGTGCTGGCACGCGAGGGCCCCCGGCTCGCGCTGGTGCTCTGGCCGGGCGTGCAATATCTCACCGGCCAGCTGTTCGATCTCGGCGCCATCACGGCCGCGGCGCAGGCCGCCGGCGCCGTGGTGGGCCTCGATCTCGCGCACGCGATCGGCAACGTGCCGTTGCGGCTGCACGACTGGAATGCGGACTTCGCGGTCTGGTGCAGCTACAAGTACCTGAACGCGGGGCCGGGTGCGATCGGCGGATGCTTCGTGCATGAGCGCCACGCGCGAGAGTTCGGCGGCCGGCGCAGGCGCTTGCCGCGCTTCGCGGGCTGGTGGGGACACGACAAGGGCCGCCGCTTCGAGATGGCCCCGGACTTCCATCCCATCCCCGGCGCCGAGGGCTGGCAAGTGAGTAATCCTCCGGTGTTATCCGCCGCACCGCTTCTCGCATCGCTCGAGCTGTTCGAGCGTGCGGGCCTTGCGCGCTTGCGCGAGAAATCCGTGCAGCTCACGGGCTTCATGCAGCGCTCGATCCAGAGCCGGCTGAGCAATGCGGTCGAGATCATCACGCCGCTCGATGCGACACAGCGCGGCAGCCAGTTGAGCCTGCGCCTCGCACTCTCCTCCTCCGCCGCCGAGCGCTGCCACGAGCGTCTCACCGCGGCGGGCGTGATCGGCGATTGGCGCGAGCCGGACACGCTGCGCTTCGCGCCGATTGCGCTCTACAACTCGTTCCGCGACGTCGTCGAGGCGGTCGATGCGCTCGCGAGGGCGGTCGTGGCGTGACTCTCGCGGGCGATTCTGTCGTCGTCGTCGGTGCGGGACCCACCGGCACTCTTCTCGGCATTTTGCTCAAGCGGCGCGGCATGGCCGTGACGCTTTATGAGAGCCGCTCCGATCCGCGCGTCGACGCGGGCGAGGTCGGCCGCTCGATCAATCTGGCGCTCGCCGACCGTGGCATGCATGCGCTCGCGCAGGCGGGGCTTCTCGATTGCATTCGGCCTCTCGCGGTACGCATGCGCGGCCGATTCGTGCATCAAGCGGACGGCTCCAGCGGATTACAGCCCTACGGCCGGCTGCCGAACGAGGTCATCTATTCGATCTCGCGGCGCGAGCTCAACAAGGTGCTGCTGAATGCTGCGACCGGCGCAGGCGTCGACGTGCGCTTCGAGCACCGTCTGGAGGACGCCGATTTCGCGGCCGCAACAGCGCGCGTTCGCGATCTGCGCCGCGGCCTCACCTCCGAGATTGCGATCAGGCCTTTGCTCGCCGCCGACGGTGCCGGATCGCTCGTGCGGCGCCGCCTCGCCGAGCAGGGTCTGATCGAAGTCGACGAATCCCCGCTCGAGCACGGCTACAAGGAGCTCTCGATTCCCGAAGGTCCCGCCGGCGGCTCGCGGCTCGAGCGCGAGGCGCTGCATATCTGGCCGCGCGGCGGCTACATGCTGATCGCGCTGCCCAATCAGGACGGGAGCTTCACGGCGACGCTGTTCCTGCCGCTCGAGGGGCCCTCGAGCTTCGCCACGCTGCGCTCGCCGCCGGCGGTCGATGCGTTCCTATCCGCGAGTTTTCCGGACGTCCGCGCCCTGATGCCGGATTGCGTCGAGGAGTTTCAGCGCCATCCCACGGGATTCTTGGGAACGGTTCACGCTCGCGCTTGGGCTGCGGCAGGCACCGCGGCGCTGATCGGCGACGCCGCCCACGCCATCGTTCCTTTTCACGGCCAGGGCATGAATTGCTGCTTCGAGGATTGTCTGGAATTCGACGCCTGCCTCGAGGGGGCCTCGTCCTGGGAAACCGTGTTCGCGGAAGTTTACGCGCGGCGCAAACCCAACGCCGACGCCATCGCCGAGATGGCGCTCGAGAACTATCTGGAAATGCGCGAGCGCGTCGCGGATCCTCACTTCCGGCTACAGCAATCGCTCGCGCTCGAGCTCGAGCGACGCTATCCGCGGCGCTTCATTCCGCGCTACTCGATGGTGATGTTCCACCACGAGATTCCCTATCGGACGGCGCAGGAACGCGGCCGCATCCAGGCGCAGCTTCTCGCGGAGCTCACCGCAGGGGCGCGCAGCCTTGCGGACGTCGACTATGCGCGCGCGGAGCGCCGGATCGAATCGGCGCTTCCCGCGCTTGCCGATCTCTCGAGCGTGATGAAGCTGTAAGCCGCGGAATTCTTGTCGTCGGCTGCGTGTCGCTCGCGCGCGGACTCGCGCCACTCGGGCCCGCGCCATCCGTCGAAGAAGGCATCCCCGTCGTCGATGTGAGTGTGCACGAGGGTCAGGTGGATGCACTCTGCCCATGAGATGCATTGGCGGAACACCAGGGCGCCGCCGATGACCATCAAGGGAGCGTCATCGCCGGCGGCCGCGCACGCCGCTGCCCGAGCCGCATCGAGCGTCGGCACGACGGTGCAGTCCCCGGGTGCGAATCCGCTCGAGCGGCTCAGCACCAGGTTCAAGCGGCCGGGCAATGCGTGCCCAATGGATTCATAGGTCCTGCGGCCCATGAGGATGGGCTTGCCCAGCGTGAGAGCCTTGAAGCGGCGCAGGTCCGCCGAGAGGCGCCACGGCAATTGATTGCGGCGTCCGATGACGTCGTTCTCGGACGCGGCAAGGACGAATCGCATGCGTGTGAATGCCATTCGCAACTTTACGATGCCCGCTCGCAAACCTCCAGCCGCGGCTCAGCCGCGAGCGCCGCGCGGTTGCGGCCGCCTCTGATTGCAAGGCCTATCGCTGCGCTACGCGTGCCGGTGTCTCTCTCGCATCGAGCAGCGGCAGCGGCGACAGCGCGACGATGCCGCGCCTATCGGCCTCGCAACGTACCCGTGCCAAGACCTCACCCGTCTTCACATTGTTGGCCTGCAAATCGAACGTATAAGAGGTCGGGTAGTAGTCCGCGATCGAGGTCGCGAACTGTTCCCTGCCGTACACCACCTTGAAGGCATGGCTGGCATCGTCTGACTGCGCGAGAGACTTCTCGAACGCGTTTACGCAGGCATCCAGGGAGGCTTTGGCGGGCCACGCCTGCGAGACGGCGGGGCAAACGGCGGCGAGAGCGACGAGTGAAAGTCCCAAACGGCGGATCGTCATGCTGGTACTCCTCGAGAGTCGAAATACCAACGCCCCAAGATCACGATAGGCAGCCGCTGCGGCGGCCGCAAACGAGAAATTTTTCAGAGATGCGCGATTCGGCTCATGTATGTGAACGCGGTCACTTTAGGCGACGCGACATTCTTTCAGGATCCAGCGCGTGAGCTCCTGCAGATCCTCACGCTCGCCGTCCTCGGGACGATGCAAGAGCACGTAGCTCTCGTTGGTCCTGAGCTCGTCCGTGAACAGCTTGACCAGGCCGCCGGCCGCGAATCGATCGGCGCTGAGACGCGAGGGCACGAGCGCGACGCCAATGCCCTGCTCCGCGGCGAGCACCACCGCGGACATGGTGTTGAGGCGCACGAGCCGGTTGGGCTTGATGGGCGGGATCTTGAGTCCCGCGGCCCAGCGTTCCCAGGCGTCGCGACGCTCCTCGTGCAGCAGGAGATTCTTGCCGTTCAAATCATCGTAGGTCTCGATCGGGTTCTCGAGCAAGAATCCCGGCGAGCACGCCGCAATGAAACTCTGCGCGAAGAGCTCGTGCACCGTGAAACCTTCCCACGGTCCATTGCCGACCACGATGGACAGATCCGCCTCCGGGGGGTGACTCTTGGGTGCGGACGAGGAGGTCTCGATGCGGATGTCGGTGTCCTCGCGCGCCTGCGTGAAAGACGCAAGCCGCGGCAAGAGAAGCGCGCGGGCAAAGAACGGGGGCACGTTCAGCCGCAGGATGCTTCGACCGTAGCGCATCTTGAGCTGCTCCGTAACCGACTCGAGCCTCGCGAAGATGTCGCTGACGTGCTCGAGATAGTGCGCGCCCGCGTCGGTGAGCGCGAGCGTGCGCACGCCCCGCTCGAACAGCGCCACGCCGAGCTGCTCCTCGAGGGCCTTGATCTGATGGCTCACGGCGGAAGGAGTCAAATGGAGCTCTTCCGCGGCAGCCTTGAAGCTCTTCAGCCTGGAGGCCACCTGAAAGGTCTTGAGGAATTTGAGCGAAGGTAAGCGCATGCGTCGCCAATGTTAGCAATATCCGGTTTCAGCAATAATCATGCCAGAGGAGACGGGCCGATCCGGGGCGCTTACCGCCCCGTGCGCCAGTGTGTGCTACCTACGGGGGCGTCACCGTGCGCACGCGCACAAAGGCGGCGCAGTAAGCCGTCCCGTCCGCCGGAGCAAGGTCGCGCGACGCCTGGTCTCGCGCGGCGCCTGGTCTCGCGCGGCACCGGCTACTCGCGGCCGCGGAACCATCCCGTCAGGCTGAGTCGCGGGACTCGAGTGAGCAGCACTTCGTGCTCACGCGATTCCGAAAGAAACAGCACCAGCCGTCCGCCCTTGGGCTGGATGTCGCGGAATCGACCGTCGTCGGCGTAAATCCGGAGAGTGCCGCCATCGGCCTCCGACCACGGCTCGTTGAGGTAGAGCACCATTGAGACCCGACGTCCCGCGCGCCCCAGCGGCCGATCGACGTGCCGAGCATAGGCCGCGCCCGGCGGATACCAGGCGTAGTGGATCTCGAGATCGAACAGGCCCAGATACGCGCCCTCATTCAAGCACAACCGCAGCTGCTCGAGCGAGTGCAGCACAAAGGTCTCCGCGGAAAACGCCGCCGCGCCCAACCAGCAGATGCGATCGCCGCGAATGCCCTCGCGGCGCTGCAAGCTCCTGTCCGCCCCGATGCGCGCGTCGACGAAGTCGCCGCGGGCGCGGCGCAATGCCGCACACTCGGCGAGGGCATGGACCTCGCGCGACGGTAAGAAACCATCGCTGATCGAGATGCCGTCGGCGCGCAATTCCAGAAGGACGCGATCGAGCAGCCTGCCGTCAATGTCGGGCACGGCGCGGCTGCTTGCGTGACCTGGAGTTCTTGCGCGGCCTGGTTTTCTTGCGGGGCGGCTTTTTCGGCTCGAGCATGCTGCCGCGACAGCCCGGAGCGCCGCAGCGGCAGGCAAAAATCTCGTCGACATCGTCAGGATCGTCGGGATCGCGCGTGATCTGATAATCGTAAACCAGCTCCTCGCCCGGCTGGATGGTGCGGATGGCATCAATGAATACACGTTTCGTCATGATGCCGCTTTCGCAGTTCGGATCGCAGCCATGGTTGATAAATCGCGCCTCGTTGCCGTTGCGGCCGGCGTCGATCACGGTCTTGGAATCCACTGTGAACAGGAACGTGTGATTGTCCTTGGCGTCCTTGTCCCCGTAGCGCTCGTCCGCCTCCTCGTGGGTGATCCGATCGCCGAGATACTCGATCACGGTCGTCCCTTTGCGGATGCGGCGCAGGGCGAACACACCGTTTCCGTGGACGGGGGAGTGACGAACCTCAATCATCGGCCTGCGGCGGTCGCGCGTGCGCATGAGTCGGGGGGGCACCTGTCAGACGGCAATCGGCGCTTTGATCGCAGCGTGATGCCGGTAATTGCGAAATTCGAAATCTTCGTAGGCGTAGTCGAACAGGCTCGGCGGACGCCGCTTGAGCAGAAGCTCGGGCAGCGGATATGGGGTGCGCGACAGCTGCAAATCCGCTTGCTCGAAATGATTCGAGTATAGATGGCAGTCCCCGCCCGTCCAGACGAAGTCCTTAGGCTCGAGGTCGCACTGCTGCGCGACCAAGTGTGTGAGCAAGGCATACGAGGCGATATTGAAGGGCACACCGAGCAGTGCATCGGCGCTGCGCTGATACATCTGACAGGAGAGGCGGCCGCCCGCAACGTAGAACTGAAACAGCGCATGGCAGGGGAGCAAAGCCATGTGCTCGAGCTCGCCCACGTTCCAGGCGCTGACCACGAGACGGCGCGAGTCGGGATCCGTCTTGATCTGCTCCACGACGTGGGCGAGCTGATCGATGGTGCGCCCATCCGCCGTGGTCCAGGCGCGCCACTGTTTGCCGTAAACCGGGCCGAGCTCGCCGCGCTCGTCGGCCCACTCGTCCCAGATGCGCACGCCGTGCTCGCGCAGGTATTTGACGTTGGTCTCTCCCTTGAGGAACCACAAGAGCTCGTGAACGATGGACTTGAGGTGCAGTTGCTTGGTCGTGACCAGCGGAAATCCCTCGTCGAGATCGAAGCGCATCTGATAACCGAACACGCTCAGCGTGCCCGTACCGGTGCGGTCCTGCTTGAAGGCGCCGCGCGTGCGAATGTGGCGCAGAAAATCCAGATACTGCCGCACATCAAGCCTTGGCGGCGACGAGATTGCCGCTCGGCTGCGCGCGCCGATAGGCGTACAGCATCAGGATCACGCCCACGACGATCATGGGAACGGTCAGGAGCATACCCATGGTCAACCAGTCGCCCACCAGATACCCGATATTGGCATCGGGCAGGCGCACCCATTCGACCGCGAAGCGCGCGCACCCATAGACGACGAGAAACAGGCCGGTCGGCGCAAGGCGCGGACGCGGCTTTGAGGTGAACCACCAAAGGATCACGAACAGCACCAGCCCCTCGAGACCGGCCTCATAGAGCTGCGAGGCGTGACGCACCGTCACCGTGCCGTCCGGGCCGGTGACGGCGAAGCCCCAGGGCACGGAAGTGGGCTTGCCCCACAGCTCACCGTTGATGAAGTTGCCGATTCGCCCCGCCATCAAGCCGATGCCCGGGAGAGGCGCCACGAAATCCAGAACGTCCGCGTAATTCTTGCGTTTCACGCGAGCGAAGATGAGGGTGGCGGCGGTCACGCCGAGCATGCCGCCATGGAACGACATGCCGCCGTCCCAGATGCGGAAGACATTGAGCCAGCTATCGGCGATCACGTCATGGCCGTAGAAGATGCACCAGCCGATGCGTCCGCCGAGAATCACGCCCACCGCGCAGTAGAAGATGAGGTCGTCGATATCGAGCGCCGTCCACGTCGAGCCCGGGCGGCGCGCACGATATCGAGCGAGGAGCCAGCCCGCGACGAATCCAATCAGGTACATGATGCCGTACCAGTGAACGTGCAGCGGTCCCAGGGAGAAGGCGATGGGATTGATATGGGGATAGGTGAGCATGGCCCTATTTTAAGCTTTCATTGACCCGGCAGAAATAGGCCTTGAGATAGCGCGTTTCCGGAATAGCGGGGTGAACGGGGTGGTCCGGCGCCTGCCCGCCCAGCTCGAGCACCTGCAAATGCTTGCCGGCGCCGCGCGCCGCCTTTGCGATCGCATCCTGCAGGTCTTGCGCGCTCACATGATACGAGCAGGAGCAGGACACTAAAATCCCATCGTCCGCGAGGAGCCTGAGCGCGAGCTGATTCAGCCGCTTGTACGCCGCGAGCGCCTTCGGCAAGTCCTTCTTGCGCTTAGCGAAGGCCGGGGGGTCGACGACCACGATGTCGAACCGCGAGCGCTCAAGGGCGAGCGCCTCGAGCACGTCGAACGCATCGCCCTTGCGGGTCGCGACCGACAGCGAGTTCTCGCGCGCGTTTTGCGCCGCGAACTCGAGCGCATGCGCGGAGCTGTCGACGCAGATGACCTCGCCGGCGCCGTCCTTGGCCGCACGCGCCCCCCACGCGCCGACGTAGCTGAACACATCGAGCACCCGAGCGCCTGCGCGCACGTACTTCGTGAGCGCGCGCCGATTGGCGGACTGGTCGAAGAACCAGCCGGTCTTTTGGCCTTCGGCGAGCGGTACCCGAAATCTCAAGCCGCCTTCGATCACCGTGGCAGTGTCCTCGAGCCGGCCCTTGGCCGCCTCCATATAGGCCGGAAGGCCTTCGAGCTCCCTCGCCGAGCCGTCATTCTTGAAGATCAATGTTTCGCACTGGAACACGCGCTCGGCCGCAGACCGGATCTCTCGCTTCATGAGCTCCATCCCGGCGGTGCCGATCTGCGCCACGCACCGCTCGCCGTAGCGGTCGATCACGAGGCCCGGCAGTCCGTCGGCCTCGCCGTATACCGCGCGGTAATAGGGTTCGGCGTACAGCCGCTCGCGCAGTGCGAGCGCAATGCGCAGCCGTGCCTCGAACCAGCGGCTATCCGGAATCGTCCATGTTTCCAGCAGTCGCGCCGTGATCAGCGAGGAGGGATTGGCGTAGGCGAGTCCCAGGGCGCGGTCGTTGTGCGCCAGCACACGGACGAGCTCGCCCGATTTGAGCTTGTTGAGCGGCGTTTGCTGCGTGTCCACCTCGTTGCTGAACACCCACAGGTGTCCCGCCTGCAGACGCCGGTCTTCGTTGCGCTTCAGCCGCAACGGCGGCAAGTGCGTCACGCCGAGTTCAGACATGTCGGGACTTAAGGTTATGATGGCGCGCATTCTAACCGACGCGAGCACCGACGATGCAGCGCAATCGACTCGCTGCGGAAACGAGTCCCTATCTTCGGCAGCATGCGGACAACCCGGTGGACTGGTATCCGTGGGGCGAGGAAGCGCTCGCACGCGCGCAGCGCGAGGACAAGCCCATACTGCTGTCCGTCGGCTATTCGGCGTGCCACTGGTGCCACGTCATGGCCCACGAGTCCTTCGAGGATGCCGCGACCGCAGAGGTCATGAACCGTTTGTTCGTCAATATCAAGGTGGATCGCGAGGAGCGGCCGGACCTTGACAAGATTTATCAGGCCGCGCAACAGCTGCTGACGCAGCGCGCGGGCGGCTGGCCCTTGACCATGTTCCTCACGCCCGACGATCAGCAGCCTTTTTTTGGCGGCACGTACTTCCCGCGCGAGCCGCGTTACGGCATGCCGGCCTTCACGGATCTGCTCGAGCGCGTGGCCGAGTATTACCATGGCGAGGGTGCGGCAATTCGCGAGCAAAGCCGCAATCTCGCCGCCGCCCTCGAGCGCTTGCAGCCCGCCGATGCCGTCGCGGACGACGGGGCGAAGCTCGATGAGTCACCGTTGCAGCTGGCGCGCACCGCGCTCGAGGGGTCTTTCGACCGCCGCTTCGGTGGCTTCGGCGCGGCGCCGAAGTTTCCGCATCCCCAGAGCATCGAGCGCTGCCTGCGCGATGCGAGCGCCGCCTCGTTGTCCATGGCCTCGCTCACCCTGACGCGCATGGCCGAAGGCGGGCTCTACGATCAGCTGGGCGGCGGCTTCGCGCGCTATTCGGTGGACGAATCCTGGACCATCCCGCATTTCGAGAAAATGCTCTACGACAACGCGCAGCTCCTCGGCACCTATGCAGCCGCCGCCGCCGTGACCGGCGACAAGCTGTTCGCGCGCATCGCGGGGGAGACCGCGAACTGGTTGCTCCGCGACATGCATGCGCCGCAGGGCGGCTTTTACTCGAGTCTCGACGCGGACTCGGAAGGACACGAGGGCCGGTTCTACGTATGGACCGCGGCCGAAGTGCGTGATCGATTGAGCGAGGCCGAGTACGCGGTGTTCGCCCGCCGGTTCGGCCTCGATCAGGCCCCCAATTTCGAGGGGTACTGGCATCTGTGCGTTCGCAGCCCGCTCGAGGGACCGGATGAGGCGGGCGGCGCGCCGCACGCGCTGATCGAGGCCGCCCGCTCGAAGCTCCTCGCCGCACGGACGCTGCGCGTCTGGCCCGGGCGGGATGAGAAGATCTTGACCTCCTGGAATGCGCTCACGATCCGTGGACTCGCGATCGCCGCCCGGGTGCTGCATCGCCCGGATCTCGCCGACGCCGCGACTCGTGCCGTCGATTTCATCCACCGCACGCTGTGGCAAGAGGGGCGTCTGCTCGCAACGTACAAGGACGGCCGCGCGCACTTGAATGCCTATCTCGACGATCATGCGTTTCTCGCCGATGCGCTGCTCGAGCTCCTGCAAGCTCGGTGGCGCGACAGGGACCTCGAATTCGCGCAGGCGCTCGCCGAGGCGATCCTGGATCGCTTCGCGGACCCCGACCGCGGCGGATTTTATTTCACTGCGTCCGATCACGAGCGGCTCATCCATCGCACCAAGACCTTCAGCGACGAATCCATTCCGGCCGGCAACGGCATCGCCGCGGATGTTTTCTGCCGGCTTGGGCTTCTGCTCGGCGAGCCGCGCTATCTCGCCGCGGCCGAGCGCACGCTGCGCGCGGGTTTCGACTCGATGCGGCAGTATCCCGAGGGGCACCTGAGCCTCATCGCCGCGCTGGAGGATTACTTGAAGCCCCTGCAGATTCTCATACTCCGTGGCCCCGAGGCGCCGCGCTGGGCACACGCGCTCGCGTCGCGTTATACGGCCTCGCGCATGGTGCTTGCGATTCCGGCTGACACGCCCGGCTTGCCCGCCGCCATCGCGGCAAAGCCGGCCCAGGGGCAGGCAGTCGCCTATCTCTGCACGGGCACGAGCTGCTCGGCGCCCTTCACGCGGTTGGAGGATCTGCAGCGCGCCATCGATGGGCAAGGTTGAGTTAAGGGAGGCAACGTGAAAGCTAATCGAGTCTTGGCAACATGCCTGATCTCTTCGGTCATCCTCGTCGGTGGGTCGACCAGCCTCGCCGTGGATAATCCGCCGTTCGTCCGGATTACGCCTGCCGACGTGCATTGGCAGGACATCCCCGGCGGCCACGGCGCTCAGATGGCGACGCTGCTGGGCGACCCGAGCAAACCCGGCGGCACTTATGTGATCCGTGTGAAGTTCCCGCCGCACCTCATGGACTCACCGCATTGGCATCCGCACGATCGCTACGTCACCGTGCTGGAAGGAACCTGGTATACCGGCACGGGCGAGACGTTCGACCCCGCGCGCGCCGTCCCCTTGAAGCCGGGTAGCCTTATGTTTCATCCGGCGAAGGCGAGTCACTGGGACGGCTCCGCCGGGGACGAGAGCGTGATCGTTCAGATCACCGGCGAGGGTCCGGGTACCACGACAGAAGTCGATCCCAAGAAGCCTGATTGGATCGAGGTCCATCGCTAGGTGCAATCGCCGGTTCTGCATGCCCTGACCCTCGTCGCCTTCGCTCTGCACATCGGCGGCGGCGCGGTGGGCCTCGTGTCCGGTACGGTCGCCGTGATCGCCCGCAAAGGCGGGATCAATTGATTTCATTATGACAGGTTCGAAATCAACCAAGGCAGTTACGATCCGCAATATTCCGGTTGAGATTCATCGCGCTCTGCGCGTGCGGGGCGCCCAACGCGGACACAGCACGGAGGCGGAAATCCGCCTGATCCTCGAAGCTGCCGTGAAGAACGGGGGGCGGGTCAAGCTGGGTTCTTTGTTGGCTCAAATCGGCCGCGAATGTGGCGGCGTCGACCTTGCCATCGAACGCGATCGAACGCCCGCCGAGCCGGTGAGCTTTGGGTGATTCTCCTCGACACCCACGTCGTTTCCGAACCCTTAAAGACCAACCCCGACTCGAATGTTGTGGCGTGGATCGATGCGCAGGTGATCGAAACGCTCTACCTATCGACCGTCAGCGTGACCGAGCTGCGCTATGGGATTGTGGTCTTGCCGGACGGAAAAAAGAAGGAGAGCCTTCGCACGAGCTTGAATGAACGTATTCTGCCGTTGTTCGAATCGCGTATCCTGCCGTTCGACATGAAGGCGGCCGAGATTTGTGCTGAATGGCGTGCTCGCGCGCGCGCCTTGGGGCAGAGCATCTGAACGGCCGACAGCTACATCGCCGGCATCGCCGCGGCCAAAGGTCTCGCCGTTGCCACCCGCGATACGCCGCCGTTCGAAGCTGCGGGCGTGACCGTCATAAATCCTTGGAAGACTGGTGGGATGAACGAATATCCGCAGCTCGTCGATCAATCCCAGAGGCAACAGACTGGACACCAGCTGTCCGCTCCCAAGAAGGGCGATGTCGCCCCCGGTTTTCTCCTTGAGCTCAACGATGGATTCCGGCACCCGATCGCGAATGACCTGCGTATTGCTCCATTCGGGTTCCGGCATGCTCTTGGAGACGACGATCTTCGGCAAACCGTTCATGCGCTCCGCGACGAATGGATCGTCCTTCCTACTCGCGTGACCTACAGAGTTCCCATGAGTATTCACGAAACTCATCATCGACACGGAACCAGTCGAGGTCGCCCTTCGAATCGGCGTACCCGTCGAGCGTCATGAGATTGGAGACGATGATCTTTGCCACGGACCGCTCCTCCAAGTTGGTTTGTTACGACGCGCGCAGCCTACTCGAGATACCTTGCGATCCGCCTCTGCAGCTCACCATGCTGGGCCTGCGAGAACTGCGGCGCGGCCTGCCAATCGAGCGCCCAGGGCTGCGCGGTGCGAATGCCGGGCGCCTCGTCCGCCCGCCGTGGAAACACGTGCGCGTGCAGCGCGGGCTCGGCGTTGCCGAACAGCGCGTAATTGATGCGCACGGCGAGCGTCGCGGCGAGCACGGCGTCGCCGACCCGCACCATGTCGGTGAGAAATTGCCTGCGGTCGAGTCCCGGCAGGACATTCAAGTGGGCGACCACGGGATCGGGAAGCAGCAGGCAGTACCCCGCGAAAACCTGGCGCTCTCCCATGACGACCCAGCCGGACGGAAGTCTCGCGACGCGTGCCGGATAATCATCGGCGCGGCAGCGCTCCACCATCCGGTGAATCGCGGTGAGCGCGGAAGGCGCCTTGACCATGACTTTAGTTCTGCAGCGTACCGGTAAGGCTCGCGGCATCGCGCATCGCCGGTGTGGTCGCCGCGCGCGCCGCAATCGGCAAGCGCACCACGAAGCGCGAGCCCACGCCTTCCAGGCTCTCCACGAAGACCTCGCCCTGATGCATCGCCACCACCATAGAGACCAGATGCAACCCGACGCCGGTGCCCGCGATCCGGGTCGCATTGCTGCCGCGGAAGTAGCGCTCGAACAGCCTCACCCGGTCACGCGCCGGAATGCCGATGCCATGATCGCGCACCTGCACCACCAGGCACCCCGATTCCTCGCGCGCCTTGACCTCGGTCGGACTCGAGGCCGGGGAGTACTTGATGGCGTTGGAGATGAGATTGCTGAACGCATGGAACAGGAGCTTCGGGTCGCCATGGATGGTCGGAGGCAACGACTCGAAATCCTCGATGATGATGGCGCCGCGGTTCGCATCGCGGTGAGCCTGGCAGGCATCGCGCAACAGCACGGACGGCTCGAGGTCGCAGGGATGAAACGCGGCGCGGCCGTCGAGGACCCGCGAGGCCCCGAGGAGATTGTCCATGATGTTGGTGATCCGCTGCACGGCGCTGCGAATGCGGGCGCCGCGCTCGGCGGCGTCCGCGGGATCGAGCCGGTCCCGTGTCTTGATGAGCCGCTGCGCATGACCGTCGATGATGGTGAGGGGGGTGCGGAATTCGTGGGACGTCATGGTGACGAAGTCGCGTTGCTGCTCCATCAGGCGCCGCTCGTTCTCGAGGCCCGCCTCGAGCGCGGCCGCCTGCTCCAGCAAGCGGCGCTGGCTCGTCGCGAGGGCGACCGCATTCTCCCGAAACACGGCGACGGCGCGGGCCATCTCGCCGATCTCATCGCCACGCGCCACGCTCGGAATCGCGATCGCGGTATCGTGATCGGCCAGCCGGCGCATGCCGAGGGCGAGCTTCATGAGCGGCGACAGGATGCCTCGCACGACGTACGTAATGACGGCCAGTAGCAAGAAGGCCGCGAGCAGGATGGCCGTGACCAGCATGGTCCGCGCATGCGCATAGGTCGAGGCGGCACGTTCGCTGTCGCGGCGCGCCTTGACGAGCGTCTGATCGGTCAGACGGCTCAGCGTGTCGCTCGACAGATCGAACGCGCGGCGCGATTGCGTCTTGTACAGATGAGTGGCCTGCGCGCTGTCGCCGGCGCGCGCGAGCGCGAGGACGCGATCCGCGATGAGCTGGTATGCCGCCCACTGCCGCGCGAATTGCGCATAGAGCTGCGCCTCGGCAAGATCCTGTGGAATTTGCTCGTAGGCGCGTTGCCTCGCTGCTACGGTGTCACGCAGTGTGGCGATTTCCGTGTCGCTCGCCGCATCCTCCGCCTCCGTCGACGATAGCAGACGGTTCGCTTCGGCGGCGCGGTAGTCGGACATGTAGTTCGAAATATCGCCCAGAATTCCGGTATCGCGCAGCCAGCGGTTGCGTATGACCTCGGAGGCGTGATTGACATCGCTCAGGTGCGCCGAGCCGAAGGCGCCGAGACCCACGATCAGGGCGAACAGCACGACGATGACCGAGTAGAGCCGGACGCGTATCGAGTGAGCGCTGAGCCAGCGCCTCGAGCGATGCCAGCGCGCCCCGATACCCTTGAGCGGCGTGTGCCCCGACTGCCTTCGATCGTCGCCTTGCATCGGGCTCAAGGATTGATCAGACGCCCCGAAGTCGCCTTCACGACGGCCTCGGTGCGCGTGGCGACGTTCAGCTTGCGGCACGCGTTCTCGATGTGAAAGTTGACCGTGCGCTTGCTGATATTCACGATTTGAGCGATCTCGGGCGAGGTCTTGCCGCGCGCCGACCAGGTGAGGCATTCGATCTCGCGCTCGTTCAGCGCGACGTGGCGGGAGAACACCTCGTTGCGGGGCGACTTGCCGAGCCGCGCGTCGATGATGGAGGCGAGAATCTCGAAATCGACGGGCTTGGTCACGTAATCGTCGGCGCCGAGGCGCCGACCCTTGAGCTCGCTGTCGCGATCGGTGCGCGCGGTGAGAAAGACGACGGGCACGGCCTCGTGCGAGGGGGCAAGCGCGACCAATTGCTCCATCACCTCGAAGCCGCCCATGCCCGGCATGTTGATGTCGCAGAGCACGAGGTCGGGATCGGTCTTGAGGATGGCCGACAGCCCGCTATGGCCGTCGTTCGCGATCGAGACGATGTAGCCCCGCTCCTGCAGGTCCTCCGCGATCAGCTCTGCGGTTTCGGCGTCGTCCTCGATGCATAAGATCCGTTTTGCCGACATGACCCTAACGCCCCGCACCCGCTGCGCCGGCGGTGCTCTGCCCGGTCAAGGAACCTGTCTTTCGATTCCACCACCCACCGCCCAGCGCCTGATACAAAGCCGCGCTATCCCCGAGCCGGGTCGCGCGCGCCTGCACCTCCGTGAGCACTGCCTGCTGATATACCATGGCGGCGGCCAGCTCGGTGAGGTAGTCGCCGTAGCCGTTGTCCAGGCGCTTTTGAGCGAGATCCATCGCCGTCTTGGCGGCCCGCTCTGCTTCGGCCGCCGCCGCGAGCGCGTCGGCGTCGGTGACGACCGCATGCAAGGTGTCGGCGACGTTCTGGTAGGCCTGAAGCACCGTGTTCTGATACTGCGCGGCCGCCTGCTTGAGCGCCTGATCGGCCGCCTTCTTGGTGTGCCAGAGGGTACCGCCCTCGAAGATCGGCTGAGAGGCATCGCCGATCAGCGACCAGAAGGGTCCGCCCTTGGCGAACAGCTGGTTGAACTGCGTCGCCGTTCCCCCCGCCGTGCCCGTGATGGTGAATTGCGGCAGCATGGCCGCGATCGCCGCGCCCACGTTCGCATTCGCCGAGCGCATGGCCTCCTCCGCCGCGCGAATGTCGGGACGCTGCTCGATGATTTTCGACGGCAGGGAGAGCGGCAGCTCCGTGGGCAGTTTCAGGGAGGCGAGCTCGAACGTCTCGGACACGTCCTGGTCCGGCAAGTTGCCCACGAGCTCGCGGATCAAGTCGCGGTTCTGCTCGAATTGCTTTTGCAGCGGCGGCAGCTGCGACTTCGCCTGTGCGAGCTCAAGCTCTTGAGTGGCGAGGTCCCCAGCGCTCGCATAGCCATGCTCGAACTTGTCGCGCAGGATGGCGACCGACTTCTCGTTGTGTGCGACGATCTCTTGAGTCGCCTTCAACTGGGCGCGCGTCGCAGCCTCCTGGATCGCCGCAGCCACCACGTTCGAGGCGAGACTGATGTAGGTCGCCTCGAGCTCGAAGCGTTGCATCTGTGCCTGGGCGTCGAGCGACTCGACCTTGCGCCGGTTCTCGCCGAACACATCGGGCACGAAGCCCACCGTCAGTGTCGCCGTTTGGAAGTTGTAGATGAGGGGCTGGGCCGGTCCACTCGGAAGGAGGACCTCGCCATTGCCCTGAATGCCGGGCGCCGTGTTGGTCGCGGTGTTGCCCGGCAGCTTCTGACGCTCGAAGTTGTAATCCGCGCCGACGCTCGGCCAGAAGTATCCCTGCTGCGCGTACACCGTCTCCTGCGCTTGGCGCAGCGCGGCCTGCGCCGCTCTCACAGTCGGATTCACGCGGAACGCCCGCTCGACGAGTGAGTTGATGCCCGGTGACCCGAACGACTGCCACCACCGGTAATCCACATCCTGACCCAGGGCGAATTGCTGCGCGTCGCCCGAGGGTCCCGGCGTCGCGGTCGTTTTGTCGGGGAGCGGGGCGACGGTGTATCCCGCGTCCTGCGGCGCTTGCGGCCGATGAAAATTCGGGCCTACGGCGCATCCCGCCAGGGCGGCGAACACGAGGCAGCAACGAGCGCTCGGGTGTAACCAAACAGCGCTTGGGCGTAACCAAAATGTCATGTTAAAGGCTCCGGCCGACCGCCCCGCGGCGCGCAGCCCGCGGCGCGCAGCCCGCGGCGCGCAGCTCGCAGGGGCGCCCAGCTCACCGCGCCGGTCGCCCTGGCTGTCGAGGTCGATATGCCGGTATTCTGCGCCTCCGGTGCGGCCCCGTAACTGTGAATGTTCACAGCGATTCATCCCAGTAGCGTTTCCGCGACGACATGGACATCATTCATGCATTCTCGACGAGGTCTTTCAACTTGGGCTGCTATCCGGGATTCGGCGGCACTTCCGCCCTGCTCGCTGTGACTTCCATGGTAGCCGTTGCGGCCGTCGTGGCGCCGCTCTGCGCGCGGGCAGCCGCGGCCGGTCAATACCAGACCGCGCCGGCGAAGCGCAACCCGGACACCGTGACGCTCACGGACTCGCAGCTCCACTCCATCGCGGTCGCGCGCGTCGCCGAGCGGCAGTTCCTGGTGCAGAGGAAGGCTGTCGGCCACATCGATTTCAACGAAAACGCGAGCGTGCAGGTGTTCTCGCCCTATCAGGGCCGCATCATCCGCGCATTCCTCGACCTGGGCGATGAGGTAAAGAAGGATCAGGTCCTGTTCACGATCGAGAGTCCCGACTTGCTCTCGGCCGAGTCGAACCTGATCTCGGCCGCCGGCACGCTCGTGCAGACCGACAGCGCCCTCGCGCGCGCGAAGAAGCTTTATGCGGACAAGGCCATCGACCAGAACGACTACGAGACGGCCGTGGCCAATCAGCAGAGCGCGGAGGGCGCGCTCAGGGCGGCGCGCGATGCGGTCGCACTCTTCGGACGCACTCCTTTAGAGATCGATCGCATCGTCGCCACTCGCGAAGTCGATCGCGCGCTCATCGTGAAGAGCCCCCTTGCGGGCCGCATCACGGCACGCAGCGCCGCCCCCGGGCTTCTGGTGCAGCCGGGGAACACGCCCGCGCCGTACTCCGTCGCCGACGAGTCCACCATGTGGATGCTCGCGGAGGTACCCGAGACCGACACCGTCGACATCAAGGTCGGTGAGCCCGTCACGGCCTCGATCCTCGCGCTGCCCGGGCGCGTATTCGCCGGGAAGGTGACGGCCGTCGGCGCAAGCATCGACCCGAATTCGCGCCGCCTCACCGTGCGCTCCGAGATCAGGAATCCGAATCACGAGCTGCGCTCGGGTATGTTCGCGAGCTTCTGCATACGGACCGGCGACTCCGTCCAGTCGCCCGGCGTGCCGCTCGCCGGCGTGGTCCGCGAGGGCGACGGCACGATGTCGGTATGGGTCGTCGGCAGCGACCCGCACGTGTTCACCCACCGCTCGGTCAAGATCGGCCTTCAGCAGGACGGCTACGATCAGATACTCGAGGGAGTGAGCTCGGGCGACACCGTCGCGGTGGACGGCGCGATTTTCCTGAGCAACATCCTGTACGGCGGCGCGACCTGACCTTAGGGCCGCAGCGGAGAGACCAGGGTGTTCAGAGCCGTCATCGGATTCGCGCTCAGCCGCCGGGCAATCATCCTGCTCGGCCTGCTCGTCTTCATCGCGGCCGGCGTTGCCGCCTACATCAAGCTCAACATCGAGGCGTATCCCAATCCGGCGCCGGTCATTCTCGAGATCACGGCGCAGGCCGCCGGGCTCTCCGCCGAGGAGATGGAGAAATACTACACGACGCCGATGGAGATCGGCCTCTACCCGACGCCCGGTATCGACAACATCCGCTCGACCTCCTTCTACGGCCTATCGTTCGTGCGGGTGACTTTCAAGTACGGCGTCGATTATTACTTCGCCTACACGCAGGCGGCGCTCAGCCTGCAGCAAAACGTGAATCTGCCCGGCAATCAGGTCCCGCAGATTCAGCAGTCGAGCCTCGTCGGCGAGGTCTACCGCTACCAGGTCGTCGGGCCGCCGCATTTCGGCCTCACCAACCTGCGCACCGTTCAGGATTGGATCGCATTGCGCCGACTGTCCACTGTGCCCGGCGTGGTCGCGGTGAACAGCTGGGGAGGCACCACCAAGGAATTCGAGGTGGAGGCCGACCTCGCGAAGCTTCAGGCCTACAGCATCACCGTGCCGCAGCTCTTGAGCACGCTCGGCAACTCGAACATCAACGTCGGCGGCCGCGAGATCACGGTGGGACAGCAATCCGTGAACATCCGGGGCGTGGGGCTCATCAACGACGGAGGCGATGACGATCTCACGCAGGGCTATCACGTCGACGATATCCAGAACATCGTCCTCGGCCAGTACAACGGAGTGCCCGTGCTGGTGAAGGACGTCGCGCGGGTGCTCGTAGGCTTCGTGCCGCGCCTCGGCATCGCCGGCCGCGATCACGATGACGACGTGGTGGCCTCGATCGTAGTCATGGGACGCACCCAGCACACCAACGACGTCGTACCGCGCATCAAGGCGGCCGTCGCCGCCCTGAACGACGACGGCACGCTGCCGCCGGGCGTGAAGCTCGTGCCTTATTACGACCGCACCACGCTGGTGAACGTCACGACGCACACCGTCGTGCACAACCTGGTCTTCGGCTGTCTGCTGGTGTTCCTGATCCAGTGGATCTTCCTCGGCGACTTGCGCAGCGCCGTCATCGTCGGCGTGAACATCCCCTTCGCCTTGTTCTTCGCCATCATCCTGATGGTGCTGCAGGGTCAGGACGCCAACCTCCTGTCCATCGGCGCGGTCGACTTCGGCATCATCATCGATTCGGCCGTGATCCTGGTCGAGAACATCTTCCGCAATTTGCAATCCATGCCGAGCGTGCAGCAGCAGATGGTCGAGGCGCTGCGGCAAGGCACTTACGGCAGGGATCCCACCACCTCGGGCGGCGGGCCGGCATGGACCACGCGGCTGCAGATGATTTACGTGTCGGCCCTGCAAGTCGACAGAGCCATTCTGTTCTCGACCGCCATCACCATCGCCGCCTTCGGTCCCCTTTTCGCCATGCAAGGCGTGGAAGGACAGATTTTCGGTCCAATGGCGCGTACCTACGGCTATGCCCTCGCAGGTGCGCTGATCGCGACCTTCACCGTGACCCCCGTGATGTCCTCGTTCCTGCTGCCGCTTAAGTTCAAGGAATCCGAGACGATCATCGTGCGTTTCCTGCACCGCGTTTACCGGCCCGTGCTCGAGTTCGCTCTCGCGCGTCGCGGGTTGGTGGTCGGGATCGGCTGTGCGCTGCTCATCGTCGTGGGACTGCTCACGCCGTTCCTGGGTTCGGAGTTCCTGCCGGCGCTCGAGGAAGGCAACTACTGGATCCGCGCCGCGATGCCTCAGTCCATGTCTCTCGACGCGGGCACCGACGCAACCCGCAAGATGCGCGAAATCCTCCTGCGCCACCCCGAGATCATCACCGTCGTATCGCAACATGGACGCCCCGACAATGGCAGCGATGCCTCGCCTTTCTCGAACGTCGAGCTGTTCGCACCGCTGAAGCCTTATGACCAGTGGCCCGCCGGTATGACCAAGGACAAGTTGACGCTTCAATTACAGCGGGAGTTCGACGCCGCCCTTCCGGGAGTCGTGTTCAACTTCTCGCAATACATCCAGGACAACGTCGAGGAGGCGCTGTCGGGCGTGAAGGGGGCCAACTCGGTCAAGATCATCGGGCCAAACCTGCGCGTCCTCGAAGAGTACGCCGGCCGCATCTTGAAGGATATGCAGCGCGTCAAGGGTATGGAGGATGTCGGTATATTCCACATCGTCGGGCAGCCCAATCTCAATATCCGGGTCGATCGCGTGAAAGCAGCGCGCTATGGCCTGAACACGGGCGATGTGAATAACGTGGTTCAGGCCGCCATGGCGGGGGCGGTCGCGAGCAACGTGCTCGAAAGCGATCGCCAATTCAACTTGACCGTGCGTCTAGCACCCAAGTACCGCGACAGCGTGGAGGCGGTCAGCGCGGTGCCGGTCGCGTATCAGACACCCGCTGGGACGACCGCTTATATCCCGTTGCGCGAGCTTGCGGACATCAGTCTCGACTCCGGCGCATCATTCATTTATCACGAGGGAACGCAGCGCTACATTCCCATCAAATTCAGTGTGCGCGGCCGCGATCTCGGCAGCACGGTCGCGGAAGCCCAGGCGCTCATCGCGAAGGACGTCCAGCTGCCCTACGGATACCGGATCGTGTGGGCGGGCGAGTTCCAGGACCTGCAGAACGCCAAGCAGCGGCTGATGGTGTTCGTGCCCATCAGCCTCGGCTTGATCCTGGTCTTGCTCTACAGCCTGTTCAACTCGGCGACGGACACCGTGCTCGCGCTCGCCGGCATACCGTTCGCCGTGGCCGGCGGCATTCTCGCGCTGCTCGTCACCGGACTGCCCTTCAGTATCTCCGCGGCCATCGGGTTCATCTCGCTCTTGGGCGTGTCCGTGATGAACAGCATTCTGGTGCTCACCTATTTCAACGAGCTCAAAGTGCAAGGTATGACGCCTTTCGACGCGATGGAAAGGGCCGCCGAGAAACGCATGCGGCCCATGTTGATGACCGCACTGTCCGCGTGCATCGGTCTCGTTCCCGCCGCCTTATCGCACGGCATCGGCAGCCAGGTGCAGCGGCCGCTCGCGACCGTCGTGGTGGGCGGCATGCTGCTGGGGCCCGTCATGCTGCTGGTGGTCGTCCCGGCGCTGCAGCTCGCCTTCCTGCGCAAGACGCACGACCAATTGGAGCCCGCAACCGACTCGACGGAGGTCTGATGCGCGCACTCTTCGCGTGCAGCATGTTCATCATCGCAGGTCTCACGGTCGGCACGCTCGCTCCGACCGCGGTAGCCGCCGCCCCGCGCGCCGCGAGTCCCGCCCCGCGCGCCGCGAGTCCCGCCCCGCGCGCCATCGGAGTGCCCGCGGGCGCGCGTGTCCAGCCGGGCCATGTCCCGAAGGCCTCGGCGTCGCCGGCGCCCCTTGCCGCTCGTCCCCGTCCCGGCAAGAATGCGCCGACGACGCTCGGCGGCCCGGCGAAGTACGATGCCAAGAAGGGTGCGATGCTGGGCGGCAGCGTGATGCCCCATAGACAGTAAGAGGGCCCTCGAACCGCATGTATCGTTTCGCATTCCTCGCCACGCTCATGCTGAGCGCGGCCTCTTTCGCATCAGCCGCCTCCGAGACCTGGCAAACGCTGCCGCCACTGCCTGCCTTACCCGCGGGAACGGTCGCCCAGCACGCCGAGATTGGCGGCAGCCGGATCTGGTTCGCCGAGTGGGGCGGGAAACCAGGGGGCACACCCGTCTTGCTCCTGCACGGCGGATTCGGCAACTCCAACTATTTCGGCCGCTTGATCCCCGTGCTGGTGGCGCACGGCTATCGCGTGATCGCGATGGATAGCCGCGGGCATGGCCGCAGCACGCGCAGCGACGCGCCGCTCACCTACGATCTCATGGCGCAGGACGTTCTCGGCCTGCTCGATCGGCTGAGCATTTCGAAGGTCTATCTGGTCGGCTGGAGCGACGGGGGCATCATCGGGCTCGACCTCGCCATGACTCATCCCGACCGCCTGGCCGGACTCTTTGCATTCGGCGCCAATGCCGACGTCTCGGGATTGAAGGACGGCGCGGACAAAACTCCGGTCTTCGCCGCCTACCTTGCGCGCACTGCCGAGGAGTACCGCGAACTCTCGCCGACGCCGCAGCAATGGGATGGCTTCAGCGCCGCGGTGAACAAGATGTGGGACACGCTGCCCGCCTTCACGCGAGCCGAGCTCGCCTCCGTCAGGGTACCCACAACAATCGCGGATGGCGAATTCGACGAGGCGATCAAGCGCACCCACGATGAGTACATAGCGCAGGCGATCCCCGGTGCACACCTGGTCATCCTGCCCCACGTGAGTCACTTCGCGATGCTGCAGGATCCGGCCGCATTCAATGCGGCGGTACTGCGTTTTCTCGACGAGTCGCGCTAAACGCCGAGATAGCGCTGCAGAAGCGCCGGCTGCGCCTTGAGCTCCTGCGTCGCCCCCTCGTGAACGATGTGACCGTTATTCATGATGTACACGCGCTGGGCGAGTGACAGCAGGGCGGACAGATTCTGCTCGACCAGCAGGATGGGCTGACCCTGCGCAGCGAGGTCACGGCACACGTTGACCAGGTCGCGCACGATCAGGGGCGCGAGCCCCTCGAACGGCTCGTCCAGGAGTATGAGTTTCGGACGCCGCACCAAGGCCCTGGCGATCGCCAGCATCTGCTGCTCTCCGCCCGAGAGATCGGTTCCGCGGCTGTCCCGCCGCTCTTTGAGCCGTGGAAACAATTCGTAGACGCGGCCCAGCGGCCACCGCTCCCGGGCGGTCAATCCCGCGAGCACGATATTCTCCTCGACGGTGAGGCTGCCGAAGATCCGCCGCTCTTCGTGCACCAGCTGCATACCCGCGCGGGCGATGAGGTAGCTGTTCTGCCCGGTGATCTCCTTGCCGTCGAACACGATCGAGCCGGCGCGCGGCGACATCACCCCCATCAAGCTCTTCAGCGTGGTGCTCTTGCCCGCCCCGTTGCGGCCGGTGAGCGCGACGACCTCGCGTTGCTCGACGCGCAAGCTTACGTCGAACAGGATGTGGGAATCCTTGTGGTAGGTGTTGAGCCCATGCGCCTCGAGCAAGCTCATGGATCGGATCCTGGGCCGAGATACGCTGCCTGCACCACCGGATTGTTCTTGATTTCCAGAGGGGTGCCCTCGGCCAGCACGCAGCCGCGTTCCAGCACGGTGATGCGTTCCGTCAGCTCGAACAGCGAGTCCATGTCGTGATCGATGATGATCAAGGTGCGGCCCTTCGCGATCGACTTCAGCAGCTTGACCGTCTCGATCCGCTCCATCGGACTCATGCCGGCGAGCGGCTCGTCGAGCAGCAAGAGGCTCGGCGCGGTGGCGAGCGCGAGTCCGATCTCCAGCCGGCGTTTCTCGCCATAGGCGAGCGCCGATGCGGGCACGTCGCAGCGCTCGGTGAGATCGACCAGCTCGAGAGTGCCGTCGACTCGCGAATGCAAGGTGCGCACGCGTGCGGGCGACTTCAGCAGATCGATGCGCAGCTTGCCGCGCAGGCTCGCCAGCGCAGCGATGGTCAGATTCTCGCGCACGGTCAGGCGAGTGAACAGCTGGCTCACCTGATAGCTCTTGGTGAGACCCAGCTGACACACGTCCGTGACCTGCATGCCGGTGATGTCCTTGCCCCGAAAAGCGATGCTGCCCGAGGTCGGCGCAACCTCGCAGGTCAGCATTTTGAAAAACGTGGATTTGCCCGCGCCGTTCGGGCCGATGACACCGCGCAGCTCCCCTTCCTCCACCGCGAAGTGGATGTCGTTGTTCGCGATGAGGCCGCCGTAGCGCTTGCTGAGGGCGCTGGCCTTGAGGATCGGCCCCGAAGTGCGGTTGGAGGCCGGCAACGGCGGCATGGAGGGCGGAGGGGGAGGGGGCCGGGCCGGGGCCGGCGGCACCCCGTCTCCGTCAGGCACACCGCCGCCGGCGCTGCGTTCGACGGCACCCTCCGGCCGGCGCCCGGCGAGAGTGATCAGATCTTTGAGGCCGCCGATGATGCCGCGGCGCAAAAAGCAGACCAGCAGCACGAAGATCACTCCGAGCACGAGCTTCCACTGCGCCCCGAGTCCGGCGCTCTCCTGCAGAAAATCCCGCAAATACAGCCAGACCGCCGCGCCGACGAGCGGCCCATACAGCGTACCGGCGCCGCCGATTACCGTCTGCATCACCAGCTGACCCGAGGTATCGAAGCTGAAAGCGTCGGGGGGCATGTAGCCTTGCAGGACGCCGAGCAAACCGCCGGCGAGCCCGCTGTAGGCGGCGGCAATGACGAAGATGAGCAGCTTGTAGCCGTGGACGTCATGGCCCACTGCCGCGGCGCGCAGCGGATTGTCGCGGATGGCCGCGAGGATGCAACCGATCGGCGACTGCACGATCCGGCGCGCGACGAGGAGCCCCACGAAATAGCAGGCGGCGATGAAGCCATACATGGACCAGCCGCTGTGAATCGGGAGCGTCGCGAAGCCGAGGGAAAAAGTGGGCGCCGGTACGCCCGGCAGACCGTTCTCACCGCCCGTGAAATTCGCGAGCGGCGAGTTCTCGAGAAAGAAAAATACCTGGGCGATCGCCACGGTGATCATCGCGAAATAGATCCCGGTACGCCGCAGTGCGATCAGTCCGACGACGGCGCCGCACAGCGCCGCCGCCAGCGTGCCGAGCGCCAGGCTGAGCATCACGCTGGAAAGGCCCAGACGCGTCAGTAAATAGGCCGCGGTGAATCCGCCGGTGCCGAAGAACGCCGCCTGGCCGAAAGACAGCAATCCCGTATAGCCGAACAACAGATCGAAGCCGATGCCGAACAGCCCGAGCACGAGGATGCGGCTCATCGTGTCGGGAACGAAGCCGAGGTGCGACAGGATCGGCGGCGCGGCGATGAGTGCGGCTGCGGTCGCGAGCTCCGGCAGCCAGCGGCGGTGCGCCGAGGCGATCGGCGCCACGATCACGTGCGCGATTCCGCGCCGAGCAAGCCTCGCGGGCGCACCATGAGCACGAGCGTCATGACGGCGAACAGGGCGACGTAGGAATAAGCCGGGTCGATCATGGAGCTGATGCTGAGAATCTCTCCAGCGATCAGGCCGCCGAGGACGGCACCCGCGTACGATCCTACGCCGCCGATCACGATCACGACGAACGCCTGAACCAGGATGGAGTCGCCCATGTCCGGGGTGATGGGCGCCACCGGCAAGTTGACGATGCCGGCAAAGCCCGCGGCCATCGAGCCGATGCCGAACACGACCATGAAGACTCGGTGCACGTCGATACCGAGGCAGTCCACCATGCCGGAGTCCTCGATGCCGGCGCGCACGATCATGCCGAGCCGCGTGCGATACAGGATGAGATAGATCGCGAGGAGCGAGACCGCGACGATGGCGACGACCGCGATCCGATAAGTGGGATAGACCATGAAGCCGAGCGAGGTGATCCCCGACAGCCGCGCCGGCGGCGGCATCGATCGCGACAAGCTGCCGAAGAAGAAACGGATGATCTCGACGAAGCAGATCCCGAGACCGAACGTGACCAGGATCTGATCCTCGTGCGGACGGTCGTAGAAATGCCGGATGACCACTCGCTCCATGACGAGGCCCACCGCGAGCACCACACCTGAGCCCGCGAGGAGCGCGGCGATGAACGAGCCCGTGTAGCTGAATGCCACGTAGCCGGCGTAGCCGCCGATCATGAACATGGCCCCGTGCGCGAGATTGAGCACGCCCAGCGTTCCGTAGATGACGGTGAGGCCGGAGCTGATCAGGGCGAGCAACGCGCCGCGTGCCAGCCCGTTGAATACCTGCGACCATAAATTGGCCCAGGTGAGCACTATGATCTCCCTGGGAGTGCGATCCGCACGGCGCGATCAGTCGTAGCTGCCGAGCTGGCAGCTGAATGCGTCGGGCTTCTGCATCAAGGGCGCGGCGTCGGCGACCTTGACCACTTCGTAATAGTCGTCGCTCGAGCGCATGGCGCTCGGCTTCTTGCCCTTGATGATGATCACGGGACGCACCAGCTGATGATCGGCGCCGCGGAAATACACCTCCCCGACGGGAGATTGAAGCTTCGCGCCCGCCTCATAGGCCTTGATCACGTCCGGCGGATAGAAGCTGCCGGCGCGCTCCACGGCGTCGGCCCACATCGCCACCTGCAAGTAAGCACTGTGCGCACCGTATTCCGGATTGTAATTGTACTTTTTCCGGAATGCCTCGTTGAGCATGCGGGCGAGAGGGTATGTCTCCTCCAGTGTCCACCAGTAGCCCATGCCGCCATAGGCGCCTTTCATCAAATCGGCGCCCACTTCCTGCGCGAGGAAGGGTGTCGAGATCGGAATGACGAGTGCCATCCTGTCGCCTATGCCGAACTGCGCCGCCTGCTTGATCGACAGAACGGCGTCGCGGCCGAAATTGATATTGATCACGACGTCCGCGCCGCTGTTGGCCACGTTGAGCAGATACGAGGAGAAGTCGGTGGTGCCGAGCGGCGAGACCTGGTTGGTCGCGACCGACCAACCGCCCTGAGCCTTCAGCGCCTCTTCCATCGATTGGCGCACCGTGTGGCCGTAAGTGTAATCGGGCGTGAGAAATGCAATTTTTTTGGCCTTCCCGAGGTTCGCCACCAGCACCGGCGCAAGGGCTTGCGCCGTCGGGTAGGCATAGATGCCCTCGCGGAACGAGTAGCGGGTGCAGTCCTTGCCGGTGACGTCGTTCGAGGCGGCGAGGCAAGGCAGATAGATCACCTTCTCGCGCTGCGCGAGCTTGTTGAGCGCCACGGCCACGGCGCTCGATGCGCATCCGGCGATCATCATCGCCTTCTTTTCGCTGATGAACCGCGACTGCGCCTGTACCGCGGTGTTCGGATTGGCTTCGCTGTCGGCGATGCCGTATTTCACTTCCTTGCCGAGCACCCCGCGGCTGGTGCGCGGCGAGATTCTCTTCAGCAGCGGATCGCCGAGGTTCAGATGCTCGATGGCGAGCTGGTAGCCTTTGATCTCGTCCTCGCCCACGGCGGCATAGGGGCCGGTGCGCGGCGTACAGATGCCGACGAATACGCTCGGGCCGGCGATGCCGGCGGGATAGGTGCCGAGCTCGGGGTGCTCCGCGGCACGGGCCGGCGTTGCGAGGGCGTACTGCGAGAGCGCGCCCCCCACCGCCCATCCGGCTCCCATGCGCAGCACCTCGCGGCGCGAGACGCCGCGTGCGGTCCGGGACCTCTCACGCTTTCGATAGGACATGCTTGCTTCCTCGTGTTGCCTCGAGTGACCATCGCGCGCGCAAATTTAGACGGCGGCCGGATCGCCCGCGCGTGTCCCCGCCTCGGGGGCTTCGTCGCGAATCACGTTGATTGGACAGTGCGCGCGCTGATCCAGCGTGAGCCGGAACAGATCGAAACGGTTGTAGTAGCCGACCAGATCATGGAACTGCTTTTGCTCGATCGACAGGGCCACGTCGATATCGGCGAGGACCATTCCCTCCCGTCCGGCGAGAGGCTCCGCGAGCATCTCGCCCTGCGGCCCGAGGATCATCGACGCCGCGGGCGGGGCCGAGGTGAGCAAGCTGCGCACCGCGCCGTCACCCTGCGATACCTCCTCGAGCGCCTGCTCGTCCAGCGCACAGCCGGCGACCACGTTGAACACCTTGCCCTCGAAGGCATGCGCGGCGGCGCGCAGGCGAATGGCGTCCGTCAAGTTGTAGTTTTGCTTCTCGTCGGGGCGCCGGGTGGGCCAGGCCGGTGGATAGGTGGCGATGTGCACTTGTTCGCCCTGCGCAAGCAGGGCGAAGCGTGCCAGGGTATTGGTGTTCTCGCCGCAGATCAGGACTCCCAGCCGTGCCGCTGCGGTCTCTTCGACCCGCAGATGAGAGGCATCGCCGTTCGCCCACGTGAGTTTTTCGGCCCACGTGGGCACCAGCTTGCGATGGCGGTTCAGCAGCCGGCCGTCGGCGTCGAACAGCAAGTTGGTGTTCCACATCGCTCCCATGCTGACCCTGCCCTTCTCGGTCACGCCCACCGACAGTACCACCTGATGGCGGCGAGCTATCTCCGCCAGTTGGTCCGTGTGTGGGCCGGGGACTTCGACCGCGTTGTCGAATAGACGCCGGTAGAAGCGGTGCTGATCGATGGGCGCGTAGACCAGGTTCCAGAGAGGAAACGCGGGGATGAAGGATTCGCCGAAAACCACGAGACCGGCGCCCTCCCGTTTGGCCCGGGCCACCCAGCCCTCGACCCGGGCGATCGAGGCATCCCGGTCCAGGAAGGCCGGCGCCGCGTGAATGGCGGCCGCTCGAAATCGAGGGTAGACATCGCTCGACATATCGCATGCCCTTCTTGTAGTTCTGGCTAGCAAAGCGCCTTCGGCGAGACCAGTCGGCACCCGGCGCGCGCCGTGATCAGCCCGCCGCAGCTTTCTTTAGAGCTTACGGCAGTTCCATGGCTATGGTAAACGTCGATCGCATGCCGCCGACTCTGCAGCATCTGCGCCGCTATGCCATCGCCCGCTCGCTGTTCAAGCCGACCACGCTCCGCCGCGCCATCGAGAGATTGGGGTTCGTACAAGCCGATCCGATCCGCGCGCCGGCCCGCGCCCAGGATCTCACGCTGCGCCATCGCGTCGTCGGCTATCGCGCGGGCGATCTCGAGCGGCGCTACCCGCGCTTGGGGCTGGAGGAGGATTACTTCGTCAATTACGGGTATCTGCTACGCGAGCATCATCGGCTGATGCATCCCCGGACGCCGCCGAGGGCGTGGAGCCGCACGCGGGCGGCCCGAGCCCAGGAGCTCCTCGCGTTCATCCGCGAGCAGGGAACCGCTCATCCGCGTGCCGTCGACCGCCGCTTCGCGCACGGCACGATCCGGAACTGGTTCGGCGGCGCGACGAATGCGACCACGCGATTGCTCGATGAGATGCATTATCGCGGCCTTTTGCGGGTGGCGCGCCGCGACTCGGGAACGCGCGTCTATGCACTGCGCTCGGCCGAGCCCGAACCCGCAGCGTGCGATGCGGACGCCGTGAGCGCACGCATCGATACCCTGGTCGATCTCATCGTGCGCAAGTACGCCCCGCTTCCCGCCCGCAGCCTCACGCAGCTGCTGCGCTTCCTGAGCGGCGGTGTCCCGCAATGGTCGAAACACCGCTCCGCCTCCCTCGAGCGCGCGCAGCAGCGCCTGGCCTCTGCGCGCATCGACGGCATCGATTGGTACTGGCCGGCCGCGGAGGCCCCAACCGGAGGCCGCTGGCGCGTCGAGCCCGCAGTCAGGCTCCTCACGCCCTTCGATCCGGTGGTGTGGGACCGGCAGCGCTTCGAGCTCTTCTGGGGCTGGCAGTATCGCTTCGAGGCGTATACCCCCGCGGCGAAGCGCAAGCTCGGCTATTACGCGCTGCCGCTGCTCTGGGGCGAGCGGGTGATCGGCTGGGGCAATCTGAGCTACGCCACGGGCTCGCTGCAGAGCTCGTTCGGTTACCTCGCCGGCCGAGCGCCACGCGAGGCCGCGTACCGCGAGGCGCTCGAGGCGGAGCTCGAGCGCATGCGCATCTTCTTGGAACCCCGCCGCTCGTAGCCTCGCCGCTCGTAGCTCCGCCGGCTGAAGCTCCGCGGACGTTGAGGGATCAGCCCCGCCAGGTGCGGAATCGGCCGGTATCGAGGTGGACGAAGTCGGATTGGCGGTAATACCCGACCCCGCCGCGCTTCATTTCCAGCGCCTTGGCCGCGAGATCCGCGCAGTCGACACCAGCCAGGCGCACGTCGATCGCCCGCCCCTCCATGTGCAGGCTGTGACTCGCCACCGCGCTCGAGCGCTCGTGCAGCATGGCGTTGGTCTCTCGCGAGCGATACCCCGAGATCACGCTGAATACGGGGTCGACTCCGGCGCGTTGCGCGACCTCGCAGAGGGTGTCGAGGAGCTGAGGGTCGATCGAGTGCTTATCGCCCGTGCGGTAATCGCGCAGCTGCACCTCGACCTGCGCGAGGGCCTCCGGTAAGTACTGCTCGCCGCGCCGGTAGATGACTTCCAGGACTTCGGGCGTGTGCAGATTCTTGAGCGTGAGGCGTCTCTGGTCGGAACCGCCGGCGTAGGCACGCGGCAGCCAGCCCCAAGCCGCGGTGGCACCGGCGAGCGCACCTCCGGCCTGGAGCAGCCGGCGCCGGCTGAACCTCGTGGGGCGGCTGCGCGAGGTCACGGCGCGTCTCCCTCGCGGATGAGGCGGCCCCGGTCGAGAGCCAGCACCGTCGGGCGCGGAAAGAAATTGAATTCCGAGGCGGAAGCCCAGGTGTAAGCGCCCATGACGCGTCCTATCACGAGATCGCCCTGCTCGAGCTTGGGCAGATCGATGTGCTCGCGGATCACGTCGATGCTGTCGCAGGTGGGACCGGCAAGCACCGACGGGTAGGTGGGACCGTCGTCCACCAACGCCTCGATCGGGTATCTGGCGTGGTCGTACATCTGGCCGCTGTAGCTGCCGTACAAGCCATCGTCCAGGTAGTACCACCACCGCCCATCGCGCTGCGCACGTCCCATCACCGAGGCCACGGCCACCGCGCAGGGCGCCGACAGGTAGCGTCCCGGCTCGGCGATGATGCGCACGCCGTCCTCGAGTGCGCGGAACGCCCCGCGGATGGGTGTGCAGAACTCCGCGATGGGCATGGGCGGCGAGCCCTGCAGGTAATCGGTCGGAAACCCCCCGCCGATGTCGAGCAGCGACAGCTCCTGTCCGCGCGCGCGCGCGCGGCGCATCAGCCCCCCGCAGACCTCGATCGCCCGCACGTGCATTTGCGGATTCGCCGCCTGCGATCCGGCGTGGAAGGAAAGACCCACGACGCTGACGCGTAGCTGCGCCGCGAGCGCGAGCAGATCCGGCAGCGTCTCGGGCTCGCAGCCGAATTTGCGCGACAGATCGACCACGGCATCGCTGCGGAACGCGAGGCGGATCAGGACAGAGGCGCGGCTCTTGTACTTAACGAACTTTCGCAGCTCATCCTCGTTGTCGATCACGAAATGCGTGACCCCGTAGTCGAGGGCGGTGCGGATGTCGCAGTCGCGCTTGATGGGATGGGTGTGAATGCAGCGCTCAGGGGCGACGCCCAGACGGCGCACGAGCTGCACCTCCCCGTTCGTGGCGAGATCGAAACAGGCGCCCTCCTCCTTGAGTACGGCCACGATCGCGGGATGCGGCAGGGACTTGATCGCGTAGTACAGCGCGACGCCCGGCAACGCAGCGGCCAGCGCGCGGTATTGAACGCGCACACGCTCGGCATCGATCAGGAACAAGGGCGAGCCGTAGCGGTTCGCGAGGTGCTGGACCGACTCGCGTGCGAACGGGTCTTGCCCCGGCGCGAGATCGCGCTCTGATGCATTCGACAAACGTCGGATTCGGGAGGTCTTGGCCACTCGCAAAACGTTGTCCTTCATGATGATGTCTAGCCCGCCGAGAGCTCGAGGGGATCCTCGCCCACGCCGCCGCTCGCACGCTGCAGCCGATCGAGAATCGCCGCCCAACGCTCGTCCTTCGGCAGCTCCTGCACAAGGATTCGCACGCACTGGGCGCGATCCAACGTCCGCAGATTATTGTAGAGATTGTGCGCGTATGCATCGGGCTTTTTCCCGGCATTGATCCAGGTCATGTAGCGCCGCGTGTGCAGCGGCGGGCGCATCGCGAGCACCGCCACCTTCTCTTCGCGCGCCAGGATATCGCCCGCTCTCGCCTCGAGACTATCCCAGGGAACGATCTCGAGCGGTGTGGACGGCGCATAGTGCTGCACGCGATCGCCGGGCACGCGCGGCGCCTCCCCGCCTAAGGTGAGCTCCCCCACGATTTGCTGAATCTGGGAGCGCGTGATGGAGCCGGGCCGCAGCAAGCGCACTTCACCGTCGAGACACGACACGATGGTGGACTCGAGGCCAATGGGCGAGTCGCCGCCGTCGAGCATCACGTGCACGGCATCGCCTAGCTCGTCGCGGACGTGCTCGGGCTTGGTCGGGCTCAAGCGTCCGTAACGGTTCGCTGAAGGCGCAGCGATGCCGCCGCCGAACGCGGTCAAGAGCTGCTGTGCCATGGGATGGGAGGGGATCCGGATGCCGACGCTGTTCTGCCCGCCGGTGACGATGTCGTTGACGGTCTCGCTCTTCGGCAGGATGAGCGTGAGCGGACCGGGCCAGAACATCGCCGCGAGCCGTTCCGCCTGTGGCGGCATCTGCGACACCCAGCGATGCAGGTAGCGCTGATGGTCGATGTGCACGATCACGGGATGGTCCGCGGGGCGCCCCTTCACCTCGAATATCTTTTGCACCGCAGCCGGATTCGAAGCGTTCGCGCCGAGCCCGTAGACTGTCTCCGTCGGAAATACCACGAGATCGCCCGCACGCAGTGTTTCGACGGCTTTTTCGATTTCGGTCTGTGTAGCTCTTACCACGCGCGCATAATATCAAATGAGCCGGTGCATGAACTTGAGGTCGAGCCAGCGGCCGAACTTGAAGGCGACTTCTTTGAGCTCGCCGACCACCTGGAATCCGAGCTTTTCGTGAAGCGCGATGGACGTCACATTTTGCGCATCGATTCCTGCGATCATGACGTGCTTTTGCATGCGCGCCGCCTCTTGCAAGAGGGCCTGCACGAGCGCGCGTCCTATGCCGCGGCCGCGGCGATCCGCGCGCACGTGCACGCTGTGCTCGACGCTGAAGCGGTAGCCGGGCCAGGTGCGGAACTCGCCGAAAGTGCCGAATCCCTCGACCCCCGAGGCGTCTGCCGCCACCACCACCGGAAAGCCTGCCGCGCGCTTCGCGTCGAACCACGCTTCGCGGTTCTCGAGTGTGACCTCGACGTCGGAGAAAACGGCGGTCGTGTTACGGATGACCTCGTTGTAGATGTCGCGGATCTCGGGCAGCTGCGCACGCACCGCCGCGGAGATCGTGAAGCTCACGGCGGCGCCCCCACACCCTGAGCGCGCGCCACGGCGACATCCGCGTCGAGATCGACGCGGCGCCAGCTCCCGTCGCTCTGGCGATCGAGCTCGTACGCCGGCCAGTAGTGCTTGTCGAGCTTCAAGGTGATGACGTCGGTCATGCCGTTCCAGCTGATGGTCTTCAGCCTGAGCGAGGCCCGGTCCGGCTTGCCGCGCACGACTTTGATGAAGGCGTCCAGATCCGGCGTCGGCTGACCGTCCACCTCCGTGATGCGCCGCCCCGCGTAGAGACCGTAATGTGTCGCGGGCGATCCGTAGAAGAAGAACGACACGAACACTCCGTAGGGGGCGATGCCGCGCTGGGCCGCCATGGCGCGGTGAGGCGCCTGCAGAGTGGCACCGGCCCAGATCACGACTCGGTCGATGTCGCGTCCATTGAGCGCGACCGTCTTCATGTCGAGGATCTTCGCCGCGCCGTCGCGCCAGACAGTGATCTCGACGTCGGGTTTCTGCACGGCGCGTTCCACTTCGCGGAAGCGGTTGACGACCTTGCCGTCGATCGCCAGCAGCAAGTCGCCGGGCTCGAGCAGGGTGGCGGCGGGAGAGCCCGCCACCAAGCGGTCGATGCCGAGGACCTGGTGGCGCTGTCCGTCGTGCTGCTCGAAGCGCTTCACCCAATCGTCGGTCAGTCCGAGTTTTCGGGCACTCGCCAGCGACTGGACGTTGAATTCCGCCTCGAAGGAGTACAGCTGTCGCTCGGCGCTGACGGCGTTGATCATCTCCGTCACGATATCGGCCGGAATGCCGCGGTTGACCTGCTCGAGCTCGCGCTGCGTCTCGAAGGCGAAACTCGACCAGAGCGCGAGCACCTCGCCCTTCTCGTTCGCGATCACCCCGTCCACGTCGTTCGGGGCATTGACCAGATTGATCGCCTCGAGATTGCTGTCGCGGAAGCGCAGGGTGCGCGACAGCGGGAAAGCGACGGGGTCCACGCTCGCGACCTCGGTGCGCTGCGACATGACCTTCGAGTCGCTGCGCTCGCCGACCACCCAGACGTCCTCGCCGGGCGCGAGCTCCTTGGTCACGAACGTCGCGGCGCGCACCGGCGTCGCGCCGATGGAGCGCGGATCGTACGAGACGAGGGCGAGATTGTGCAGCGGGTGAATGAACTCCACCTTGCCCGGCACCTCGACCGTGCCGTTGAAAGTGATGCGCACGTCGCCCATCGCGAGCGGTACGGTATTGCGGTCGATCACCACGAGGCCGCGCTTCGCGTCCACGATCACGCCGGTGCCGTGGTAGTTCTTCTCGGTCACGCCCGACACCGAGTAGGGCATGTCGAAGGTGATCATGACCAGCGAGGGCGCCAGGCGGTCAATGCGCGGATCGCCGGTCTTGGTGAATTCGGTGGAAGCCGGCTCGAGGGGAGGCGCCGCGGGACCGGCGGCGAGGCTCACGCAAGGCCATATCCCAAGAGTGTCGTCGCGCTTGCACTTGCGCGCCGGGAACCAGCGGCGGTCCATGCGGATCACCTTGAGCTGCGGAGTGCGCGGATCCTCGAGCGTCACGTAGCGCACCGGCGCGCGCGCGCCGTCGGCGAGCTCCGCGAGCGCAGCCTCGAAGTCGGCGAGATTGTCGGTCTTCTTGCCGTTGAAGGAGCTGATGAGCGCGCCGTGCGGAATGCCGGCGGCGCTGAACACGTAGCCGGGATTCGCGACGTACACGCCCTTGATGGGAAGGCTGTAGTGACGGGCCTGCTGATAGGACAGCGTGTGCACCACGGCCTCGCCGAACTCGATGTACTCGTCGGCGGTGATGGCGTTCAGCGACTCCACCTCGAGCGCATGGCGGAGCGTGTCGTTGCCGCGTTGGATCTCCACCTTGATCTCGTTGCCGACGTGATTGTCGAGCACGTCCTCCAGCGCGAAGAACTCCGGAACCGGCTTGCCGTCGATCGCCACGAGAATGTCGCCGGGCGCGAGCACGCCGTCGGCGGCCGATCCGGGCTGCACCTCGTCGACGACGAGCATGCCCGTGAGCTTGGGATACGCCGAGCGCATGCGCGCCTCGGTCTGGGCACTTAAGCCTAAGCGGCGCAATTCGTCGTACGGGGTGTACTTGAACACCGTCTCGAGCGTGCCGCGCGGCACCGGCTTGCCGGCATCGATGAACTTGAGCGCGCGCGTTATTGCGGGCAGCGGCAGATAGAAGCTCGACGCCGCCCCGGTCGCACCGCCGGCGTTCAGCGCAACCACGCGGCCCTCGATGTCGATGACGGGAGAGCCCGAGGAGCCGCCCGAGGTGCCCGACGCCGCCTGGTAATAGAACGTGTTGAAGTCGTTGTACTTACCGTAGCCGTACTCCGGCGCCTCGCGATCGAGGCGCGCGAGCGTTCCCGCGAGGATCGACAGCTGCTCGCCGGCATCGTTGCCGACCACGCGGATTTCGCGCCCGATCACAGCACCCGCCGGATAGAGGGGAAGCTCGGCCGGCCGGATGAAGCGCAGCTTCGTCGGATCGTAATGATAGATGCCGAAGTCGTGCACGGGATCGCGGTAGACCGGGAAGAGCTGCACCTCCTCGCGGTTCTGAAAAATGGCCTGCGCAGTCACCGGCCCCGGAGTCACGACGTGGCGATTGGTCAGGATGAGGCCGCGCTTCGCATCGATCACGAACCCGGTGGCCTGTGCGGTGGTGTTCCACTCCGTATCGAAGGCCCGCGTGCTGTCGATCTGAATGGTGACCACACCGGAGGCGATGCGCTCGAGCGTCTGCGCCCAGTTCTCGGCCGTGCCGGCGGCGGTCGTGGGCACCGGCAGAGCCGGCGGTGGCGCGGGAACCGCAGGGGACGTCGCCTCAGGCGGGGGCTCGGCAGGTGGTGCGTTCTCGGCCGGGGCGGCCCAGGTGCGCGCGGACAACAGAATAGCTGAGAGAAGCAGGGTGCTGCGAAGCATGCCGATCCTATAAGTGAACGCCAGCGCGAGCGCTAGCTGTCGGAAAAAAAACGAACGCTAGCGCGAGCGCTAGTGGTCGGACAAGATCAGGAGCCACACGGTTCCTAACAACGCAAAACTCAAGAGGACGGCGGCCGATCCCATGTCTTTGGCCATTCCGGCGAGCGGGTGACGGTCCATGCCGCTGCGGTCGACCACCGCCTCCACCGCGCTGTTCAGCAGCTCGACCACGAGAATCTGCAGCATCGGCCACACCAACAACGCCCGCTCGATGCCCGAACGCCCCAGATAAAAGCCGGCCGGAAGGACGGCCACGGCGAGGCAAAACTCCTGTCGAAAGGCCGCCTCTTCCCGCCAAGCATAGCGAAAACCCTGCAGCGAATACCCGAAGGCACGCACAATCCGCGTGAGTCCGGTGGGTTTGTCTCGCTTAATCATTCATTCGGGAGGCTTCCAGGCCAAGTCGAGCTGCTTCACCGCCCGCACATCGTCCAGCCGACGGACCGGCATTGTATGAGGCGCAGATCGCAGTTTCTCGGGTTCCTGCTCCATTTCTCGTCGAATCGCGGTCATTGCATCGCAAAAATGGTCCAGCTCTTCCTTGGTTTCGGTCTCGGTCGGCTCGATCAGCAGGCATTCCGGCACGAGCAGTGGAAAATAAGTCGTCGGCGCATGGACGCCATAGTCGAGCAGCCGCTTGGCGACGTCCATGGCCGTGACCCCGAAAGTCCGGTTCTCCTGCTTCAATGTAAGGATGAATTCGTGGCTCGCACGGCGCGTCGGGTAGGCCGCCTCGTAGCCGGCCTGCGTCAGCCGCCTCATCAGATAGTTTGCATTGAGCGCCGCGAATTCCGCCACGCGCACCATGCCTTCGCGGCCGAGCATCCGCATGTAGATGTAGGCGCGCAGATTCACGCCCGCATTGCCAGCAAATCCCGATAACCGCCCGATGGAGCTCGGCAGATCGGACTCGGCGAGCCAACGGTAGGCCCCGTCCTTCTTGCCCACCAGCGGGATCGGCAGAAAGGGCAGCAAGCGCGGCCCGACGCCCACGGCGCCGGATCCCGGACCCCCCCCGCCGTGCGGCGTCGAAAAGGTCTTGTGCAAATTCATGTGAATGACGTCGAAGCCCATGTCCCCCGGGCGGACCTTGCCGAGAATGGCGTTGAGGTTCGCCCCATCGTAATAGAGCAAGCCGCCGGCCTCGTGCACGATGCGCGCCACCTCCGCGATCTTGTGCTCGAACACACCTAGCGTGGAGGGATTGGTGAGCATGATGCCGGCCGTGCTCGGGCCGACCGCCGCCTTGAGCGCCTCGAGATCGATGTCGCCGTTCTTGTCGCAGGGTATCTCCCGCACGTTGCAGCCGCACATCGCCGCGGTGGCCGGGTTCGTGCCGTGCGCCGCCTGCGGCACGATGATATCCACGCGCGCCCCGTCGTTGCGCGCGTGGTGATAGGCACGGATCATCGCCACGCCGGCGAATTCTCCTTGGGCGCCCGCCATGGGCGTGAGGCTCACGCCCTGCATGCCCGTGATCTCCTTCAGCATCTCTTGCAGCTCGTACATGCATGCGAGGAAACCCTGAGGCTCCGGAGCGAGCGGATGGCGTGCCAGGAACTCCGGCAGCATCGCGTAGGTGTTGCACGCCTTGGGGTTGTACTTCATGGTGCACGAGCCCAAGGGATAAAAATGCGAGTCGATCGAGAAGTTGAACTGCGACAGGCGCGTGAAATGCCGTACCGCCTGCAGCTCCGAGACCTCGGGGAGCGCGGGTGCACGGGCGCGGCGCAGGTGCGCCGGGATGTCCGCCGCGTGGCGCGCCACGGGATCCGGCGCCGGCGGGATCTGGCTCGAGGCGCGCCGGCCCGGCTTGCTCAGCTCGAATATCAAAGATTCGCGCAATTTGAGTTCTGCCATGATGGACTCTTTAGGCGGCGCCGCACACATCGTGCGGCGTGGCGAGCGCCGCGTGCAGCGCGCGCTCGTAGGTCTCGATGTCCGCGTGGGACTTCGTTTCGGTGGCGCACACCAAAAGCGCGTGCCCGAGCTCGGGATAGCTCGGCGCGAGATCGAGGCCTCCCGCGATGCCGCGTTCGGCCAGCATCGCGAGTACCGGCGCGACGGGCCGATCGAGCAGCACCACGGCCTCGTGAAAGCGAGGTGCGTCGAAGGCGCTCGTCACGCCGCCCACCCGCTCGAGCGCGGCTTTGAGCTCGGCCGTGCGCGTAAGGCTTGTGGTGGCCACGCTCGCGAGCCCCGCGGCGCCCAAAAGCGACATGTAGATGGTCGCCGCGGTCACCATGAGACCCTGATTGGTGCAGATGTTGGATGTGGCCTTGCTGCGGCGGATGTGTTGCTCGCGTGCTTGCAAGGTGAGCGAGAAGCCGGGGCGTCCTTCCAAATCGAGCGTGCGTCCCACGATGCGCCCCGGCATCTGCCGCACGTATTGCATGCGTGTCGCCATGAAGCCGAAATAAGGACCGCCCGAGGCGAGCGGCACGCCGAGCGGCTGGCCTTCGCCGCACACGATGTCGGCGCCCCAGCGCCCGTCGAGCCCTTCGCCCCATTCGCCCGGCGGCTTGAGCAATGCGAGCGAGATGGGATTGACCACCGCGATCAGCAACACTTTGTTCGCGTGCGCCCAGTCGGTGAGCGCGTCGACCTCCTCGAGGTTGCCGAAGAAATTCGGCTGCTGCACCACCAGCGCCGCACAATCCTCGCCGCTCATTTCCCGCAGTGCATCGAGCGAGATCCGGCCCGAAGTGCGTTCGAAGTCCACGCTCTCGAGCTCCAGGCCCTGCTGGTGGGTGATCGACTCGACCACCTTGCGGTACGTCGGGTTCACGGTGCGCGGCATGAGGATGCGGCGCGACGTCGAGCCGCGATTCGCGCGTACCGCCATGAGGCACGCCTCCGCGAGCGCGGACGCACCGTCGTACAGCGAGGCGTTTGCGGCTTCCATGCCGGTGAGGGCGCAGATCATCGACTGAAACTCGTAGATGAGCTGGAGTGTGCCCTGACTCGCTTCCGCCTGATAGGGCGTGTACGCCGAATAGAACTCACCGCGCGTGGCGATCGCCCAGACGGGTGCCGGGATATGGTGCTCGTACGCGCCTGCTCCGATGAAGTTGAGCAAGCGGCCATCGCCGGCGGCACGCTCGGTGATGAGCCGAGCGACATCCATCTCACAGAGCGCCGGCGGCACGCCATCGAGAGGCTTCGCCTTCAGCGCAGCGGGGATCTCGTCGAAGAGCGCATCGATCGAGGGCGCACCGATGACCGCGAGCATGTGCGCGATGTCGTCCGGTGTATGCGGAATGAACGGCATGGCGGCGTCCTACTCGGATTCCTTGAGGAACTGCTCGTACTCGCCGGGGCCCAGCAAGGCGGCGACCGGGGTCTTGGCATCGAGCTCGATGCGCATCAGCCAGCCCGCGCCATACGGATCCGAGTTCAGCAGCTCCGGTGTTTGCGACAGCGCCTCGTTGCGCGCCACCACGCGCCCCGCGACCGGGCTATAGACGTCGGAAGCCGCTTTGACCGATTCGACCACGGCGCAGGCCTCTCCCGCGGCGAGCTTGCGATCGACCTGGGGTACTTCCACGAACACCAGATCGCCCAGTGCGGATTGCGCATGGTCCGTGATGCCGACCTCGACCTCACCGTTCGGCAGCGAGCGCACCCACTCGTGGCTTTTGGTGTACTGCAAGTCTTTGGGAACCTGTTCGCTCACTGACATCTCCTCTCACTGGATCTCGACCAAGGGTTTACCGTTGCGCACGAAGGGCGGCTTGACGACGCGCGCTGCGTGGCCGTTGCCGCGAATGTCCACCAGCACGCGCGCCCCCGGCTGCGGCACGCGGCCGCCCGGCTTAGGCCTAAGACGCGCGAGCGCGATGGCGCGATTCAAGGTCGGCGAGAAGGTACCGCTGGTCACCTCCCCCAGCGGCTCGCCCGCGGACCCGTCCGCGGCCGCCGCGCTCACGGCCTGGTCACTGCGCAGCACCCCGCGCTCCTCGAGCATGAGCCCGACCAGCAGGGGACCGCCGTTCTCGCGCGCCCGCACGAGCGCCTCGCGTCCGATGAAGTCGCGCCCCTGCGGCTCGAAGGCCACCGTCCAAGCGAGGCCGGACTCGAGGGGATGGTGGGTCTCGTCCATGTCGTTGCCGTACAGATTCATGCCCGCCTCGAGACGCAACGTGTCGCGCGCGCCGAGCCCGGCGGGCCTCGCGCCCTGCGCGACCAGCGCGCGCCACGTCTCGGGCGCTTGTGTCCCGGGCAGCATGATCTCGAAGCCGTCCTCGCCGGTGTAGCCGGTGCGGGCGAGAAACCACGAGTCGATGCTGACGGCCGAGAATCGCTGGATGCCGAGCGCCGTGCCACGATGCGCGGCGGACAGGAACGCCGCGGTCTTGTCGCGGGCGTTCGGGCCCTGCACCGCGAGGATGGCGAGATCCGAGCGCTCGCGCACCGCGACACCGAACGCCCCCGCGTGCTCGCGGATCCACGCGAGATCTTTCGCTCGCGTACCCGCATTCACGACCAGGCGGAACCACGTCTCCGTCAAAAAATAGGCGATGAGATCGTCGATCACGCCGCCGGTCGGCAAGAGCATGCAGGAATACAGGGCGCGGCCCGGCACGGTGAGCCTGGCCACATCGTTGGCGAGGAGATGGCGCAGAAATTCGCGGGTGCGCGCGCCGGTCAAGTCGATGGCGCACATGTGCGACACATCGAACAGGCCCGCGTCGCGCCGCACCGCGTGATGCTCCTCGATCTGCGAGCCGTAGTGGAGCGGCATGTCCCAGCCGCCGAAATCGATGATCTTGGCGTGCGCCGATACATGGGTATCGTAGAGCGGAGTCTTAAGGCCCATCGCACCCTCGCTGCGAATCGTGACACGGAAGCTGCACGCACTCCTCTAGAGTGCCTGCCAGCCCCTCTGTCCTTAAGACCTGAGAGATCGAGCGCGCCTGCCGCGCGCTGTTCCCCTTCGGTGGATCCTCGCCCTGCGGGCGGGATCGCTCTCCAGAGACCGCGAGAGACTGTCGTACATGGGCCTGAGCGTTTCCGGACCGGTTGCGCCTTCGGCGGTCCTCGCGGGGGAGGACTCTCTCCAGACAGCTCTTATCGCGATGCAGTTATGATACACCATTCATAACTTCGCGTTCAGCCACCGGACCTTTTCGCCCGCCAGCCGAGCTTCACGAGCAGAGCGCCGATGCTGTCGCGGCCCACCCCGGTGGAATGGACGATGCGCGTCGACATGGGTGCATTATGCCGATTTCGGCCCCTTTTTGAGGCTGCCGATACCGGCCCGCGGACGGCGCGGTAGAATGGCCGCCATGAGCTCCCGCAGAAAATCCCTGGCCGTGAAGATCGGCAACGTGACCGTCGGCGGCAACGCCCCCATCGTGGTGCAGTCGATGACCAACACCGACACCGCGGACATCGAGGCGACCGTCACTCAGGTCAAGGCGCTGGCGCGCGCCGGGTCGGAGCTGGTGCGCATCACTGTCAACAACGACGAGGCCGCCGCCGCCGTGCCGCACATCCGCGACCGCCTGACCGCGCAGGGCATCGCGACGCCCCTGGTCGGCGATTTTCACTTCAACGGCCACAAGCTTCTGAAGACCCACCCCGCCTGCGCCCAGGCGCTCGCGAAGCTGCGCATCAATCCCGGCAACGTGGGTCGCGGCTCGAAGCGCGATCCGCAGTTCGCGGAAATGATCGAGATCGCCTGCCGCTACGAGAAGCCGGTGCGCATCGGGGTCAACTGGGGGAGCCTCGATCAGGACCTGCTCACGCGCCTGATGGACGAGAACTCCAGGCAATCGGACCCCAAGCCGGCGCTCGACGTGATGCGCGAGGCCATCGTCGTCTCGGCCGTCGACAGCGCGCAGCGCGCGCAGAGCCTGGGACTCGGCGCGGATCGGATCGTGATCAGTGCCAAGGTGAGCGGCGTGCAGGACCTGATCTCGGTGTACAAGAACCTTGCCGCCCGCTGCGAGCACCCCCTGCACCTGGGTCTCACCGAGGCGGGCATGGGCAGCAAGGGCATCGTCGCATCCACCGCGGGCATCGGGGTGCTGCTCCAGGAAGGTATCGGCGACACCATCCGCGTGTCCCTGACGCCCGAGCCCGGCGGCGATCGCACGCAGGAAGTCATCGTCGCGCAGGAGATTCTTCAGACGATGGGACTGCGGTCCTTCACCCCCATGGTCATCGCCTGTCCCGGCTGCGGCCGCACCACGAGCACCTACTTCCAGGAGCTTGCGCAGAAAATCCAGGGACACATCCGTCACCGCATGCCCGAGTGGCGCAAGCAAAGGGTGGGCGTCGAGGACATGACGGTCGCCGTCATGGGATGCGTCGTCAACGGCCCCGGCGAAAGCAAGCACGCCAACATCGGCATCAGCTTGCCCGGCACCGGCGAGCATCCGGTCGCACCGGTGTACGAGGATGGTGAGAAGACGGTCACGCTCAAGGGCGAGCGCATCGCCGAGGAGTTCCAGGAGCTGGTGGAGCGCTACATCGAACGCACTTACAGCCGGATCTCCGCATGAGCGAGCTCGCTTCCCGCAAGTGCGCGCCCTGCGAGGGCGGCATGGCGCCTCTCACAGCGCACGAGGCGAGCGCGCTGCGCGTGGAGCTGCATCCCGACTGGACGCTCGCCGCCGATGCCAAGAGCCTGAAGCGCGCGCTCAAGTTCAAGGACTTCTATCGCACCATGAGTTTCGTGAATGCGGTCGCGCACGTCGCAAACATCGAGGATCATCACCCCGAACTCGAGGTCGGCTACAACTACTGCCGCATCAGCTATTCGACGCACTCCATCGGCGGGCTGTCGCAGAACGACTTCATCTGCGCCGCGAAGATCGACCGACTCTGATCGGCGCCTTCGGTCGGCCTCTGCTCTTCAGTCGGACCAGGCATTCTCGGTCCTCAAAAACGCCGGCACGTCCCCTGAAAGTCCCAGCGCGCGCAGTGCGAGCTCGCGCTTGAGCAGGGGCACCCGGCCCACTGCGCCGAGACCTGCGCCGCGCAGGTGCTCGATGAGCGGATTCGAGCTCGAGAACAGCCGCTCCAGCGCATCGAGGGCCGTGGCCGCGAGCAAGTTCTCGCTTTTGCGCCGCCGCTCGTAGCGGCGCAAGAGCCGCGGCTCGCCGAGCAGCTCGGCATCGCCCCGCACGGACTCGAGCGCCTCGGCGAGCGAGGCGCAGTCCAAGAGGCCGAGATTCAATCCTTGCCCGGCGAGCGGATGCACGGCATGCCCGGCGTCCCCCAGGAGCACTGCCCGTGTGCGCACGTAGTCGAGGGCCACTTTGAGCTGAAGAGGGAAGCTCGCCACCTCCGTCGTGAGCTCCATCCCGCCGAGCGCCCCGCCGCTCGCCGTCTCGAGCGCGGCGGCGAACGCGCCGGCGTCGAGCGAGCGCAGCCGCCGCGCCTCCTCGCGCGCGACGCTCCACACGATGGAGCATCGGCCGTCCGGAAGCGGCAGGAACGCGAGCGGACCCGTCGGCAGGAATCGCTGCCACGCCGTGCTCTGGTGGGGCTCTCCGGTGCGTACATGAGCGACGAGGGCATCTTGATGATAGGCGTGGCCGGCCGTCTCGATGCCGAGAAGCTCCCGGCTCTTCGAGGCGATGCCGTCGGCGACGATCAAGAGCTTCGCGGCAAGGTCGCGTCCATCCTCGAGGCGAATGCACGCCTGCCTCTCGTCGAGCCGCAGCGTCTGCACGGATCCCTCGATGAAGACGGCGCCCGAGGCGCCGGCCGACTTGAGGCTCGCGCTCGTGAGCGCCCGGCCCTCGACGATGAATCCCAGGTTCGGCTCGCCGATCTCCGCGCAGTCGAAAGTAATCGAGCCCGGGCCGGCGGGCGCACCGCTCGCGTCCCACACGCGCATGCGCTCGTAGGGAAAGCATCGCACCTGCGGCAATCGTTGCCAGGTTCCGCACAACCGCAGCAGCCGCTGCGAGGCGCGGCTGAGCGCGAACACCCGCAGGTCCCAGTCATCGGCCGCGGCGGCATCGGCCGCGGCGCCTGACAGGCGATCCGCGATGAGCGCCACGCGTCCCGAGCCGACGAGCCGACGTGCGCCGAGGAGAGCGGCCATGGTCGCGCCGACGACGCCCGCGCCGACCACCACGACATCGAAGTCGCGGCTCACGAAGCGGCTCGGATCGGCACGCCGCGCGCGAGCTTGGGTATGCGCCCCGCAGCGCCGGTGGACAGCGCCGACAGCGCTGCCTTCGCGGGCGGCAACAGATCGAAAGCGAGCAGTCCGAAGTTGCGTAGCCGCCGCACCGGTCCCCAGGGGCTCGCAAAGACGCGCACGAGCCCGTCGGTGAAGGCAATCACCTCGCGCCGGTCTGCGGCGCGCCAGGAATCGTAGACCCCCGCGACGGTGTCGAGCTCGCCGCTGCGCTCGGCAATGAGCTCGGCGAGGCTCGCGACGTCGCGAAGCCCTAAGTTAAATCCCATCCCTGCGACCGGATGCAGCGCTTGCGCGGCATTGCCGACCACGATGCAGCGGCCTCTACTCGAGCGTTCCGCGCGGCTCAGGGCCAAGGGGTACGCGCGCCGGCGTCCCACCTTCAAGAGCCGGCCGAGCCGCCAACCGAAGCGCGCCTGCACCTCGGACAGGAATTGCTCGTCGGACCAGCTCATCGCCGCTTCGGCCGCTGCCGGGTGCAGCGTCAAGACCAGCGTGCAGCGGCCGTCGGCGATCGGCAAGAGCGCGAGCGGCCCTCCGGCCGTGAAGCGCTCGTAGGCCACGTGCTCGTGAAACTTGCCCGGCAGCACGGTCGTGATGATCGCGGTTTGCCCGTAGTCGCGCGTCTCGACGCCGACACCGAACGCCGCGCGCACCGCCGAGTCGATGCCGTCGGCGGCCACCACCAGACGCGCACGCAGGATGCGGTGCGACGCGAGCGCGAGCTCGACCGCATCCTCTGCGATCTCGAGGGTCGCCACGCGGGCGGGGCAGAATACGTCGAGATCGGGGCGGCGCGATAAACGCGACCAGAGCGCCGCGCCGAGCGCGCGGTTCGGCAGGACGTAGCCGAGCGCGTCGCGTCCGAGCTCCGCCGCGTCGATGCGGGCGAAGCCGAAGTGCCCCTGGTCCGAGACATGGATCTTGGCGATCCGCGTCGCCGTGTCCGCAACTTCCTGCCAGACCCCGAGGGTCTTCAGAATGCAGCGGCTGCCGTTCGACAGCGCCGTGGTGCGCTCATCGAAGCTCGGTTGTGCGGCCGCATCGTGCGGCACCGCTTCGATCAGGGCCGTGCGCACGCCGAGCCCCTCCAGGGCGACCGCGAGGCTCGCGCCCACCATGCCCCCGCCGACGATGGCGATGTCGTAGGGCTCGCTCAAGGCATGTCCCGGAGCCGGGCGCTCACGAGGACACCAGGCGCTCGATCGCCTCGGACGTCTTCTCCAGCGCCGCCGTCAACACCTCGGGCGCGCCTGCGGTGACCAGGACATCGTCCTCGATGCGCGCCCCGATGTTCCAGAACTCCTTGGGTACGCGCGACGACGGGCGGATGTAGACGCCGGGCTCGACGGTGAGCGCCATGCCGGGCTCGAGCACTCGCCACTCGCCGCCGACCTTGTAGTCGCCCACGTCGTGCACGTCGAGACCGAGCCAGTGCCCGGTGCGGTGGTTGAAGAACGGCAGATAGGCCTGTTCCTTGATGAGGCGGGACGGCTTTCCCTTGAGGAGTCCGAGCGCGACCAGGCCGTGGGTTATGGCCCGCACCGCGGCCTCGTGCGGCTCGTTCCAGTGATTGCCGGATCGCACCTTGTCGATGGCCGCGAGCTGCGCGTCGAGGACGACCTCGTAGACGGCGCGCTGCGCGGGCGTGAACCGGCCGTTCACGGGGAACGTGCGCGTGACGTCCGAGGCGTAGTAATCGTGCTCGCAGCCCGCGTCGAGCAGCAGCAGCTCACCGTCGCGCAGCTTCTGATCGTTGGCGCGGTAGTGCATGACGCAGGCATTGGCGCCGCCGCCCACGATGGGATGGTAGGAGATGTCCGCGTTGTGAGAACGGAACTCATGCAGGACCTCCGCCATGACCTCGTACTCCATGCGGCCGGGACGCACGAAGCGCATGGCTCGGCGGTGTGCACCGATGGCGATCTGCGCGGCGTGTCGGAGCTTGCCTTGCTCGCCGCGGCTCTTGTATAGACGCATGTCGTCGAGCACGTGGCCGAGCGCCACGAACTCCTGGGGGGCACCGGCGCCCTGGCGTGCGTGTACGCGCATGCCGTTCACCCAGCCGAGCATGCGCGCATCGAACTCGAGGTGCGTCCCCATGGAGTAGAAGATGCGCGAGCGCTGTTCCATCAAGCCTGGAAGAATCTCGTCGATATCCGCGATCGGGAAGGCGTCGTCCGCGCCGTAGCGCTCGACCGCGCCCTCGGGACCGGCCCATTCGCCGTCCCACGACTCGCGCCGCGCATCGTGCTCGCGTACGAACAGCAGATACTCGGCGTGCGGGCGCCCCGGCGCCAGCACCGCCACGGCATCGGGCTCGGGAAAGCCGGCGAGGTAATAGAACTGGCTGTCCTGGCGGTAGGCATACTCGATATCGCCGTTCCGATGGCGCACGGGAGCGGCGGGCAGCACGGCGATGGCGTCTTTGCCGATCATGCGCATGAATTGTCGCCGGCGGCGCGCAAATTCCTGACGATCCATGCGGCCGCGCGCTACACGCCGTGCGAAACCTTCTGGCCCCACGAGAGTCAGTGCAGCCGCTGCGGGACCGTCGGGTAAGCTTGCCGGCGCAGCGGCAAGAGCTCCTCGAACACCACTTGCGCAGCCACCCGGATGAATTCCACGAGCTCGGCATACGCCTGCTCGTTCGACTCGTCCGCCTCGGCGGCCTCGCCGGAGGCGCGAGAGATTTCGGTGAAGTCGCGTACGATTTCCCCCACGTCGCCGTTCAGCGCCTCGAGATCCGAGATCTGGCCCGTGCCCAGCCCATAGAGGAATCCGGTGCACCATAATGCAAGCGCATTGGCGCGTCCGTTCAGCGGCTGCTCGTCGTCGGGAAGCAACGGCTCGAACTCCATGCCTTGCTCGCCGAAGGACGCCGCGGTGGCCGTGAACACCCGCTCGATCATGGCGGCGGACTCGTCCGACAGCGCGGCGCCGTCCGGCAGTATTTCATTGACCCAATCCTGCATCTTGTACGGTGCCATTGAGCAAAGCGCGCCGCACAACGATCCGTGCGCCTCGGCCGCGTCCGCAAGGCTGCCTGCCGCGGCCAGCACATCCTCGAAATCCTTGAATCGGATGTCCATCATGATGCCGCGGATGATAGCGCGTTGGACGCAATCTGGGCGACGTCTGCGCCCTTTGCATTGCGCAAACGAGCGCTCTATATTGACGTCATGAACGAAGCCAACAACCCCAAATCCGCCGTCGAGCTCGAGCTGAAGCGGCTGGAGAAGCGCCTGGAGGATCTCATCGTCACGGTGAGCCAGATCAAGGAGGAGAACCGCGCGTTGCGGCAGCGGCAAGAGTCGCTGACCGCCGAGCGCGCCACCTTGCTGCAGAAGAACGAGCAGGTTCGCGCACGCGTCGAAGCCATGATCGGGCGGCTGAAATCGATGGAGCAGGCATGAGCGAGAATCAGGCGAGAGTCAGCGTGCGTATCCTCGAGAAGGAGTACCACATCACCTGTCCGATGGAAGAGCGCTCCGATCTGCTCGACTCCGCCGAGTTCCTGAACTCCAAGATGCGAGAGATCCGCGACAGCGGCAAGGTGGTCGGTCTCGACCGCATTGCCGTCATCGCGGCCCTGAACATGGCGAACGAGCTGATCAGGTTCCGCAATCGTGACAGCAGTCTCGACTCCGACGTGGGCGGCCGCTTGCGTATCCTGCGCGAGCGGGTAGAGTCGGCTTTGGAGAAGGGTCGACAGCTCGAGCTTTGAGTCGACCGAGTTCAAGTTTGGCGCTGCCTGCGGTGT
>Ga0302324_100000604_pt1 | contig 92381 bp, 95 predicted proteins | sample Palsa_T0_1_FD_201949 | JGI IMG/M metagenome (GOLD analysis project Ga0302324, IMG submission 201949) | Peat permafrost microbial communities from Stordalen Mire near Abisko, Sweden - Palsa_T0_1 | ecosystem: Environmental > Terrestrial > Soil > Palsa > Peat permafrost | place: Sweden: Abisko... | reverse complement strand
ACCTGGCGCCAGACCGCGAAGCTTGACTAGCGAGTTCTCAAGTCGGAGCCAGGAGGCCCATTCCGAGGGCGCAGAACATCATTCGGCAACGACACCACCGCCTCAACCGGCCGAGCCCTAGTCGGCGATCGGAGCGGTCCCGTCGGATGAGCAGTTTTGCCTGGGGACTTCCCTGCGTCTCTGTCATACTGCGCTCTTGGTCTGGACGCGGGAGTCGGTCAGTGCCCGGTGAGACGGTGGCGTGGTTGGAGGGTCTGTTCGCTGACTTGTCGGTCCGCGCTCCGCACGGCATCACCTGGGAAGTTGACCGGGATGAGCCGCCGCAAAGGTTGCGGGTGTCGCTCGCCGGCTACGGGCCGGTCGCCGATCTGGAAGTGCCCGACAGCGCGCTCGTGTCTCGTTTGGCTGTGGCCCAGCAGGTGCAGCGCCACGTTGACGCCGGGTGGGCGGTGGCGCTTCCCCCTTGTCCCGACCATGGCAGTGGCCTGGTCCTGGGGCGCGCTGACGACGAACTGAGATGGCGATGCCCCCATGGCGATGCGGACTGCGCTGTGGGGGATTACCAGGAACTGCTTTGGCCGCCCCGGTCCGAGTACCACGCTGGAAGCCTGCTGGGCGAACGCTGGCGCCGACGGGGCGTTCGAGGGGTGGCGCGTTGGAGTGTCCAGAATGGTGTCGTCCAGGTCACGCTGCATGAAGGAGCCGACGAGGACGCGGTGCGAGACGCCGCCGCTCCGCTAGCGGTGGAACTCGAATGGATTCCCCCGGTGGGCTGGGCCCGCCGGCAGGAGAATGATGGCGAGACACTCGCGATCACCAACGCCATGATGTGGCTAGCTCGGCTGGACGGCCCGCTGCGTCGCTCCTCCTCAGACGAGCTTCAGGTCGGCGGCACTCCTGTGCGCTTGTCGTTCGAGCACCATGTCGGAGCGCCCGGCGAACCGCTGATCCTTGACGGCGATGGCGTGCCCTTCGCGAACGAGGGAGACCGAGTGATCTGTGCCGGAGGGTTCGCTCCTAGCGGACCAGTCTCCGGCGATCAACAAGTCTTCCAGGTCGATCAGATGACCCGACGCGGTAGCGACGCATAGCCCCTCTTGGGGCCGGCACGAACCCGGTCGCGAGCCTGCGAACTCGTGCTCAAGGCCACAGCGCTCACAGGACGCCGATTATTCGATCTCTTACAGCACAGGAGTCCGGTGAACCCCGGCTCACACGCGCCGGATTCGTCGTTAGGCACTCACGGCAGGCTCAGCGCACTTCCCGTCAATGGGTGCTCCCAGCTCGACAGGCTGAACCAGGCGGGACGAGCGCTACTAGGGCAGTATGAACTGATGGTTGAGCAGCCTCCCGGCGCTGGCGATCGAGCCGATGGTTGGCACGCCGGCGGCGACGCTGATGCTCTCTACCGTGAGGGATACAAGATCGTTCGCTGGGACCCGGTCGGTGCTCGCTTAAGGACGCGGCGTCGAAGCCAAGCGCGACACCTCTACGAAAGGGCGGCCGAGCTAGGCAACATCGACGCGATGACTGCCCTGGGAAACCTGCTCCGCCTTTACGAGCCGCAGACCGCCCTGTCCTGGTGGAAGCGGGCCGCGGACTTGGGTGACCCCCGCGCGGCGTTCAAAGCGGGGCTTATGGTTGGCCCCGCTAGTGCGCCGGCGGCTACTGAGCGGTTCGAGCAAGCGAACCAACTCGGCTTACAGCAGCCCGACCATGCAATCGCAGGCCTCGTAGGGCGCGGACTTCGGCTATTGCAAAGACTCTTTTCGCGGTCGAGGGGAAGCAAGCCTTCCTATTCTGAAGCCGAGGCAGAATCGAAAGTCGGCGGGATCTGGTCCACATCTCCGTCGCTAGGAACCCGTGTCATATACGGGATGGCCGGACTCGTAGGCGGAGCCGTCACGGTCCTTCGCCAACTCATCCGCCGATAGGCATCCGTCGGGACAGGCCCGGCGGGCGCCGAATGTTCCCTCCCGCGCTTGTCGCGTACGCCCGGGCCGCGTTCCGGTCGCGACCGAGTCGATATGCACCCTATTCGGCGTCTTCACCTTCGTCGCTGTCATTTTCCTCTAAGTACACAGTTCTAAGCCTGAGGCCAACCCAGCTCGCAGCCAGACGACAACCGAACCCCACGAGGCCGAGTAAGGCGGCGAAGAGCAAAACACTGAATGGCTCTAAGGCTCCGAGAGCCTGCTCCGAGGCGGAAGCCCCCTGCTGATGAAACTGATGCCAGTCCAGATAAGTGATGACAGCCCAAACGACTACTCCGGCAGCCGCCAAGCCCAATGAGACGACTGAAGCCTGCCGCAACGCCGTGATAGCGAAGTCAGTCGAGACGATACCTTCCAGGGTCCGATCTCGTTCAAGGGCGACGTCTGCGTCCTCACTGACGGCGGGCTGGCTACCTTCCCCAGCAATGTCATCGACCACTCAATAAGAGTAGGGCCTGGTGACGCCAGAATCATCCATCTTGCGCCGGCGCAGCGTCCGTCGAAGTCGCGGTGACAGGGCGCGGAATCGGCAGGGAGGATGTAGTTGGTGCTGATTGGAGTATCCACCGGTTGGTTGTTTGGTGGTGGATACGGTCAGTTCGCCTGGGCCTGGTTCTGTGATCGGTTGATTGTCATTCGGTCGTAGGGCTGGGTTTGGGTGGTGGTGTTGTTGTTGGTGTGTGGCGGATCGCCCTGCGAGAACAGGACGATCCACCGTGCCGCACGATGGCGGCGGGCCACCCCGAACCAAACGTGAAAGGTAGGGATGGCCGTGACAATGGTAGATACCTCGCGCCTGGTGACGGGCGGCGTGGACACGCATCTGGATATGAACGTGGCCGCAGTGCTGGATGGTATCGGTGGCTTGTTGGGCGTCGAGTCGTTCGCTACTTCGCCGGAGGGCAACGAGTGCCTGTTGGAATGGATGGCTGGGTTCGGCCCGGTGGCCAAGGTCGGTGTGGAGGGACGGGCTCGTATGGGGCTCCGCTGGCCCGGTTCTTGCGAGAAGTGGGTGTGGAGGTCCTCGAGGTTGACCGTCCCAACCGCCAGGAGCGCCGGCGTAAGGGCAAGACCGATGTCCTGGACGCCATCGAGGCCGCACGAGCGGTGCAAGCTCAACGTCAGCTCGGCCAGCCCAAGACCCGCGACGGCAACGTGGAGGCGATCCGGGCGTTGATGGTGGCCAAGCGCTCCGCTCGGGACCACAAGATCGCCGCGTTGAACCAGATCCGGCACCTTGGGTTCACTGCCCCCGACGAGATCCGCCAGTCTTTACAAGGTGTTTCTCGCCGGCTGATCGCCAAACGGGCCGCGGCCATGCGACCCAGAGCTGACGGTGATGTGGTCGCCTTCGCGACCAAGACGGCCCTAAGAGCGCTGGGGCGACGCGTGCTCGAGATCGACGCCGAGCGCAAAGAGATCGACAAGATCCTCACCAGGCTGCTCGCCGAGGCAGCCCCCGGACTGATGGAGCTCTACGGGGTCGGCAAAGACAGTGCCGCAGCCCTATTGGTCGCCGCGGGCGACAACCGGGAACGTCTGCGCTCTGAAGCCGCCTGGGCCAGGTTGTGCGGAGTCAGCCCGATCGAAGCGTCATCAGCCAAGATCACACGTCACCGGCTGAACCCATTCGGAAACCGACAAGCCAACGCCGCCTTGTGGCACATCGTGATCACCAGGATCAGCTCCGATCCTCGAACCATCGACTACGTCCAGCGACGCAGCAAAGAAGGTCGCACCAAGAAAGAGATCATCAGAGTCCTCAAGCGTTACGTAGCCAGAGAGACCTACCCCTACATCATCGCCGCCATCTAAACGCCACAATCTGCTGGCGGGTCTGACCCAAGAATCGGCTGACAGCCCCGGCTTGTCCTTAGAACGACTTGCTCGACCCGCCACCCACCAACCCAGATCTCGTCGACGGGGACCAGCTGGCCTACTAAGAGTTTGCCCACCACGTGGCCCATCCCTGTCATGCCGCAACCCCCGTCGACGACCCACCCGGAAAGAAACCGAAATGAACCCTTGACATCCCTAGGAGTGTCGATCGGCGGTCTTTGCCCGCTGGTTGTAGCGAACGGTTAGGATGAAGGCGGCTGGTCTCGTTGCGGGGTGGCAGGGGGAGGGGACGGAATGCTTGGGGCGACGGTTGGTAGGGCGCTGGTTGGGCTGCGCTGGTGGGGTCGGTGGGGGCTTGGGTCGTCTGCGCTGGCGGTGGCCGCGGTGACCGGCCTGATGGCCGGGTTGGTGCTGCCCGGTGTGCCCGCAGCGGTGGCGTCGGGGGGTGCGAGCCCTTACACGGTGCTCAACGTCGCCGTCGGTTCCGCCCCCGACGCGGTGGCGGTCGACGAGAACACCGACACCGTATATGCCGCCAACGCTCAAGCAGACACGGTGTCGGTGATCGACGGGGCCACCAACGCGGTGACCGCCACTGTCGCGGTTGGCGCCAACCCCTACGGGGTGGCGGTCGACGAGGACACCGACACCGTCTATGTCGCCAACGTGAACCAAGAATCGGGCACGGTGTCAGTAATCGACGGGGCCACATGCAACAGCACCGACCAGGCTGGCTGCAGCCAGACGCCCGCCACCATCGCGGTCGCCACCCCCGACGGGGTGGCAGTCGACGAGGCCACCGACACCGTCTATGTCACCGACCTTGAGTCTGGCACAGTGTCAGTGATCGACGGGGCCACCAACATCGTGACCGCCACCGTCGCAGTCGGCACCGAGCCGGAAAGTGTGGCGGTCGACGAGACCACCGACACCGTCTATGTCGACAACGAGTACTCGGGCACGGTATCGGTGATCGACGGGGCCACAAACACGGTGACCGCCACCGTCACGGTCGGCACCGACGACGATGGGGTTGCGGTCGATGAGGCCACCGACACCGTCTACGTCGCCAACGGAGAATCGTCTTCGGTGTCGGTGATCGACGGGGCCACCAACACCGTCACTGCCACCGTCCCTACATTCGAGGATAGCCCCATCGGCGTGGCGGTCGATGAGGCCACCGACACCGTCTATGTCGCCAACTACTTGGGCTACCTGTCGGTGATCGACGGGGCCACCAACACGCTGACAACGACAGTGCTCGTCGGCTCTAACACCGACCCAGACGCAGTGGCGGTCGACGAGAACACCGACACTATCTTTGTCACCGACATTGAGACCGACACGGTGTCGGTGATAATCCCAGCCTCGTTGAGCGTGTCACCAACCTCGAGCCACGCCGGAAAGTCGGTGACCGTCTCGGGCCAAGGGTTCAACCCCGGCGAGACCGTGAAGATCATCTATAAGACCGGCCTCGCCTCACCGAAATCGGTGACCATCTGCTCTGCCACGGCAGGCTCGAACACGTCCTACACCTGTTCGGGCACGATCCCCCCAACTGCCACAGCAGGCGCCCACGCCGCTCACAAGATCCTGGCCAAAGGACTGACCTCGCTCATCAAGGTAAAGACCACCTTCACCCTCACCTGACCACCCAGCCAGGGGCAAGGGCGAACGTGCCCCCGGGCAGGAACTACAGATCACTCTATCTCGCGCTCGGTCACCGTCTCCTTGGCGGACTTCGGGCCGAGCCATAGTCGGCAATATGGGCGAGTCGGCCGAGTTTGGTGCCCGACAACATCCTCGTCACCGTCCGTGGCGAGGGCCTGTGCGCACGTACCCGTCCCTCTTCGCTCGTGGGCGGCACAACGCGGTTGCAGAGGACATGCGCGGATCAATCTGGCTTCAGTTCGGGCGGCAATCGACCGTTCATGTGAATGCCACCGGGTGTCAGCCGCGCCTGGCCACAGCCCGGCAGAACAGCGAGAGGAGCGCGCTACGCCTGATTGCGCGCTCGTCTTCTGGAGCAACCCCGCGCCTGGCTGCGTTCCAGCGCGGCGAGGACGTGGTGGTCAGGCCGCACTTACCTGCGTAGTCGATGGCAAGCCGGTCGAGAGCCTCCCTCAGACCGCCGCGGGCCGCCGGAGCGGTTCCTCTCGACCCCGCCGTTGTAACGGTCCTGCGTCGCCACAAGGCTGTACAGGCAGCGGAGAAGCTCGCTGCTGGCCCGGCGTTTGAGGATGGCGGCTGGCTGGTCGCCGACGAGCTCGGTCGACCGCTCTACCCCGACACTGTTTCGGAGCGGTTCGACGACCTCGTCAGGGCGAACAAGCTGCGCCGCATTCGGCTCCACGACACGCGCCAGACGGCGGCGTCGCTCATGCTCGCCTCCGGCGTCCGGTCAAGGTCGTCGCAGACCTGCTCGGCCATGACCTGAAGGTCAGGCTCGCCACCTACGCGCACCTCAGCCCTGGGATGGGGAGCAGGCTGGAGCCGCTCTGTCGGCTGCTCTATTGGGCTAGGACTCGTCTTCGAGCGTCTCTGAGGCGCTCTGTAGCCTTGCGTGTTGTTGTGCCGGATGGTCGGAGTCGTCTCGTGAGAGCATAAGCCAGCCACTATTGAGGCTCTGCCGAGTGGCGGGCGTGTTGAGCCTCGCCCACGTGGGGGCGAAGTAGCCGTTGTTGAACTCGGAAACCCGCCGAACGTCGGTCACGACCTCGACGATTTCCATGACGCACGCAGTTCTGCTGCTAGTCGCGCGAGAGCGGTGGCATGTGAGAGCGCGTTCTCGCCTAGGTCGACTCGTAAACCGGGGAGGTGTTGAACACATACCCATAAATATTCGAGTACGTCGTCGAGAACGACGAACCGCTAAGACCAGCTAGCGGGTCATCGAAGGACTGGTCGCCTGTCGGGTTCGAGACTATCGGGGACTCGGGCGGGTGGAACTCGGCGCCGCAGACCGGACACGAAAACCTGACACGCCGCGCGCCGTAATACTCAGCACATAGCCCGAGGCATTGGGGGCACCGGGCCGCGGGAGGAGCAGACTCTATGAGGGTGGTGATGTCATGAGGGTGGTGATGTCGAAACCGGCCACCTAGGACCTTCCGTTGACATTCTGTCGACATTCGGGTTTGTCAACCGTTGTCAACAGGGAGCCTTAACCGACTGACCTGCGGTTTTTGGTGGAGGCGATGGGAATCGAACCCACGAACCTCTTGCATGCCATGCAAGCGCTCTACCAACTGAGCTACGCCCCCAGAAGGCGGGTTGAGCCTAGCACCAGGAACCGGCCCCGAAAGCGAGCCCAGTGACTCGCAGTTACAGTCTGGGTGTGGCGTTTCGAGGGTGGCCGGCGACGGCGCTCGAGTTCTACGAGGGGCTCGAAGCCGACAACTCCAAGTCCTACTGGAATGACAACAAGGCCGTCTACGAGCTCGACGTCAAGGCTCCGATGGTCGCCCTCCTGGCCGAGCTGACCGACGAGTTCGGGGACACGCGCCTGTTCCGGCCCAACAGAGATGTACGGTTCAGCGCCAACAAGGAGCCGTACAAAACGGCCATCGCAGCGACGGTTGGGGCCGGCTACGTCCAGCTTTCTGCCGAAGGGCTCATGGCTGGGGCCGGGATGTACCACCTGGCCCCCGATCAGCTCGAAAGGTATCGCTCGGCCGTCGCAAGCGAGCGGACCGGCCCGGGCTTGGAGGGCGTGATCGCCGCGGTCGGTAAGGCGAAGATCGACGTCCGCGGAACCGACCCGTTGAAGACCGCGCCCAAGGGCTACCCAAAGGATCACCCGCGCATCGACCTTCTCCGCAACAAGGGGCTGATCGCGAGCAAGATGTGGCCGGCGGCGGCGTGGTTGGGAACGGCCGGAGCCAAGACGCGCGTCGTCGACGTGTGGCGCGGTGCGGCGCCCCTCACGTCCTGGCTGGACGGCAACGTCGGGCCCTCGACGATGGATGAGGGGCCGGGTTTTCACCGGCGTCGTTAACCCTCTGAGGGTCGGCCTGGCCGCCAGTACCCTGTAGCCCCATGGCAGAGCACTACGACGCCCAGGCTGTCGAGACCAAATGGCAGCAGCGCTGGGAGCAGCAGGGCGCCTACCAGGTCGACAACGACGACCCTCGCCCGTCCTACTACGTGCTCTGCATGTATCCCTACCCGAGCGGCCCGGCCCACCAGGGCCACATTCGCAACTACACCTTCGGTGACCTACTGGTGCGGCAGCGGACCATGCAGGGCTATGCCGTCCTGAGCCCGATCGGCTTCGACAGCTTCGGGTTACCGGCAGAGAACGCGGCGATCAAGACGGGAACCCATCCGAGGCTGTACACCGAGGCCCGCATCGAGGAGCTCAAGTCCAGCCTCAAGCGCCTCGGGGCCAGCTACGACTGGCGGCGGGAGATCCGCAGTCACGATCCGCTGTACATGCGCTGGAACCAGCTCATTTTTCAAAAGTTCCTCGACGCCGGACTGGCCTATCGCAAGAACGCTCCCGTCAACTGGTGCCCCGGTTGCCAGACCGTCCTCGCCAACGAGCAGGTCCTAGCCGATGGCACTTGTGAGAGAAGCGGCGACGTGGTCGTCAAGCGCGACCTCGAGCAGTGGTTCTTCCGCATCACAGATTATGCCGACGTATTGCTCGACGAGCTGGACGGCTTGCACTGGCCCGAGAGGGTCAAGACCATGCAGCGCAACTGGATCGGCCGATCCGAAGGAGCCGAGTTCGAACTGCGCGTCGACGGGCGCGACGACGAGGAAGCCATTCGCGTGTTCACGACCCGGCCGGATACCTCCTTCGGCATGACGTTCGTCGTCCTGGCGCCCGAGCACCCTCTGGTCGACCGGATCACCACCGATGACCGCCGGCTCGAAGTAGAAGCCTTCGTGGAGCGGGTCCGTCATGAGTCCGACATCGAGCGCCAGTCGAGCGAAGCGCCTCTCGAAAGGCGAGGGGTCTTTACCGGGGCCCACGCCATCAACCCCTTCACGGGCAAACCGGTTCCGGTGTTCCTGGCCGACTACGTGCTCATCACCTACGGGACGGGCGCCATCATGGCCGTACCGGGCCAGGACCAACGGGACTGGGATTTCGCGACGGCTTTCGACCTTCCGATCATCCGCACGGTCGAGCCCCCGGTCGACTGGGTTGACGGTCCTTACCTAGGCGACGGCCCGGCCGTCAACAGCGACTGGCTGGACGGCCTGCCTGTGGCCCAAGCGAAGGCAAAAGCCATCGACTGGCTCGAGAGTCAGGGGATCGGAGAACGCAAGGTCAACTACCGCCTACGCGACTGGCTGCTGTCGCGGCAGAGGTATTGGGGTTGCCCGATCCCAGTCGTTCACTGCCCGATCGACGGGATAGTCAAGGTGCCGGAGGACCAGCTGCCCGTGCTGCTCCCCGACGACGTGGAGTTCCGTCCGACGGGCGAGTCGCCGCTGCGCTACCACGCCGGCTTCCTTTATACGACGTGCCCCAAATGCGGGGGACCGGCCGAGCGAGAGACCGACACCATGGACACCTTCGTGGATTCATCGTGGTACTTCGAACGCTTCTGCGACCCGTGGACGACCTCAGAACCGATCGACATGGAAGCGGCTACCCGCTGGATGGCCGTGGACCAGTACATCGGCGGGATCGAGCACGCCATCCTGCACCTGTTGTACGCCCGCTTCTACACGCGGGCCTTGGGCGACCTCGGCCTGGCTCCGGTCGATGTTCGCGAGCCGTTCGTTCGGCTGTTCACCCAAGGCATGATCACCATGGACGGCTCGAAAATGTCGAAGTCGAGAGGCAACCTGGTCGCGCCGGAGCACTACTTCGACGGGGTCGGAGCGGACGCTCTGCGTCTGTTTCATCTGTTCGTCGGTCCACCCGCTGACGACTTCGACTGGGCCGAACAGACCGACCAGATGATAGAGGGATGCCACCGCTTCCTCGGACGGTTGTGGCGGTTGGGGATCCGGGCCGTGGACCGGGTCGAGCTGGTCGAGCGCGAACCAACCGAATCCGACCTGGAGATGGAAAAGGAGACGCACCGCCTGATCGACCGGGTGAGCTCCGACTTCGACCGCTGGTCGTACAACACGGCCGTCGCCGCCGCCATGGAGTTCGTCAACGCCGTATACCGCCGGATCCAATCTCCCGATGCGGCGAGGCGCGAGTCCGTCGATTTCGCAGTCGACTCGCTGTTGTTGCTGCTCGCGCCCATGGCCCCTCACATCACAGCCGAGCTGTGGGAGCGCCGCCATCCCGGTTCCCCCTCGGTGCACACGCAGGCGTGGCCGGTCGCGGATCCGGCCCAAGTGAAGGTCGACGTGGTGACGATGGTCGTTCAGCTCAACGGGAAGGTGTGCACCCGGATAGAGGTCGGCGCCGGAATAGGGGAAAGCGACGCCATCGACCTGGTCCAGGCGGATCCCAAAGTGGTCAAGGCCATTGCCGGCCGCTCTGTCAAAAGGGTGATCGCCCGCCCTCCCGGGCTGGTCAACCTGGTGGTCTGAGGCGGTCGTTGGAAGCCAGCACTTCGGCCAGCAGTTGGGGGCGGTATCCGACCTGAGTGGCAGCGTTGACGATCGCGTTGACGTCCTTGGGGAGGCACTTGCCGCCGAAGCCTCTGTCGTGGGGGAAGACCGCCGAATGGGACCGCCCGATCCGGGGGTCCATGAGCCAACCCTCCCTTACCGTGTGCCAGTCCGCGCCGTAGGCTCGGCAGATCTCGTAGAACTCGTTGACGAAGGTGACCTTGGTGGCCAGGAACGAGTTCTCCATGTACTTGATGAGCTCTGCCTCTAGCGCCGAGCAGCCCATATAGGCCTTGTCGGGTCCCAGGATCGGGGCCATCTGGTCCATGAGCCAGATCCGGGCCGAGGGATCTCCGCCGATGATGACGAACGGGACGCCGTGGGAGTCACCGGCCCAGGGGCTGTGGGCCGTCTCGCCGATGTACTCGGGCGAGAAGCAGATCTGCTTTCCCGTCTCGGCGGCCAGTCGGTCGGTCGTGCCGGGCGCCACCGTCGACTTGATCAGGACTCTGTCGACCGGTAGGCGGTGGACGGCCTCTTCGACGTTGGAGGTGTCGCAGGATCCATCCGCGCTCATGGGGGTGTTGACGCACACGATGGCGAACGAACAGTTGGCGAGATCATCAGTCGGGTATCCATCGGAAACGGCGGGGTCGAAACCGACTATTTCCGCCGCCCGCGAGAACTGCTGGCTCATGGCCCGGCCAACCGTGCCCAGCCCGATGACCCCGACTCTCATAACCTCGGTCCCGTTTCGATCGCAACTACGTTAGCGGTCATGAGACTCGTGATCTGCAGCGTCGCGGGGGCGGCGGGGTATCTCGAACTTCCCGAGTCCCGTGTGGGAGACACGCGAGCGTTCATAAGCGGCGGCGAACGTTCCTTGTACGAGCTCGCGGTGGCGGCGGCCTCGCTGGGGATGGACGTCGAGCTCCGCGGGGCCATCAACGAATCGATCCTCCGAACCCTGACCGCGGCTGCAGGGGCGGGGCCGACGGTCGGCTTGGACCCCCGGCCGCCGGATCCGAAGGACGTGATCGTGGTCCCCGAGACCGTGGATCGCGACACCGTCGCCACCATGCAGAACTCGAGCGCCAAGTGGGTCTTGTTCCTCCTAGGACCACCTGGCCTGTTTGGATGGTCGTTCCGGCCGGGGTGGGCTCCTTGCGATCCCCTCCTCGTCCCCATTGAATCGGTCGGAACCGCGGCGACCTTCGAGGCCATCGAGAGTTTCGGGTTCGGCATGTGGACCAACGCGCTGGGTATAGCGGCGGCCGGCGGGCGCGCCGGGGTCGGCGTGGAGTGGCTCGGGTCGGGAACCCCTGTTCCATTCCCAGAGCCGCCGCGCAAGACTTTCGATGTCGCAGTCGTGGACAACAATCGATGGATCCGGTCGGCCCGGGACGTAGTCGACGGCCTGGCCGGAGTGACGGTTAAGCGGATTCCGGCCATTCCGCACGCATACTCGCTATGCGAGGCGCTCGGTCCGGCGCGCATCCTGGTCTGGCCATCTCGAATCGAAGGCAGGTCCCGGATCTCCCGCGAAGCGCGAGGGGTGGCGACGATACCTGTGTCGTTGGACACCAACCCGTTCGCGACCCGGGCGGACCACGGCGAAGGCGTGGTCTTGGTGCACGACCTGGAAGAAATGACCCGAGAGGTTCGGGTCCTGCTCGACGACCCGCACCGGTTGGAGAAGCTTGCAACCGAGGCCGTCGAGGGCGCTAAGGCGCAGGTGGATTGGGGCGCCTTCGTCGTCCGGGTGGAGGCGGCCGTTTCGCGTGTGGGCGAAGCTCCAAGCCGGCCGTCGGACTTCGCTCGCGAATCCGTCAGCGATCACTTGCGGGAACGTGAACGGGTGCAGGCCGAGCGCGCCGCCGCGTCGGTCACCACTGAGGTACGACGACACGAGGTGGAGATCAGCGCCCTCAGCGCCGAACGCTCGGAGCTGGTCTCGACTCTCGCTCGCGTCACGGGAGAGCTCGACGTGACGGCGGCCTGCCTCGAGGACGCTCGCTCGGAGCTGGTCGCTTTACGGGCTCGGCTATCCATCCGCCTGCTCGACGGCGCCCTCGGCCGGGCTTGGGGCGCCCTGCGGCGACGCACCCGACGCCGCGTCGCGGTCGTAGAGGAGTAGTAGTCGGCCGCGTCGCCAGTTACAGCGTCTTTAGGCCGGCCATTATCCGAGGGGCGACGTCGTGGTGGGAGTCGCTTCGATATGGCATGTACAGGCTGACCCGGTCGACCAGGTCGCCGAAGCGCTGGTGTAGTCGACTGGGAATCTCTTCTGGCGTCCCGCTCACCGCGAACGTCTCGAGGACCTCGTCCTCGATCCGCCGGCCCATCTCGTCCCACTCGCCCCGCTTTGACAGGACGTTGAGCTCCGTCTGGAGGTCGCCCCAGCCGTGGAGCTCGAGGACCGGTCGGTAGCTAGGAGTGGAGGCGTAGAAGGCGATCTGTTTGCGGGTCCCCTCCGACGCGGCCACTATTTCCTCTTCCGTGTCGCCCGTGACCACGAAAGCCGGGTAGGACACTTGGAAGTCTTTCCTCGTCCGCCCCGAGATCTTGAGGCCGGCCTCGATCGTCGGCATGCTTACTTCACGGAGATAACGCTCGGTCGTGAACCCGTGGACCAGCATCCCGTCGGCGACCTCGCCCGCTACCCGGGTCATCCCTTCTCCCACGGCCGCGAGGAACACTTTCGGCGGCCCCGTGTCGTTGGACCCTGGATTGAAGAAGGGGGTCATGATGGTGTGGGTGTAGAAGTCCCCCCGAAAGTCGAGCTTGGTCCCGTTCTGCCAGCAGTCCCAGATGGCCCGCATGGCCGAGATGAATTCCTGCATCCGGGCCGCCGGGTGAGACCACGGCATCGAGAACCGCTTCTCGATGTGGGGCTTGATCTGGCTGCCGAGACCTAAGAGGAAGCGGCCCTCGGCGTACCCGTTGAGATCCCACGCCAGACCGGCCACGGTCATCGGATTGCGGGCGAAAGCCACTGCGATGGCGGTGCCCAGGCCGATCCGTTCGGTGTGCTCGGCCGCGAGGAGCAAGGGCATAAAGGGGTCGTGCGACGTTTCGGCGGCCCACACCGCGTCGTAACCGCCGGCCTCCGCTTTTTGAGCCTGCGCGGCGGCGCCCTTCAGTTCGGTTCCGATCCCCCCGTCGATCTTCATGGCCGTGAGCCTACCGGGGGTGATCCAGGAACTCCGGGAAGGTTGGGTCTACCGAGGCAACGCCTAGGGTGCTTCAGCCAAGCTGAAGGTGTCGGTCGCCCGGCCGTCCGGTGACCTTCCGGTCCACGTGACCTTCAGAAGCGTGAACTGGGGTCCCGTGGGTCCGCCCACCACCTGGCTGAGCGAGAGGCGGGCGGGAGCAGTCGCAGCCAGGGCGCTCGTCACAAGGTGGACGTTGCCACTTCCCGTCGCTCCCGTCGTATCCCAAGACGTCCAGTGGACGCCGGTCGCCATGGTGGTCCCGACGCCGCAGACGATCAGCAGCGTGGCCGGCTCGTACGATCCGCCGCCACAGTCCGGAACCGTCGGCTCTACCAACTGCGTCGTCGAGGAGGATGGTGGAGCCGTCGAGGGAGGCGGCGCGGTCGACGGCGACGTTCCTCCTGCGGTGTCTATCGAGTGGCGGGCGCTCGTCGAGCAGGCTGCGAGGATCGCCGCCGACAGAAACGCAGCCGCGACTCGGACAGACCGGGTCGACCGCGCTCGACCGGGTCGGGACACGTCAGCGCTCGGCCAGTCGCGTGGGCGGGACCACCGCGTCGGTGACACCAGCCGGCCAGACTCGGCCCCGCAGGGCCCAGCCGATGGCAACCAGAGCGGAAGCTGCCCCAACTGCAGTCGCCAGCCAGGGCCACGCCTCGGCTAGCGCGGCGACGGCCACCAGGACTTCGACGGCGATGACGGTTGCTCGCACCGCCGGTCCGATGCGGGCCAGCTGACGGTGCAATGACCTCAGCTGCGCCGGAGATCGGACCCGGCTGGTCAGCAGGACCGTCAATCCTCGCGCCAGCCCGAACAGGACACCGATGGCCATGGCATCGAGCGGGTTGGCCGTCAGCGCGGCGAGGGCGACGACCAGGAACACCGCCGCCGTCATGATGTAGGTGGCGACTCCGACGCCGATCTGCCAACCGAACCCGGCGCCATAGAACCACGGGCGGTAGGAGGACAACCAAGCGTCGTCCACCTGCCGGCGCACGAGCGGGAGCCAATGGCCGAACGCACCGGAGTCGGCTCCGGCCGCGGCCAGGGCGATGACCGCCGCGATGGCCGATGCCGCGGCGGCGTGGGCGGACAACCCGACCGCGGATGCGGCCGCGGCCATAACGGCTGCGCCGGCGCCGAGCGTCAGCCCGCCGGCGATGGCGCCGAGCACGAACCACGATGCGGTGGCGCCGTATCGGTGGCGCCGGCTGCGTTCACCGAAAGGCGTGATCGACGAGAGCATCGATAGTCCACAGGGCGACCAGGTCGAACGGGCCGCGGCCGCTATTGCCGTCGCGGCCCCGACGACGACGATCCAGTCGATGGTCATCCGCTCGGCTCCCTGCTCGGTGCTGGTATCCAGTTGCCTACGACGGGTATGTCGCCGGTGGTTCCGTATACGGCGAGGATGTCGTGGGGTCCGGTGGAGTTGGAGTTCCTGAGGAAGAAGCTGTCAGTCGAGGGTCGGTATATGCCGATGGTGTCGACGCCGTCGCCGGTCCAGTCGCCTACGACGGGTATGTCGCCGGTGGTTCCGTATACGGCGAGGATGTCGTGGGGTCCGGTGCTGTTGGAGTTTCTGAGGTAGAAGGTGCTGGTGGAGGGTCGGTATATGCCGATGGTGTCGATGCCGTCGCCGGTCCAGTCGCCTACGACGGGTATGTCGCCGGTGGTTCCGTATACGGCCAGGATGTCGTGGGGTCCGGTGGAGTTGAAGTTCCTGAGGAAGAAGCTGTCGGTGGCGGGTCGGTAAATGCCGATGGTCGTAATGGGGATGGGGGCGGGGTAGGTGGTAGGGCCGTCCTGGCAGCTCGCGTAGTGGTTGGCGGTGCTGTCGTCGGTCTGGGATGCGGTCGTGCAGCTCGGATCGAGCACCCACGGCGGCGTGCAGGACACCACCCTGCAGGCGATCCGTCCGCTACACGTGATGTCCATGTGACACTGCCCATATCGAAACTCGGTACACCCGACGTGGCGGTTGTTGCAGTCGCCAAGAGCGCACTCACATACGAGTTCGTCACACGACGGGCAGAAGATGCCGCCACCGCAGCCGCAGCCGTGGCACTCACCCATGCAGTCGATGTAGTACCGCGGCCCGGCGCAGTAGATCGATCCGTCCGCCTTCCACCAACCTCCGGCGAAGGTTCCAATTGGACAGGCGTTGATCCCATCGTTGATGGTGCAGCAGAACTGGGTGTATCCGTCACAGCAGAGATCCGAGCAGTCGCAATCGGTCCCCGGGGCGCACTCGCATATGGCCGCGTAAGCGGTACCGGGCCTGACGAGGAGGTCGACCGGCGCGACCGTCAGCGCCGTAGCCGTGACCGTGGCCTTGGCCAGAAAGCCACGCCGGGAGGTACGGGTGAGAAGGAACTCGCCTAGTCCGGAAGCGACGCTCACTTGAGCGCTCCGGACGCGATCGGGTTGGTCCAGATGAGATAGGCGAGCCCCGCTATCAGAAGCGTGACCAGCACCAGCGGTCCGCCGGCCCAGGGCGCGTGGCTGAACACCGGGCCCATGGTTGCCGGTGCGGTGATCGCCCACCAGATGGCCCCGCCTGCAGCCGCGGCGTCGAGGGCGGCGTGCGCCGCCGTCGGGCGCGTATCGGGCCGGCCGAAGCAGCCGCAACTGGCGAGGGGCCAGCCCTTGCGGAGCGCCACGATGACGAACACGGAAAAGGCGGCGTACGAAGCGGCTACGAGAGAACCGGTCAACGGCCCGGGCCACACGACCGCGGCAGCCGCGACCACGACCTCCGCCACGGCCCCGACTCGCACCGCGCCGCGCCCGAGCGGCAACCCGGCCGCCCTCAGAGCGCCGGCCGTGTCCTCCGGCTTCAGCAGCTTGGCCGCACCGGCCCCGCCCAGGGTCACCGTGGCCGCCAAGAATGGTGCGGTCACGGCGGGGTCGATCATCGCGAGACGCCCAGGCTCGGTGTCGTCATGAGTCCCCAGCCACCGGTTCGATGCGGAGCGAGCCGATCAGTTCGTTGGCGCGTGCGGTGAGGGAAACCCGGTTCGATAGCGAGCCGATGACCGAGTAGAGGCAGAACCCCCGGCCCTTCGAGTGGAAGAAGCGCTGCGCACCGGCTTGGCCCCGGATGGTCCGTTGAAGCTGTCGCGATCGAAAAACGTCGGGCGTCAGTCCGGGGATTCCTCCCAAGGCGGCGAACAGCGCGGTAGAAGCGGCTTCGGGCCCGAAGTCGAGGAGGCTCACGAAGACGTCGTCGGGTCCGAGCAACTCGACCACCCCGCTTCCGTAGTCACCCCTGTCGGCGGGCAGGACGATGGTGGCCGCGTGCATCACCGGGTAGGTTTGTTCGCCTGGGTCGGGCTGCCGTCGGTAGATGGTGGCTTCCCATCCCGGCGGAGGACCGACGGTAATGCCCATGGCGCTTATCATCCGAGACCGGGACACAGAGACCATCACCCGGACCCGCCGTCGTTGATGGTCGTCGGGTACAGGCGGACGTCGCCCGGCTCGATGCCGGCTTGGCGGAGCTGCGTGTCCACGGCCGAGTCGCGTCGCTGATCTGCTTGCGAACGCTTCCGTCCGACGCCCGAGTCCTCGGTCGCGGGAGGCACGTTGGTGCCGTCTGCGACGGCGTCGGCCATAAGCGCTTTCACCTCGTCCCAGCGGGCGGCGACCCCTTCTCCTACCACGCGGCCGGCCGGACCTGAGATGTATATGAAATAAGGGGCGCGAGGAATGTCGTAGTGCTCCCAGGCCTCGTTCGACATGACCACTGTGGCGCTGCCGGCGAGCGCCGCAATCGCTCCCGGCGACTCGGATTCGTTTCCTCGGGTGACCACGACCAAGCGGGCCCCCCCGGGGACCGATACCTGGCCGGACCGAAAGGCGTCCCAAAAGCCACGGCAAGTCGCGCATCCCGAAGTGAGGAAGCCGAGCAGGGTGTCATGGCGAACGCCACCGACGGCCAGGCTGACGGCATCGCCTCGTGGCGTCGTCCCGGTCACGTCGATCACGTCGCCGGCATCGGGTCCGGCGGGGGTCGGACGCGCTGACGGCGACCTCAGCGTCAGCGGTTGCGCGGCGGCGGGGCGCGTCGAGGGGTCGAGCTCGACGCCCATCTGGTGCAAGGTTCGCAACACCTCGGCGTGGGCCCGGAGCAGCCCGGCCACCAGGAAACCGAGTAGGGCGACTGCCACGGCCACCCCGACCGTGAGAGCCGTCACCGTTCCCGCAGTTCCTTGGTCCGCATGTACACGAGCCTACCGGCGCGCCGGCCCGGCGGTGGAGCGGGTCGCCGTCACCCCAGGAACTTCAGTGCTCCCCCCGGAGGAAGCGTTCGAGCTCGGCGGCCAGCTCGTCGCCGGATGGGAGGTCCCCGAAGTCGACCGCCGACGCGGCCTGCTCGCTGTCGTGCTGGGCTTCGAGCTGCCGGACCAACGCCGCGTGCTCGTCGCTGCCCGCTATCAGCTGCTCGATCTGCTGGTTGGTGGCCGATGCGGCCGTGTGCAAGGTCGATGTGTCGACCTCTATCTCTGTCATGCGGGCCAGTCCGTCGAGCAGCGATGCCGATGCGGCGGGATAAGGCATGGCCGACACGTAGTGGGGGACTCGCGCCCAGAGACCGACCGCTGGAATCCTGGCCTCTCCGAATGCCATTTCCAAGGCGCCCTGAACGCCCGAGGGTACTTCGATGCTGGCCGGCAGGAAGCCGACCCGAGCCGCCAGCTCCGAGTCGGTAGACGTGCCCACCAAGCGGATCGGTCGGGTGTGTGGGACGGGGGCCGGGAACGCGCCGAGGCCGACCACCATCTCCACCCCGAGCCGCGACGAGAGACCCACGACTTCCGCGATGAATCGGTGCCACCGCATGTCCGGTTCGGGCCCGGCCAGGATAATCACCGTTCGCCCGGTGCGGTTCGTGGCCGAGTGAAGACGAATCTCCGACCACCGCAGATCCTTGTCGACGCCGTTGACGATCCGAAGCGTCGGACGGCGGGCGCGAAAGTCGATCAGTTCGTCGGAGTCGAAAGTGGCGACCACCTCCGACGGCATCGACCCGATCAAGTGACCGAGCGCGTTTCCGGCCGCCAGGCCGGCGTCGATCCAGCCCTCCAGACAAATGACCAGCACGGGACGTTCGACCGTGGGCCAACTGTGGACGCTCGCCAGTTCGCTCATGCTCGGGCCATCCTTACCGATCCTCGCTGAGGCCGGCGGCCGCCTTGGACTGCTCGGCCAACCAGGCGATGGTGTCGGGGTACGAGCTCGAGTCGAAGCCGTCGTCTCCCATGGCCCCTCCTACGTAGCGGGAGTAGACGCCCTCGAGGATGCACGCCAACTTCCAGTACGCGAAGGCCACGTAGAACCCTATCTGCCCTAAATCGCGACCGGTCGTCGCGGCGTAGCGAGCGGTCAGCTCGGCTCGAGTCGGAAAACCGGGGGCGATGGTGGGTGCGTGGCCGAGCGCCGAACGCTCGCCTGGTTCGGGCCAATAGACGACCAGCTGACCGACATCGGCCAGAGGGTCTCCGAGCGTGCAGATCTCCCAGTCGAGAACGGCGCGGACCGAGCTACCGTCGGGAGCGAGGATGCAGTTGTCGAGGCGGTAGTCGCCGTGCACGACCGACGCCGGCCCTTGCTCGGGGATGTGGGCGAGAAGGAAGTCGTGCATGTCCTCCACGTCACCGAGGATGGATCCGCCCCGGGCGTCATTGGCGGCCTGGTAGTTGGCGTACCAGCGGCGCAGCTGACGGGCGATGTAGCCCTCTTTGCGTCCGAGGTCGCCGAGGCCCACGGCGTCTGGGTCTACAGAATGGATCTGGGCCAACGTATCGATCAGGGCCAGACCGGCCCGGTGCCGGGCCTCTAGGTCGAAGCTGGCCTCCGCGTCCTCCTCCGTTCGGGCGATGACGCCATCGACGAAGCCCATCACGTAAAAGGGCGCCCCGTTGACCGAATCATCGGTGCACAAGCCCATGGCCGGCGGGGCGGGTACACCGGCGGGGCCCATGGCGGAGATGATCTTGTGCTCGCGGCCCATGTCGTGGGCGGTGGGCAACAGGTGACTGGTGGGTGGGCGCCGGAGCACGTACCGGTTGCCGGCGGCGTCTGTCACTTCGAACGTCAAGTTGCTCCGCCCGCCTGCCACTCTGACGTAGTGAAGCGGAAGGGTCACGCCGGGAATGTTCTCGACGAACCAGACGCCGACTTTGAGAGCGTCGATGCCCGTAGGGGCGTCAGCACCTTCGCTACCGGTAGCAGTGTGATCGCTCATAGCCTTGCAAGCTACGGCAGGCGGGCAGCGGCGCGCCTGCTCCCCGTGGAGACGGAGGCCGCCCAGCAGAGCCGACCGAGCGGATCTGGAAGGATTGGATGCAATGAGCACCGTGACCGATGTAACAGATTCAGAGTTCGAGACCGCCGTACTGGAACGTTCGACCGACGTGACGGTGGTGATCGACTTGTGGGCCGAGTGGTGCGGTCCCTGCCGGACCCTGGGCCCGATCCTGGAAAAGGTCGTGGGCGAATTCGCGGGACTCGAGCTGGTCAAAATCGACATTGACGCCAACCCTCGATCGGCCGCGACGTTTCAAGTCCAGTCGATTCCGGCCGTGTACGCCATCCGAGACCGAAAGGTCGTCGACAGCTTCGTCGGCGCCCTTCCAGAACCGGCGGTCCGGGAGTGGATGGCCAACCTCAACCCGCCGCCGAGCGAGGTGGACCTGCTGATCGCGGCTGGAGATGAGGCGTCCATACGCAAGGCCGTCGACTTGCAACCGGCAAATACAGAGGCGGTGCTCGCCCTCGCGTCCCTTCTCGTCGGTGGGAGCAGCGGCGGTGGTCCGTCCGACCAGGCCATGCGTGATGAGGCGTTGGCTCTTCTGGCCCGTCTACCCGAGTCGGCAGATACCCGACTGTTGGCGGCTCAGGCGCGCCTCGGAGGCGAGAATCCGGAGGTCGCCGGATCCGATGGTGTCGAAGCCAAGCTGGACGCCCTCCTCGAGCTGGTGCGCGACGACCAGGCGGCCCGCCAGGAGTTCGTCGACCTGCTCGAAGTACTCGGCCCCGAAGACCCCCGCACCTCGGCCTACCGAAAGGCTCTCACGGCCCGATTGTTCTGAGGTCGGCCCGGGCCGAGACCGGTCCAACAGGGTCCCGTCGGTCGGTCGCGGTAGGGTCGCCCTTCGTGCTGCTCGAGCTGGGCCATAGGTCGTACGACCTGACTTCCCGGTCCCTGGTGATGGGGATACTCAACCGGACGCCGGACTCGTTTTACGACCGCGGGTCGTACTGGGACCTCGACGCTTTCTACCGTCGGGCCGAGGGCCTGGTGGCCGACGGAGCCGATCTTCTGGACGTCGGGGGGGTCAAGGCCGGACCGGGGCCGGCGGTCACCGAAGCGGAGGAAATGGACCGGGTGGTACCGGCCATCGAGGCCCTGCAGGCCCGCTTCGACGTGCCCCTGTCGGTGGACACGTGGAATGCGTCGGTGGCGCGGGAGTCCTACCTAGCGGGAGCGGTCATGGGCAACGACATCAGCGGGTTCGCCGATCCCGCCTACCTCCGGGAAGCTTCGGAAGCGGGGGCGACAGTCGTCGCCACCCACATCCGACTCGGCCCCCGTGTCCCTGACCCCGACCCGCATTACCACGACGTGGTGGCGGACGTCTCCGCGTTTCTGGTGGACCGGGCCACCAGCGCCCGCGCCGCTGGGCTCCCCGACGCCAGGATCGTGCTGGACGCCGGCCTGGACCTGGGCAAGACCGCGGACCAGTCTTTGACGCTGTTGCGTGCTTCGGATCGTCTGGCCGCCCTGGGCTGGCCGCTCCTCCTCTCGGCATCCAACAAGACTTTCCTGGGTGTGTCGTTCGGGCTCGAAGTCGGGGACCGGTCGGAGCCGACGCTCGCGGCCCACGCACTCGGCGTGAGTCTCGGGTGCCGGATCGTGCGGGCCCACGACGTCAAAGCGACCCGCCGGGTGTGCGACACGCTCTCAGCGGTCATGGAAGCGATCTGATGTCTGGTTCTCCGATCTCGTCCAGCCACCCGGTGATTCTGGTTGACGGCGACGACCCCGGCCTGGTCGGAGAAGCCGCCCACAAGCTGGTCGACGATCTGGTCACTGATGTCGACAGGGCTCTGGCCGTCGAGGACTTCTCCGGTGAGGAAGTGGACTTGGCCGTCGTGGCCGATGGGTGCGCCACGCCGCCGTTCCTCGTGGAGCGAAGGGTGGTCATTGTCCGTGACGTGGGCCGGTTCACCGTCGACGAGGTGGCGCCGCTACTCGGCTACCTGGAGGACCCCCTGCCGACGACGGTGCTGGTCCTGGTCGCCGGTGGCGGTCCGATCCCGTCGAAGCTGGTCGCCGCAGTCAAGGCCCACGGCCACGTGGTGGCGACCAAGGTGGACTCCAGGCACGCCGCTGACTGGGTGCGAGACCGGCTGCGCCAAGCCCCGGTCCGTCTCGACGGTGGCGCCGAGGCTCTCGTGAAGCAGCACTTTGGCGAGGACGTCGGCCGGCTGGCGTCTCTGGTCGAGGTGTTGGCCGCCGCCTATGGGGAAGGCGCCAAGCTGGGCCCCGCCGAGGTCCAGCCCTACCTGGGGGAGGCGGGGTCGGTCACTCCCTGGGCCTTTACCGACGCGGTCGACTCGGGTGACGTCGAGACCGCCCTGGTGATGATGCGCAGGCTCCTTGGCGGCGGCGATCGCCACCCCTTGGAGGTCTTCGCCATCCTCCGCAGTCACGTTCAGTCCCGCTTGCGGGTCGACAGCCCTTCCATCGGCACCGAACAGCAGGCCGCTGAGGCCATGGGCATCGCCGCGGGCCGGAGCACCTACCCCGCCAAGAAGGCCCTCGGCGCCGCTCAGAGGTGGGGCCCGGCCGGCGTCGCCGGCGCCGTGGCCCTCGTCGCCGACGCCGAGGTCGACCTCAAGGGCGCGAGCGCGTGGCCGCCTGAAGCGGTGCTCGAAGTGCTGGTGGCCCGCTTGTGCCGGCTGTCCGCCAGGGTGCCCGGCCGAGCTACCACCCGGGCGCGCGGCGGCTGAGCGGAGTGCACCTCTCGGGTCTTGACTACCTGGCTGCGGCCGGGGCGGCCGCCGCCGCGGGCGCCGTCAATGCACTCGCCGGCGGCGGCACCCTCATTTCCTTTCCCACGCTGGTCGGGATCGGGGTGCCGTCAGTGGCGGCCAACATCACCAACACGGTGTCCCTCGTTCCTGGATACCTCGGAGGCTCGTGGGCTCAGCGCGACGACCTGCGCCCGCAGGCGAAACGAGCCCGGCCCTTGCTCGCGGTCGCCGCCCTCGGCGGCCTAGCCGGGTCGATACTGCTGGTGTCGATTCCCGCCCACGCCTTCCGGGTGGCGGTGCCCTACCTGATCCTGGCGTCGTGCGTCCTGCTGCTCTTTCAGGACCGTCTGCGGGACCGGCTCCGACCACCCGCTCCGGGTCAGGGGGACCGCGTGGATCCGGCCGGCGCCCAACTAGGGCACTGGAATGCCGGTCTGCTGGTGGCCGTGTTCGGTGGGGCCGTCTACGGAGGGTTCTTTGGTGCCGGCCTCGGCATCATGCTGCTCGCGGTCCTCGGCCTCTTCAGTTCCGAACCGCTGGCCAAGGTCAACGCCTTGAAGCAGGCCCTGTCGTTTGCCGTCAACCTGGTGGCGGCGGCCTTTTTCCTGTTCTCAGGTCGGGTGGTGTGGGAGCTGGTGCCGGTCATGGCCGTCGCCAGCGTTCTGGGCGGAATCGGAGGCGGCCGCCTAGCCAAGACCGTCAACGCCGTGGTCTTGCGACGCCTGGTGGTGGTCGCCGGGGTCGGGGTGGCCGTGACGTTCTGGGTGGCCTAGCGATCGTCGGCGCGACCCTAACTGCCGCCCCGAGGCCCAGGCTGGCGCGGTCGAGAAGCTACGAGTCGGAAGCGGTAAGGGAATTGATGCGTCGAACCAGGCGGGCCTTGCGGTTGGAGGCCTGGTTCTTGTGGATGATGCCGCGAGCCGCCGCCTTGTCCAGGCGCTTGACCGCCAGGCGCAGCTCGTCCTCGGTGGTATCCGAGCCGGACTCCGCAGCCGCCACCGCCGTCTTGATCCGGGTCTTGACCTCTGACTTCGCAGCCTTGTTACGAAGGCGCGCCACTTCGTTGGTGCGGTTGCGTTTGATCTGGCTCTTGATGTTGGCCACGGCTGTCGAATCCACCTAGCTCGGGAACCCGGAGATGTTATCAGTTTCGGTGAGGGGCGGTCCGCCCTCCATCGGCGGCGCGACCTCGCTCGGCGGGTGTATCCGGGCCGGAATGCCGACGGCCGTGGCCCCGGGGGGAACGTCGCACACAACGACGGCGTTGGCGCCGATCCGAGCGCCCGTACCGACCGTTATGGCCCCGAGGATCTTGGCCCCGGCCCCGATGAAAACGTCGTCGCCGATGACCGGACGGCGGTCCCCCCGGTAGTCCCACCCGACGGTGACGCCCTGATGGACCCACAGGTTGGCCCCGATCCGCTCGGCGGACAGGATCGTCCCCTGGCCGTGGGAGATGAACAGCCCCGGCCCGATGACGGTCCCGCTCAAGTCGAGGCCGGGGACGGTCTTCCAGATGTGCTGGGCCAAACGCCCGCCCAAGCGGCCGGCCGGATTACCGGACGCCAGCCGGTGGTAGAACACGCCTCGGAACTCCGGGAAGGCGAAGAGCAGCCGGGCCAGCATGCGGGCCCGGTCCGTGACCCATAGGACGTCGGCCCAGCGATCGGTGTCGCCGTCGATCGAGTCTTGCTGGTCTGTGAGCGAGTAGATCCACAGCAGCGGGTAGACGCTGATCGAGCGCCACTTCTCTATCTGGACCAGGCCCCACGCAGCCGGATGGTCCAGGCAGGTCCGCAGCCGGGCCGGCCAGCTCCGGCTCGGCTTATGCAGGGTTGGCCTCGAAGTAGGCGCGGCAGGCGTCGACCAGCAACCGGGTGGCCCGGTCCAGACCAAATACGGTCGGATCGAGGATCAGGTGGTAGAGCCCGGGGTTGCTGGGGTCGATCCGATAGAGGCGCTTCACGAACATGGTCCGCGTCTTGTCGGTTTCGCTCTGGCGTTCGCGGGCGGCTTCCAAGCTCAGGTGCTCGAAATCGGCGGCCCAGGCCAGGCGCCGCTCGGCGGCTCCGTCGAGGCGCACGTGAAAGGCCCTGGGTCGCGACGCCAGCACGATCGCTCCCGCCCGGCCCAGCACCACTCCAGGTGCGCCGCCCTTGACTTCGAGAAGCGCCGACTCGGTCCTGGCCCGGATGCCGTCGTCGTCCTCCACCAGAGGGTCGGGGGCCATCATGGCGCCCACGCTGGCGGCGCGGGCGAAGTAGCTCAAGAAGCGACCGGCCGGGCTGGCCTCCTGCTCACCGTCGCACAGGCCCTCCTCCGACCTCATTTCGGCCGCGGCGTCCTGCGACAGGTCGGCGGATATCAGCCGGTCGATGAAGGGAATGCCGAATTCCTCCGCGAGGCGGGGTGCGATGACGCTGCCGCCGGTCCCGTAGGTGGCCGAGACGGTTACCAGCGGCCCGAATGTGGTGATTCCCATTGACCTCTGCGCCTCCATCGAGGATTGGGCCCGCCACGAAACAACTTGATGCAATTCTCCGCCATAAGCGCTGGTCATGGACGAGGACGTGTTCCAAGTCGTTTCGTGGCGAGCCCTTTCACAAACCCTAGGCGGTTCGGGCCGACCCGGTAGGAACGCGCCACACTGTTTGGAGCCTCGCCTGTGCCGCCCGCCACCGGATGCGTCTTTTCTTCCCCCCGAGGATCCCGTGAACCTGCCACGATCATCGCTGCTCGGAGCCGTTTGGCCATAATGGCTGATCCACGATGAACGCGCCCGCAAAAGACCAGGCAGCTCTCTCGCTCTCGCTCATTCGAAACTTGAGCATCGTGGCCCACGTCGACCACGGAAAGTCCACCCTGTCGGACCGCGTGCTCGAACTGACGGGTGCCGTCGACGCCCGCGACATGCGGGAGCAATACCTCGACTCGATGGATATCGAGCGGGAACGGGGCATCACCATCAAGGCCCAGAACGTACGGGTGCGTTGGAAGGGCCACACCATCCACCTGATCGACACGCCTGGCCACGTTGACTTCGGCTACGAGGTGAGCCGCAGCCTGGCTGCCTGCGAAGGCGTGGTGCTGCTCGTCGACGCGGCCCAGGGGATCGAAGCGCAGACCCTCGCCAACGCCTACCAGGCCCTCGAAAACGACTTGGAAATCGTGGCCGCCCTCAACAAGATCGACCTCCCGGCCGCCGACCCCGACCGCTACGCGGCCGAGATAGAGCGGGTCCTCGGGCTTCCCGCCGACCAGATCCTCCGCATGTCGGCCAAGACCGGCGAAGGGGTCCCCGAACTGCTCGACGCCATCTGCGAGCGGATCCCGCCGCCGAAAGGTGATCCCGACCAGGCCCTGCAGGGGCTCATTTTCGACTCCTACTACGACCAGTACCGCGGCGTCGTCAGCGCCATCAGGGTGGTCAACGGAACCCTCGCTTCGGGTGGCCGCCTGCGCTTCATGCAGACCGGAAAAACCCACGACATCGAGGAGATCGGAGTGCGGACGCCCCTCAACGTTCCGGTCGCGACCCTCGGACCAGGCGAGGTGGGTTACCTCATCGCGGGCATCAAGGACGTCGGCGAGGCTCGGAGCGGCGAGACGGTCACCGACGCAGCCCGGCCGGCCCAGGCGGCCCTGGACGGCTACTCGGACCCCAAGCCCATGGTGTTCTGCGGGCTCTACCCCATCGAAGGAGACGACTTCTCGAACCTTCGCGAGGCCCTCGAAAAGCTCAGGCTCAACGACGCTTCGGTCACCTACGAGCCCGAAACGTCAGGCGCCCTCGGCTTCGGGTTTCGCTGCGGATTCCTAGGTCTGCTGCACATGGAGATCGTCCGCGAGCGCCTCGAGCGAGAGTTCGACCTTTCTCTCATCGCCACCGCGCCGAGCGTGGAGTACCGCGCCCACTTGACCGACGGCACCACCGTGGAAGTCCACAACCCTTCGGACATGCCCGAGCCGCAGAACCTCGAGTCGATCGAGGAGCCCTATCTGCAGGCCACCATCCTCACCCCGACCGAGTACACGGGGACCCTAATGGACCTGTGCCAGACCCGGCGGGGCGAAATGATCAGGATGGAGTACTTGTCGCCCGAACGTCTCGAGATGGTCTATCGCATCCCGCTGGCCGAGGTCGTGATCGACTTTTTCGACGCCCTCAAGAGCCGAACCAAAGGTTACGCCAGCCTCGACTACGAACAGTCGGGTTGGGCCCATGCCGAGCTGGTCAAGATAGACGTGTTACTCAACGGCGTCCCCGTCGACGCTTTCAGCGCCATCGTCCACCGCTCGGAGGCCCAGGTCTACGGCCGAAAGATGACCGAGCGGCTGCGTGGGCTGATCCCCCGCCAGATGTTCGACGTGCCCATCCAAGCGGCGGTAGGAGGGCGGATCATTTCTCGGGAGACGGTCAAGGCCAAGCGCAAAGACGTGCTGGCCAAGTGCTACGGCGGCGACATCACCCGCAAGCGGAAGCTGTTGGAGAAGCAGAAGGAAGGCAAGAAACGGATGAAAAACATCGGCCGGGTGGAAGTCCCACAGGAGGCCTTCATCCAGGCCCTTCGCCTGGAGGAGTAAAAGGCTGTCAAATGGGTCGTGGCCTGCGTGAACGGGCTGGCGCTCGGTATCGTTGAGTGCCAACGTGCTGGACGATCGCAAAGCCGCCATTCTCCGTGCAGTAGTAGAGGAGTACATCCAGACCGCTCAGCCGGTCGGATCATCGGCTGTTTCGCAAATTCCGGGCATGGCGGTTTCTCCGGCCACGGTACGAAACGAGATGGGCGCGTTGGAGCGAGACGGCTACCTGGCCCAGCCCCACACCAGCGCCGGCCGGATCCCTACCGACAAGGGCTATCGCTTCTTCGTGGACTCCCTGACGCCCCGCGGTCGCCTGGACCCGGCCCAGTCCCAGCAAGTGCGCTCCTTCTTCGCGACTGCGCACGGCGAGCTCGAGCGCATGTTGTCCGACACCAGCCGCTTCCTGGCCGGACTCACCGACTACGCGGCGGTGGTGGTTCGCCAAGCGGAGGACCCGGCCCGCATCCGATCGGTCCAGCTGGTGTCCCTCGCCCCCAAGTTGGTCCTGGTCGTGGTGGTGCTGGCCAGCGGGGCCATCGAGAAGTGGACCTTGGAGCTCGCCGACGAGCCGAGCGATGGCCAGCTGTCGGCGGCGTCGGCCCACCTGGTGGCCCACCTGGTCGGAGACACGATCGGACATCACCTTCCTGTGTCGCCGAGTGAGGACCTGGCCGTGGGACTTATCGTCGACGCGGCCGTCGCCTCGCTGGGCCGGCCCACCGACGACGGTGACGCCCACCGGCAAGTTTTCGTGGGGGGCGCCTCCCGCATGGCGTCGGCGTTCGACGCCGTCGGCACCATCAGGCAGGTGCTCGACATCCTCGAGCACCAGTACGTGCTCGTGACACTGATCAAGGACGTGCTCGATCGAGGGCTGTCGGTGGCCATCGGCGCCGAGCACGGGGTCCAATCGCTGGCCGACTGCTCCATCATCGTGGCCCCCTTCGAGATCGAGGGCGAGCAGGCCGGCTCCGTCGGGATCCTGGGTCCGACCCGGATGCACTACGAGCAGACCCTCGCCGCGGTCGCGGTCGTAAGCAAGAGGCTCGGGCAGGCCCTGAGCAAGGGCTCCGAGGAAAGGTAGGGCCCCTTGCCGGTGGCCGATTCAGACGACTACTACGAACTGCTCGGGGTGTCCCGCACCGCGAATGAAGACGAGATCAAGCGGGCCTATCTGGGCTTGGCCCGCGAACTGCACCCGGACGCCAACCCGGGCGACGACATTTCCGAGGAGCTCTTCAAGCGGATCAACCTCGCTTACGAGACCCTCCGCGATCCCGAGCGGCGCCGCCAGTACGACATGTTCGGCCCGGCGGGAGTGCGGGGAACCGGGGCGGCCGGCTCGGGCGGCGACCCGTTCGGCGGCGGCTTTGGTGGCGGTGGCCTGGGAGACCTGTTCGACACGTTCTTCGGCGCCAGCGGCATGGGTCGCACCGGCGGCCGGGCAACGCGTTCCGGTCCCCGCAAAGGCGAGGACGCCGAGGCCACCCTCGCCCTGGAGTTCGACGAAGCGGTGTTCGGAGTCCAGCACGAGCTGACCGTCCGGCTCCCTCAAGGCTGCCAGACGTGCTCCGGGTCGGGGGCCCGGCCCGGTACCACGCCGATCACGTGCAGCACGTGCAAAGGCGCCGGCGAAGTCCGCCGGGTCCGCCAGTCGTTCCTCGGTCAAATGGTCACGGCCTCTCCTTGTCCCAGGTGCGGCGGGCTGGGAGAGGAGATCACCTCGCCGTGCCTGGAATGCAAGGGCGAGGGTCGGCGCCGCGAGGAACGGTCCTTCGTCGTCGACGTTCCCGCAGGGGTAGACGAAGGGTCGACGCTGCGCCTACCCGGGCGGGGTGCGGGAGGCCAACGGGGCGGTCCACCAGGCGACCTGTACGTGCACGTCCGGGTGCGAAATCATCCCGTTCTGACCCGACGCGGGTTCGACTTGCTGGCCGTGGTGCACGTGGCCGTCTCGCAAGCGGCGCTCGGTGTGAGCGTCCCGTTCGAAACCCTCGACGGGTCCGAGGACCTCAACATCCCGGCCGGAACCCAAAGCGGCAAGGAGATCCGCTTGCGGGCCCGCGGCGTCCCGCATTTACAGAGCCGAGGTCGCGGCGATCTGATCGTGACCATCGTGGTGGACACGCCGGACGACCTGACCAAGGAACAGGAGGAACTGCTGCGCCAGTTCGCGGGGCTGCGCGGGGAGCCGGTCGCACTTCCCGAGGTGGGCCTGATGTCCAAGCTGCGCGGCGCTTTCAAGTAGTCGTCAGAGCCGTGGCGGACGCCCGCTCGGCGGCGGCGCACGTCGTCGTGGCCGACCTGTTCGCCCCAGAAATCGACGGCGAGGACGCCCACCACCTGGGGTCGGTCCTCCGGCTCCGGCCAGGCGAGGCGGTCGGGGCTACCGACGGGTCGGGGGGATGGCGTCTGTGCCGGTTCGGGTCGGGCGGCTCGCTCGAAGTCGACGGAGAGGTGGAGCGGGAGGAACGCCCGGTTCCGCTTCTGACCGTCGCTTTCGCCCCCGTGAAAGGGGACCGCCCCGAGTGGGCCGTGCAGAAGCTCACCGAGCTCGGCGTGGACCGCATCGTCGTCATGCGCGCCGACCGAAGCGTGGTCCGGTGGGAGGGTACGCGGTCGGCTTCCCACTTGGAGCGCCTGCGGAAGGTGGCCCGCCAGGCGCTCATGCAGAGCCGGCTGTGCTGGTTGCCAGAAGTGGTCGGGGTATCGGAGTTCTCGCAAGCGGCAACCGCCGCCGGCGCCGCCATGGCCGACCCGGGCGGGTCGCCCCCCAGCCTCGACTTCCCGACGCTGCTGGTCGGGCCGGAGGGCGGGTGGAGCCCGGCCGAGGAGGGCTCCGGACTGGCCAGGGTCGCCCTCGGGCCCGGCGTGCTTCGCTCGGAGTCGGCCGCGGTCGCGGCCGGGGTGTTGCTGGCGGCCCTGAGGGCGGGGCTGGTCCGACCGGCCACCTGAGTGGTCGGGCTCTGTGGAGGCGCCGCAATGGACGGAGGCCTCCCGCATGCCTTCGGCCTGAACGACTCGGCCTCTCGCCATTGAGCCGCCTCCTTGCGCTCACGGGCTCCGGACGGGAGCGGAGCCTGACGGGCCACCGGCGGCCGTGCGGCACTGCCCGTGTGATTGCGTGAGGCGGCCGGCCCCGCTGACAGAGACCGTGCGAATCGGTCCGGGGAACTCTGGGTGCGCGAGTGTGGGGACCTGTGGTTGACGAGGACCGGTTCGGGGTCTACGTGCACGTGCCCTTCTGCACCAGGAGGTGCGACTACTGCGCGTTCGCCACGTGGACCGATCGGTTCCATCTCGCTCAGGCCTACGTGGATGCGTGCGCGACCGAGGTGAAGCGCGCCGTCGCCCGGGGGATGGGCCCGGCTACGTCGGTGTTCTTCGGCGGGGGCACCCCGTCGCTCCTGACGCCGCAGCAGCTCGAAACCGTCCTCGACGCGATACCACTGGGACGGGGTGCCGAAGTGACCGTCGAATGCAACCCCGACACGGTCGACGGACCGAAGCTGTGCGGCTACCGGGACGCAGGCGTCACCCGGCTCTCCTTCGGTGTGCAGTCGATGGTCCCGCACGTGCTGGCCGGACTCGGGCGCGAGCACGACCTCGGCGCCGTCTACTCCGCGATCGACTACGCGGCCGCCGCGGGCTTCCACGACGCCTACAACGTGGACCTCATTTTTGGAGGAGCGGGGGAGACCGTTGCCGATTGGGAGACGACGCTGGCCGCGGTCACCCGCTTGGATCCGTCTCCTGCGCACGTGAGCGCGTACGCCCTGACCGTCGAGCCGGGTACGCCGCTGGCGCGCGACCGTAACCGCCACCCGGATCCGGACGACCAAGCCGACAAGTACCTGCTCGCCGACGACCTGCTCGGCGACTCGGGGCTTTCTTGGTACGAGATCTCCAACTGGTCGCGCCCCGGCCACGAGTGCCGGCACAACCAGCTCTACTGGGAGCAGGGCCAGTACTGCGGCATCGGCTGCGCCGCCCATTCGCACCGGGTCAACTCGGACGGGGTTACGGCGCGCCGGTGGTGGAACGTCAGGACCCCGGAGCGGTACGTGCGCTTGGTGGAGGCCGTTGAGGCGACGGAAGCCGCGGGGGAGGACCTGGACCTGGACGCCCGCCGGCGCGAACGCCTCGAGCTGGCACTTCGGACCGATCGAGGGGTCTCTGAGGAAGCGCTTCCCGGTTGGGCCCATGACCCTGTCCTGGTGGAGCTGGTGCGTCGGGCCGAGCCCGGGCGCCTGGTGCTCACGCGCCGGGGCAGGCTCCTCGCCAACGAAGTGGCGCTTCGACTGAGCTACTAGGAAAGGCTGCCGGCGCCGGACTTGGTCCGGTTGGGCCGCGTCGCCACGAAGCGCCCTACCATGATCACCAGGACGAGGAAGAACCCGATCCCCGAAAGGAGCGCGAACACGGGATTGACGTGTCCATTGGTGCCCTTGGTCGTGAGGGGCAGGGTGGCGGCCACCTGCGGCAGCTTGTTCCCGATGGCGGCGATGGTCGTAGACGTGGTTGACGTGGTGGCCACGGTCCTGGGTGGGAGGGTCACGAGGGGAAACGTGACTCGGGGCAACGTCACGACCGGTCTCGTAGTGGGCGGCGTGGTCTTCGGAGTCACCCGCGTCGTCGTTGGCGGCACCGACCGGACCGTCGTCGGCGGCGCGGCCGTCCCGATGGTCGTGGTGGAGCCGTGGTGGGCGCTGGCTTGCGCCGACGCGGCCCTGGTCCTGGGTGAGAAGGGACCCGCGATCCCGAATGTGAATACGGCGATGACGGCCAGGGCGATGGCCGCGTTGACCACCCTCGCCACGAAGCGCGCCATGACACCAGTGTGCTCGCTGTCGCCACGCAGGTGCAGGACGGGCCGCGTTCATCGTCAGGAGGAGGGGACCGGCGGCAGGAAGATCACGTCGGCTGGAAACAAGAGAGATGGGTCGGCCGGATCGGGCAGTCGCGCCCGGTTGGATTCGATCAGGCGTTGCCAGTAGCGGGCGATCTGAGGATCGCTGGGTGTTTTGCGCCAGGCCGCTTCGAGCGTTCGCGCCGCGATCGACCAGAGGTCGTCGCCGGGCCGGACTACCCACTCCCGTTCCAACGTGCCTGCGCTCGAGCCTCCCGGTCGGTCGGGCCCGTCATCGAGCCCGCCTGCGGTCGATTCTTCGGGTTGACGTTTGGCCTGCGGCCCCGGCCTGTCGGATCTTATCGGCGCAGGTCGAGCGGGCGCGGGTGGCGTGGGAGCGGCCCCGGCCCGCGATTTGGCCGGGTCAAGGACCGGCCCGACCCCACCGAGAACTGGTTGCGGGGAACCGGCCGACGCCGCCGACAGGTTGGTGAGGACCGGGGCGGGGTCGGGACCAAGTACGGGGGAGGCCAGGCTGGGCGAGGCGGCCACGACCAGGACCGACCCCATCGCTGACGCTCCGACGGCCAGCCTCAGGGCTTTGGTCGCGCCCAAGATCCGGCTTCGGGACAGGACCACGAGCATCCGCTTGGCACCCAGCCAACTCGACGCCCAGACCGTTACCAGCAAGCCGAACCAGTAGGCCCCTGCGCCCATCAGGGTGACACGCGCGGCTGAGAACGCGGCGACGATCGACCCCTCTCTTTCCCACCAGTCGGTGAACGAGGAGGGATGCCTCCATGGCGGATCGGCCAAATGTCCGCGTCCGCTGAAATACAGCCCGCCCACGCAGAGCGCCACCAGCACCAGCTGGCGGGTAAGGCGGCGGCTACCGGTCATCGCGGGATCGGATCGATGGTGATGGCGGGGCCGTCGGACCTCGGAACTCGCAGGAGGTCGCAGCCGGCCTTCGTCGGCAGCACCCGCAGGCCCGTTGCCGAGTGGACGCGTGCCAACAGCGTGGCGGTTTCGCTTCGGCCCGGACCCGGCCAGGAGCCAAACACCCAAACGTTCCCCGTGGCCACGTCGACCAGGGCGGGAAGCGCGTCGGGCGAGCAGTCCCAACGGCCGACCACGACCACGGTGGACCGCGACGATGCCGACAGGCGGAAGCGACCAGCCGAGGTGCTGATCACGCCGCCGGGGCGACCAACCGGCCCGCATCCGAGGTCTACAGCCGGGCAGGGGACCGATGCTTCCATCTCGGCTATCTGAGGGTGACCGGGCCGACCGCCGTTAGAGTCGCGGGCGACGAGGGCCACGCCCAGGATGGCCGCAGCTCCGATCGACGCCGCGAGGGTTGCCCGGGCGGGCGACCACCGCCGCCCACGCGACTCGGACGACGTCTCGGACCCGACCGAACTCGGGGGTTCGGGGGGACACGGAGGTGAGAGCCGGGACGCCGGGACGCGACGGACCAGCTGCCGAGCGAGCCACCGGGCGTCGCAGCGCCGAGACCGGGCCCGCGTTCCGGCAGCCAGGGACAGCACGGCCCGCACCTTGCTGTCGGCCGACGGTGCGACCCGAGCGAGCAACACCTCGGCTAAGGCCCTGACGTCCTGGCGTCCGAGCTCGGCCAACTCGGACGGCGACGCCGGACGGCAGGCCGAGGCGAATCCGCACAGGACGGGGCGCCCTTCTTCGTCGACGAGGATGTGGGACGCGCAGATGGCCCGATGCACGAAGCCCAGGTCGTGCAAGTCGGCCAAGGTCGTGGCCGCGGCGGCCCCGAGCCCAGCGAGCACCTCCAGGCTGTCGATCGGCGTGTCGGCTAAGGCCCGCCCGTCGACGCGTCGCAACACCAGGGCGGTAGGAGGGTCGCCGCCTTCTGTACCGATGAGACGCACGATCCCCGGGTGGGCCGCCGCGGCCAGGACCGTCGCTTCGCGTCGGAGCCGATCGCGGTCATCTGAAGTATCGCCTTCCTTGCGGAAGGTCCCGAGGACTGAGTCGACCGCTGAGGTCATATCATGAAACTATATGAAACCTTATTGAAAGACAAGAACATTGATAAGAGGGGCACGAGCCTGCTTCACTCGATGCGATGAAGAAGCTCACCGACTACGGACGCGACGACCACCCCGCTGACGACCCCGAGCGGTCTCAGCTGGCGTGGGCCGTAGCGCTCGTGGACGACTGCGAGGGGTGCGACGACATCCGAGTCGAGCTGACGTTGGAGGAAGTGGGCCGGCCGGGCTACGGCATGGTGGCCCACCTGGCTCCCCAAACCGCCAGGCAGCTGCGCAAGGCCCTGACCAACGCGTTGCGAGAGGTGGGCGAGGACAAGGACTCGTAGCGGTCCCTTGGCCGACCAACGCGGGCGGCGTTTTCGGGTCCACCTACGCGTCCTGGATGTGGTCCGTCGCGCCTACTTGACGAAAAGCGTTCCGTCGCGTTCGCTGACCTCGCCAGTGCCGAGGGGGAGTACACGGGTCAAGGCCATGTTGGCCGCGCCCAGCCCCGGGATCTTGGCGAAGATGCCTTGCGGGCCGCGGGTCATGCGTCCGGTATGGACGTCGTATTCGGCGCCGTGCCACGGGCAAACCAAGCAACCGTCGGAGCTGATCGAGCCGTTGGCTAGGTCGGCCCGCAAATGACGGCAGCGACGGGTCACCGCGAATAGGTCGCCCTCGGCGTTGCCGACGGCATACCGGCCGGCGCCTCTGACTGTGCCTGTGGTGATGTCAGCCGCCGGTCCGACCTCGACTTCTGATGCCATGGGACCTCCCTATAACGCAACCGTGCTTGACATTAACGCCCGCCGCGAACGCAGGACGGAGTCGCCGCCGAGGCGGTTGGTCGCGACGATCAGTAGACCCATACTTCCGTTCCGATGGGAGCTTCGTTGTCGGACCAGATCCAGTCGATCGCTTCGTTGCTGACCCGGGCGCAGCCGTGGGAAACCGGGTATGCAGGCACGTAGCCATCCCCGTGGATGGCGAAGCCTCCCTCGAAGAACTTGGGCCTCCAAAGCTGACCCAAGGAGTCGGTGACCACACCGTCGACCTGGCGATAGATGTGGAACACGCCGACTGGCGTGATAGCCGTTGCGGTGACGCCTCCGTCGGTATAGGTGTAACCGCCGCCTGTTGATGTGTTGAGGATGTAATCGACCTTGCCGTCGTTGACGAACATCATGAGATCGTCGCTGAGGTCGATCTCTATGACGCGTCCCGACGTGCTGCGAGGCCGGGGCACCGCACCCTGCTTGAGGGCGGCCGCCGTTTTCGGCCCCACGACTCCGTCACGAGTGAGGCCGGCGGCCTTCTGGAAGGCGTAGGTGGCCTGCTCGGTGCTGTCCCCGAACTTCCCATCGGGCGTACCGAGCCAGTAGCCGAGATCGGTCAATCGCTCCTGGAGCGCGAGCACGGCCGCCCCGCTGCTTCCCAGCCGAAGGTTGTTGGCCGCATCCGGACCGGTCGCGGCGTCAGACGTCGGCGGCGTCGGGCGAACGGTCGTGGTGGTCGGCTCGACCGTGGTCGGCTCGACGGGGGTGGCCGGCACCGAGGCCACCGTCGGTGTCGGCGCAACCGCTCCGGGCGAGGTTCCGGCGCTCCCGCACGACGACGCGACGAGTGCCAGCACTCCAGTGCCGATCGCCACGCCGATCGTGACGGCCGGCGCTCTTGGCTGTGACTGGCCGCTTCTTTTCATGCTCCCATTCCACGCCACGCGAGCCCGGTAAAGGATCGCTCCCGATTTCACGCCGGTCGGTTGCCCGGAGCGTTGGCGCCAACGTAACAAACCCCTTGCGGTGACTGGATGCACCTGATTAGTTTTCGATCTGATGGCGGTCCGGGGCGGCGCTTGGGGCGGATTGGGACTTGGCGTCATCGCCTGCCGTCTCTGAGGAATGGACCTCGCCTCTGCGCGAGATCGAGCGGGCCGCGCAAGAGCGGGCCAAAGGCGCCGACCTGGACATGGCCGAGCCGGGCGCGGCCGAGAGAATGCGAGCCCTGCTGATCGAAGAGGTCAACGCCTGGCGGGATGAGTACCGTAAGGGCCGGAGAGACGTTGACATCGCGGACCCGGAGGCGGCGGTCGAGCGGGCCTTGAGGAACCTCACCGGCTACGGGCCCCTCGACCCACTCCTCGCGGACCCGGACGTATGGGAGATCATGGTCAACGGACCGGGCTCCATTTTTACCAAGCGTCACTCAGGCACCGGCGGGTACCACCACGAGGTTTTCTACGACGACGATCACGTGGTCCGGGTTCTGACCAAGATCCTCGACGACGCCAGCCGGTCCCATCGCAAACTCGATCCCGCCGAGGGCTTGCAGGACGCCCAGCTGGACGGCGGGGCCCGGTTGCACATCGTGCACTCCGACGTGGGTCGAGACGGGCACGTGCTGGTCAACATCCGCAAGTTCTCGGGGGTCCAGCATCGTTCGTTGCGGGAGCTCATCGAGCGTCAAATGCTCGACCAGGCCACGGCCCGCTTTCTGCAGGCCTGCGTGCGGAGCGGCCAGTCCATACTGGTGGCGGGTGCGCCCGGCTCCGGTAAGACCACCCTCATGTCCTGTCTAGCGGCCGAGCTTGACCCCAGCTTGCGGGTGGTCATCGCCGAAGAAGTTTTTGAAACCGACATTCCGTTGCCGAACGTGGCGCACATGCAAACCCGACCGGCCCGTCCGGACCGCAAGGAGGTCGATTTGCGGCGCCTCGTCGCTGGCTTCCTGCGGATGGCGCCTGACGTCGCCATTGTAGGAGAGGTCCGAGACCGTGAATCCTTGCCGCTGCTGCTCACTCTGTCGTCGGGGGTTCAGGGATTCACCACGATCCACGCCGGCTCGGCGCGGCAGGCGCTTTCCCGACTCAGGTTCGTGTGTCAACTCGCCGAGACCGGGTCGGAGCTGAGTGCCGCGGCGCTCTCCGCTCTCGTAAGCGAGGCGGTCGATCTGGTCGTCCACTGCGCCCGACGGGGCCCCGACCTCCGTGTCACCGAAGTCTTGGCCGTCGAGGACTTGATGGTCGCGGCAGGAACGGTCGCATTCACGACTACCTCCATCTTCGCCCGGCCCCGCTTTTCGGATGCGCTCGGATGGACCGGCAATCTTCCTATCAGGGCGGCTAGGGCCCTCGAACTTCACGGATTCGACGTGCGCTCGCTCACGGGAGGGGACCTGATCCTGTGAATGCTGTCTCGTTCGGTGTCCTCGCCGCCCTGCTGGCATCCATCGGTGGGTATCTCATCTTTACCTCCGTCGCGCTGGGATGGGATGGCCGCGGTCCGAGGTATTCGCGCCGGGCCCGGATTGGACGGGAGCCCGTGCGGGTATGGATGGTTCAAGCCGGGTTGGGCGAGGTTGGGGTTGGGGAGTTCATGGCAGCAGTAGGGGTGCTGTTTCTCGTTGGAGCCGTTGGCGCCTACTTGCTTTTCGGTGGGGAGGTTCCGGCACTGGTGGCCGGGTGCTTCGCCGCGACGTACCCGGTGTCTTCGTATCGGGCTCGAAGGCGGGCTCGAATGTCCGCCGCGGCGGAGGCGTGGCCCCGTCTTCTCGAGGAACTCCGCCTCCGCGCCGGGTCGCTCGGCCGATCGATCCCGCAGGCTCTGTTCGAGGCCGGCCGTCGCGCTCCGCTCGAGTGGCGGTCGGCCTTCTCGGCGGCCGAGCGCGAGTGGCTGCTGACCACTGACTTCGTTCGCACGACCACCCTGCTCAAAGACAGGCTGGCCGACCCGACGGTCGACGCTGTGTGCGAAACGCTCGTGGTCGCCCATGAGATCGGTGGTTCCGATTTGGATTCGAAGCTGGCGGACCTGATCGAGGAGCGGGTCCTGGACCTGCAAGGCCGCAAAGACGCCGCGAGCCGTCAGGCCGGAGTGCGCTTCGCTCGGCGCTTCGTGCTCCTCGTCCCGCTTGGCATGGCGGTCGCTGGTTTGACAATCGGGACGGGGCGGGCCGCCTACGAGTCGACGGGTGGCCAGATAGCCGTCGCAGCCGGCCTGCTGGCCGTGGTGGCTTGCTGGGCCTGGTCGGGGCGTCTCATGCGCCTCCCAGAGGAACCGCGGGTGTTCCGGTGAATCGGGTTGCGCTGGGCTCGGGCGTACTGGTGTGGGTGGGATCGACCCTCCTGCTTTCGTGCTGGGGCCGGGCCGACCGACCGAGCCTGACCAACCGATTGCGGCCCTACAACCCAGGCGCGCTCTCAGCCCCACCGGGTTCGGGAGTCCTGTCGGTCCAGTCGCTCCGCGATGTCATCGGCCCGTTGGCCCGGTCGGCGGGGGATCGGCTGGCAGCTCTGTTCGGTGTGGCAGAGCCGGTCGCAATCCGTTTGCGCAGGATTCATTCCCCGGTGGACGCCACGACCTTTCGGGTTCGCCAGATGGCTGTGGCCGGCCTTTCCCTTCTAGCCGGATCCGTCCTTGCCGCAGCCGCCGGGGCCCCGGCCATCGTTGCGATCCTGCTGGTGCTGGGCTCCCCGACGCTCGCGTTCCTGCTAGTCGAACAGGGTTTGGCCCGGGCTTCAGAGCGGTGGAAGAGGGATGTGGCCTTGGAGCTTCCAGTGGTAAGCGAACAACTGGCCATGCTTTTGAATGCGGGCTACTCGGTGGGGTCCGCCCTGTCGCGCCTGGCTAGCAGGGGGCAGGGTTGCGTCGCAAAGGATCTGTCGGTAGTGGTCAACCGGATCCGCCAAGGGCTAGCCGAAGCCGACGCCCTCCGCGAGTGGTCCGAGTTGGCCCGGGTCGACGGTGTCGATCGGCTGGTCGGCGTCCTCGCCCTCCACTCCGAAGCAGCCGACTTGGGCCGGTTGGTCTCTGCCGAAGCCAGGCAGGCCCGGCGCGACCTCCATCGGCGAACGATCGAGGCGATCGAACGCCGAGCTCAGCAGGTATGGGTCCCGGTCACGGTTGCGACGCTTGTGCCCGGGGTGATCCTGCTGGCGGTGCCATTCCTTTCGGCCCTACGCCTCTTCGCCAACGCGTAACGAACTCAACAAAAGAAAGGACAGCTATGACCGATACGAGAACCCATTATCCGAACGGCAGACACAGTTACGACGAGAGCGGCGAGGGAGTCATTTCCGCCGCGATAGCAGTCCTAATCATGGCTTTCATCGGCGTGGCCATGTGGGTGGCCTTCAGCACCACGTTCAATCACGCGGCCACTCACGTCAACAACCAGGTGAACTGCATCGGCCAGACGTCATCCCACTGCTGAGCATCAGCGGTCTTCGGGTGAAGCCGAGCCGGGACACTCGGAACGGCGAGCGGGGCACGGCCGTGGTCGGGACCCTCGTTGGCTTCCTGATCTTCATGTTGCTGTTGCTGTTCTCCGTCCAAGTCATCGTTCGTCTCTACGCCACTTCGGCCTTGACGGATTCCGCCACGAAAGCGGCGGAAGCCGTCGCCGACGCGCCCGATCCGGCCGCGGCGGTTGCGACTGCAGAAGCGTCGGCGCGTGCGCAGCTCGGGACCTTCGGCGCCACCCGGACGACTTTCGACTGGAAGGAAGTGGATGGTCAGCAGGTGGTGCTCGAGGTCGTCGGCTTCAGCCCGGGATTCCTTCCTCTGCCGGCCTCCTGGCGGCGGATCGAACGGACGGTGACTGTGAGGACTGAGAGGTTCAGGTGAAAGGGCGGCCGCCGCGTTTTTCCCGTCCGATCCGCTTCGAAGCGCGATCGCGATGCTCGGGCGAGGAAGGCTTCGTCGGTGGGTTCGAGGGCCTTCTATTCGGGATGCTGCTATTTGTCGTCGGGACTTTGATGGTGGCCAACGCATGGGGAGTGGTCGACACCAAGTTCGCCGCAGTCGAGGCGGCCAAGCAGGCGACGAGGACGTACGTCGAAGCGCCGAGCGGCGCGGTCGCGGGAACCGAGGCGCAACTGGCGGCGGACCAAGCTCTGGCCGGATACGGGCGAGACCCTCGACGGGCCGGCTTCACCCTGCAATCAGGGAGCTTCGATCGCTGCCAACGAATCACCATCGCCGTGTCATACCCGGCCCCTCTCCTCGAGCTTCCATTCATCGGTCGAATCGGCACAGGGGAAGCGGTGCGAGCCGACCACTCGGAGCTGGTCGATCCCTACCGCAGCGGGATACCCGGAACGTCGTCATGCGCATGAAGGGTGATCGCGGCAGCGTTCTTGCCCTCGTTCCCGCCGGGTTTCTGGTCCTCATGCTTCTCGCTGCGATCGCGGTCGACAGTGCTGTCACCTATCTGGGTCAGGAGCAACTGCACGATGCGTTGGCCGCCGCGGCCAACGACGCCGTGACGGCCGGGCTCGACAGCCCTTCCTTCTACGGTTCAGGCACGATCAAACTCGATCCGGTCCAAGTCGGCCGGGCCGTTTGCCTGTCTGTCCTGGCCCAGAACGACACCGCCCTCCGTCAGGTGCACCTATGGATGTACGTCCACGGCGACTCGGTCCAAGTCCAGGGGACGGCGGTGATCGATGGGGTTTTCGGGCGCTTCATCCCCGGGTTCGCGCACCGCACCGTCCGGGCCTCAGCCGAGGCCGTGGTGACCGAAGGACCCCTCGCCTCCACTACCGGTATTCTCAGTCCCGCGGCTGCACCGCCGACTCCGCTCGACTGCTTCTCGGGCTGACGGCTAGCCGAGCTGGATGGTCTGACCCAGGCCGAGCAGATGTTGTCCCGCGGCCGAGAGCTGGGCCGCGACCGTCTCTGCGATGGCGTCCGACGGATGCGATCCCGCCCCGCCCACCAGGCGCAGTGCGGTTGTCATCTCGGCGAGGGCCGTATTCCAAGCGGCTGCCGTCGCGGCCGTGGGAGGAGCCTTGAGTTGTCGCACTTGGGCCAATTGGCTCCGAAGGGCAACAACGTCGACGGCAGACACGACGGGTCCTGTCGGTGCGGTCACTGACACCTCCCGCTGGAGCGGGGCTATGTCCTCGACGAGTGCCGTTATGGCGGGGACGCCCGTCCGACCCCACTTCGCCAGTTCTTGCCGGCTGTTCGGCCCCGACCCGGCGCTCGCGGCCGCGATGACCAGAAGGATGGCGACCGCCACGACGGCTTCTACCACCGCGGCGCGCCCCCGACTCGTACGCGTCATTCGACGCAGCGCTGGGCGCACCTGACGGAGGACCTGGCGGCCGGGTTGGATGGGCGGAGGAGGTGGAGGCGGCGGGGCGGCAAACGGGACAGGCGGTCGGCCCGGGCGCACCGGTCTGTCGCGCCGGGCTCGACGCGTCAGGCCCGCAGGGGGGCGACCCCAGCCGGCGGTGTGAACCGGACCCGGCCCTGCCGGGCGGGTGCTCTCTATCGTCGCCGAGGGCGCGGGGCCGGACGTGGTTGAGTCGAGCCGGATCGGGTCCGGCCAAGCGGGGGATTGGTAGTCCCCGTCGATGTTCGATGTGGTCGCCAGGTCCTCCAGGCTAGGGCGGCGCCATCCGAAAAACGCGGAGCGCGTCTGAATCTTCCCTCGGCTTCGAGCACAATGGCGCCCTGATGCGGCTCGTGATCGCCACCTGCACCGTCGACTACGCCGGACGGCTGTCGGCGCACTTGCCGTCGGCGACCCGTCTGCTGATGGTAAAGGCCGACGGCTCGATCTCGGTCCATTCAGACGGGAAGGCCTACAAGCCGCTCAATTGGATGACGCAGCCCTGCGAGCTGACGACCGAGCCGGGCCGATGGGTCGTGACCAACACCAAGGGCGAGAGTCTGACGATCGCCATCCATGAGGTCCACCTCGACGTGGAACACGAACTGGGTCACGAGCCGGGCCTGCAGAAGGATGGCGTCGAGGCCCACCTGCAGGAGCTGCTGGCAGCCAACCCTTCCGTGCTGGCCGAGGGTCTGAGGCTCGTGATGCGGGAGTACCCGACGGACATCGGCCCGGTCGATCTCCTGTGCCGTGACGCGGACGGCCGGGTGGTCGCGGTCGAGATCAAACGCCGTGGGGAGATCGACGGAGTGGAGCAACTGGCCCGTTACGTTGAGAGGCTCGATCTCGACGGACGGCTGCGCCCAGTGAGGGGGCTTCTGGCCGCGCAACGAATCAAACCGCAAGCCCAGGTAATGGCCGCCGCTCGAGGCATCCAGTGTGTGGAGGTCGACTACGACGAGCTGCGAGGCGTGGGGACCGGTCGCCTCACACTGTTTTAGTGGAAGCGTGGGCCCCTTCGCCCTCACGGCGCCGTATTTTCAGTGAGCGTGGGCTTCGGGTTGATCCTCCTTGGCGTGGCAGGCAACATCTACCGCGCGCCACTCGGTCGGGTGCGGATGGCCCGTTGGGGCGACATGATCTAGTCGCACTTAATCATGGGAAGGGTGAGGCGCATGGCTGACTTAACGGGGATCCGGTATCTGACATTCACCCTGACCGTGATGGCGGCGGCGACCGCGGTGCTCGCCGGATGCGGCGGAGGGAGTGGCTCTACGTCGACTCCGACAACGGCGGCACCTACGACAACGGCTCCGGCCCCGACGTCGTCAACAACAGGGCCGGCGCCGACCACCACCTCGTCGCCGACTCCTCCTAGCACGGGTGGGAGTGGTTCCGACTGCGGCACTACGACCGCTCCTGCGGGCTCCGGCTATACGGGATCGGTCACGGAGTGTGTAAGCGACGTGAGCTACTTCGCCTACGACGACCCCAATGCCGGTCCCGGTTACTACGTCCGACTCGATGTCTCCGACGCAAACCACTCAACCCAGGGCCAGCAGGCTCCTTACGACTTCGAGGTCGTCGACAGCGCCAATAGTCAGATCGGGGACGTCTCGACCGCCCCCGGAGCCGGCCAGCCCCCGAACTGCTTTGACATCGACAGCACTTCGTTGAATGTCCTCTCGGGACAGACCGTCAAGTTCCCGCAGCCCATCTGCTTCGAGCTCAGCGGGGCTACCGATCGGATACGGGCCTTCGTCGACGTGGATTTCGAACTCACGATCAAGCTCTGAGGAAGGGCGATGTCCGTAGTTCCGTAGTCCGGCAACTGCGGCTTGAGACCCATCTCGGCCGCGGCAGCGGTCTCTGGTGTCGATCGAATGAGCCGAGAAGCTCGTCGGTTCCGTCGGCTCGGGCGCGATTCTCCCCTCTCGGTCGCGAATTCCTTGTTTTTCATGGCCGATCGCTTCCGAGAGTCGAAGGTCGCGCCCAGACTCGAGAAAACCGAGGCGCGGCGCCTCGCGCCCGCCGGTCGGCCCTAGTGGGCCTCGACTTCGGGGTCGGTCCAGGTGCCGAGCGAGCCGGGCTGAATGCGGGTGGGCGAGACAGTCGGAGGGGCGGTGTCCGCTTGGCGTTCGGCGACGGCCAGGACGGCCCGTACGACTGGATCGACGATCGGGGCGGGCAGGGGATCGCCGGCGCGGATCAGGTCCTCTAGCTTGCGTTCGGGCACGTGAACGGGGCTGGCCAAGGCCAGCCCGCACCCTTCGATGAGCGCCGACAGGGCCCGAGCCGACTCCGCCCTGGTCCGCGGGTTGCGAGGGGACCGGCTCACCGCGGCGACGATCCGCTCCTCCGGAACCCCAATGCGCGCTAGGGACCTGATGAGCCCGGCGAGCGAATGCACCCCTTTCATCCCGGGCCCGCCGACCGCGACCACGACCGTCGAACGCAGGACCGTCGCCCGGGCCAGGTGGTTTCGCTCCTCGACGTCGATGGACCCTCCTTCGGTCTCACCTTCGACGTCGCCGGTGACGTCAGCTACCACGACCTGGAACGAACGGCGCAGTCCTTCGATCGCCGCCTCGATGGACCGCGGCCGCAAGGCGGCCCACGCCTCGGGTTGACGCAGCCCGAGGAGCAGGTGGTAGCCCCGACGCGGCACCTCGAACGTGACTCGCCGGATCTCGTCGGGATCCGGTCGCCCGAGTCGGTGGGCATCGACCAGCTCTTGCACCCCGGGGCCGACTTGGAGCGCATCGTGGAGCATGGCCTGGTCGGCGCGCCGGGCCAGGTCGGCCAGGAGGACCCGGCGACCATAGCGGGCGTCCGCGGCCAGGCCCTGAGCCAGCGCCATGGCTACGGTCGAGGCTCCCGTGCCGCCCGGCCCGCAGACGGCGAACATCTGAGCCAGCCACAGTGGCGTGGCCAAGGGATTGAGAACGGGCGGTAGCTGGTCGCCCCGGCCGATCATCTGGCAGTGGACCGACAGCACGTCGATGAGCTCGTCGCGCCCGAAGTCTCCGGACAGCTCGGCGGCGACTCCGAGGTCCAGCCCGGAGAACGAAGGTGCCCGGCCATCGCGCACGACGACGACCGGGGTTAAGGACGCGGCCGCCGCGTCCACCAGGTCTCTATCGAAACCTGCGGCAGACGCGTCTACGAGCAGGGCCGAGTGTCGCCGGCCGGACGTCAGGCGGACCCGCACCTCCTCAGCGGAAACGCACTTGACGAACTCGGCCGCGATAGCGGCTGAAGTGCTCCACTGAGCGAGGGCCTCGAACCAAGGTGCTCGGGCGGGTGCCAATCCGAGCACCACGTAGCGCTCGGCGGTCATGACCCCGAAGCTCCGGGCCCGGGGCCGACGCCATCTGACGGTTCGGCCGCGACGAGGCTGATCGTTCCAGATTCCGATGCCTGTACGACGGCTTCGACCTCTGACAGGCTGGCGACTCCGAGGGTCACCAGGGAAGTGCCCGGGCCGGACAGCACGCTCGAGGCGGAGTTGTCGATGTCCATGAGCACGGCCCCTCTCATAACGACTGAGACGGTTGCAGATGAGCCGGAGCCGATGGTCGCGATCACATCCACGATGCCGCCCGGAGCGAGTCCGGCCAGGGAAGTCGGATCCACTGCAACGCTCACCGGTCGGGTGGTTGGCTGAGTCCCGGACGGCACGAGCATCGACTGCTGAACCAGCTCTCCCGGTTGTATCGCCACCGCGACTGAGCGACCCACGAGGGAGTCGGTCTGTTGGAACGCATCGGACCTCGAAGCTGCGGGAAGGGTCATGGTCTCGGTCTCGACGTCGCCGGGACCGATGATCGAGCCCGTGGCGAGGGTTCGAGCGGCGACGACAAAGCGCTGCCCGTGACTGCCGGCGCTCGTCAACGCGGCCGCGAACACGATTACCGCCGCCACGGCCACCAAGAATCCACCCACCAGGGCTCTTCCGGCCGGCAGCGTTCTTCGGCGGCCCACCCGCATCGGCGGCGTAGAGGCTGGTGAGGGATGGTCTTCAGGCTGCGAGCCGACAGCGGTGGCGCTGGCGCGACCACGGCGGCGATGGCGCGTTTCGCGTAGGTTTGGGCGCTCCGCACCAGTCCCCCACACCACACATGAAATCTAACGAGATCCCACCGTCTTGTCTATCCGTCAGTATGATGGGTTCATGACTGAACCGATCCACTGGATGGGCACGCGGGAGGCCTGTGAACGGCTCGGGGTAACCCTGCGGACGCTGTACAGGTTCATCGACGAGGGCCACCTCCCGGCGTACAAGATGGGTCGCGTCATCCGCGTTCAGGAAACCGACGTGGACGATTTCATCAAGCGCATGCGCATCGAACCGGGCACGTTGGAGCACCTCTATCCCGAGCCCAAGCCCCGAAGTGATCCGGAACCCGCCCCGGATCACGGCGGAGCCTGAGGGCGGTCAGCGCACTTCGCAGCAAGTCACGGACGCAAGTCGCACGTGGGCAAAGCGGCGGGCGGTGCCCTCGACCCTGAGGGTGATCACATCCTCGCCCACGGTGACCACCAAGCCCTCCAAGTGAACCCCGTCCGCCAGCGTGAGGGCTATGGGGACCCGGTCTTCGGCCAGGGCCGCTAGAGCTCCAACCAGAGAAAGAGCAAGGTTGGGTTCGCGGTCACCGGCCGGTGCGCCGCCGGCGCTCCCCTCGGGCCACAGCGCCGACATGGCTGACAAGGGAAGCAGCGCCGGTCGCCCGGTGGCCTGCTGGAGCACGCAGAAGTCCCGGCCCACGCACACGACCCGGCCGGTGCATTTTTGTCGCCCCGAGGCGACCACCACCGTCGCAGCCCGCTCGGCCAGGTCGACGAGGATGCCCCTCCAATTTGCCGATGACGATGCCTCGTCGCGTAGCCACCGCTCCTTGGCCCGGTCCTCTGCGGCCGCGGATGCTCTCTGGCCAGCGGCCCACTGGGTGAAGGCGGCGACGAGTTCGTCGCCCGGTTGCACATCGTCCACGGCGCGCGACGGTAGCGTCGCGTAGATGCCCGACTGCCTGTTCTGCAAGATCCTGGCCGGCGAAGTTCCGTCGAAAGAGGTGTTCTCCACGGAGCGCACCTACGCATTCGACGACATCAACCCGGCCGCACCCGTGCACGTGCTGGTGATCCCGCGCCTCCACATCGACAACGCAGCCGGGGTAGGGCCCGAGCACGCCGACATCCTGGCCGAGATGCTGACGACGGCCCAGTCCGTGGCCGAATCCCGCGACATCGCCGGCTCGGGATATCGGCTCGTGTTCAACGTGGGCGAGCACGCCCTCAACAGCGTCCCTCACTTGCACCTGCACGTGCTCGGAGGCCATCAGATGGGGTGGCCGCCGGGTTGAACCGCACAGACGTGGGTGTCCCCGCAGGCGGGCCCCACCAAGCGGTAGCCTGTGGTGCGAGCCCGCCATTGTCCACGACCGTTACCGTCACCGTCCCCAACCATCTGATGCCCCGCCTCGTTGGTCCGCTCAACGAGAACTTGCGGCTGGTTGAAGACGCCTTCGAAGGGACGTCGATTCACACCCGGGGCAACGAGTTCACGATCGACGGCGTGGATGCGGCCGTGGTCGCCCGCTTGGTGGACGAGTTGCGGTCGCTCTTGGAGCAGGGCCAGACGCTCGACCCCCAAGTCGTGTATCGCACCATAGACATGGTCCGCGCCAATGAGAGTCCGTCCGAGGTGCTCACGACCGAAGTCCTGCGCTCGGCTCGCGGCCGGACGGTCCGTCCGAAGACGAGCGGCCAGAAGCGTTACGCCGATGCCATCCGTGAGAGCATCATCACCTTTGGCGTAGGGCCGGCGGGAACGGGGAAGAGCTACCTGGCGGTGGCGCTGGCTGTGCAGTCCCTGCAGGCCAAGCAAGTCGATCGCATCATCCTGACCCGACCGGCGGTCGAAGCCGGCGAGCGCTTGGGCTTCTTGCCCGGCGACTTGATGGCCAAAGTCGATCCGTACCTTCGGCCCCTATACGACGCCTTGTACGACATGCTCGGCACCGACACGGCCAGGCGGCTGCTTGACGCAGGGACGGTCGAAGTGGCGCCCCTGGCCTACATGAGGGGCCGGACCCTCAATGGCAGCTTCATCATCCTCGACGAGGCCCAGAACACGACGCCGGAGCAGATGAAGATGTTCCTGACGCGCATCGGATTCGGTTCCAAAGTGGTGGTTACCGGAGACGACACCCAGATCGACCTTCCGGGGGGGAGGTCGGGTTTGGACGGGCTCGAGAAGGTTCTGTCCGGCATCGAAGGCCTGTCGTGGGTCAAGCTCGGTCGCCGGGACGTCGTTCGCCATCGGATCGTGGCCGACATCGTCGGCGCCTACGAAGCGGCCGACCAGGCCGCCGCCGCACACCGGCCGGTCTGAGCGGAGAGGAGGAGCGGGCCACTATGGCGGTCTCGGTGTTCGCGGCAGACGAACAATCGACCCATCCGGTCGACACCATCCGCTGGATCAAGTTGGCGGAGGCGGTCTTGACCGACGAAGGGGTCCGCGGCGAAACCGAGGTTTCGATCCTCTTCGTCGATGAGAACGCCATCTCGGATCTCAACGCCCGGTTTCTCGGCAAGGACGGCCCGACCGACGTGCTGGCCTTTCCCATAGACGAGGAACCGGTGGAAGGGGGTCGCTCGCCGGACTCGGGCGGAACCGGGCCTGGCTACAACCCGTCTCCCGAGGAGGCCCCGACCCTGCTCGGCGACGTCGTCATCTGCCCGGTCGTCGCCCATCGCAACGCCCCTGAGCACGCCGGCACCTACGAGGACGAGCTGGCCCTGCTTCTGGTGCACGGACTGCTGCACCTGTTGGGCATGGACCACGAGGACTCCGACGAAGCCGAGGTCATGGAAGCCAAGGAGCGCGAGCTTCTCGCTCGCCACTATCCCCCCAGCCCGGGTCCACCGGCGTGACGGTGGCCGTCGTCTCGAGTGGTCGCCACTTCGGCGGGACTGACGTCGCCCTGTCCATAGTCGTTGTCATCCTGATCTTCGCAACGGGTTACCTGGCCATGTCGGAGACGGCGATCACCCGTACATCCAAGGTCAAGGCGCTGACGCTGGTCGAAGAGAAGCGCCGCGGAGCTACCACCCTCCTGAGGTTGGTTCAAAACCTGGACAGGGTCCTACCGGTCGTGCTCTTCGCTCTCGAGCTGTGCACCCTCGTCGCGGCGACACTCGTCGGCGTGATCGCCGCTCACGCGTTCGGCGGCCTCGGTGTCGTCATCGCCACCGCATTCGAAGTCGTCGTCATATTTGTGGTCGCCGAGTTGGCGCCCAAGACCTGGGCCGTGCAGCATCCGGAGAGGGCGGCCCTGTCCACCGCTCCGGTGATCCGCCTGCTCGTGGCGTTCGTCCCTCTCGGCTGGGTGGCCCGAGCTTTGATACGGGTTACCAACGCCATCCTGCCCGGTAAGGGGATCAAGGCCGGACCCTATACCTCGGACGAAATGCTCAGGGCCATGGCGGACGAAGCGGCCCACGAGGAGGTGATCGAGCACGAGGAGCGAACCTTGATCCACTCGATCATCGACTTCGGAGACACTGTGGTCAGGGAGGTCATGGTGCCGCGCACGGACATGGTCGCGGTCGAGTCGTACGCCCACATTACCGACGTCATCGACATCGTCATCCCGGCCGGCTTCAGCCGTATTCCCGTGTTCTCGCAGGGCATCGACGACATAGTGGGAATCGTCTACGTCAAGGACCTCATGCGCGAGGAGCGCGAAGGCAACCGTGACGAGGAAGTGGCCACCGTCATGAGGGAGGCCCGTTTTACCCCGGAGAGCAAGCGGGTTTCTGTTCTAATGCGAGAGATGCAAGCCGGCAAGTTCCACATGGCGATCGTCGTCGATGAGTTCGGCGGGACGGCTGGCCTCGTCACCCTTGAAGACCTGATCGAAGAACTGGTAGGGGAGATCACCGACGAGTACGACGTGGAAGAGATCCCGCCGAAGAGGTTGGACGACGGGACGCTTGTCGTCAACGCCCGCATGCCCGTCGACGAGGTCAACGAGCTGCTGGCCGACAGTGACCTGCCGGAAAGCGATGACTGGGACACCATCGGCGGGCTGCTGTACAGCGTCCTCGGCCACGTTCCCAGCGAAGGTGAGGTGGCGGAGGTTGGCGAGCACCGCTTGGTCGCCGAGCTGGTCGAGGGTCGCCGCATCGGCTTGGTCCGGATATCGGTCCCGGCTTCGCAGAGCGGAGCGGACGGCGTGGCCGGGTCCGAGGCGGGCGAGGCGGGATCGTGACGTCCCGATCGTGAAGTCGGGCTTCGCCACGTTGGTTGGACGGCCCAACGTGGGCAAGTCCACCTTGCTCAACACCATCCTCGGGCAGAAAGTATCGATCACGTCACCCGTCGCTCAGACCACCCGCAACCAGGTTCGGGGGGTGCTCAACCGACCTGATGTCCAAGTCGTCTTCGTCGACACGCCCGGTATTCACAAGCCCCGGACCCTTCTGGGCGAACGACTCAACGATCGGGCCACCGACGCCATCGGAGGCGTCGACCTGACGATCCTCGTATTGGACGCGACGGCGCCGATTGGCAAAGGTGACCGGTTCGTGGCCCGACTCCTGTCCAGGGAGTCGTTCTGTGTGGTCAACAAGGTGGACGCGGCGTCGCGGTCAGAGGTCCTCAAGCAGTTGCAGTTGGCCGCAGAGTTCGACGCTTCTGCTTACTTCCCGGTGTCGGCCCGATCCGGAGCGGGGGTGGAGGCGCTCGTCGATTCCATCGCCTCTCGCATGCCAGAGGGGCCCCAGCTGTACCCCGACGACATGGTCACCGACGTTCCCGAGGCGTTCTGGGTCGCCGAGTTGGTCCGTGAACAACTGCTCGCCGTGACCCGCGAAGAAGTGCCGCACTCCATCGCCTGCCGGGTGACGGAGTGGGAGTGGCCTCGCATTCGTTGCGAGATCCTCGTGGAGCGAGACTCGCAGAAGGGGATCGTGATCGGCAAGGGCGGTGAAGTGCTCAAGCAGGTCGGTGTGCTCGCCCGGGCTCAGTTACCCGATGGCGTTTTCTTGGAGTTGTTCGTGAAGGTGGACCGCAACTGGCAGAGCCGACCAAAGGCCTTGGAGCGCCTCGGGTACTGACCCACGCCTGGGGGCCCGCCCCCGCCCGGCGTCGAGCCGGGCGCCATGGCCTCGGCCGCGGCCCTGGACCGTCCGACGTTCAGCCAGGTGCGGGCGGCCGGCTGCGCAGCGGAGCCAGGAACTCTTCGACGTCGGAGAGGAGGCGGGTCCGGCGCATCGGGGTGAGGGCGTTGATCAGGCTCCAGCGGTAGCTGGCTTTGGCCAGGCGAACGTCGAAGACGGCGACGACGCCCCGGTCGGTGCGGGAGCGGATCAGGCGTCCCGTTCCCTGGGCCAGCAACGTGGCGGCTCGGGGAATGTCGATCATCTCGAACGCCGACCGACCGAGCAACTCCCGTCGGGCTTTCAGCAGGGGGTCGTCGGGCCGAGGGAAGGGAAGACGGTCGATGGTCACCAGAGACAGGGCGGGTCCGGGAACGTCGACGCCCTGCCAGAAACCCATGGTGGCGAACAGACAGGAATGTTCGTCTGTCGAAAAGCGGGCGACCAGCGCCGGCTTGGGCAGGTCCGATTGGGTGATCACCGGCCACCCCACCCGGTCCCGGACTGCGTCGGCCGCAGCGCGCATGGCCCGCCAGCTGGTGAACAGCGCGAGCGTCCGGCCCTCGGCCGCTTCGATCAGGGCCACCAGCTCATCGTGCATCGACTTCTCGAAGCCGGGGTCGCGGGGATCGGGCAGGTGGACCGGGCAGTAGAGAAGGGCCTGCTCGTCGTAAGCGAACGGACTTCCGACATCCAACTGGTCGTATGAACCCGGCGCCAGACCTAGTCGGTCGCCGAGACGGGGCGGGATCGTGGCGCTAGTGAGCACCGCGGTCGGTCCTTCTACTTTTGACCACAGCTTCTCCCGGAAGGCGATGCCGACGTCGAGGGGGGCGATGCGCAGCACCGGGGCGTGCTCGGGGCCCTCGACCCAGGCCACATCGGATCGAGTCAGACCCAGGACCTGATCCAGGTCGCGCAGCAGGTGGGTTGCGGCTTGCTGGCTGCGCAAGTGGCGACCCACGCCGCCGCCGCCACCGCCCATGCCACCGGCCCCGTCGCCGGCCGCCCCGCCGTCCTCGGCGGTCTTGATGGCGCGGCGGATCTCACCGAGAAGCCGGCTCACCCTTTCACGGGTCAGAACGAGACGTTCCTGGGTGTCTTGGTCGAGGGGCTGGGAAAGCGCCGAGCCGACGTGCGGCTGCAACGCCGCGTTGAACAGGAGAGCGGACTCCTCGACCGCGACTGCTGTCGAGGGGTCCGACAGCAAGGGCTTGGCGCTTCGCCCCAGGGCGTGGAGCCGACCGGCCGCGATCTCGAAACCGAAAGCCGCGGACGCTATGTCTTCCAGTTCGTGCGCTTCGTCGAACACGACCAGGTCGTGCGGGGGGAGAAGCTCTCCGTCGATGGCCAGGGCCGCCGCGTACAGGTGGGTGTTGACCACCACGACGTCCGCCTCCATGGCCCTCTCTCGGGCCGCCTCGGCAAAACACACGGATCCGGATGGGCAGCGGCTTGCGCCCGGGCAGTCCCGCGAACCGACGCTAACTTGCGCCCACGCCACGTCGCTGGGCTCCCACGGAAGCTCGGCCCGGTCGCCTGAGGCGGCGCTTTCGGCCCAGCTGACCAGCCTGAGCACTTCCCGACCCAGCGGGCCGAGCTGATCTCCCTCCGAGGCCGCTCCATCGGAGCCGAGCACCATCTGCTGATCGCCGCCGGCCACTTCTGACACCCGCTGGCGGCAGACGTAGTTGGATCGCCCCTTTAGGACGGCGAACTCCACCGGGACCCCCAGGGATTCGGCCAGGAACGGCAGGTCACGGGTCGCCAGTTGGTCCTGGAGCGCTTTGGTGGCGGTGGACACGACGGCACGGGTTCCGAGCGTCAGAGCAGGGACGAGGTAGGCGAGGCTCTTGCCGGTCCCGGTGCCGGCCTGGACGATCAGATGGCGGTTGTTCTTGACCGCGACCGCCACCGCGTCGGCCATGTCCTGTTGCGACGGCCGGTCTTCATGGGCGGGTAGGGCGCCGGTCGCCCGCATCAGGGCGGCGTGGATCAGCGGGTCCGGCATGGCGGACAGGCTACGGCGACCCGGCTCGGGTCTCGGCTTGAAGACCCCCGGCTTGAAGACCTCAGGCTTGAAGACAGGGATCCTCGGGCAAGATGGTCCGATGAGACTCCGCATATTCACAGAGCCCCAGCAGGGTGCCTCATATGACGACCTTCTCGCGGTGGCGCGCTGCGCCGAGGAGGAAGGTTTCGATGCCTTCTTCCGCTCGGACCACTACCTGAAGATGGGCGATGTGGACGGTCGTCCCGGCCCGACGGACGCCTGGATCACCCTGGCGGGACTCGCACGCGACACGAGTCGGATCAGGCTGGGCACGCTCGTCACCTCGGCCACTTTCCGCCTCCCGGGCCCGCTGGCGGTTTCGGTGGCCGAGGTCGACGCCATGAGCGGCGGGCGGGTCGAGCTGGGCCTCGGTGCCGGTTGGTTCGACGGCGAACACCGCGCTTACGGCATTCCGTTCCCTGCGACCGGAGAGCGCTTCGAGCGTCTAGAGGAGCAGCTCGAAATCGTCACCGGCATGTGGGCCACGCCGATCGGGGAATCGTTCAGCCACGACGGTCGTCACTATCGCCTCGAGGAGAGCCCGGCGCTGCCCAAGCCGGTTCAGCGCCCTCGACCGCCGGTGATCATCGGTGGTGGCGGCCCGTCTCGGACTCCGAGGCTGGCGGCTCGCTTTGCCGATGAGTTCAACACGCCGTTCATGAGCCCGGCCGACGCGGCCGCGCAGTTCGCACGCGTGCGCGGGGCTTGCGAGGCCGTCGGTCGAGATCCGGGGGAGCTGCGGTACTCGTCGGCAGTTGTGGTCTGCTGCGGCGCAGACGAGTCAGATGTGTCGCGCCGGGCCAAGGCCATCGGGCGTGAGGTGGACGAGCTGCGGGCCAACGGTGTCTGCGGGACGCCGGCAGAGGTCGTCGACCGGCTCGGCGAGTGGGCCCAAGCTGGGGCCGAGACCGCTTACCTTCAGGTCCTGGACCTGTCCGATCTCGACCACCTGCGGCTCCTCGGTCGGGAGGTTCGACCTGCTCTGGCCTGATCAACGCCGGCTCCGACCTGCCCGGTCGGAGCAGTAGCTTGCAGGCCGTGGACCTCGACGGTGTCGATCCGAAGCGCATCCCGCGCCACGTGGCGTGCGTGATGGACGGCAACGGCCGCTGGGCGACGAAGCAGGGGCTACCCCGCACCGAAGGCCATCGGGCCGGCGAAGAAGCGCTCTTCGACGCTTCCTGCGGGGCGCTCGATCTGGGGCTCGAGTATTTGACGGTGTACGCGTTCTCCACCGAAAACTGGCGCCGCCCGCCGGCAGAAGTCCGCTTCTTGCTCAACGTGATCGCAGACCAGCTCCTGACTCGGCGACGGGACGAGTTGCACCAGATGGGGGTGAAGATCCGGTTCATCGGCCGGCGCGACTGGAGGGTGCCGCGGTGGGTGGTCAAGCGCATGGACGAGGCGGCCCGCCTGACCGAGAACAACCGCGCCCTGACCCTGACCGTGGCCTTCAACTACGGAGGCCGGGCCGAGATAGTCGACGCGGTCAAGGCGATCGCATCATCGGGACTAGCGCCATCGAAAATCGACGAGCGGACCATCCGCCGTCACCTTTACGCCCCCGACGTGCCCGACCCGGACCTCGTCATCCGTACGTCAGGGGAGTTCCGGGTGTCGAACTTCCTGCTGTGGGAGCTGGCCTACAGCGAGCTGGTGTTCACCGACGTCTTGTGGCCCGACTTCCGCAGAGAGCACCTGTTCGACGCGGTCAGAGAGTTCCAAGCTCGCGACCGCCGCTATGGGAAGACCGGTTCCCGCCACGACGACGGGATACCGAGCTGAACGCCGGCGACCAGACGTTTCGGATGGAGGGCATGGCCACGAACTGCTCGCTCGGCGACGAACTCGCGCCCGCCGTCTCGCCATGAACCTCTATCGCGATGAAGGCGTGGTGTTGCGGACGCACAAGCTGGGAGAAGCCGATCGCATCGTCGTGTTCATGACCGCGGGCCGGGGAAAGGTGCGCGCCGTGGCCAAAGGGGTGCGCAAGACCAAGAGCAGGTTCGGCGGCCGGCTCGAACCCCCGCTTCACGTCAGCCTGCTCCTGTACCAGGGTCGGGATCTCAGTATCGTCAACCAGGCGGAGACCATCGACCATTACCGGTCGATCCGAGAGGGCCTCGACCGGATGACCGACGCCCTCGCACTGGTAGAGGCCGTGGACCAAGTGGCCCAGGAAGGTGAGCCCAACGCCGCCCTCTACCGCATGCTGACCGGTGCCCTTCGGACACTCAGCGAGTCGGCGGAGCGGCCCCCCTTGCTGGTCGCGGCCTTCTACTGGAAGCTGCTGGCCTTGGAAGGGGTCTCGCCTATCCTCGACCAGTGCGCCCGGTGCGGTGCCGGCGCGGCCGTCGGCGGTGAAGAACCCACCGATCTGGTCAGCTTCGACCTCGTCGAGGGTGGCGCTTTGTGTCGCGAGCACCGGCGCGGTTCGGCCGTCGAGCCCGGGGCGCTGGCCCTGGTCCGCCGCATCCTCGGTGGCCAGTTGGGGCCGGTACTAGCCGAGTCGCCCAGCCCGCACGCGGCGGCCGTTTCGGCCCTGGCCACGTCCGCGCTGGAGTCGCACCTAGAACGCCGGCTGCGCACCGTCCACCTGCTCGGCCGAGGTTAGGTCCGGCCACCCAAGCAGGTTGGAGGAGGCGGTCGACGTTTTGCGTCGAGTTGGCCAAATGCGGTCCTGTCGGGTCGCGGGAACGAGCAGGCCACCGAGTAGCCTGCAACCTTCATGGCACCGGGGATGGAGGACATAGTCAGGCTCTGCAAACAGCGGGGCTTCATCTTTCCTTCGGCCGAGATCTACGGCGGGTTCCGGTCCACTTACGATTACGGCCCACTCGGCGTGCTGATGCTCCGCAACGTCAAGAATGCCTGGTGGCGCTCGATGGTCCAAATGCGCCACGACGTCGTCGGCCTCGATGCCGCCATCCTGTCCAGCCCCAAGATCTGGGCCGCGTCCGGCCACCTGGCCAACTTCACCGATCCCTTGGTCGACTGCCGGTCGTGCAAGGAGCGATGGAGGGCCGATCACCTCGAACCAGACCCCGAGGACGGCCGCATCCACTGCCCGAACTGCCGCAGCACCGACCTGACCGAGGCCCGGGCTTTCAACTTGATGTTCAAGACCCACGTCGGCCCGGTGGAAGACGAGGGAAGCGTGGCCTACTTGCGGCCCGAGACGGCCCAGGGCCATTTCGTCAACTTCCTCAACGTCCTGCAGACGTCTCGCAAGCGGCCGCCGTTCGGCATAGCGCAGATCGGCAAGTCATTTCGCAACGAGATCACCCCGGGAAACTTCGTGTTTCGGACCCGGGAATTCGAGCAGATGGAGCTCGAGTACTTCGTTCCTCCCGACGAAGCGGCGAAGTGGTTCGACTACTGGTGCGACGAGCGGCTCGGGTGGTACGTGGACCTCGGCATCCCGCCGGACATGTTGCGGTTGCGGTCCCACGACGAGGAGGAGCTCTCCCACTATTCGGCGGGCACGTCGGACGTCGAGTTCATGTTTCCGTGGGGTTGGGGTGAGCTCGAGGGCATCGCCAACCGCACCGACTACGACCTCAAAGCCCACGCCGCCGCGAGCGGCGAGAAGCTGGAGTACTTCGACCAGGCCACCAACGAGCGCTACACGCCTTACGTGATAGAGCCGGCAGCCGGGGCGACCAGGACCATGATGGCCTTTCTGCTGGCGGCCTACACGACAGACGAGGTCGGGGGCGAGGCGCGCACGGTGCTCAAGCTCGACCACCGGATCGCCCCGTACCAAGTGGCGGTGCTGCCGTTGTCTCGCAAGGACACCCTGGTGCCTTTGGCCCTCGAAGTTCTCGGACTGCTCCAGCCCACCGCCATGTGCGACTACGACGAGACCCAGTCGATCGGGCGCCGCTATCGCCGTCAGGACGAGATCGGCACGCCGCTGGCAGTCACGGTCGACTTCGACTCGCTGGAGGATCGGGCCGTGACGATCCGCGACCGGGACAGCACCGAGCAGGTGCGGGTCCCGATCGCGAACCTGGTCGCGGAGGTTTCGGACCGTCTCTCGCTATAGAGCGGTAGACCGTCTCTCGCTAAGGGGCGGTGGGCTCCGAGCTCAGCGGCCCAGCAGATCGAGGGTGTTGGTGGCGTCGTCGACGAAGTACACCCCCGCGTGGTGAGGCGCGATCGCCAGTCCGAAGAGGGCGCCCGAGCCCGGAGGGGTACCGCTCGAGTCGATCAGTTCGGCGTCGACCTCGGTGCCCGAAGGGGTCGTTTCGACGATGTATCCGTCGTCGCCGTTGACGGTTAGCACGTCGCCGTTCGGGGCGATGGTGAGGCCGAGGGGCCCGTTGAGGTGGCTCGTCATCGCGTTCGTTGACGACGCCAGCTGCCCTTCACCGGCGCTATTCGTGCGGGTCAGTGCAGAGGGGATGGCCCGGATCGTGTTGTCGACCGTGTCGGCTACGTATAGCGTTCCCGACGGCGCCAGGCCCACGCCGGTCGGACCCACGACGAGGGCGTTCGGATCGGTTCGCTCCGGGAATCCCGAGCCGATGATCGTGTTGCTGACGACAAGGGGATAGGCGTGGCTCAAATTCAGTTCCAAGCGGACGACGGTGCCCTTGTCCACGACGCTGCCGCCGGCGGCGACGGTGCCCCTCAGAACGTTGGTGAAGAACAGAGCGGCTTGATCGCCCTCGGATACGGCGGTCAAGTCCCAAGGTCCGTTGATGTCGCCGCCGGTGAGGTTTTCGACCACGCCGCCTTCGCGATCCAAGATCACGAGCGAGCCCCTTGTGGCCGTGGCCGACATCCCGTTCGAGGTGGGGAGGTTGCCCACGACCACGAAGCCGTGGGGCAACACGGCCAACGCGGTGGTCAGGCCGGTGCCGCCCGGTAGCTGCGGGATCCGGGCGAACACGTTGACCACGCCTGACGGACTGATCTCGACGATGGTGGTCCCGGTCCCCTGTGCGTTGGAAGAGGCGTTGAAGTTAGAAACGAGCACGTTGCCGCGGTGCAGGCGACCTATCGATTGCTTGACCACGGCGACGCCGTAGGGGTTGACGTCGCCGTCCCCGGGCAGGGGGGTCTTGCTGGCCGGGACAGTCGACGCCAGGGTCGTGACCTGGGTGAATTGCCCGAGGAAGCTCGAGGCTGCGAACGCGGGCGGGGTCGCCGCGAACGAGGCGATGGCGGCTCCGACGAGAACGGCGGAAACTGCGGGCCTGGTGAATCGCATGGGTCTACCTCCGGTCGAGAGCGGCTTCGCAAGGCAGGTGCCGGCGCGCGGCCGTCACGTCCCCTGTTGGACGTATTACGAAAGCTCCGGCCGAAGGGATTGCGCCCAACTGGGAAAGTTTCAGGAGCGGACATCCGGATGGGACCGGCTGCGTCAAGCTCTAGGCTCAGACCCCGACCTGCCCATCAGCCCCAGCGAGGAACATCGCATGACGTTCGTCTACCCCTTCGACCACAAGCATCGCAGGCCCCCCATGGAGCTGAAGGATCTCCTGGGCGGAAAGGGAGCCAACCTGGCCGAGATGACGTCGGTGCTGGGACTGCCGGTCCCGCCCGGTTTCACCATCACCACCGACGCCTGCCGGGCCTACATGGCCGGCGGTTGGCCCGACGGCCTCACCCAGGAAGTAGCCAAGCACGTACGGCGCCTCGAGAAGGCCATGGAAAAAAGACTGGGCGACGCGGCCGACCCTCTCCTCGTCAGCGTTCGGTCGGGCGCCAAGTTCTCCATGCCCGGGATGATGGACACGGTGCTCAACCTCGGACTCAACGATGCGTCGGTCAAGGGCTTGGCCGACCAGACCAACGACGAGCGGTTCGCGTACGACTCCTACCGTCGGTTTATATCCATGTACGGGCGCATCGTGTTGGGCCTCGACGGCGACCTCTTCGAACATCCCTTCGAAGCAACGAAGAAGGCGGCCGGAGTCAAGAGCGACGCGGAGATACCGGCGGGCGCGTTGCGCGACTTGTGTGAGGACTACAAGAAGGTCGTCGACAAAGCCACCGGCCGACCCTTTCCCCAGGAGCCGACCGATCAGCTGCGCGGAGCCATCGAAGCGGTGTTCGCCTCGTGGAACGGGGCCCGGGCCGTCGCCTACCGGGTCCGCGAGCGGATTCCGCACGACCTCGGTACCGCCGTCAACGTGCAGACCATGGTGTTCGGCAACCGCGACGACAACTCCGGGACCGGGGTGGGATTCACCCGGGATCCGGCCAGCGGAGCGCAAGGCGAATACGGAGACTTCCTGGTCAACGCCCAGGGCGAGGACGTCGTGGCGGGCATCCGCAACACGCTTCCTCTTGCGGCGTTGAAGGAGCAGTTCCCGAAGATTTTCGACGAGCTCATGCGAGTCTTCGCCAAGCTCGAGGCCCACTACAGGGACATGTGCGACACCGAGTTCACGATCGACCAGGGCAAGCTGTGGATGTTGCAGACCCGGGTGGGCAAGCGCACCGGCCGGGCCGCTCTGCGCATGGCGGTCGAGATGACCAGGCAGAGGGGCTGGAAGATCACCCGGGAAGAAGCGATCACCCGGGTGACCGCTGAACACCTGGATCAGGTCCTGCACCCGCAGCTGAAGGGAGGCGACCTCAAAGTGATCGCTTCCGGGCTGGCCGCATCGCCGGGAGCGGCTGTCGGGGCGGCCGTCTTCGACGCTGACACGGCGGAACGGGCCGCGTCCCGAGGCGAGCGGGTGATCCTGGTGAGGAGCGAGACGTCGCCCGAAGACGTTCACGGCATGATCGCCGCGCAGGGGATCCTGACGGCCCGCGGAGGGCTGGTCAGCCACGCCGCGGTGGTGGCGCGGGGTTGGGGCAAGCCGGCTGTGGTGGGAGCTGAGTCGGTGCGGATAAGCGGCAAGTCTTTTTCGGCTGGTGGGGTAACGGTCAAAGAAGGCGACATGATCTCGATCGACGGGAGCACCGGCCGGGTGGTGCTAGGCGCGGCCGAGCTGGTCGCGGCCGATGTTCCCGAGGAGTTCCGGGTCATCCTGGGTTGGGCCGATCGCATCCGCAAGGGCAAGCTGGCCGTGCGGGCCAACGCCGACAACGGTCCCGACGCGGCGAACGCCCGGGGCTTCGGCGCCGAGGGCATCGGGTTGTGCCGGACCGAGCATATGTTCCTGGCGGAGGACCGCCTCCCGATAGTGCGGCGCATGATCCTGGCGTCGTCAGAAAAGGAAGAGGCGGCCGCGTTGGAGGAGCTCCGCCAGGCCCAGAAGCAGGACTTCGTGGCCATCCTCGAAGCCATGGACGGCCTGCCGGTCACGGTCCGGCTGCTGGACCCGCCGTTGCACGAGTTCCTGCCTTCGACCGAGGAGCTCGAAATCAAGAAGGCGGTCAAAGGCCTGACCAAGCAAGAGGAGCGCCTGCTCGCGGCGGCCAAGGATTGGCACGAGTTCAACCCCATGCTCGGGACCCGGGGAGTGCGCCTCGGCGTGATCAAGCCGGGTCTGTACGGGATGCAGGTCCGGGCCCTCATGCAGGCGGCGGCCGAGCGGGTAGCTGCCGGCGGCCGGCCCAAGGTTGAAGTCATGATCCCCTTGACGGTCACCCGCGAGGAACTCGGCCTGGCCCGATCGTGGGTCGTCGACGCCATCGCGTCCGAGACGCGGGGGTTGCGCAAGAAGCCGGACGTCACCATCGGGACCATGGTCGAGACCCCGAGGGCTGCGGTGAGGGCGGACGAGATAGCCGAGGAGGCCGACTTCTTCTCCTTCGGCACCAACGACCTGACGCAAATGACGTTCGGGTTCTCACGCGACGACGTCGAAGGCCGCATGATGGCCGCCTACCTCGAAGAGGGTCTTCTCAAGCGCAACCCGTTTGAGACCATCGACCAGCCGGGGGTCGGCCAGCTCGTGCTGGACGCCGTTTCGAGGGGGCGGGCGACCAAGCCGGAGTTGAAGCTCGGGGTGTGCGGCGAGCACGGCGGCGATCCCGAGTCGATCGACTTCTTCTACCGAGCCGGACTGGACTACGTGTCGTGCTCTCCTTTCCGGGTACCAATAGCCCGGCTCGCGGCGGCCCAAGCGGTGATAGCCCACGGTTGAGACCGGCGGGCCCGGCTGCTCCTCCGGCACGTGCTGACGGTTCCGCACGAGTCGGGCGCACGCCCGGTCTGACGCTGCTCAGAGCCCGAGCCGAAACTACTTGCGCGGCTCGGACTGGTTTGACCGCGGCGATACGAGAGCTTCGGCCTTCGGCCGCCCAAGTAGTTTCGGCCAGGGCGCTCCGGTAGTTTCCGCTCGGGCCCTAAGGTCGGGGCGTGGGGATAGTCGACGAGGACATCGCCAAGGTCAGGGCATCCACGGACTTCGTGGCCCTGGCCGGGGAGCACCTGGCCTTGCGCCGGGTCGGGATGCGCTGGGTCGGACTGTGTCCGTTCCACACCGAGAAGAGCCCGTCCTTCTCCGTCAATGCCGAGCTGGGCATGTACTACTGCTTCGGGTGCGGGGCCAAGGGCGACGTGATCACGTTCGTGCGTGAAGTGGAGCATCTCGACTTCGTGGAGGCGGTCGAGAATCTGGCGGCCCGGGCAGGGATAGCGCTCCGCTACGACAACGAATCCACCAGCCGGGACCATCAGCGGAAAAAGGGGATCTACGAGACGCTCGACGCCGCCATCGCCTGGTATCACCAAAGGTTGCTGTCGGCCCCCGACGCTCGGGCGGCCCGCTCCTACCTGCGCGGCCGGGGCTACGACTCAGAAGGCGTCCGCACGTACCGATTGGGCTGGGCTCCGGACGGCTGGAACCAGTTGGTCAAGGGGCTGGGCCTGCCGGCCCCCGCCTTGGTCGACGCCGGACTGGCCACCGTCGACGAATCCGGTCGCTACACCGACTTCTTCCGGGGGCGGATCCTGTTCCCGATATTCGAGGCCGGCGGCAAGGCGGTCGGTGCGGGGGGCCGCCTGTTGCCCGGAGGGCGCGGTCCGAAGTACAAGAACACGCCGGCCACCGCGGTCTACGACAAGAGCGACGTCCTGTACGGGCTCAACTGGGCCAAGAAGGCCGTAGTCGACAGGGGACGGGTCGTCGTCTGCGAGGGATACACCGACGTGATCGGACTACAGCAGGCCGGAGTGGAAGAGGCGGTCGCCACGTGCGGGACGGCCCTGGCCGACGGTCACATCCGACGCCTCAAGAACTTCGCCCGCCGGATCGTGCTGGCTTACGACGCCGACGCCGCTGGGCAGGCCGCGGCGGAGCGCTTCTACGAGTGGGAGAGTCGCTACGAGGTCGACATCAGCGTGGCCGCCTTGCCGGTGGGCGCCGACCCCGCCGACCTGGCCCGGACCGACCCCGATGCGTTGGCCAAGGCGGTGGAAGGCGCCCAGCCTTACTTGGGTTTCCGCCTCGACCGGCTCTTCGGCAAGGTCGACCTGTCGAGTCCGGAAGGGCGGGCTCGAGCCGCGGCGGAGGCGGTGGCGCTCATCGCCGAGCATCCCAACGAGCTGGTGAGGGATCAGTACCTGATGCAAGTGGCCGACCGCTGCCGCGTCGAGCCCGCCCGGCTTCGAGCGCTGGCCGCCTCGAGCAAGCCCAAGGTCGGGCGCGGCGATCGCTCCGACAACGGTCACGGTGGTACGGAGCGCTCCTCGGAGGGCGGCCGAGCGGAAGGAGAAGACCGCCCGGCACCCGTGGGCGTCAGCGGTCCTGAGATCGAGGCGCTCCGCCTGGCGGTCCACCGACCGGAGGAGGTCGTCTCGCGACTGCAAGGCATCCTCTTCGCCCACCCCCTGGCCCGTGCCGCCTACGACGCCCTGGCGGGCGCAACGACCTTCCACGGTGCCGTCGAAGCCGCCGACCCGCAGGCGGGCGAGCTGTTGCAGCGGTTGGCGGTCGAGGAGAGCGATGCCGATCCCGACGACATCATGATTCGCCTCGTCGAACGGGCCACCCAGCGGGCGCTGCGCGACCTCCAAGCCGAGATGCGCCAAGCCGACCCGGCTGACCAGGCCGGATACGCGCCGACCATTGCCTGGCTCAAACTGGCGCTGGAGACGATGCGGTCCGACGACGTGAGCAAGCGGAACACGGCGATGGAGGCCGAAGAGCGATTGGTACGCTGGATCGTGGCTCGCGACCACGAGAGCGGCTGCACGGAGGAGAAAGGATGACAGACGGGGGGTCAGCACCGTTTACGCCGGAAGGCGCGCCCACGGGCTACTTCGTCGCACTCCTCCTGCTAGGTCGCGAAAGGGGATTCCTCACCCCCGACGATCTCATCAGCGTGATGGAGTCAGTGGATCTGACACCGAGCATCATCGACGCTTCCATCGCCAGGGTTCTGGCCGCGGGTATCGAGTGGCGCGACGACACCGAGTTCGATGACATCGCGATGCTCGAAGAGGACGAGGGCCTCGACGACGGCCCGAACGCCGACGCGGCCCAGGTCGATTCAGATGAGCGAATCGCGGGTGGGGTCAAATCCGAGGACAGCGGTGGTGACGGCGCCGCAGCACCGGATCCCGAGCCGGCCGACGGCGGAGCGAGCATCTCGGTCATCGACGCCATGCGGCCCCGCTTGCGGCCTACGCTCACCCAGATACGGATCGACCTGGACGGCGGTTCGGGAGGTACCTCGGACCCGGTCCGCATGTACCTCAAGGAGATCGGGAAGGTGCCGTTGCTCACGGCGGCCGAGGAGGTGGCCCTGGCTCGATGTGTCGAGCAGGGCTTGATGGCGACCGAGCGGCTGTCCGGGTCGGACGAGGATCTGGCCCTGGTAAAGGATCGGTCCCGCGTGACCGAAGACGAACGGCTGAGGAGGCAGGGCCTAGCGGCCAAGCGCATCTTGGTAGAGGCCAACCTGCGCCTGGTCGTGTCGATCGCCAAGCGGTACCGAAATCGGGGCATGGCGTTTCTCGATCTGATCCAAGAAGGGAACTTGGGTCTGATGCGTGCTGTCGACAAGTTCGACTACACCAAGGGCTTCAAATTCTCGACGTACGCAACCTGGTGGATCCGTCAGGCCATTACCAGGGCGATTGCTGATCAAGCCAGGACCATCAGGATCCCCGTCCACATGGTCGACACCATCAACAAGGTCATGCGGACGCAGCGGCAGCTTCTACAGGATCTGGGCCGTGAACCCTCCGTCGAGGAGGTGGCCGAGCGGGTCGAAATGACGCCGGACCGGGTCCGGGAGATCGTCAGGGTCAGCCAGGAGACGATCTCGCTCGAGCAGCCCATGGGGGAGGACGACTTCAGCCTCTCCGATTTGCTGGAGGACGAAGGGGTGGAGGCGCCGTCCCAAGCCGCGGCTCGCGCCATGCTCAACGAGGCGATCAACCAGGCTCTGTCCGAGCTATCCGAGCGTGAGCGCAAGGTCGTGCGCCTTCGCTTCGGGCTCGACGATGGCCAGATGCGAACCCTCGAAGAGGTTGGCCGGGAGTTCGGCGTCACACGCGAGCGGATCCGCCAGATCGAGTCCAAGACGCTCGCCAAGCTGCGCCACCCGATGCACAGTGGTCACCTTCGCGATTATCTGGAGGACGGGTAGCTGACCGTGCAACCAGCCGGGCGCCGGGGCTGGTAGGGTTCTCGGGCTTTCCGGGGTAGCTCAATCGGCAGAGCGGATGGCTGTTAACCATTAGGTTGGGAGTTCGAGTCTCTCCCCCGGAGCCAAAGCGGTAGGGTCGGATCACGCGGACCGGGTTCTGCCCTGCAGCGCATAGCTCATCCGTAGGGCGAGGGAGGCGCATGTCCAGCACGGAGGTCACCTACAACCCGTTCGCCGAGGGGTTCGCGGAGAACCCCTATCCGCACTATGCGGTCATGCGGGACGCCGACCCCGTGCACCAGACGCCTTTCGGGAGCTGGATGGTGTTCAACTACGACGATGTCAGGTCCATGTTGCGCAATCAGAGCCTGAGCGTGGAAGAGCGGCACATGCATCCGACTGTGTTCAGCGAGCTGGTCCAGCAGGAGATGGGTGAGGCCGCTGACATGGGCAGCCGTTCGATGCTCAATGTCGACCCGCCTTCCCACACCCGGTTGCGGCGGCTGGTGTCGAAGGCCTTCACCCCACGGATGATCGAACGACTCCGGCCCCGGGTGGAAGTCTTGGTGGACGGAATTCTGGATCGGGCCGGCGAGACCGGCGGGATGCAAGTCATGGACGACCTAGCGTTCCCGCTTCCGTTCGCGGTGATCACCGACCTTCTCGGGATGCCGGATACGGATACGACCGAGTTGCGGCGGCTGTCCGGTCTCGTCGTTCGTTCGTTGGAGCCGGTCGTCGACGCGGCCACGCTGCGCGAGATCGCGGCGGCGGCGCAGTCGCTCGGGGAGCTGATCGGGGCGGCGATCGAATGGAAGCGGACGAGGATGGCGGACGACCTACTGTCTGCCCTCATCGCGGCCGAGGACGACGGCGACGCCCTGTCCGCCGACGAGCTGGCCGAGCAGGTCGTCCTTCTTTATATCGCCGGGCACGAGACCACGGTCAACCTCATCGGCAACGGGGTCCTCGCCCTGCTGCGCCACCCCGACCAGATGGAAGCTCTCCGAGCGGATCCCACCCTCGACCTGGCTGCCGTTGACGAGCTCCTTCGCTACGACAGCCCGGTGCAGATGAGCCGACGCATAACCCTCTCCGAGATCTCGGTCGGAGGCAAAGAGATCGAGCCGGGTGGCTTCGTCGTGCTGGCTCTGGCCTCGTCCAACCGGGACCCGCGCAAGTGGGGGCCGACCGCCGACCGGCTCGACCTCCGGCGGGAGGGGGCAGCTGACCACGTCAGCTTCGGGGGCGGCCATCACCACTGCCTCGGAGCATCTCTGGCCCGCCTGGAAGGCCAGGTGGCCGTGGGTCGCCTGGTGCGACGCTTCGCCTCGATCGAGATGGCGGGCGAGCCGTCCTACAATGGGCGTCTCAACCTACGCGGGCTGGCCAGCCTGCCCGTCGTGGTCGCTTGACGGTCCGGGCCGCGAGGCGTGAGCTCCGGGACGTCCGCAGAGTCAGGGGAGGGCCATGGTGTTTGCCGGCACGTTGAAGCGGCTGCCGATCGCGCTGCGACGGCGCAACCGCGTCAGGCCGCACGTCTCGCTCTGGTTTGCCGTGTTGGTGACGGTGCCGTTCCTGGGTGTCACCTCGGGAGCTGGTGCGGCGGCCGCGGCGAGCGCCCCCAAGGTAACGGTGTATGCCGGTATCGAATGGCCGCAGACGATCACGGCCGGACCCGACGGAAACCTCTGGTACACCGACTCCCTCAACAACTCGATCGGTCGGGTCACCCCCGAGGGCGCCGTCACGACCTTCCAGGCTTCGGGTATCGATGCCCCGCAAGGAATCACCGCCGGTCCCGACGGCAACCTCTGGTTCACCGATGGGGGCGGTGCAGTCGGGAGGATCACGCCGACCGGGAGCGTGGAGACCTTCGCCACTTCAGCTCGCGGCGGCGGCATCGTGGCCGGACCGGACGGCAATTTGTGGTTTACCTCCACACTGGGAATCGGGCGGATATCGACGGCAGGCACCATCCAGATCTTCACGAGCAGTGACATCGATGGGCCGGAGAGAATCACCGCCGGCTCCGACGGGGCTCTGTGGTTTACCAACGAGGCGGGCGACTCGATCGGCCGGATCACCACGGCCGGAGTGGTGTCGACCTACACCGACGCGACCATCAGCGATCCGACCGATATCGTCGCCGGACCGGACGGGAACCTGTGGTTTACCAACGAGGGCAACAACTCGATCGGCAGCATCACGACGGCCGGGGTCGTGTCCAACCACACGGACCCGAGTATCGACGCCCCCGACAGCATCACGGTGGGCCCCGATGGCGCGCTCTGGTTCACCTCGATTCACAGGGCGGGCACGATGGGGAGGATCACCACGTCCGGGGCGGTCACCAGCGTGGCAGTCACACCACCGTTCGGCCAGTTCTTCTCCATCACCACCGGACCTGACGGGAACTTGTGGCTGGCCAACTACCAGGGGGGGTACGGCACGATCCTGCGGGTCTCGACCACCGGCGAATCGTCCAGCTTCGGCGGCGACGCCATCGCATCCCCACAGGGCATCACTTCCGGTCCCGACGGGAATCTTTGGTACACCAACAACGCCAACAGCACCATCGGGCGCATCACGACCGGCGGAGTCGTCACCAACTACAGCGATCCCGGGATCAACTATCCGGACTCCATCGCCGCTGGTCCCGACGGCGCCATGTGGTTTACCAACAGCAACAACACGATCGGACGCATCACGACCGCAGGAGCGGTTACCGACTACACCAACTCCAGCGTCAGCAACCCCACGTCGATCACGGCCGGACCGGACGGCGCGCTCTGGTTTATCAACGAGAGCTTCACCAAGCACGTCAACTCCACGATCGGACGCATCACGACGGCCGGTGTCATAACCAGCTTCCCCGGGCCGGCGCGGGGGCCGTCCTCCATCACCACCGGCCCCGATGGCGCCTTGTGGTTTACGAACGGAGATGACTCGATCGGGCGCATCACCACCAGCGGCGTTGTTACCGACTTCACAAGCTCGGGCATCGATCGGCCCGAGGCAATCACGGCCGGTCCCGACGGCAACCTCTGGTTTACAAACGGGAGCTCGTACATCGGTCGGATGACTCCTTCGGGAACCGTGACCGACTACTACATCCAGGAAACCCACATATCCGGTGGAGCCATAACCGCCGGTCCCGACGGGGACATCTGGTTCGTCGATAGCGCAGGCACGATTGGGAGCATCACTACATCAGGGTCCGTCAGGATCTACGGCAACTCGCTCCTCCAATATCCGACCGCAATCACAGGCGGACCTGACGGAGCCATCTGGATCACACAACAGGACGACACGGTCGGACGAATCCCGACGCCAGTGACCCCGGACATCAAGAGCTTCTCGCCCAGTTCGGGGCCGGACGGTACCACGGTCTCCATCACCGGCAAACACCTCGACGGGGCGACCAGCGTCACTTTCAGCGGGATTCCAGCTGGCATCATCTCTGATACGGCGAAGCAGATCGTCGCCGAAGTACCCAGCGGAGGATCCAGTGGCCTGGTGACGGTAACCACGCCGGTCGGGACGGCAACGAGCGCGACCGCCTTCAGTGTCACTTAGGTCCTGGTCCGCGACGCTGTAGAAAGACCAGCTAGAAATGCACAAGGGCCCGTAGCTCAGCGGTCAGAGCAGGGGACTCATAATCCCTCGGTCGTGGGTTCGATCCCCACCGGGCCCACCAGCAGACCCCGTGACCAAGGCCCCGCGCCAGGTGTCGCGCCCGGTCCGGGGCCTTGGGAAGCCTTGCTTGGGCCGTTTGGTCGGGGGCTGTGGCTGGAGGTTGGTCCCATCAGATGGGAACCCCTGGTTGAACGGGTGAGCGGGGTGGCACTATTGGACTGAAGACGGTTGGTTGGAGTTCCGTCCCTGAGGAGGTAGCGATATCCGGCCGGTGGGGAGGGAGGCTGGTATGGGAGCGAGGCTGGGCGCGGTGGCCGTGCTGATTGCGGCTCTCTTGACGGGGGCTTTCGTGGGCACGGCTGGTGCGGACGCGGCTGGGAACTCTGGTGGTGTCACGACGGTGTCCCAGGGGATATTGGCGAATCAGATCAGGGCCGGTCCGGACGGCGCGTTGTGGTTTACGAACGGCGGGAACACGATCGGGCGGGTGACTACCAGCGGTGTCGTCACCAACAACTTCACTGATCCGAGTATCGACAATCCGCAGGGGATCGCGGCCGGCCCAGATGGGGCGTTGTGGTGTGGTTCACCAATGCCCTGGGTAACAGTATCGGCCGGATCACGACCTCGGGAGTCCTGAGTAGCTACAGCGATTCGAGCATCGACGATCCAGTGTCGATTGCTGTCGGCTCCGACGGCGCGCTGTGGTTTACGAATGTGGGCAATAATTCGATCGGTAGTATCACCACAACCGGGGTGGTCAGCAACTACACCGACCCGAGCATCGACAATCCGACCTCCATAGTCGCTGGCCCGGACGGCGCACTGTGGTTCATCAACCTTGGCAACACGATCGGTAGGATCACTACTGCGGGAGTTGTCTCGAATTTCACCGACCCGTCGATCGACAACCCAGAGAGCATCACGGCGGGGCCTGATGGCGCGCTGTGGTTCACGAATAGCGGCACCTACAATCCGCACACGGGTGTGTGGCAGGGCGAGTCGATCAGCCGGATCACTACCGCCGGGGCGGTCACGAGTTACACCAGCTCCACGATCGACCACCCCGACGGCATCACGGCCGGCCCGGACGGCGCCCTATGGTTCACCAACGAGTCGACGGGGAATACCTCGCTGACCGGCTCGATCGGGCGGATCACCACCTCAGGCTCGATATCGGCCTACACGAACAGTTCCATCGGACAGCCACAAGCGATAACCGTAGGACCCGACGGCGCGCTGTGGTACTTCAACGGCGGGACGCGAGCGACTTTGACGGCAACGTTGGGGCGGATCACCACCGCCGGCGCAGTGTCGAACTACTCCTATCTAACAAGTTGCAACTGCGGTCTTCAGGGCCTCGTCAGCGGACCTGACGGTCAGCTCTGGTTCACCACGACGTTCAACACGATCGGAGAGATCACAACCCCTCCATACGCAACCGTCAACCCGGCAAGCGGACCTCCCGGCACCCAGGTGGCGGTCGCCGGAGCCGGCTTCACCCCGGGTGAGACGGTGACAGCGACCTACAAGACCGGGCTCACCGAGCCGAAGGACGTCACGGTCTGCACCGCCGTCGCCACATCGAGCGGGAGCTACTCCTGCACGGGCGACATCCCAGCAGCATCGACTGCCGGATCCACCGGCCTTCACAAGATCAAGGCAAAGGGAGGTACGTCAGCCAGCGTCGCGAAAGCGGGCTACTCCCTCACCTAGCAGGGCCACCTCGGATAGAGACTGCCAGTCCAGTCACGAGGGTCGCCAATGTTCACACCGCCCAAAGTGCTCCACCGGTCGACCGGGAGGCCTCCCGTGGCCCAGCGACGAGAGAAATAATCGGCATGGCGTTCAGGGATCGGTCTTCCCGAAGGAGAGAGGACATCTCGAAGGCGGACCGCTTCGCCAACAACAACGTTCCCTCATGCGTGGCACTCGCACCGGGCCACACACTCAGCGCCGAACGCAAAATCGGCTCTGCGCCACAGTGGTGACGCGTAGTCTGCTCCTGTGGTCGACCGGCCCGGTGATATGCGAGGGTGGCCATCGGGTCCTCCGAAAAGAAGAGGGCACTTCGGTCTCGAGCTCGCGCTATTGCTGGTTGTAGCGTTCTGGGTGGCGGTGATTGTGGTCGTTCGCTCCAACACTCATGGCGCATCTCCTTCGATTGCGATGGCGGTGACAGGCACCCCCCTGCCCGGAACGCCAGCCGGATACCAGGCCTATGAGGATGGACCGGACCACTTCTCCATAGCGGTGCCGAGCGCCTGGTATGACATCGACCCCACCAGCGTTGAGGGCGTTGATGATCAGGCCCAGCAATCTGCAGAACGGTCGAATCCCGGACTGAGCGACTTTCTGGGTAGCCCCTCCCCGTCACTCGGGGCGGCGAGCACCAAGTTCCTTGCGTCGGGAGGCCACGTCCCCAACGGCGTACCCTCTGTTGTGAGTGTGGTGATATTCCGCCCGGTTCCTCCGACCGATCTCGGCTCGCTCGAGACCGGGATACTCACAACCACCGCACTAGCGCACGCCAAGTTAGAAGCGCGCGGCTTGGTTGCACTGAATGGGAGAAGCGCCTTTCGCGCAACCGCCGAATCCACCGTCGAGACCACGAGCGGGCAGACCGCAACAAACCAATCGGCCATTTATCTCATCGACGTAAATGACACCTTGTATGCCGTTATTGTAAGCGGCATCGACCCTGCCTTGGCGACGATCGTCCACACCTTCAATATCTACTAGTTGACATTCACCCGAGAGGGTGGCTGGCGCGGCCGAACCACGTTTCGTCGTGCCTGAATCAAACCCAGCACAGTAGATCCCGTCTGGCGCCACCGAATCGGCATTTATCGTTTGGACCGGCTTGGTGGGGCAGAATCACGGGGTGCCGGGTGCTGAGGCGGACGATTGCAGGATACGTTTGGAACGGATCTCTTCTCTCTTGCCGGAGGTGACCCAACGTCCCGGTGGGGAAGGAGGCCGCCACGTCGCCTTCATGGTCAGAAAGCGGACCTTCGCATACTTCACGGATGACCACCACGGCGACGGCCGCCTGGCGCTGATCTGCAAGGCGAGACCCGGAGAGCAAGAAGCCTTGGTGTGTGAGCGTCAGAGCCGGTTTTTCGTGCCTCCGTATCTAGGGCACCGGGGATGGGTTGGGATGTGGCTCGATTCGGGCGATGTCGATTGGGAGGAAGTTGAGGAGCTGATGGTCGAGGCGTACCGTCTGACTGCTCCGAAGAGCCTCCGTACTCAGCTCGGCTGAGCGGCGATATACCCGCCAGCGCTGATGAGGGCGCACCCCATTATTAACTCGGAGGTTCCTCCACTCCAGCGGGAAGCGAGGCTAGGCGAGCGCGGAGTGTCGATCGGCGTGGCCAGAGGGTCCTCGTTGGAGCACCCTGGGAAGCACGGAAATCAGTCGCCGCGCCGCGTGTCAGTCAACCGGCCGTGCGCCCTCCGTCGATGGTTAGCACTGAGCCTGTCAGGTGGCGTGCATCGTCGGAGAGAGCATGAACAGCAAGTGCTGCGACTTCCTCAGGAGGTACCAGGTCTCCGAGGGGGATGCTGGCAAGCCCGCGTTCGATGTGACCAGGAATGCGGCGGACCATCGGAGTGTCGGTGAGACCCGGCGCCAGCACGTTGACTCGGATGCGTCGCACCGCTAGCTCCAATGCCAGCGCCCGGGCGGTGGCATGTAGACCCGCCTTGGCGGCAACGTAGGCGAGTCTTTGCTCGCGGGGGCGTATCGCCATCGAAGATCCGCACACCAGGAGCGAGGCGCCGTCGACGACATGAGGCAGGGACAGGACCAGCGTCTGGATGGCGCCGGTGAGATTGACGCTCACCACTCGGTCCCATTCCAGCCAGTCGAGCTCCTCCACCGGGCACGGCGGTGGAAGAACTCCGGCGTTCGCGAACACACCGTGAAGACTTCCGAGCTCCGTGGCGAAAGCGTCGATAGCGGTCGTCAGGCCAGCTCTGTCGGTTACATCCACGACTTGCGGGGTGATCCGGCCGCCGCGTCCTCGTACAGCGTCGACCGTCGAGTTGAGACCCTTCGGCTCGACGTCGATGGCGGCAACCGACGCCCCCTCCGCAGCCGCCAGCAATGCCGTTGCCCGGCCAATCCCGCTGGCGACACCCGTGATCAGCACAACTCGGCCTTCGAGGCGAGGAGACATTCCAGCCACAGTACTGATCGCAACCGGCAGAGAGCTTGGGTCCCACCTGGGGGTCCGACGGGGAACTTCGTCAGCCAACCCGACAGCATCCTGATCTCCCCGTCTGACGGTGGAGGTGCCCGATTGGCCTGACGGGCGCCGGGTTAGTTGGAAGCTCTGTGAGTTGGAAGGATGGATTCGGTGGCAGTTGACCGGCACCCTGTACGACACGCTTAGATGAAAAGGAGTACACCGTGGATGTCCCAGCACTTCTGGAGCGAATTGGTGAGAACCTCAGCGTTAGCAGAGCGTTCGGGCCTGCTGTCGAGCACGACGGCACGCTGGTCATTCCGGTGGCGCTGATCGTCGGGGGCGGAGGCGGCGGAAACCAACCTCAGCATGACGACGCCGAGGGCGGAGGTTTCGGCGGCGTCGTCCATCCGTTGGGCGTCTATGTCGTTAGGCAAGACCGAGTGCGGTTTGTGCCCAGCTACGAAGCGACCTCCCTGGCTTTGGCCGTCTTGTCTCTTCTCCGTCTCTTGGCTCGTAGACGACGGTCCTGACGTGAGCCGGGGATCGCAGATCGCCGAAGCGGCAGAGGTCCCCCGCAAGAACGACACGTCCCGCACCCGGGCCTACCGCAAGGTTCTTGTCGAGCCGTTGAAGGCGGGCCAGAACGCCATCGCACATGATTTTCTCCAGTCACTTCTGGTTCGCCCATGGTCGGCATGGCGCTTGAGACGGGCGACCTGCCGTGCCGACCGGCAGTCTGGTCTTATGCCGGACGAAGCGTACTGAGCGGCAATCGACCGTCTCGTCGGTAACGCCGATAGAGGCCGAGACAGGTCGGGCCGAGACGAGTCCGGGCGGGCGTTTGGAACCGGAAGGCCACCGCGTCCGATATGCCCGACCAGTACGTTATCGATAACCCCTTGCCACGCCCGGAGATCCCACTCGGTCACTGACCGCGTTGCTGGTCGAGCAGTGCGGTGAGCTTCTTCGGCGCGAGTCTCCGGTAGCTGTCGGCCACGAGTTCACGAATCTCGTCCCAGTCGGTGTCGTCGGTGAGCCGCACCCCGATGCGATCACGGCCGGCTCGCGAGGCGAAAAACGGGGCGCCCATGGACAGCAGCGCGTCGCGTTCGTCTGGGTCGGCACGCAACACGAGCAACGGGACGGGCTTGCCGGTCGGGCCTTCCCGTGCCACGAGCAAGCAGAATGACCTCCGGCGGATGTCGAACGAGTGCGCCGTCGATCTCGATCTGGTGAGTGAGGCGTCTACCCGCACCGTCACCTCGGGCATCGCCAGACATAGCCTGCTGACCCGATCGATGATGTCTCCCGGGATCTCGATGGGCGAGCTGGCGCGATCGTCGTTGGCGGGGCTGCTCACGCCGAACATTGTGCATTGCGCTCGACGGCGTGTCGACGGGTATGTTCCGTTTTTGGCGATCCGCAATCCTGAGCAACAGCGGAGTTCTCAGTGTCCACCCGGTAGCATTCTTGAGAAAGCGTGCATGGCGCGAGGTGTTCGCCGGGCCACGCGAACAACGAACCGATCGGTTCGGGTCATATGAGACGCGGCCGGCTCCAGATCTTGCGATGGCGGGTCGTGTTCTTGTGGGTCGGCGAGCCCGAACAGACGCCACGTGCCGGGCACGCCCTTGAGCTGATGCTCGCCGCGGTCGACAAAACACAGGTCCGAGCCGATCACCAGTTCTTTGACGGTCGAGGAGACCAGGACCTGGCATGGATCGGCGATCGAGGCGATACGAGCGCCGATGTGGACTGCCAGCCCGCCGAGATCGTCACCAATCATCTCGCACTCTCCGGTATGAATACCGGCTCGCTCCGGGAGGCCCAGCGCTGCCGTTTCTTCAAGTAGGTTACGGGCGCACCGAACGGCAGCCGCTGGTCCTGGCAGGGTAGCGAGTACTCCATCGCCGAGGGATTTGATCACTCGCCCTCCTGAACCCTCCACGTGTGAACGGGTTATCGAGTCATGATGCTCCAGCGTGTCGCGCCAGGCCGCATCTCCCATCTGCGCGGCTCGAGCGGTCGAGTCGACGATGTCGGTGAACATGATCGTCGCGAGCACTCGGTCAGGCTCAGCCGGAGTAAGCCGCCCAGTAAGGAACCGTTCGGTGGCAGCGAGCAGGCCAGCGAGCGGAGCCGCGTTGTAGGCGTGATCGTCTCCTTCTAGCTCCAGGTACTCGGCGCCCGGGATCGCCGATCCTAGGAAGCGGCCCGCTGCCACCGGCACAGCACGATCTCCCCGGACGTGGATCACGAGCGTCGGCACCGAAATGGCTCGCGCTACCTCGGACACATCCATTCCCTTTATCGCCTCCACCAAAGCGCGGGCCATCGAGGGCGAGACCGAGGCCCGTTCGAAGGTCGCATACTTGAGTCGACCGGCGGCCGACGCCTGACTGGGTGCGAACAGCTCGACCGCCAACCCCTTGCCCCAGTTCTGCACCAGCGACTCGAACCGTTTGATCATCTCGGGCGGCATCGCCCATGGCTCCTCAGTCGGGTTGTCCGACAGGCCCTTGACCACCGATCCGAATAGCACCAGCGCCGTCGTTCGATGAGGATGACTGGCCGCGAACAACATGGCGGACGGACCGCCCTCGGACTCCCCGAACAACGCCGCCTGCTCCACACCGACCGCGTCCATCACCACCCCGATATCCGCGGCCCGTTCCTCGAGCGTCGCTACCGTCGGGATGGGATCAGAGAGCCCCGTACCGGCCTTGTCGAACAGCACCAGTCGCGAGAACGAAGCCAAGGCGCGGTAGAAGCGGGCGCAGGCGGGGTCCCCCCACTGCAGATCCAAATGGGAGATGAATCCCCAGCAGCACACCAACGTGACAGGCCCATCGCCCAACACCTGATAGGCGAGGCTCACACCATCGGGCCGGACCGCGTAGCGTGTTTCTGGCGGCTGCACTGTCAGCACCGTATCGCGCCGCCGCGCCCCCCGAACCTTCCCGAGACCGAGCCCCTTCAACGACCTCGATAATTGGCCTACGTAGCGGTCCCTACCGCCTGCCCCAACTGTCGGCGCTTCGATCGCCGGGGAACCGCCCGCCACCCTCGATCGGCGGGCGAAGAACGACGGCGCCAGCCCGCTCGCCCAAGCAGGCCGAACGGCGCTATGCGCCCGCCCACATCTGAGGCGGCTTCGCGGCCAGCAGCCAGGGCGGGGCGAACTGCACCGCGGCGGCCGATTGTTGTGAGCCGCGGCGAAGCGAAGACCCCTCCAAGTCGGCTACCCACGAATGCGAAAAGCACCTGGACATCGTCTGCTCCCGCCCGAACGCTGGTTCGCGTCGTTGGCTCTGGAGCGGCAACGAACCCACCGAAGAACGCCGCCCATTGTTCGCATCGAGCAGAACTACGGCCCTGAGAGGCTTGCCCTGATGGCGGCATCCCTACTTCGGGCGTTATCTGGCGGGTTCCGGGAAGCAGAGCGAGACGGAGCGATCTGCGTCGCCAAGGGTGTGATCCGGCCCGGCTGTGCGGGACTCTTCATTTTACCTTGACCGTCGCGAGAACGACCGGCGGCGAGGGCACCGAACAGGTCAAGGTTATGGTGTATGGCGGGCCGTCACCGCCGTTCGCGAGAGCATAAAGGTCGAGGGTGCCGTCAAGCTCCCCGGCTGTCAACGTTTCAGTACCCGCAGCTCCGGCCGTGACAGTTGCACTGATGGGAAACCTCAAGTGGACCGGGTGGCCGTCTCGAATGTTTGCTAGTGGGATCGGAATCCCGCTCGGAGCGGCCATGTTAAACGGAGACGGCGTGGCGTCGCTGCTGTACACATTGTCGGTAGTCGCCGTCCCGTCAATGGATCTGCAGCACGCTTTAAAAAGCGCATTGGTGACGCTGGTGGGCAATGTGAGCGTTTCGTTTGCGGTCACGCTCACCGAGGAGCCGGCCGCGACGCTGCTTGGGTAACTCACCGCGAACGTCAACGGGCACGCAAACGTCCCAAACGAGCCCACCGTGCAGGTTGTCTGACCCTTCACTGTCGCCGTGACAGTCTTCGCCCAGGCAGGCTGAGCACAAAGGCAAGCGAACCCCGCTACGACAATCGAAGAAGCTGCGACACGCCAGAGGCTACGACCCATCGTGACCTGCCTTTCCAAGCCCGATCGACACTAACAGCCACAAGCCATTCGCGGCACCCCCGATACCAATCGAGACGAAACACACAGTCTCACGAGGGAGCTCGTACTGTCAATGAGCAACCAGCTCCCACAGTCGGCTCTCGGGCGATGCGACGGCTCCGACGGCTCCGGGCGCGCTGGTGTCGGTGGTCTTGGTGCAGATTGCGCCGGCCGAGGGTCGGTTGGACCCAGGCGGGTCGCAAAGTGGCGGCCCTGCGATCTCGCAGGAGGGGAGCGACTGGGCGCCGCTACAGTCACTGAGGTGACGACCGATCGGGACCGTCGAGTCAGATGGCTATTCCGGCCCAAGGACGGCGTGCTCGAAGACATCGACGTTTCGCTGCTCAGCGCGGACGACGAGAATGACCGGCGGCTCCTGATTGCTAGCGAGCACCCGAGATTCTGGCGGGCCATCGAGGAGGGCTCGCCGGAGGTCGAGATCGGCGGGCAGGTCGTCAATGCCGAGCTCCACTTGGCGATGCACGAGGTAGTGGCTAACAGGATCCTCGCCGATACCCCGCCAGAGTTCTGGGAGACCGCTCGACGACTGACCCGTCACGGGTACCGTCGCCACGACGTGCTGCACATGCTCGGATCGGTAGCGAGCGTCGAGATCTACGATGCACTGAAGAACGGCGTGACTCTTTCCGACGAGGATGTACGCGCGGCTCTCTGGCGTCTGCCGGGCGACAACCCTCCCAAACGATCGATAAGACACGGACAACGAGGCAATTCGTAGGGTATGGGAGCCCGCCGCGCCGACTCGGTGAACTCCATTTTCACCCCTAAATATTGCCCCTACAACTCAAGATAAATCGTCGTCATTTGAGCTTATTAGACGATTAGATGGACTATCGACCGGACCTGACCAGCACTTATGCTTCTGCTTGGCATCAAATAGACGGCCAGTTAGGCTCTCATAATCCCCTCGGTCGCGGGTTCGATCCCCGCCGGGCGCACCCCGTATCTCGGCCGTAGGGTCGGTCCCGTCATACGACTGCCCGACGAGGCCGTCGCGGGATGAGCGGACGGAACCTCAGCTCCTCCATCGAGCGTTCTGTCGCCGCGAGGCGGAATCCGACGAGTGCTTCGGTCGACGCGGTACCGACTCGGCGCCACGTTTGCTGGGCGTCGGCTCCGAAGATGAGACGCGGGATCGACCGTTCGACACTCTGTTGCGGTCGCTCTATCCGCAGGCCTACCCGCCGGCGCCTTCGCTCGCGTCTATTTCCCGGTTACCGGCAAGTCACTCGTGATTTCCCCAACCTTTAACTCTTTAATCCCCAGGTTCATCCACTGGAGTTCAGAAGCGGCTGTGGTTTGATAGAGATGGCCGACGATCCCCGCAATTGGGAAAACGCACGGTCGGTTGCAGAGGGGGGAAGTGTCTGGAATCGCGAGTGCGCTTCCCTATCCGCGCGACATGGAAACCGGCGGTGGCCTGCCCAGCCGCCGACGCAAGGCGGAGACCCCCGAGCGCCCTTTCGGGGGTCTCCGCCGCTCCCCAGTGGGACTCACGGACGGCGCACCCTGCGTTCGCTCGGGTCGTCGTCTCCGCGTCTGCCAGCACGGGGGATGACATAGCCGTCTGGGTGGGGTTCTGCGCCCCCGAGTGTTGTCGTGTTCATCCAACTGGGCGACCTCAGCTGGGATTTGAAGTGAATCTCTGAGGCTCGATCCGGATCAGAGACAGGATTCCCCGCGACGATGGTGAGACCTCAGCGGTCAGTTTCAATGGCACTTCGGGGGTGATCAGCTCCGACACTTCCGCTCGAAGCGCCACCCAGGTACCCACCGGTACCACTAGCGGGCCCATCACCGTCACCACGCCGGCCGGCACGATCACCAGGATGACGGTCTTACCATCGCCTAAGAAGCGCTGGTCCGGTAGGAACTGGGCGTGAAACTCCGCGCCAGAACGACACCAACGCCCGATTAGGTGAGTCACCCTCGTGCCGCGACCGATTTGATGCGCTCGGAGGGTCGTGCGAGCAAGGGTAGGATGTGATGGTGCGGGTGGCTGTGGTGAGCGTCAAGGGTGGGGTGGGCAAGACGACCACGGCGGTCTATCTGGCCGCGGTGGCTGCTCGGGGTCGGCGGGCGGTCACCCTCGTCGACGCGGATCCCCAGGGTTCGGCTGCGGTCTGGCTCGAGAGCTGGCCGATCGACAACATTGAGGTGTTCGAAGCCCCCAGTGAGCGTCTTTTGCGCAAAGCGTTAGCGCAGGACGATGAGCATTCGGTGCTGATCATCGACACGCCGCCGGCGAGCGAGCGTCTGATTTCGGCTTCCTTGGCGCAGGCGGACGTCGTGGTCGTACCGACCCGAATCGGGGGAGTGGAGGGACCAAGGCTGACCTCGACGCTGGAGATGGTGCCCGACGGCATTCCCGCCGGGATCGTCGTCAGCTCCGCGAGGACCTGGACACGAGATTTCCGGGAGGCAGTTGACGCCTGGGCCGCCGAGAGCGTGCCCGTTTGGGGAGTGGTTCCTGAACGGGTCGGAATCGCGGCGGGCCCCGACGCTGACCTGCACATCGATGGGCTCGACGCCGCGGCCGATGTCTGGCAACGAGTGACCAGAGCAGCGCGACGTCGATAACCGACTCAGAGTTCCGACCGGGAAACGTCTGGACCGGCTCCGGAAGGAGCCTCGTCGACGGGGCGACGTCAGCCGCGGGCAGAAAAATGCCATGACCGCTTTCAGGCCGCTGAGAAGCTTTCGATAACCGTGACGACCTCGCCCGCTCCGACGAGGTGGCGGTCGGGGCGCTGGCGAGAGCTATAGCGCATGGATCGTCGTAGTGACCAGGGGCAGGACTGGCCTGGGCTCAAGAGGCAAGGAGGCCCGTGACGGCGGAGGGGTGATCGATAATCATCTGACTTCCGGACGCTTGCAGTTCCTCGTTGTTGCCGTATCCCCATGAGACACCTACCGGGAACAGTCCGTGGTGGACGGCGGCACGCATGTCGTCGCCGCGGTCTCCCACCAGGGCGGCTGACCCGGGCTGTGGCCAACCGAGCGACTCCAAGGCGAAGGCGACTATGTCGGCCTTATTGATCCGGGACCCGTCTCGGGCGGCTCCCGCGATCACTTCGAAGTGCTCGGCGATCGCGAACTGAGCGACGATCTGCTCGGCGAAGTCCACGAGCTTGGAGGTTGCCAAACCGAGAGTGACCCCGGCCCGGTCCAGCTCAGCGAGCATCGCGGGCACTCCGTCGTAGAGACGATTCCGGTGGATGCCGATCTCCGCGAAGTAGGCGCGGTACCTATCAATGGCGGCCGGTACCTGAGCCGCTGGCACCCCTAGAGCGGCGAAACCGTCCTGGAGCGGTGGGCCTATCCAGGCTTTGATGGACGCATCATCAGCGTCGATCCCAAAGGCGGCCAGGGCATGCTGGTAAGACGAGACGATTCCGTCTTGGGAATCAGTCAGGGTGCCGTCCAGGTCGAAGAGCACGGTCGAGAAGCGCACGGCCCCGATCCTAGAAGTAACCCGTCAACGTGGTTCTGTCCGCCACGAGGCCGGCCGACTCCACTCGGAAAGTCGCGACATCCTGCCGCCCCCTCGCTCCGCCTTGATGAACCCGGCGGGCCCACGCCGGATCGATTTGGGCACGCTCTGGCCGTCGGATCATCGAGCGCTTCGGCAGTCGCTTACCCCTTGGCTGAGGAGGTGTCTAGTGATGAAAGTCGATCGTCGGCAAGTCCGCCACGTCACTCTTCGATATCTTCAGCCTGATGCCTTGTTCGTCAACGCTGGCCACGGCGCTGATAGGGATAGCGACTTCCTTGCGGCCCCACAGGTGTCCCTCTTGAAGCAGAATGTGGGATAGGTGATGATTGCTCGGATCGATCAGGAGCGCTTGAACCCGGCCGATGTCGCCGTCCGTAGCGTGGACCTGGTCGCCTCGTTGTACGGCCACTTCCCCTAGGGGGAGAGTGTCGTGGACTACTGGTAGAGCGGAATTGCCAACCCCCACTCCGCCGCCGATCACGTTTCCCAGCATGCCCCCGGCGAGGCCGTAGTACGGCCAGACGAATGTCTGGCCGGCTGAGTATCCGCCGTAATCGCCGATCCCGCCTGGCAGGAACTGGGTCTCTTCGGCATGATCGAGTTTCTCGAACTCCGCCATTGTGCAGCGAAGCCGGATGTCGTCGGTCGTGTCATCGACGAGATCAAGCGGGACAAGCCGGCCGAGCCCGCTGCGGTGCTTCGGCTCGACGACCAGATGGGTGACCACCCGCGCTACAGGATCGATCACTATCTGGCGTATCTCGCCACAAACGCCGTCGGTGCAGGTCGCCTCGGCGCCAATCGTGAACTGCGTCGCTTCTGCCATAACTACGTCCTCATTGCCGTGGACCTTGCGGCTCGTGTCCGCGCTCGGCGACGCCGAGTCCAACCCATCGTATCCAAGAGACCTCCCCGCCAGAGCGGCAGCGCCAGACGTGGCCCAGATCGTCCGCGGGTTCTGCGGCTACGACCTCCCTCGACTAGTGCGCAGCTGATTTGTTCCGGCGCGCCATCCGGGTTAAGGCCGGGTCATCCTCAAGCACCGAGCGCCGACTTCGGGCACGTCGACGGGGGTGAGGAGTACGATTCCTGGCCGTGTACAACTGACCACCCCTCCGGCCCCGGTAGTCACGTAGCGTTCTTCCGAAGGTCAATCTTCGGCCGGTCAGTCCTGGCCGACATGGTAGGCAAGTCCTTGATCAGGCGGTCCGAACTCGCTCAGTCGTTTGCTTGTCGGTTCACGGGATGACTGGCGCCAAGGGGTCGGATCGGTCGAGCCTTGCTCAGCCAGACCCCGAGAGCCGTCGCTCCTCCTCGGTGTATCCGAGTGTGTGGTCGCTTCCGCTTCGGACGCGCCTGATTGATGCCGAGAGTGACGACATTGCGCCGCTGACACCCTCCGGCGTGGCGGAGTAGGTCATGGCTGCGGCTGCTCCTACACCGAGGTTGCCGCCCTCTTGGATGGCGTCCTGGTTGGCGCCGAGGAAGCTGAAGTTCCACCCGGCGTCGGAGCAGTCCTTCACGGCTGCCATCACCTTGTCCTTGGACCACTCGCGGCTCGAGTTCTCCTCTCCGTCGGTCACCACCGCGAAGACGACCTGCGCGGGCCGAGAGTCTCCGGGCAACTGCGCTATCCATCCCTTCACCTCGCCGATGGTGCGGCCGATGGCGTCCAAAAGAGCGGTACCGCCCCTGGGAATGAGCCGGTAGCTGGCGACCTCGGCGACCGGTATGGCCTGGAACAGCAGCTCGTACTCGGTGTCGAACTGAGCCAAGGTCACCGAGCAGCTTCCCGGCTCCTGTACCTGCTCCTCGAGCAGGGTCTTGATGCCGCCCTCCATGTCGGAGCGTATGGACTCCATCGACCCGCTTCGATCCACGACTAGCACCAACAGGGTGGTGCCGACACCCTTGGTTCGATCCTTCTTGTCGGTCATTTCTTCCTGCCTTTCTGGCGGCTCGTCCGCCTCTTCTTGCCTTCGGGAGCCGCCGGCTCCCTGGATTTCGCTTCTTGAAGCAGCTGGTAGGCCCTCTGGCGGCTCACCCCGAAGCGCCGGGCCACCGAACTAACCGAGTCCTCCTCGGAGGCGTCGGCCACAGCTCCTGCCCGCAGCGCGGATAGGCGGCTGACCATCTCCTGGTATTCCTCTAACCTCGAGGTGGCAATGCTGTAGCGCCGCTCAGGATCGGGCACCGTCTCCAGCCAGGCCAGGAAAGCCTCGTTGTCGCCCGGAGCGGGCGGCTTCTCATCACGTCCGGGTGACATATGTCAAGGGGGACTTTACACCTGACGGCACCGAATTGTCAAACCCCCCTTGACGGGCTCGTACTCCTGCGAAGTTCGACAGGTTCAGACGTTCAGTTGCCTAGCAGGACTGACTGGCGCATAGCTACGAGAATACGCTCACATGTCTGATGTCCTTCCGGGAACCCCTGCGGCGCGGAGTCGGCTATTCGGGCGTCGCAGTCTCTCGATGGCGGGGTCCCTTGGATGCGGTCGGTGGTGGTACTAGGACGTCTTCTTATGAATGCCGTCGTATCAGAGAGTCCACTGAGCGCCGCCTTGAAAGCGTCCTGAACCCTCCGTTGAGTGTGGCCGATGACTGTAGGCTCTCGAAGTGCCGGCCTGGGGGTCGATCGGTTCTTGGAGGGGGTGGACGTGTTTGACTACACGAATGTCTCGTTTCTCGGACTGGTCATCGGCGTGATCGTCACTATCGCTGTCCTGGTAGTTGTTGTGGTGATCGTGTCGGCCGCGCTGGCGGGTCGGAACGGAACGACAAGGTCAATAGGTCCGGTCGCAGTGTTTCTATTCGGTTTCAGCTTGGTCACTCTGGCCGTCGGTTTGGCCACCACGGGTATAGCGGTCCACGCGCTCAGCCAGCTCGTCGGTCCGTCCCCACAGAGCTTCCCGGGTCCGGATGCGTTTCCACCCTGTTCGGTTCTTCCCGCGAGCACTTCGATCGCAACCACCACGACGATCCCCGTCGATGGCTCAGCCTTCGGCTCGTCGCTGCAATCCGGCATCCCGTGCATCAACGTTTCGGGGCAGGTGACGATCGACGGCACCAACTCCAACCCAGCTTATGTCGATCAGTTCTTGGGCATCGATGACACCAACAACCACTACATATCCGAAGCCGTGGCCGCCGGACTCTTTGCTCTGACCGCATTGGTGGGTTACCTGTGGGCTTGGAGGCGAGCGAAACGGCTTACCGAGGAGACTGGGCTGGGGCAACCACCGGTCGGGCGGCTTCCGATCGGCTATGCCTACCTCGTTGTCGGGCTTGCCGCTGTGGCCTTACTCGTCCTAGTACCTCTCGCCGCGGACAGCGTCTTCCGAGCGATCGCGCCCGGCCTGAACGAGACATCGGGCCACGCGGACGGACTACGTAACCTCGTCACATTCGTCACCGTGTCCGCACTTTCGGCCTGGGTTGCGAGCTACTACCTCCGGTATGCCAACTCGCTTCGGTCCGCACTGCCACCGCCAACTGAAGACAGCGCCCCGATACCGGGGTAGAAAAGCAGTAGGGCACTGGCCCAGAGCGTTCCGTCTTGGGATTCCCGCAGTGCCTATGCGGCCTTGAGTTGGCGCCCACACCGCTCACAAGATCTTTGCCAAAAGGACTGACCTCGCTCATCAAGATCAGAACCACCTTCACCCTCACCAGACCACCAGGTTCGATTATCGCCGCAACGACAGAACACTCCAGCTCGCGCTGGGGGACCGTAAGAGCGGCAAACCTCCCGCCGCTCCATACTCGTTAGGCGCCCTCGCCGGAAGCGAGCTGCTGGATTCGATCGGCAATCGTGTGCCGAGCCTCGCGAGCCTCGCGTCGTGAGGGAAAGATGTAGGAATACACGACTCGGCCATCGACCATGATGATCCGACCCCTGACCCGGCGCTCATAGACCTCGACCGCCCACTGGCCTCGATAGAAGAGCCCGTGCAAGATCCAGGTGAATGGCCAGATAAGCCAATCGCGGGGGTCTCCGTAACCCATGATGCGGAGTACGCCACGGGCTCTGAGCTTCACCTGAAGGATGTGATGGTCGTCGGCCGTCAGCCACGCATCAGCCAGCTCATCCGCCGGAATACCGGTGTGCGGCCTCTTGAAATGCTGGCCCCCGTCGCGGTTGTGGCCGATGTCGCCCCAGAGTGATCCTGTCAGAGCAACCAGGAACTGATCGACATCATCCATGGAGTATCCCCGCGTGGTTCGAGGCAACGGGGTGGCCGCCTGAATGGTGGGTTGGAAGGGCTGGCCCGCTTCGATCTGCCTGGCGACGCGCTCTAGGAGGGAGTCCACGGCTCCAGGGCTGTAGCCACGAAATGCCTCGCCGAACGTGGCACCGCGCACCTCCTCCGGCGTCATAAGGCAATGGTAGAGACACAACGACGCAGAACATTCGCTCACGCGCCCATGGCGGACTTAGACGTGCCGCCGTTCCGCAGCGCGGAGTCGGCATTCCGCGCTGGGCGCTAGAGCGCTCTCCTGTCGTCCGACGCTCCAGCGCTTCTCGACGACGTCTCCTTATGGGTGTCTACGTCGCTGTGGCTCGCCTGATCACTGGGAAGTGCCATTCGGCCCTGCCGCCGGAAGGTTGAGCACGACAGACTCTGTCAAAGTAGTCGGCGGAACTTGGAACTTCTAGCTGCCATCGGGAGTGGGAGTAAGTGTGAACACCACAGACGGCAGAGCGAGACCATCGGTGCGGACCTCGCTGGTGGCAGGACTGTCCATTGCAGTGTTGCTGGCGCTGGTGGGCTGTAATGGTTCCTCGAAGTCAGCGGCCCCCAAGACCACCACGACGGTCTTGCCGACGACGACGATCGGAGCACCACTGCCTGGTACCTCTAAAGCCTCGCCGACCACGGAGACATCTACGTCGTCCACGTGCCGACCTTCAGCTCTTACTGTCACGTTTGTCGGTTGGAGCGGTGCGGCGGGAACTGGCTACTACAGCTTCAATGTTGTCAACCATGGGACGCCCTGCCAGATCGGAGGGTGGTTTGGGGCTGCTGTCTACTCGACCCGCGGTCAAGAACTGTCGGGAACTGCCACTCGGGAGGTGAATCCCTCCAACGGGCAGCCAGCTGAACCTCTGTCTCTGGCAACTGGGGCAACTGCCTCTTTCGGATTGACCGTGAACGAAAATAGCCCTACGCCGTGTCCATCCATCGGCGCTTTCCATGTGACACCGCCCAACACTTACTCATCTATCGAGGTAGCGATACCATCTACCCGTCAGGGCGGCTTCTGCAGGTACCTCGGAGTTGAACCGACCGAGCCGGGACCCACGACGGGGCCTATCGGCTAGCTCCGGACAAGCGCCGCCCTCGTCCGTCTTCGAGGACCGGCCCCGTCCCTAAGCAGGCTACGTGCGGCAGTTCACGAGAAGCTCGTCCGAGCTTTCGCCATCACTTCCTCACAAAGCGCAGAATGTGATCACCCAACCGCTCGGAGCCGAGGTCCGGTGGACCTTCGCGAGACGCGGAGTGTCGCTATGGCGCTTACTTGGGCTCTCGACTCACTAAAGCACCATCGCCCGCCGTGCAGGAGAGCGGTCTTAGGAGTGCAGATTGATGTGCGAGGGTAGGTCGCGGCAAAGCCTCACTCATAACACTCCGTCTCGCGCCGCGTCCGAGCACCCGCCGATGGTCGCGGACGACGCCGGATTCGGCGAAGACACTGAAATGGCAACAACCGGTCATGGGACCCAACTCACTCTGTCCGATCCACCTCGGATAGTCCAACGCGCAAACGCGGCACCGAAGGGCCCCGCATCAGATACATAACCAGACTGCTCGTAGCCAGACAATGACGCGACATTCGGCGCTCCGCGGCTCCAGCCCGGACGATGCCTCAGCGGACAGCGGTGCCTGAGTGGGGTGCCACTTTCGGACAGGATGAGTGGGTGGCGACGATCGAGGGTTACGTCTGGGCCGACTCGGAGGAGGACTTCATCAGCCTGACAGTGGCCTGGATCAAATACTCAGGTCCGACAGGTGATGTTCTCCGAGCCGGCGGGAACACATGGACTCCATGGGGACGACAGACGTTCATGTCTGCCCTGGACTTCCACGGCGGAGACTTCGACGTCGACCACGAGCCCCTTCTGTTCGACCGGCTTGGGCCCTGGCTCGTCCTAATCGCCCCGAACGGCTTCGAGTACGCCTATCCCGGCGTTGTCGCCGGAGCATCACGTCTGGGCGACGTGGTAAGCGTCTACTGGAACGTCGAAGGAAACATGTCGATCCGTGAGGCTCAGCACGGGCAGATTGCACGTCACCTCGACCTCCGGATCAACGAATCGGACTTACGGCAGGTTGAGCGGGAGGTCGGGGTCTCGTTGGACGATCCGTATGCACCAGTCCACGCGGCGAGCTTGGCGTTGGTTGAAGGACTGACCGGAGAGGTACTCGATCGCGACTGGGTGCTTGCCGAACATGAAGGCGTCGTGCTCGACCGCCGCGTGTGGGCTGGCGACGACCCTGGCTCGATCGCTGTCGCACCATATGATCCGTAGAGAACGTCCCACCCCGAGCACGGGAGCAGAACATTCGCTCTTGCGCCCAGAAGCAGAGTTGGAGCGACGCGGGGCAGCGCGCGGAATCGGCAGCTTCTGGCGCTATACGTGAAGCGGCTGCGCTGTCGACGCTGGCGCAGATCGCTCGAGATGATCTGCTCGACTGAGTCTAGATGCCGTGAGGGCTCCTGGGGCGTTCGTGACGTTGGTGGGTTGAGGCGGGAACCTTCGGGGGGCTCCGTGCGTGATAGATCTGTGAGCGTGAGCAACTAGTGGGAGCGAGGGCTACCACAGCGACTGCTGCTAGTTACAGGGGTGTCAACTGTCGCTCTGATCGTTGGCCTGGCCGGGTGTGGCAGCTCGGCAAAGCGGCTTGCTGCGACGACTACGACTTCAGCCCCGACGACTAGCACGACCCTGACTGGCACCTCGGCGGCGACGGACGTCGCAACGAGCGCCACGACAGTTCCAGTAGTGACAACTCAGCCCACTGTGGCTCGGGCGAAGGACTGGGAGTTTGATGGCGACGGCCGCGTTGATACCGCTCGTCTGGTCTACCTCGGTAACGGCGAATGGGATCTCGTGGCCGACATGACCACCCTTGGCATGCAGACGGTTGAATTCGGTGCCATTCAGCCACAGGCCCAGGAGAGCCTCAGAACTCGGATCATCGGCGCTGTCGATCCAAACGGCGAGGGGCAGGCCGACATTTTCGTTCAGGTCGACCACGGCGCCGCGAACGCCTTCTGGACGATCTTCGCAGTCACCGACCGGCAGCTTCGACAGGTCACGATTGCCGGACAGCCGCTCAGGTTGAGTCTTTACGGTTCGGTGATGTCGCTCAGCGGGTTCACCTGTCAAGGCTCCGACCTGATCGTCACCGGAGCCACTGCAGCCACGGACACGGCGACCACCTACAACTGGACTCGCCAGACCTACCGATGGCAAGGAGCGCAGCTGCTCTTGCAAGCCACGGCTACGGGGACGACGAGCATCGCGGGATCGAGCACTTATGGTCGCAGTTCCTGCGGGGATCTCCCGACAGGGACCGGCAGCTAGGAGCGTCCGCCGCCCGAGACATATTGTTCCGTACTGCGCACCTGCGTCTCCCTGGGCGCGACCAAGCGACCGCGCCAGAGTCGGCATCGGGCGCCCCCGGTTGCGCCGGGATGCTCAAGGAGGAGGGGCTGGCGGGGGTGATACTTGCCTTGGGAGATAAGGGATGCGATTGCGTCGCCTTCGCCCATGGCCTGTGCAGCGCTGGCGAAGGGTCCGCTCATGATCGCCTCAAAAAAAGGCAACGGTCGCAGCCACCCCCATCGGTCGGGCTGCACTGCTCGACCGATCTTGACCTGATAGCCCCGTCACGACTGGACCTTGGAGTTGGGTTCGGGACAGGAAATATTCGGCACGCGGTCGCTCGGCTCGGAGCCAGTGCCGTCGATCGGATCGGCTTCCGACCATTTCCGCCCGCCCGGATACGGGAGCGCGGATCGGGCAATCTGATCGGGATGGCCGTTGATCGTCCGACACGCAGAGACATCTAGTCCCGGTGGCTTGGAATCCTTGAACGCAATACATCGACGGTGCACCTACGCGAAGGAGGAGATGGGTGTGACGATTGACCGAAGCCGCGAGGCGGCCGCATTCGTGGCCGCGATCGCCGAGGCACCACCGGACGCGGTCAGCGCGTGCGAAGGGTGGACGACACACGAGATCGCAGCACATGTGACGGGCATCCACGTGGAGGTCATCCGCCATCTCGAGCCCTTCCTGCAGGGGGACCCGGTCCCGGAGACGAGAAGCTTCGAGGAGCGCGAGGCCCCGCTACAGGTGACGGACCATGCGGAGCTGTTGGAACTCCTCGACGCTGAAGAGAACCGCATGCGCCAGTTGGTGGACCACATCATCGGCCAGCAACCAGAGGCCGTGATCCCTTGGACCGGACGGCACATGGCAGTCGCCAAGTTCATCCCGCACCTACGAAACGAGCACGCCCTGCACCGCTGGGACATCGCCGGCGACGACGACACAAGCCTCCAATTGCTCGGCCAACAGGACCTCGTCGAGCACTCGGTAGGTGAGCTCGGCCGCATCCTCCTCTCCGCTGGCCGCAATCACGACCCCGACCCCGACACCGACTTTCATGTACGGCTGCGAAGTCTCCGTCAACCGGACCCTCTTGTCGTTGTGGAGGGCGGCAATGCCTCTCTGGCATGGGCCCAGGACAACGACGCCGAGGAGCCGGCGCTCGATCTCGATCCCCCCGCGCGGCATCTCTTCATCTGGGGGCGACGGCCCGACCATCGAAGCCGGCTGCACAGCCACTTAGACCAGCCCGACCTTGCGCGCCTCCAGACTCTTCTATCCGGCTATTAGCCCGGCGAAGTGACCGCCGCTTGGACTCGCGGCAGATATCGCTCCGACGTCGATGGCATCTCGCTGGACGAGAACCCCCGACCGTCGTGAGCGACAATACGTCCCGTGTCGAGTGGGTCGCCCCGGAAACTCTCGGACCACCAGCGCGACCGAATCGCTGATCGGCGCCGTCCGGGAGACGCTCAGGTGGCTGCTGACGGTGCGCGGGGTCCTTCGAGAACGGCTTGCGGTTTCGGGGCCGTAGGCCGATGAGTTCGTGTTGGCTGGGCAGTCTGTGTATCAACGACTCGGGTAAGGAGGCAGGAGGGTGGGCAAGGACATAGTCACCGGGGCGCGCGTCGAGGTGAAGGTGGAACTAGATGGTTCCCCGCAGCAGATCTGGGATCTGATCACCGACGTTACCCGTATCGGAGAGTGGAGCCCCGAATGCTGCGATGGGTGGTGGGTCGACACCACACCACCACTTCCGAGGTTGGGCGCCCTGTTCGAGGGGCACAACCGCTACCCGGGTGGCTTCGAGGCGACGGTTCCATGCGTTGTCACCGAAGCGAGCCCGCCGAGTGCGTTTGCCTGGGTGGTGCTCGACCCCGATGGGCTGGTTGAGCGGCCCGGTTCGATCTGGAGCTATCAGCTGAGCCCGTCCTCAACCACGGGCCGGACGGTCGTAAACCACCGCTTCGAGCACGGGCCAGGTACAACAGGGGTCAGGCGCGCAACAAACGAACATCCAGAGCACGCTCAACAGATTGTCGATTCCCGTTTGGACGAACTACGACGAAACATGACTGACACCATCGATGCTATGGGCCGCGACGTCGCCCGGTAGCTGTCTACCCGAAATTGCCGGTCACGGAACTTCGATCCGCGTCGTTGAGCCAAACACAGAAGATTCCATGGTGGGCCAGCGTCGGCCAGAGGAGCGAGAATCGCCAGCGATACCAACTTCGTAGCTGAGATCGGCGACATCTATCCAGGGCTAGATCATGGTGGAAGGTGACGATCGGCACGAAGGCTTTGTGGTGTCGGCAATGAACGCGCGACGGACCCCTGTCCCCGCGCTAGAAGATTCGCTCCCGCGTCGGGCGGGCAAGATGAGCTGGGGTTACAGGAACGGCGACAAGTGTTTCGGCCTCTGGGCGCAGGTCCGGTTGATTGGTGCGGGTCAGCTGGCCGTCCACAGGGTTGGCCCAGAAGAATTGGTCCCGGGCAAGTTTCAGGTACTCAAGTGGCTTGAGTGACCGGGTGGGCTCGCCCAAACTGGTCCTGTCACGAGATGACCGGGTCTGGACGTGGCGCGTGGAAGGCGACCGGTTCATCGCCTGGTCAGCGGTGTGGGGCGGGTGCAGGATGTCGGCGGTGGAGGAGAAGTGGGATGCCCCAGCCGAGCGCGGGCCAGATGGGCCAAAAGTATCCGAGTGGTGTCGTGGTCGCCCACACTCCTACCAGGATGAGCATGACCACGATGTAGGGCCTCCAGCGGCCGGTCACAGTGGGCGCGATCGGAGCGCGGGGCAGATCGTGTAGCACGGCGCTAAGTTCGCCATGGGTGCGAGCCGGGAGGATCACCTCGAGCCGCTGGGCGTATTCATCGAGAGAGATCCTTCCTTCGATGCAGGCTTGGCGGGCGTGATCGATGGCGGTTTGGCGGTCGGTGTCGTTGCAACGGAGGTCGTCGCCGACTGGGGCGGCAACCGTCGGGACGTGGCGTGTCGAACCGCAGCCGCTCATGCCGGTGAACCACCAACATCGCGAATGCCATCGACGGCGCTTGTGTCGGTCACAGCGGATGCCGAAGCGAGTCGACGGGTGGAATACCAGTCACCGAACCGGAAACTCAACGGGCTGAGCACGCCGGACAAGACCGAGAAAACGATGCCAATCCATCCGGGGCCGACCGCCGACGCGGCCGCGGCCACCGCGAAGAACACTGTCCAGCCGATCGTGATGATCCGATTCGTACCTACGAACAGTGGGTCGGTCCGCAACTCCGGCGGATACCGTCGCCTCGCTAACACCGATGTCCACGGCCGGCCGGCCAGGACCGTACCAGCCGACAGCAGCGCCAACGTGGTCCAGAGAATTACAAAGATCATTGGGCTCCCTCCTGCACACCACCGCACCACCGGCCCACGGGACCGTCTACAGTGATAGGTGACTATGGAGCATCCTGGACCATCCACAGTAGAATGTCAAGACCCAAGGGGTTGAACGGCACGGCGGCCGCCGTGCTGGCATATCTCGACACTGGACCACAATCAGGATGGGACATCGCCACTGGGCTGCAGATCCTCATCGGCGAGTTTTGGAACATAACGCCAAGCCAGGTCTACCGAGAGCTTCGGACGATGGCAGACCAAGGCTTAGTCACAGCAGGTCCCGCCGGTGCCCGCGACCGACGTCCATACAACATCACCGCCGCCGGCCGCGACGCCCTGTCGGCATGGAAGGATGAACCACTAGAGCGCGACGTTGTTCGCATCCCGCTACTGCTACGCATGTTCTTGGAGTTCACCGCCCAGCCCGACAGTCGCCGCCTCGATCGCCTCGTTCACCAATACCGCGCCCTGCACTCTCAACAACTAGCCGGATATGAAACCAAACTCCTGGAATTCGTACAGGCCGGTCTACCCGAAGCCCACCTCGTGCGCTACGGCCTCCGCCACGAACAAGCCATCCTTCGCTGGCTCGACGACTTCCCAAAGGCCGACACCTCGAAGAGTGCGCATCACCCAACCGCCCAAGAACCCACCAGCAAACGATCACGTCGATCACCCGCTTAGACGAACCAGTGAGTCATGGGTCCGCACGTCACCCCCCGCAGCCGGGCACCAAGTATGGGGTGGTCGTCCTCACCGGGGTCCGGGGGCTGGTCGAGGCCGAGAAGACGGAATCTCCGCTGTAGACGGCATGGACGCGGGTCGAGCCCGGGACGGCGAGGAATTGTACCGACGCGTCGCCACTGGAATCGAGGTGACCGAAGCCCACGAACATCTTTCCGTCGTAGATATCAACCGTTCCGGTGGAGGTTCGCCCGCCCCGCTGACCTGGACGTCGACGGCCAGCATCTGGTCGCCGGCGACAGTGGTTCCGAACGGGAACATGAGACTGGTTGTGGACGCCACGGTGGTGTCCAGATTAGGCGGTGCCACCGTGGCTGCGGCCCCCCCGCACCGGGTTCGGAGTCCGGGGCACGGATACCGAGTTGACGCTCGGGGCCTTGACCGGCGCGACATCAGCGGCCACCCAGCCGGACATTGCCGTCGAGGAGTTCTCTTGCAAGGTCTAGATGCCCAGCATGTCGCGCCGTCTCCTCGATCATGTGGAGCACGACCCATCGAACATTTGGCGGCTCGTCTCCCCCGTGCGTACCGCGTGGCGGCGCCGAAAGTGGAGTCGTGGCGAGCACTGCCTCTGACTCCGCGCACTGGTCCCGGTAGAAAGCCAGAACGTCGGCTGAGGACTCACCCGTCGTGAACACCACCGACATGGGGTCGTAGGGCGGCTGATCCTCGTCGACGTCTCCCGGCAGCTCGGGTTGCTTTCCCGCCACGACGCCCTGGAACCAGTGCCACTCGGCGCCGCCCAAATGTTCCAGCATCCCGGCCGGGGTCCAGCCCGTTGGCACGACCGAGCGGTGCCACGCCTCCTCGCTGAGCCCCTCGACTACGGCCAACACGGACTCGCGCTGCGCCCGCAGGAAGGCCAGCAGCATTTCGTCGCTGGCCTCGCTTGCGTGATCTAGGTTGCTGGTCATCTGAGTACTCCTCCGTTCGTCGTTCGTTAAACGAGCGATCCGCCATGGACATGACGAATCCCTGAGGCGCGAATCATCGCGCCAGAAGATTCCATATGGAGCGCAAAGACCAGACGTGCCTTCGCGCCCGAGTAGGCGGTGACGACCATTTCTATCCCAAACGAGTCACACCGACGCAAGAGAGCATCGGCTGTCAATGGTCAGTCTTTAGTCCTCGCTTTTGGCCAGCGAAAGTCCTCGCTCCTGCGGGGTGTTCAGGGCTTGGGGGTGGGGGGTGGGCCTCCTCGGTTTCGGGCTTCTTTCAT
>Ga0302324_100000603_pt1 | contig 92585 bp, 74 predicted proteins | sample Palsa_T0_1_FD_201949 | JGI IMG/M metagenome (GOLD analysis project Ga0302324, IMG submission 201949) | Peat permafrost microbial communities from Stordalen Mire near Abisko, Sweden - Palsa_T0_1 | ecosystem: Environmental > Terrestrial > Soil > Palsa > Peat permafrost | place: Sweden: Abisko... | reverse complement strand
CGAGCGGCGCACTGGCCGGTCGGCGCGCATGCTCTACGAGGTGCTGGGCGACATCTGGGTGGTGGATCGCAACCCGTTCCTGCAGGACGATCTGATCGACAATCCCAAGCGCCGCGCCCAGCTCATCGAGGCCCTGCACCACCGGCTGGGCGAAGTGGAGAAGCGCCGCGATCCCGCCATCGAGCGCCGCTCGCCCAAGGTGTCGCAGCTCCTGTCGGCCGCCCGCGCGGCCGTGGATCGTTTCGAGGCTCACTTTCCCGACATGATCGCGCTGCGCAAGCGGGCGCGGCGGGCGCTCAACAAGCACACCCGGGCCGACAACGTCCACTTCGACAGCTACGCCCGGGTCGCTCACGTCACGGATGCGACCGACTGGCGGGTCGAGCTGCCGTTCCTGGTGCTCACCCCCGATACTGAGGCTGAGATTCCCCATCTGGTGCGCGAGTGCGGCGCACTCGGCCTCACCGTGATCCCGCGCGGCGGCGGCACCGGATACACGGGGGGCGCGGTGCCGCTCACGCCATGGTCCGCGGTGATCAATACCGAGAAGCTCGAGGGGCTCGGACCCGTCGAATGGACGAGGCTGCCGGGCACCCAGGTCGCGAGCGCCGTGCTGTTCACCGAGGCCGGTGTGGTCACCCGCCGCGTCAGCGAAGCGGCCGAGCGCGAGGGCCTGGTGTTCGCCGTCGATCCGACCTCGGCCGACGCTTGCTGCATCGGCGGCAACATCGCGATGAATGCCGGCGGCAAGAAGGCGGTGTTGTGGGGCACCGCCGTCGACAATCTCGCCTGGTGGCGCATGGTCGACCCCGAGGGGAACTGGCTGGAGGTGACGCGCCTCGATCACAACCTCGGCAAGATTCACGATGCGCCCGTCGCACGCTTCGAGCTCGTTTGGAAGGATGGCGGCTCTCTGCCGGAGCAGGCGGCGATTCTGCGCACCGAGCAGCTCGCCGTCGATGGCGCGAACTTCCGCAAGGCCGGTCTCGGCAAGGACGTGACCGACAAATTTCTGGGCGGCCTGCCCGGAGTGCAGAAAGAGGGCTGCGACGGCATCATCACCTCGGCGCGCTGGCTCCTGCATCGCGCACCGCCGCACATGCGCTCGGTTTGCCTCGAATTCTACGGCCAGGCCCGCGACGCCATTCCCGCGATCGTCGAGATCAAGCGCTATCTGGACACGCACGGCAGGGCTGCCGGTGTCGTCCTCGCCGGTCTCGAGCATCTCGACGAGCGCTACCTGCGCGCCATCGGCTACAGCACCAAGTCCAAGCGCGGCACGCTGCCGAAGATGATCTTGCTCGGGGACATCGCAGGCCCGGAGGCCGCGGCGGTTGCCGCCGCCACCTCGGAGGTGGTGCGGCTCGCCAACGGCCGCTCGGGCGAGGGCTTCATCGCCGTGAGCCCCGCGGCGCGGCAGCAGTTCTGGCTCGACCGGGCCAAGACCGCGGCGATCGCGAAACACACCAACGCGTTCAAGATCAACGAGGACGTGGTCATTCCGCTCGAGCGGCTCGGCGAATACACCGATGCCATCGAGCGCATCAACATCGAGCTCTCCATCCAGAACAAGCTCGAGCTCGTCGCGGAGCTCACGGCGTACCTCTCGGGAGACGGCGCGGGGCTCGCGGCCGTACCCGACGCCCTCGAGCGGCGCGCCGACGCCCTCGCGCTGCTCGGCAGCGTGCACGCACGCTGGAGTCACTTGCTCGCGGCCATGGACGAGCCGGTGGAGCGTGATCGGCCGCGGCTCGAGGCCGTCGGCGTCCCCCTCCCGGAGAGCGCCGGCGGCACGGTGTTCGAGCGGCTTCAGGATCGCAGCATCCGGGTGAGCTGGAAATCGGAGCTGCGCGCCGGGCTCGCGCATATCTTCGGCGGGTCATCGCCTGCACTCGCCGAGTGCGACGCCTTGCACCGGCGCGTTCTGCAAGGTCGTATCTTCGTGGCGCTGCACATGCATGCCGGCGACGGCAACGTCCACACCAACATCCCGGTGAACTCGGACAACTATGCGATGCTCAATACCGCCAACTCCACGGTGGCGCGCATCATGCGCATCGCGCGGCAGTTGGACGGCGTAATATCCGGCGAGCACGGCATCGGCATCACCAAGCTCGAGCACCTCACGACAGAGGAGCTCGCGCACTGGGTCGACTACAAGCGCCGCGTCGACCCCCACGGCCGATTCAACCATCTCAAGCTCGCGCCCGGCAGCGATCTGCGGCGCGCCTACACCCCGAGCTTCGGGCTCCTGGGCCACGAGTCGTTGATCATGCAGCAATCCGACATCAGCAGCATCTCGGATGCGGTTAAGGATTGCCTGCGCTGCGGCAAGTGCAAACCCGTCTGTGCGACGCACGTGCCGCGCGCCAATTTACTCTACTCGCCGCGCGACAAGATCCTCTCCACCTCGCTCCTCATCGAGGCCTTCCTCTACGAGGAGCAGACGCGTCGCGGAGTGTCGATCCAGCACTGGGACGAGCTCGCCGACGTCGCCGATCATTGCACCGTCTGCCACCGCTGCGCCTCGCCCTGCCCGGTGGACATCGACTTCGGCGACGTCTCCATGCTGTTGCGCGACGTGCTGCGCCGCATGGGCAAGAAGCGCCGGAATCTCGGCACCGCCGCCACGCTGTTTTTCTTGAACGCCACGAATCCGCAAACCATCAAACTCGCGCGCAAGGTGATGATCGATTGGGGATACAAGGCGCAGCGGCTCGCCAACCGCGCGCTCAAGCCGCTCGCCCGGGCTCAGACGCAGCGGCCGCCCTCGACCACGGGCAAGCCGCAGGTGCGCGAGCAGGTCATCCATTTCGTGAACAAGCGGATGCCCGGAGGCTTACCGAAGCGCACCGCGCGGGCGCTCCTCGACATCGAGGACCGCAATTACGTGCCCATCATTCGCGATCCCAAGGCGACCACGAGCGACTCGGAGGCGGTGTTCTATTTTCCGGGTTGCGGCTCGGAGCGCCTGTTCTCACAGGTCGGGCTCGCCACGCAAGCGATGCTGTGGCACGTCGGCGTGCAGACGGTGCTGCCGCCGGGATATCTCTGCTGCGGATACCCTCAGCGGGGTGCGGGGGAGTTCGAGAAGGCCGAGAAGATCATCACGGACAACCGCGTGCTGTTTCATCGCGTCGCCAATACGCTCAACTATCTGGACATCAAGACCGTGGTGGTTAGCTGCGGCACCTGCTTCGACCAACTGCAGGGCTATGAATTCGACCAGATTTTCCCCGGATGCAAAATCATGGACATCCACGAGTACCTGCTCGAGAAGGGCGTCGAGCTCAAGGGCGTAACCGGTACGCGCTACATGTACCACGATCCCTGTCACTCGCCCATGAAGCGCCACGACCCGCTCGAAGTGGTCAACAAGCTGATGAACAGCGCCCTCAATGGCTCCATCGAGACGAACGAGCGCTGCTGCGGCGAATCCGGAACCCTGGCGCTCACCCGGCCCGACGTGTCGACTCAGGTGCGCTTTCGCAAGGAGCAGGAGGTGCGCGCCGGCGTCGAGGAGATCCGCGAGAGCGGACATCGCGGCGCGGTCAAGGTGCTCACCTCCTGTCCCTCTTGCCTGCAAGGCCTGGCACGCTATCGGGACGACGCCGACCTCGAGGCGGATTACATCGTGGTCGAAATCGCCCGCCATCTGCTCGGCGGCGATTGGATGGCCGACTATGTGCGCCGCGCGAACTCGGGCGGGATCGAGCGCGTCCTCGTCTAGGAGCGCGCCCCTCGTCGGAGAAACACGACGCAGCCCGCGAGAGCGAGCAGCGAGAGCGCATCGAGATCGCCGCCGCCGCCCGTATCGATCGACGGGGTAACGGTGAGCGTCACGCTCGACGTGGGCGAGTCACCCGCGGCATTCGAGCAGAACATGCTGTAGACGAACGTGCCGGTAACGTCCGGCGTGATGGTGAAGGTGGCGCTCGGCGCCTGAATGCCTTGCCAGCCGGTCTGATTGGCGTTTGCGTTACCCGACGCGGTACAGCTGGTCGCGCCGGCTGAACTCCATGTGATCGAAGTGGTCGTGTCGGCGTGAATGCTGCTCGCCCCCAGAGTGAGGGTCGGAGCAGGAGGTTTCACGAGGGCCGCAGTTGCATTGAGGGACACGGACACCGGCGCCGAGGTGCCGCCGAGATTGGAGCAGACCAACGTGAAGGTCTCGGTGCCGACGGCCGCCGGCGTGATCGTCTGGGTGCCCTGCGCTGCGAGCGTGCCGCTCCAGCTTCCCGAGGCCGTGCAGCTCGTGGCGTTCGCCGAGCTCCAGGTGATGGTGGTCGATTTGCCCACCGCGACCGAGGTCGATCCGAGGCTGAGCGTCGGCGCGACCGCCACGGCGCCGGAGGTGGCGGTGAGGCTTGCCGAATTGGCCGCCGACGCGCCGGCGAGGCCCGTACAGGTGAGCGTATACACCGTGACGCCCGCGGAGGCCGGCGTGACGGTAAGGCTGCCGCTCGTAGTTTGTGCGCCGCTCCAGCCGCCCGAGGCCGTACACGAGCTCGCATCGAGGGTCGACCAGGTGAGCGTGGTCGAGCTGCCGAGCGGGACCGACGCTGCGGCGAGCGTGAGCGTCGGCACCACGAACGCGGCGTCCGCCTGGATGAACCCATAGCCCGAGTTGAAGTTCGGCGTGGTCGAGCTCATCGGCAGCGCGCTCGAGCGCAAGGAGCCGTAGATCTGCGTCGGGGTTGCGATGGGGCTCGCCTGCAGCGCAAGCGCCGCGATGCCCGCCGCGTGCGGAGTGGCGGCGGAGGTGCCGAAGAAATTCGGATAGCTGGTGTCGTTTTGGCAGGCGGCGACCGTGGTCGACAGCAGTCCGGTCTTCGGGAATGGGGGGGTATCCGAGGCGAGCGTGAATCCCAGGAACGTCGTGTTGATGCCGTCGGGTGCGACGAAATCCGGCTTCTGGCGCACGATGGGAGTCGCGAGACGAGTGCCCGCCGTACTGAAGAGAATCGGTGCGCCGCCTTCCGAGGAGAAGCTCTCGAGCGTCGCCGGGGTCGTGCCGCAAGCAGGCGTATCGAAATAGAACGCGGCGCCCACGGCCGCGGCACCCGCGGCGCCGGGGTGTCCCTGGATGGTCGCGCTGGCGGTGGCAAAGGACTCGATGATGCTGCCGAGCCCGTCGTCCTCCACGGAGACGATGACCCGGCCCGGGGGGATGGCGCCGGCCGAATTGGCAGCGAGGCCCACCATGATGTTGAGCGTCTGTGGCGCAGTGTTGCCGGCCGCATTCGCGGGATTGCCGATGACCAAGATCTGCACGGGATCGACGCCGACGGCATTCGGACCGGTGCAGCTCTCGGGGTTGCCATCGTCGTCGGTGATGATGGTGCTGCCCGTCGCGCCGGTCACGCACAAATCGATGCTGCTGGTCGCGCCGGGGCTCGCACCGGTCGCTCCGGTCACATACGGCTGATCCCACTCGACCACAATGGCGAGGAAGTCACCCGGCGGAATGGCCGGGACGCTCACCGGGAGCGTGGTGGTATTGCTCGCTCCGGTGGTGTCGAAATTGAGCAAGTAATCGCCGGCCATGGTACCGGTGCCCGCGGTGGCGAAGCTCGGGGCGGTGTTCTCGTAGGAGAGATTCGAGTCGTTGCCGGCCGCGGAGAAATACGCAACGCCGCCGGCTTCAACCGCATCCACCGCGTCGGCGACCAACCCGTCCTGAAAGAACGGCTCGTCGAAATAGCCCACGTCGTCGGCGATGACCTTCGCGCCCGCGGCAGCGAGCGCCTTGATGCCGTTGGCGAAATCGGCCTCGCTCTTATCCGCCGTGTAGAAAGCGAGCGACGCGCCCGGAGCGACCGCATGCACGACCTGCAGCATCGCCCGCCCCTCGTCGGTGAACGGTGTCTGGGTCGGTGCGCCGTAATCGAGGCAATCGGCCTCCTCCAGCACATCGACGTTCGCGGGCAACGCACCCGTCGATTGATCGGTCGCGTAATCGGCGGTGAAGCCGTTGGGCGCATAGCCCTGGTTGCCGCTCGCCGGCACGCCGCTCCCGGCTGCAGCATAGGCCGCGTAGCAATTGAAGCTGTCCGACAGCACGCCGACGGTGATCCCGGTACCGGTGATCCCGGAGTAAGAGGAGCGCACCAAGGCGCTGTGCTGCACGTAATCGCCCTGCAGGGCCACCGCACCGCGCGTATGCGGGAGCGCCGCGCGGATGGAGACAATCTCGGCGCGAGCGGCTACGGCTCCGATCGCCGTGACGGGAAGCCAGCCGCCTACGTCGTTGCCATACACCGAGGCGCGCTCGAGCCCAAGCCCCTCGAGCGCGGCTTTGAGGCTCTGCGGATCGCCGCGCGTGACCGCGTCGACGAGTACCAGCGGCGTGGCATTCGCGGTGTGCTGGATGAATCTCGCCGCAGGGCTCAAGGAGTGCAAATCGGCGAGCTGGTGAGCAGGGCGCACCCGGGTGAGATGGCGCGCGAGGTCCGCGAGCACCGAGTCCAGCTTGCGGGCTTCCGCGCTCGCGCGCTGTTGGACACTGCGCGTCCCGAACGCATAGAGACGGGCGTCGCCGGGAGATGAGATGGCATGCAGGCCGTTGCGTTGCACGGGAGCCACGGCCGAAGAGACGCCGACGGTCGAAAGGACCGCGAGCGTCCCCAATGCCAAGAAACGTAAAGACATCCACCTCTCCCCGATCGGGCCATTCGAGCTGTAAGACTAGCGCATCGGGAGAAAGTTTATTCGGCCGCAGCGGCGGCCGCCGCTGCGGCGAGCTTGCCGGCACGCGTCAACCACAAGCTCACGCCGATGATCACCACCGTCACGACCGCAATGGTGAGCGTCGCGAGCACGTTGATTTCGGGGCTCACGCCCAGGCGCACCTTCGAGAACACCACCATGGGCAAGGTGCTCGCGCCGGGGCCGGAGGTGAAGCTCGAAATGACCAGATCGTCCCAGGAGAGCGTGAACGCAAGCAGCCAGCCGGAGAGGATGGCCGGGAAAATGATCGGCAGCGTGATGAGAAAGAACACTTTGACGGGGCGCGCGCCCAAGTCCATGGCCGCCTCCTCGAGGGCGATGTCGAAGGTCGCCATGCGCGACTGCACGACCACCGTGACGTACGCCATGGAGAAAGTCATGTGCCCGATGGTCATCGTCGTGATGCCGCGGCCCGCAGGCCAGCCGATCCATTGCTCCATCGCCACGAACAGGAGCAGCATCGAAAGGCCCGTGATCACCTCGGGCATCACCAGCGGGGCCGTGGTCATGGCGTTCAGGGTGAATCTCCCCCTGAACTGTTCGAAGCGCGCGAGGCCGAACCCCGCGAGCGTCCCGAGAATCACGGCGCCGCAGGCATTGATCACGGCGACCTTGAGCGAAATCCAGGCGGCATCGAGGATCTCCTCGTTGTGCAGCAGCGAGTAATACCACTTGAGCGTGGGCGAGTTCGCCGCGTCCCACACCGTGACGAGCTTCGATGCGTTGAAGGAGAACACCACCATGGAGAGGATCGGGATGTACAGAAACGCAAAGCCGAAGGCAAGGCAGGTGGTGATGAAGAACGAGCGGCGGTAGTTCATCGCGCGGACGCCGATTCGCGCGCCTGCACGCTCTGATACCACATCATGAAGGGAACCAGCAGGATGAGCAGCAGGATGGCCACGGCGCTCGCAACGGGCCACGCGCGGTTCGAGAAGAACTCGTCCCACAGCACCCGCCCGATCATGAGCGCGTTGGGGCCGCCGAGCAGAGCGGGGATGACGAATTCGCCGACCGCCGGAATGAACACGAGCATGGATCCTGCGAGGATGCCGTTACGCGACAGAGGCAGCGTTATCTTGTAGAACGCCTGCCAGGGCCTGCAGCCCAGGTCCTCGGCGGCCTCGAGCAGCTGCCAGTCCATTTTCTCGAGGTTCGCATACAGCGGCAGGATCAAGAACGGCAAGTACGAGTACACGATGCCAACATACATCGCGAAGGGCGTATACAGCATGTTGAGAGGCTCGTGGATCACCCCGAGCGCGAGCAGCACGTTGTTGATGACGCCGTTCGCCTTGAGCAAGCCGATCCAGGCATACACGCGCAGCAGCAGCGAGGTCCAAAAGGGCAGTACGACGAGCAGCAAGAGCAGGTTGCGGGTGGTCGGAGTCGCACGCGCGATGCCATAGGCGATCGGGTAGCCGATGAGCAGACACAGCACCGTCGATATGAACGCGACCTTCACCGAGTTCAGGAACGCGTGCACATACAAGGGATCGGTGAACAGGAACGCGTAGTTGTTGAAATTGACCTTGATGGCGAGCGAGTTCTGGCCCACCCACTCGAGCAACGGCTTGTAGGGAGGAATCGCGAGATCGACGTCGGAGAACGAGATCTTGAGGACGATCACGAACGGGACGACGAAGAAGAGCAGCAGCCACAGGTAGGGCAACGTCACCACCAGCCCGCGGCCGGAGATTCCGACTTTGCTCAAAGGCGGCAGGATTCGCATGGGATCAGCGGGTCACGACCACCGGACTCGAGGCATCCCACGAGAGATAGACCTGCTGCTCCCAGGTGATGGTCTCGGCGTGGCGCGAGGTGTTCGGTTGCGTGACGCGCACCACCTTGCCGGTGGGAAGTTTGACCAGATAGATCGACAGGTCGCCGAGATAGGCGATGTCCTGCACTGCTCCGCGCACCATGTTGTCTCCGGGAGCGCCCGTGCACGGCGGCGGGGCCGCCGTCGACATGAAGATCTTCTCGGGGCGTATCGCCGCCCAGACCACCGCCTCCGGTGCCGCGCTGATGCCGTGGCTCACGTAGATCGTGGCGCCGAGCTCCTCGGAGCCGATGCGAACGTGCTCGGGCTCATCCTCGAGGAGCTTGCCCTCGAAGATGTTCACGGAGCCGACGAAATCCGCGACGAACTTCGAGGAGGGAAACTCGTAGATCTCGGATGGGGTGCCCGCCTGCACGATCTCGCCGTGGTCCATCACGCCGATGCGAGTCGCCAGGGTCATGGCCTCCTCCTGGTCGTGCGTCACGACCAGAAAGGTGACCCCGAGCTTGTCCTGCAGTCCGATCAGCTCGAACTGGGTGTGCTCGCGCAATTTCTTGTCGAGCGCGCCGAGCGGCTCGTCGAGCAGCAGCACTTTCGGCCGCTTGACGAGCGAGCGGGCGAGCGCCACGCGCTGGCGCTGCCCGCCGGAGAGCTGGTGCGGCTTGCGCTTCGCGAAGCCGCCGAGCTTCACGAGCTCGAGCATGGTCGCGACCCGCTCGGTGATCTCGGCGCGCGGCACGCCGTCCTGCTTCAGCCCGAAAGCGACGTTCTGCTCGACGTTCATGTGCGGGAACAGCGCGTAGGACTGGAACATCATGTTCACCGGGCGTTCGTACGGCGGCACGCCGGTCATGTCCTCGCCGTCGATCAGGATGCGTCCCGAGGTGGGCGTCTCGAAACCTCCGAGCATGCGCAGCAGCGTCGTTTTGCCGCACCCGGAAGCGCCCAGCAGGCAGAAGATCTCGCCCTTGTAGATCTTCAGGCTCACGTCGTCGACCGCCTTGAAATCGCCGAACGACTTGGTGACCCGCTCGATCTCCACATAGGCGCGAGCGTTCGGATCGCGCCACGCCACGGCCTTGGCCGCATCGCCTGAGTTGGCCATCGCCTATTGGCCCGTCTTGAACTTCTCCCACATGCGCGTGATGACACGTGTCTGTTCGGGAGAATCGGCGAGCTGCACGGCGAGCTTCTCGCGCAGCTGCGGCGGCGGATAGATGGCCGGATCGTCCTTCACCGACTCGAGGACATACGGTTGCGAGGCCAGATTGGCGTTGGCGTAGCGCTTGAAGTTGCTGATGTCGGCGATGACCTTCGGCTCCATGATGTGGTTGATGTAGACATACGCGCTCTCGGGATGTGGCGCGTCCTTCGGGATGGCGAGCATGTCGAACCAGAGGATGGAGCCCTCCTTCGGCACCACGTACTTGATGTCGATGCCCTTATTGACATCGCGGGCGCGGTCGCGCGCCTGCAGTACGTCCCCGTTGTAGCCCACGGCGACGCACAGATCACCGTTGGCGAGCGCCTCGATGTACTCGGAGGAGTTGATGTTGCGGATATAGGGCCTGATCTTGAGCAGCGTCGCTTCGGCGGCCTGCACGTCCTCGGGCTTCTGCGAGTTGGGGTCCTTGCCGAGATAGTTGAGCACCGCGCGCATCATCTCCGCCGGCGAGTCGAGAACGCTGATGCCGCACTTGGCGATCTTCGCGGCGACCGCCGGATCGAACACCAGACGCCAGCTGTCGAGCGGAGCGTCCGGCATGAGCGCCGTCACCATCTTCTCGTTGTAGCCGATCCCGTTGGTGCCCCACGTGTAGATGACGCCGTGGGCATTGTCCGGGTCGTGCATGGCCACGCGCGACATGAGCTGCGGGTCCATGTTCTTGAGGTTGGCGAGCTTGGATTTGTCGAGCGTCAGGTAGACGCCGGCCTTGATCTGCCGCTCGAAGTAGGACGCGCTGGGCACCACCACGTCATAGCCGCTCGAGCCCGCGAGAAGCTTGGTCTCGAGTGTCTCGTTGGAGTCGTAGTACGCGGCATGCACGGTGATCCCGGTCTGCTTCTCGAAGTCAGAGAGCGTGTTGGGCGCGAGATAGTCCGACCAGATGAAGAGGTTGAGCACCTTGCCAGCGCCGGAGGCTCCGCTGGCGGAGGCGCCCTGATCCGCGGCCGGCTTCCCTCCCCCGCACGCGCTCAGCAGGAACACGCCGAGCACGAGAATCCGGGCGGACCCGGTCAGCCGACGAACACCCAACATCAAACGCGTCCCCTTCTGGTTTCGAGCGCTAGTTATATCGCAGGGCCGCGCGCGGCGACAGAGCCATCGCGCGAAACTTAGGTGCGAGAATGCCTGCCGCCCCGGGCGGCCCGCGTGCGCGGCTCAGACATTCAGCAGCAGATGCTCGCGCTCCCAGGAGCTGATCACTTGCGCGAAGGTCTCGTACTCGGCCTCCTTGACGGCCGTATAGGCAAGCACGAATCGGTCCCCGAACACATCCACCAGGGGCTTCGACTCGCGCAGCAGCCGCAGCGCCTCGGCGAGGGTGCGCGGCAGAGCGATCGCGAGATCATAGGCGCTGCCGGAGATCGGCTCCGAGGGCTTCAGCCCCTCGACCATCCCCAGATATCCGCAGGCGAGCGAGGCGGCAATCGCCAGATAGGGGTTTGCATCCGCGCCGCCGACTCGGTTCTCGACGCGCCGCGCCTCCGCGCCGGACATCGGCACCCGCAGACCGGCCGTGCGGTTGTCGTAGCCCCAGTGTACGTTGATCGGCGCCGAGGAGTAGCGGCTGATGCGGCGGTAGCTGTTCACGTTGGGCGCGAACAGGGACATGGCCCCCGGCAGGTACTTCTGCAGGCCCGCGATGTGGCCGAAGAAGAGCGTGGACGGAGAGCCGTCGGCATTCGAGAAGATGTTCTTGCGCGTGCGCACGTCGATCACGCTCTGATGCAGGTGCATCGCGCTGCCCGGCTCCTTGGCCATGGGCTTCGCCATGAACGTCGCGTACATCTTGTGGCGCAGCGCCGCCTCACGCGCCGTGCGCTTGAACAGAAACGCCTGGTCGGCGAGCGCCATCGGATAGCCATGCAGCAGATTGATCTCCATCTGAGCGGCGCCCGACTCGTGGATGAGCGTGTCGATCTCGATGTCCTGCGCCTCGCAGAACGAATACATGTCGTCGAACAGCGGGTCGAACTCGTTCACCGCGGCGATGCTGTAGGCCTGGCGGCCGATCTCGGGACGGCCCGAGCGGCCCACCGGCGGCTTGAGCGGGTAGTCCGAGTCGATGTTCGGCTCGACCAGGAAGAACTCGAGCTCGGGCGCCACCACCGGCTCCCAGCCGTGCGCCTCGTACAGCTCGAGCACCCGCCGCAGCACGTAGCGCGGCGACATGGTCACCGGCCGCCCGTCGCCGTAGAAGCAGTCATGGATGACCTGCGCCGTGGGCTCGGCCGCCCACGGCACCACCCGCACAGTCAGCGGGTCGGCCTTGAGCACGATGTCGATGTCGGAGGGATTCATCGCGCTTTGATCCTCCGGGTAGTCCCCGGTCACGGTCTGCAGGAAGATCGCCTCCGGTAAGCGCATGCCCTCCTCTTCCGCGAACTTCTCCGCCGGCATGAGCTTGCCGCGAGCGACGCCGGCCATGTCCGGAATGATCGCCTCTACCTCCGATATGCCGTGCTCTTTCAAGAATTGCTGAATCGTGCTTGCCATAAATCACCTTGTACCTGCGGCGCGCCGCCGGGCCGCGTCCCCGAGGGCGGCGAACAGCGCGCGCGAAAACGGACTCTGCTGAAACTCCCATTCCGGGTGCCATTGCAGGCCGATCGCGAAGCTCGGCGCATCGGTCACCCGGAACGCCTCGGTCACTCCGTCCGGCGCGCGCGCCTCGACGGAGAGGGATTTGCCCAGCGTCTCGACGCCTTGCCAGTGCAGCGAGTTGACCTCGAGGCGATCTCGCCCTGCGATTTGACGCAGCAGTCCTCCGGGCTCCAGCAGGACCTCGTGCGCGGGTCCGTACTGCACCTCGAGAGGCTTCGATTCGTCCTCCCGGTGGTCGGAGAATCCGACCTCGTGCAGACGCTGGTGCAAGGTGCCGCCGTAGGCGACGTTCATTTCTTGAAATCCGCGGCAGATCGCAAGCACCGGCAAGCCGGCGGCGATCGCCTGAGGGATCAGCGGAAGCGTCGTAGCATCCCGACTTGGATCATGCAGTGTTCCCGGCTCACTTGCCGGGCCTCCGTAGTGATGGGGTTCGACATTCGAGGCGCTCCCCGTGAGCATCAGCCCGTCGCACACCTCGAGGAGCGCCCCGAGATCGAGCTCGGGGCCGAGCGCGGGCACCAGCACCGGCAGCGCGTGCGCGCCTGCGGCGACGGCATTGATGTACTTCTCGCCGACCATGTGGAAGTGGTGCTTTCCACAGAGCCGACGATCGGCCGGAATTCCGATGACGGGCAAGCGAGGCATGTTTAAGATATTAAACGCCCGGAGCGATCACCGGGCTTTGTTAACCGCAGTATTACACCACACCGGCCGTGCCCCGTCCCGACAGCACACCCGAAATCGGCTAAGATTTAGGCATTTCCATGACTTAGCCACGATTGCTGCAGTGTGTCATTGTTGCACTCGGCCCGTTCCACCCGGTAGGCTCACAGGCGCCCCCACCTGTCAATAGCCCCAAAATCTTAAACACTTCCAACCTTCCGATCACTCCCTTGCGCCTTCGCTCACCGTCCGCCGCGTCCTATTACGCCGCTTCGAGTCCCGAGACGGCCGCCCCACCGCGCCCTGCGCTCGCCGGCGAGCGCCGCGCCGATGTCGCGATCATCGGCGGGGGCATCGCGGGGTGTTCCGCCGCGCTGCATCTCGCGCAACGCGGCTACGATGTCCTGCTGCTGGAGGCGCACCGCGTCGGCTACGGGGCCTCGGGCCGCAGCGGTGGGCAGCTCATCTTCGGACTCGCCGCCGGCCAGAAATCGATCGTCGCCGAGGTCGGCCGCGAGAATGCGCGGCGCCTCTTCGACATGTCGGTGGAGGCGCTCGACCTCACGCAGTCTCTGATCCGCGATCATGGCATCGACTGCGACTACCGGCCGAATCACCTGCATGTCGCGACCAAGCCGCGGCATCTCGAGGAGCTTCGCGAGTCGGAACACGAGCTGCACCATGAGTACGGCTACGGATCGGCCCGGCTTCTCGACCGCGGCGAGCTCGCCCTGCACGTGCGCAGCGACCGCTACTTGGGCGGCCTCATCGATCCTCGCAGCGGTCACCTGCACCCGCTCAAGTACACCCAGGGGCTCGCACGCGCGGCGGAAGCAGCCGGGGCGCGTATTTTCGAGCAGACGACTGCGCTGCGCTTCGTCGAGGGCGGGGAGGTGATCGTGCACACCGAGCGCGGGTTGGTACGCTGCCGGCACCTCGCGCTGTGCGCCAACGCGTACGTCGGGATGCTCTCTCCGCGTCTCGCGCGGCGCATTCTCGGCGTCGGGACTTACATCATCGCAACGCGTCCGATGGACGATGCGCGGGCGCGCGCACTCTTGCCAAGCGATGCGGCGGTCGCGGACTTGAACTGGATTTTGGATTACTTTCGGCTGTCGGCCGACCGGCGCCTGCTGTTCGGCGGGCGCGTGAGCTATAGCGCCTTGCAGCCTCCGCGCCTGGCAGAGTCGATGCGCGGGCGTCTCGTGCGCGTCTTCCCGCAGGCGGCGGATCTCGAAGTCGAATACGCCTGGGGCGGATACCTGGACATCACCATGAGCCGAGCGCCGGATTTCGGACGGCTCGCCCCCAACATTTTCTATCTGCAAGGCTTCTCCGGCCACGGCATGTCCCTCACCGCGCTCGCCGGCAAGCTCGTCGCGGAAGCGCTCTCGGGAACAGCGGAGCGGTTCGACGTGTTCGCGCGGCTGCCGCACCGGGACTTTCCGGGCGGCGCGCTGCTGCGGCGGCCTTCGCTCGTGCTCGCGATGCTTTACTACCGGCTCAAGGATCTGCTCTAGGCGCCGGCGCTGCGCTAGACGCCGGCGCGGCGCTAGGCGCCGGCGCTGCGCTAGGCGCCGGCGCTGCGGTAGGCACTGGCGCTGCTGTGGGCGCCGGCGCTCGCGCCGGTGCCTGAGGACGCGGGCGCGGACGATCTCCGCCCGGCACCCGCGGACGCTGAAAGCGGCCGTGGCCCGGCTTGTTGACGATTTTACTGCCGTCGAACACGAGCTGGCCTCGAACGAAGGTCGCGCCGACGCGAATGCGCATCTCGCGGCCGTCGAATCCGCTCCATTGCGCCGCGGAGAAGCTCCTCGAGGCGTCGAACACGAACCGTCCGGGCTCGGCGATCACGATGTCGGCATCGGACCCCAGATCGAAGGAGCCCTTTCGGTCGCGCAGCATGAAGTGCCGGGCGGGACCCTCGCACAGCATTTTCACAACCATGCTGGGCGACAGGCCGCGCTGCTCGCAGCCGGTCCAGAATGCGGGCAGCAAGGTCTCGAGCCCCGGTCCGCCGGAGGCGTTCCTGAAGATGTTGGGATTCGATTTGCGCTCGAGTGCCCAGGCGAGGTGGTCTGACGAGACGAAATTGCAGCGCCCCGCGGCGACGTGCGTCCACAGGAGCTCCACCTCGGCCTGCGCCCGCACCGGTGGGTAGTACTTGAGCTTCGCGCCGAGACGCTGCAAGTCGGACTCGCCGTTCAGCATGAGGTACTGCACGCAGGTCTCGATGCTCGCCTTGTTTCCGGCGGCCTTGTACATCTCGCACAGCTCGAAGCCGCGCGCGAGCGAGGAGTGCGCGATGTGTGCGCGCGCGCCGGTGAGAGCGCCGAGTTCGTAGACGATTGCCGTGGCCAGCTGCTCGATCAGCGGCGTGTGCGCCCGGCCGTACGCGTCCCAGCCCGTCTCCTTCGAATCCGTGAAGCGAGTGATGTTCTTGCGCGTGAGTTCCTGCATCTGATTGTGCACGCCGCAGGCCAGACCGCTCGGGGCGATCAGCGCAAAAGCATCGTGCAGGAGATCCTCCTCGATCCGCGGAAAGCGTCCGGGCGCTGCCTCGAATGTCGACAACTTGAAGGCACAGGCACCCGCCTCGATCAGCCCCGCGATCGTCGAAGTGCCGTGGGCCTCGGAGATTGTGCCGCAGAGCGCTACATCGACGTGACACTCACGCTCGACCTGCTTCGCCTTGGCGCGCAAGAGCTCGCCGTGCCACACCGGCTCGGGATCGTCGTAGGGCATGTCCACCAGTGTCGTGACGCCGCCGGCCGCCGCGGCGCGCGAGGCGCGGCCGAGCCCTTCCTGGTTGGCCTGGCCGCCGGAATTCACTTGCCCGTCGATCGCGCCCGGCATCACCCACTGGCCGCGGGCATCGATCTGCTCGCGCGCGGCCGGCGGCGCGCCGCGCCCCACGAAGGCGATTTTGCCGTTCGACACCGCCACGAAACCATCGTTGACGATACGGTGTGCGGTCACCAGGTTGCCGGTGACGACGAGATCGAAGTCGGCCATGGTCTCCTCCACGCGACGTAGTCCGCGATCGCATATTATTCGCTTTGGCACTCGCAATCCCAACCACGTGGAGTGACTGCTTGACCGTCACCGTCAACGTCCGCTCGGACATCAACCTCACGACGCTCTATCGCGTCGCCTGGCAGCGCGAGAACGTGCGCATCGGCGATGCCGCCCTCGCGCGCATCGCCTCGAGCCGAGCCTCGTTTCTCGAGCTCATCGACAAGGATCCCTCCGTCGTGATTTACGGCGTGACCACCGCTATGGGCGAGCGCGCGAGCCAGCGGCTCGCAGCCGAGGCACGCGGCCGGCATGCGCGCCTCAAGCCGTTCGCGGCGGCCACCTCGTTCGGCGACGACCTGCCCGATCGAACCGTGCGCGGCATCGTGTTCGCGCGGCTGACGAATTATCTGGAGGGCCACGCCGCCACGACGCCGCGCATCGCGCAGGCCGTCGCGGCGATGCTCGACGGCGCGTCCTTGCCGGCGGTTCCCGCCTCCGGCCAGGGCGGCGCAGGCGAGATCCTCGCGCTTTATCCATTGTTCGCAGAGCTCGCCATGCGTTTCGAGCTGGACGTGAAGGAACGCGGCTCGCTGATCAACGGCTCGCCCTGCGCGGGCGCGCTGGTCGGCGACGCCGCCATTGCCGCGCGGCGGCGCCTGCAACTCGCGATCGAGACCTTCGCGCTGTCCATCGAGGCGTTTCGCGCGCCCCTCGAGCATTACGACGAGGCGCTGGAGGCCTTGTGGGGCGATGAGGACGAGGCGGCGATGCTGCGCTCGCTGCGCCGATACCTCGGCGACGCCGGTGGACGGCGCAACTACCAGGCGCCCGTGAGCTATCGCGTCGTGCCGCGCATCTTGGGCCACGCGCATCGCGCCGTGTCCGGGGCGGAACGGGCGGCCCGCATCTCGCTTGCCTCGATCTCCGACAACCCGGTGTACTTGCCGCCGGATGCGCGGCACCCGTTCGGGCGCTGCATCAGCACGGGCGGCTACCACAACGCCATGGCCGCACCTGCGCTCGACGATCTCGCCGGCATCTGGGCGGACATCTGTTTGCTCTGCGACCGGCATAGCGCGCGGCTTCTGAGCGGGCACGTGTCGCAATTGCCCGACCTATTGCTGGTGGGACGCGAACCGGGGCAAAGCGATGGGCACGGCAACGTCGGCTACGTGCCCATGGCCGCGAACGGCTACATCGAGCAAGCCAAGAGCGCCGCGCAGCGTACGTTCATTCCGAGCAGCGATGGCGGGAACGGACAGGATGATGTCGCCACTCCCGCGTTTCTCGCCTGGACCAAGGAAGCCCAGGCCGGCCGCTGCCTCGATGCGTCGCTCGCCATGCTCGCGGTCATGGCCTCGCAGGCGCTGCACGTCACCGGACGCGCGCCGCCGCCCGCCCTCGAGGAATTCCTGGAGCTCGTCCGCAGCCATGTCGCTCCGGTGGATGAGGATCGCATCCTCGGGCCCGAGCTCGCTCGCCTCACCGGGGCCATCACGGCGAAGGTCTTCATGCCCGAGCGGCACATCGACTCGACCCACGCGTGAGCCGCGAAACGGCCATGCCCGAGCCACGCTCGGCGGTCGAGAGCGTCCTTCTCGAGGAGTGGCGCGCGGCCCGCATCGGCCGCCGCGACTTTCTGCGCTTTGCGGCGCTTCTCGGAATGGCTGTGCCTCTCGGCGCTTGCGGCCGTGCGCCGCAGGCGACGGGCCGTCCCGGCCTGATCACGGTGGGAATGCCCGTGCCCGCGGGGCTCATCGACCCCTTGACCGTCGGGGATACCGGGGGAGTGTGCCTCCTCAGCCAGTGCGGGGAATATCTCGCCGTCTCCGACGCCGATTTGCATCTCGAGCCCCAGCTGGCGATCGGCTGGCGTCCGAACGAGGACGGCAGCGTCTGGACGTTCCAGATCCGTCCCGGCGTCGAGTTTCACGACGGCCGCGCGCTCACGGCGCACGATGTGGCGGCGACCATGAATCGGCTCGCCGATCCCGCCAACGGCTCGATCGCGCTGTCGGCTTTCGCCGGAACCCTTTCCAAAGGCGGTGCGCGCGCGCTCGACGCCGGCACGGTCGAGTTCCGGCTCGACGCGCCGAACGGCAGCTTCCCCTACCTCGTCTCCTCCGACAACTACAACGCGATCATTCTGCCTGCGGATTACCGCGGCGGCTTCGAACGTGACTTCATCGGCACGGGGCCCTTCCGCCTCGAGCGCTATGTCCCCAAGGCACGCGCTTCCTTCGTGCGCAGCGATCGGTACTGGGGCGCCAAGGCGCTGCCCGATCGCGTGCTGTTCAGCTTCTACGACAGCATTCAGGCGCAGGTGCTCGCCATGCAGGGCGGACAGCTCGACGTGCTGCTGCACGTGCCGGTGCAGGGTGGACAGGGCCTGCTCGCCGATCCGCACCTGAACATCGTCGCGTTGCCATCGAGCGCGCACGAACAAGTGCACATGCGCACCGATCAGGGGCGCTTCGCGGACAAGCGCGTGCGCCGTGCGGTCGCGCTCGCGTTGAATCGCGAGAACTTGGTGCGCGGGATGTTTCGCGGACGCGCGGCGCTCGGCAACGATTCCCCGTTCGCGCCGATCTTTCCCGCCACCGATCCCGCCGTGCCGCAGCGTCATCTCGATCTCACGGAGGCCAAGGCGCTGATGGCGGCCGCGGGTGTGCCCAACGGCTTTGCGGCCGTCCTCACGGCCGAGCGTTACCAGGAGCTGCCGGATTACGCAGTGGTGATCCAGAACGCCGTGCGCAAGATCGGCATCGACCTCACGCTCAACGTCGAGGATCAGTCCGCTTACTACGGCCGCGCCGTGTTCGGATCCTCCGATTGGCTCGACTCACAGATGGGCATCGAGGACTACGGACATCGCGGCGTGCCGAACACATTGTTGACGGCGAGTCTCGGCAGCCGGGGACCCTTCAACGCGGCGCATTTCAAGAATCCCGAATACGATGGCCTGGTCGCGAGCTACATCGCGGCCCTGGACCCCGCGACGCAGCGCGCCTGTGCCGGCCGCATCCAGCGGCTGCTGCTCGAGGAGACCCCGCTGATCATCGGCTATTTCTACGAGTGGCTCTCGGTGACGGCTAAGCAGGTCAGCGGCGTACGGCCGAGCGCCAATGGCCAGCTGAACCTTGCCGAGGCACGCACGGCGCGCGAGTAGACGCGGGGGATCGAAAAGTCACACCCGGAGTATCGGATAGCCCCGAGTTCGGCTGCAGGCCAGGGCACTCTTCGTATAGCGCGCCTTGCTGAAGCAGTTTTTTATTCAGCTGTATAGGGCGCCTCGCGCCCGGCGCGCGTCAAGCACTGAATCCGATGCGAGTGCCGAGCTATTGCGCAGAGCGCACGGCGCAGAGCGCGCGGCCCAGCCGCGGGCCGCGCCGCTAGCCGTGCCGCGGGCGCGCGCGGCCGAGCAGATCCGGCGGGATGTGGCAGCGAATCGCGTGCCCCGGCTCGGCCTCGGCGAGCGGCGGCTCCTCGCGCTCGCAGATGGCGCCGAGCTTACGGGGACAACGCGTGTGAAACACGCAGCCCGACGGCAGATTCAAGGCGTTCGGCAACTCTCCGCTCAGGTGGATGCGCCGAGCGTCCTCGTCCTTGAGACTCGGGTTCGCCGATAGCAGCGCCTCGGTGTAGGGATGATGCGGCCCCGAGAACACGCGGTCCGCGGGACCCATCTCCATCAGCCGTCCCAGATAGAGGACGGCGATGCGGTCCGAGAGGTAGTGCACCACGTTGAGGTCGTGGGAAATGAAGATGTAGCCCACCTGCTCCTGCGCTTGCAGCTCGACCAGCAGGTTGAGGATCGCCGCCTGCACCGACACGTCGAGCGCGGAAGTCGGCTCGTCGCAGACCACCACCCGCGGTCCGCCGGCGAAGGCACGCGCGATGCCGACCCGCTGTTTCAGGCCGCCCGAGAGCCGCCGGGGTTTCTCATCGAGATGCTCGGCGGTCAGCCGTACCGAGGCGGCGAGCTGCGCGATCCGGGCCTCGCGCGCAGCCCCGACCAGCCGGGCGAGGCGCAGGGATCTTGCAAGCAGGCGCCGCACCGTCTGGGACCGATTGAGCGCCGACCCGGGATTTTGAAAGACCATCTGCAGCGCCTTGAGCTGCTCGAGCGTGCGATCGTCGGCGCTCGCCGGCAGGGCCTCGCCGTGCAGCTTCACCTCGCTCCCCGCGTCGGGCGAGGATAGGCCGACCAAGAGCTTCGCGAGCGAGCTCTTGCCGCTGCCGGACTCTCCCACGAGCCCCAGTGTCTCGCCGGGCCACAGATCGAGCGTCACTTCGTGCACCGCCCGCAAGGCCCGCCCGGCGATCCGATAAGTCTTCGAGAGATTGCGGGTGCTGAGGAGCGGTCCGTCGTTCGACTTCGACTCCCGCGCCGTGAGCGCCGCCGCAGCGCCGCGCGGCGGCGCGGCGAGATCCTGGCGCGGCAAGCCGGGCGCGCGCTCGGGATAGAAGCAGCGCGCGGTGCGGCCGCCGAGATCGACGGGCGGCGGGGCCTCGACGCGGCACCGCTCGGTGGCGTTGCCGCAGCGGTCCGCGTACACGCAGCGGCCGGTGATGGTGCCGGGCGTCGGCAGAAAGCCGGGGATGGTCTCCAGCCGACCGTCATTCTTGCGCATGCCGTAGGTGGGCATGCAGCGCAGCAGTCCCACCGTGTAAGGATGGCGCGGATCGCCGAACACCTCGGCAGCCGGCCCCTCCTCGATGAGCTCGCCGGCATACAAAACCCCCACGCGGTCGCACATGCGCGCGACTACCGGCAGATTGTGACTGATGAAGAGAATGGAGTTGCCGAGCTCCGCATGCAGCCGCCCGATGAGATCCAGCACCTCGGCCTCGACCGTAGCATCGAGCCCCGTAGTCGGCTCGTCGAGGATCAGAAGCTCGGGGCTCATCGACAAGGCCATTGCGATGACCACGCGCTGCTGCATGCCGCCCGAGAGCTCGTGGGGATAATTGCGCAGTACCCGATCGGGGCTCGCGATCTGCACGCGCGCCAGCATGTGCACCGCGCGCTCGAGCGCGGCGCGGCCCGTGAGACCCTGCGCCACCTCGAACACCTCCGCCATCTGCCGGCCGATGCGCATCGAGGGGTTGAGCGCGCGCCCCGGATCTTGATAGACCATGGCGACGCTGTGCGTGCGCAGGCTCCGCAGTTGCCGTGCCGACAACGACCACAGGTCCCGTCCATCGACCCAGATGCGGCCCCCGCTGACGCGGCCGTTGCGCGCGAGATAGCGGGCGGCGGCGAACGCCACGGTCGACTTGCCGCACCCGGACTCGCCCACCAGTCCGTACGACTCGCCGCGGCGAATCGCGAGGCTCACGTCAGACACCACTTTCCGCTCGCGCCGCCCGACTCGGTAGGAGACCTCGAGGTGCTCGATGCGCAGCGCGTCGCCGGCGAGGCCACGGTCGCCGTCACCGTCGCGGGTCAGGTTCGCGACTGCCGCGCTCATGCCTCGAACACCCCCGCGAGCCCGTCGGCGACGAGGTTGACCCCGACCACCAGCGAGGCCGTCGCGGCCGCATCGAAAAGCACTGTCCACCAGTAGCTGCCGACCAGGCTGTAATTCTCCGCGATCGCGATGCCCCAGTCGGCGGAGGGCGGCTGAATGCCGAACCCGAGGAAACTCAACGATGCCACGAAAAAAATCGCATAGCCCAGGCGCACCGTCATCTCCACCACTGCAATAGGCAAAACGTTCGGCAGTATCTCGACGAACATGATGGCGAGCGTGCCGTCGCCGCGCAGGCGCGCCGCCGCCACGTAATCGAGCTCGCTCTCGACCAGTACGGCCGAACGCACGGTGCGCGCGATGAGCGGGGTGAATACGAAGCCGATCACCAGCACCACGGTCAGGTCCGAGGTGCCCACCGCCGCGAGCGCCATGAGCGCGACGATCACCAGCGGCAGGGCCTGCAGCGCCTCGATCACGCGGCTTGCGACTTCGTCGACCGCGCCGCGCACATACCCGAGTGCAAGGCCGAGCGCGGTCCCGAGCACGGTGCCGAGGAGCGTCGCGAGGGGCGCCACGATTAAAATGTCGCGCGCGCCGACGATGACGCGTGCGAAGATGTCGCGCCCGAGCTGATCGGTGCCGAACCAGTGAGCCGCGGACGGCGGCGCGAGCGTCGCGAGTAAATCGTCGGCATACGGGTCGAGCGGCGCGAGCCGCGCACCGGCAAGGGCGCACACGATCCAGAACCCGAGAATCGACACGCCCGCGAGCAGCGTCTTCGAGCGCAGCGCCGCGCGCCAACGCTCGCGCGCCCGGCTGCGGGCCGCGGCTCTCGAGGCGTGCAGTGCGGCGGCCTGGACGCTCATGCCGCGGTACGCAGCCGCGGATTGAGCGCGGCGGCGAGCAGGTCGGCGGCCACCGAAGCCGCGGCGTACACGGCGCCCACCGTGAGCACGCCCGCCTCCAGCATCGGGAAATCCTTGGCGCGCGCGGCCGTGTAAATGAGCGCGCCGATGCCGCGGTAATGAAACATGGTTTCGATGACCACGAGACCCCCGGCGAGATAGCCGAGGAGACTTGCCGTGACCGTGATGGTGGGCAAGAGCGCATTGCGCAGGACGTGCCGGCGCATCACTGCCGGCATCGACAAACCCTTCAATACGGCGGTGCGGGTGTAATCCGCATCGAGCGCCTCGATGGTGCCGACGCGCGCGACACGCGCGACATAACCGAAGAAGACGAGCACCAGCGGCAGCGCGGGCAAGATGAGGTAGCGGACCTGCGCGAGCGGCGGGGTGCCCTCGGGCCAATCGGCCGACATCGGCAGCCAGCGCAGCCATACGCCGAGCACGAGGATGAGCACGATCGAGGAGATGAATTCCGGCACGACCCCGAGCGACTGCCCGAGGAGCACCAGTACGCGGTCGCTCAAACGGCCCACCCGCATGGCCGCCCACACCCCGCCGGCGATGCCCAAAGGGACCACCAGGACGAAGGCGAGCGCTGCGAGCTTCATCGAGTGCGCGAGGGCCTCGGCCACGAACGGCGCGACCGGCGCACGAAAGGTGAAGGATCTGCCCATGTCGCCCGCGACGAAGTGCGTGATCCAGTCCCAGTATTGAATCCACAAGGGCCGGTCGACCCCCACCTGGTGATCGAACACCGCCACCGCGCGCGCATCGGCGAGGGGCCCGAGCACGGCGCGTCCCACGTCCCCCGGCAGCAGCTGACCGCCGAGGAACACGAGCACGGACAGGATGGCCAAAGTGATGAGCGAGAGGAGCAGCCGTCTCGTCAAGAACCCGAGCATCACGGGGCGGCCCGCCGGTGCCGCAGAACGAAGCAGCGATGGATGCGCGCGTGGCGCTCGAAGTCCTTCGGGATGGTACGCGCGCTGATGTCCTCGATGTCAAACTCCTCGAGCGCGGCCGTGTCGAGCTTGAAGCGGCTGTAATTGGTCGAGAACACCAGCCGGCCGACCGGCCGCAGCAGCTGCAGTGCCTCGCGGATCATCACGGCATGGTCGCGCTGCACGTCAAGGACACCGTGCATGCGCTTGGAGTTCGAGAAAGTCGGCGGATCGAGGAAGATGAGATCGAAGCGCGGGCCACGCGGCGACTCCTCTTGCAGCCACTTGCGGCAATCGGCCCGGCACAGCTCGTGCTTCGGACCCGCGAGGTTGTTGAGCACGAGATTCTCGTGCGCCCAATCGAGATAGGTGTTCGACAGGTCCACACTCACGCTCGAGCGCGCGGCGCCGGCGGCGGCATAGACCGTCGCGCTCCCGGTGTAGCAGAAGAGATTCAAGAAGTCCGCATCCCTGGCCCAGTCGCGCAGCATGCCGCGCACGATACGGTGATCGAGGAACAGTCCCGTGTCCAGATAGTCGCCAAAATTGACCCAGAACTCGAGCCCCCCCTCGCGTACCGCCCCCCGGCCCGCGTCGAGCTCGCGTTTCTCGTACTGCTCGGCGCCTTTTTGCGGCTTGCGGACGCGCGAATGAATCTGCTCGAGCGGCACCTGCAGGACCTCAGGCAACGCCGCCAGCACGTCGCGGCGGCGCTCGCGCGCGCCCTGAACGTCCACCGACTTCGGCGCGGCATATTCCTGCAGGCACACGTGCCGTGGCTCGCGGCCGTACAGATCGATGGCGAAGGCGTACTCCGGCATGTCCGCGTCGTAGAGACGGTAGCACTCGATTTGCTCGCGCGCGGCCCAGGGGTCGAGGCGCGCGAGATTCTTGCGCAGCCGGTTGGCGAACATCTGCGCTCCGGGCCGCTGCGCTCGCGCGGCGCGCGCCACCTCGGGCGTGCGCGGCTCGCGCGGCGCGTCCAAGTCGAATCGCAGCAAGCGGCACTCGAGGTCGCCGTTGAATACCCGATGCGTGCGCTTCGCATACATGCCGAGGTGGCGTGCGAGGTCCGGATTGCCCGAGAGAATTGCGGCTTGCCAGCCGTGGAAGCGCTCGCGCAGCACACGGCCGAGCTCGGCGTAGAGCTCGGCAAGGCCCGACTCGGCGCCGATGCGCTCGCCGTAAGGCGGGTTGGTCACCACCAGACCGCCCGCGGCTCCGGGCGGCGGCCCTGCGGCGGCGAGCGACCGCCGCTCCACGTGCAGCCAGTCGGCGACGCCCGCGCTCGCCCCGTTCTCGAGCGCCATGCGCACCGCCGTGGCATCGGCGTCTGAGCCGACGATGCAGCGCCGCGGCGTACGCGCCGCACGGCGCGCGAGCGCCTCTGCGCGCAGTCGTCCCCAGAGCTCGGGGTCGTGACCGCGCCAGCCGAGAAAGCCGAAGTACTCCCGGCCGAGCGCCGGCGCGCTATCGGCAGCGATCAGCGCCGCCTCGGTGAGGAATGTGCCCGAGCCGCACAACGGATCGACCAGCGCTCCGCCGGCGCGCTCGAGATCCGGCCAGCCCGCGCGCAGCAAAATCGCGGCTGCGACGTTTTCCTTGAGCGGCGCACGCCCGCCGTCTATCCGATAGCCGCGGCGGTGCAGGCTCTCACCCGAGAAGTCCACCGACACGAGCGCGATGGAGGCCTCCACGTGCAAGTGCAGCCGTACGTCAGGCCGCTCCGGCTCGATGTTCGGACGTTGCCCTGTCGATTCGCGCAGCCCGTCGCACACGGCATCCTTCAGCAACTGTGAGCCGTAGAGTGTGTGACGGATGGCTGCGTTCGAGCCGCTGCACTCGCAAGCAAGCGTCGCGCCGGGCGCGATATGCCGGCGCCAGTCGATGCGCTTCGCAGCCTCGTAGAGCTCCCGCGAGGTCTTGGCCTCGATTGATCCCACGCTGAGCAGCACGCGCGTCGCCGTGCGCGACCACAGGCACGCCCGGTAGCCGACCTCGAGCGCGCCCTGAAATTTCACGTCATGGCTGCGCTCGCGGATATCGCTCGCGCCGAATTGCTCCAGCTCCTCGGCAAGCACGGACGCCGCACCGATCGGCGCCGTGGCGATCCAATAGCGGACGTCCTCGCTCACGCGCGGCGTTCAGAACACATCGAGCGTGCTGTGATCGAGGGGATCGGCGCGGTCGGCATCGGCCTGGCGCTGCGCCTCGAGGTCGTGCCAATCGAGCTTCGGATGGTTGGCGAAATAGCGCGCCAGGAGCTTATAGAGCTGCGGATCGAACGCGCTCGGGCTCGCGCGCCTGGCAATCGCCGCGAGCTCCTCCTCGCAGTGCGCCGTGCCGACATACCTCCACCGATCGAGAACGTGCAGCACGGAGGCGCCGAATGCGCTCTGCTCGCGCAGCGCCACGCGACCGGGAAACGGCCACGCCCTGAGCTTCAAGGACGCGAGAGCCATCTGCACCCGCACGGCGTGCAGGATGAGCGGCTCCTTGCCGATGCAGGCACCCTTGCAGCGGCCGAGCTGATGGGCGAGGCAGGAGCCGGTGCTCTCCTCGAGACCCAGAATCTTTGCGCACAGCCCGCGGGCGCGGGCGATCTCGCCGAGCGCCTTGCGCGCATCCTTCGGCGCGTGAAATATCCCGAAACATTCTTCGAGTTCGCAGGGCTCGAGCTCATCGACGGGGACGATGGCGAGTGTGGTCGCGTCCTCCGCAAGCTTGAGGGTGACGCTGCGCTCGGCGCTCCTGATGCGGCGGTTATAAAGCGGTGCCTGCACCCTCAGCGCCTCGAGCTCGAGGAGCGCGGCGCCCAGCTCTCCGGCGGTTTCCTCCCACTCGACACGGCGTACCGCCTCCCGCAGCCCGGCCGCGCGTCCGCCGGCGCCCCGGCCGGCTCCATCGGCGAAATGGCCGAGGATGGCCGTGCGCAAGGATCCCGCCCGGCCCACGTAAAGGAGCACCTCGCCCTCGACCGCCGCACGCTTGCCGAAGAAACGATACATCCCGGGCCCTTCCGGCAGCTCGTCCGCCAGTCCCTCGGGAAGGTGCGGCGGCAGCTTCACTCTGCCCATCGCGCCATGCGCCGCCGCCGCGAGGGTCTCTGCGGAAAGTTCGCGGCACAGTGCGATCCAGAAATCCCGGATGGCGCAGGCATCGCCGAGCGCGCGATGACGCGCGCTGCAGCTAAGCCCGTGACGCTCCATCACGGCGTCGAGGTTGTGCCGCAGTTCCGCGGGGAACAGGCGTCGCGAGAGCTTCACGGTGCAGAGCACTGGTGCGGAAAACGGCAGCTCCGCGCGGCGGAATTCGGCGCGCAGGAATCCGTAGTCGAAGCGTGCGTTGTGCGCCGCGAACACCGGCGAAGCCCCGGCGGGCTTGAGCTTCTCGAGCACGACCCGGCCGATGTCGGCGAAACGCGGAGCCGAGCGGACCATGTCGTTGCCGATGCCGGTGAAGCTCTCGATGTACGGAGGAATGAGGCATTCGGGATCGACGAGCGTGCTCCATTCGTCGATCACGGCCCCATCGCGCAGCCGGACGATGCCGATCTCGATGATCCGGTGATGGGCCGCGTTGCCGCCGGTCGTCTCCAAGTCGACAAACACCAGATCCGTGGGAAGCTCGCGGACCTCAGGCGCGTCCATCGAGCGACAGCAGCGGGTAGTAGAGGTCGGGGCGGCGATCGCGAAACACGCCCCAGGCTTCCCGGTAGCGGCGCACGGCGTCGAGATCGAACTCGGCGGTGAGCACGGTCTCGCTGCTGCGATCCGCCTCGGCGATCTTCTCGCCGGTATGCGAGGCGATGAAAGAGGAGCCGTAGAAAGTCATCGCATAGTGCGCGCCCTCCTCGACACCGATGCGATTCGAGGCGACCAGCGGCATGACGTTCGCCGCCGCGTGGCCCTGCATGGTCCGCTGCCAGTGCGCCGAGGAGTCGAGGCTGGGATCGTGCGGCTCGGAGCCGATGGCCGTCGGGTACATGAGAATCTCGGCGCCCATGAGCGCCATGGCGCGTGCGCTCTCCGGGAACCACTGATCCCAGCAGATGGCGACGCCGAGCTTCGCAAACCGGGTATCGAACACCTTGAAGCCCGTGTCGCCCGGTGAAAAGTAATATTTCTCGTGATAGCCCGGGCCCTCGGGAATGTGCGATTTGCGGTAGCTCCCGAGCACCTCGCCGCCCGCATCCACCATCACCACGGAGTTATAGAAGGCATTGTTCGCATGCTCGAACACGCTCACCGGCAGTACGACATCGAGCTCACGCGCGAGGGCGCGGAAATGCTCGACGGCGGGATGTCCCTCGAGCGGCTTCGCGAGATCGAAATAGCGCGCGGCGTGGTCCTTGCAGAAGTAAGGCGTCTCGAACAGCTCCTGAATCAGCACGACGTTCGCGCCGCGCCGCGCTGCCTCGCGAATCAGCTTCTCGGCGCGCGCCACGTTGGCCTCGCGGTCCCAACTGCACGCCATCTGCGTTGCCGCCACCGTCACTTTGCTCATGGCCGTATGCTACCTGGATAAAGGCTAAAACGTCGGCGGGGAGCTCGCGCTCACGATCTCGCATTCCTCGCGCCCCGGATTGCGGAAGCGATGCGGGATCGAGCTCTTGAAATAATATGCGTCACCCGCCGTCAGGACGCGGGATTCCCCGCCCACCGACAGCTCGATGCGGCCCCTGACGATCACCCCGCCCTCCTCGCCCGCGTGCGTCAACATCTCTTCGCCGGTGTCCGCATTCGGCGCGTAGCGCTCGTGCAGGATCGACATGCTGCGCTTCGCCAGCCGGCCGCCGACGAGCCGCAGCTCCACCGCCCCGGTGCCGATATCGGCAAGCTCGGAGCGTGGGAAGAAGACCTCGACCTGGCCGGCGAGATCCAAGGTGAAGAACTCCGCGAGCGCCATGGGGATGCCGTCGAGGACCTTCTTGAGCGAGGACACCGAGGGACTCACACGATTCTGCTCGATCAGCGAAATGAGGCCGTTGGTGACGCCCGCGCGCTTCGCGAGCTCCCGCTGAGATAGACCGTACATCTGCCGCACAGCCTTGAGGTGAGCACCAACGTCGAGAGCCATGATGTCAATTATTTTAAACAGTATTGGGCAGAAATTCAGCTAAAATGCGACCGGTGTTGAATTTTCTTATCAGCCGGCCCGCACCCCGGGGCCAGGCTGTCATCGCCATTCCACCGGAAGGGACCTCGCCATGAATGCCCGGATCACCCCCAACCCCGCCCCGACCGAGCTCGATGCGTTCTGGATGCCGTTCACGGCCAACCGCCAGTTCAAGGGAAATCCGCGCCTGCTCGTGCGCGCCGAAGGCATGCATTACTGGACCGCCGACGGGCGCCAGGTGCTCGACGGCGTCGCGGGCCTGTGGTGCGTGAATGCAGGGCATGGCCGCCGCGAGATCACCGAGGCCGTGGCACAGCAGCTCGGCACCATGGAATACGCACCCGCCTTCCAGATGGGCCATCCCATCGCCTTCGAGCTGGCGAACCGGCTGGCGGCGATCGCACCGCCGGGCATGGATCGCATCTTCTTCACCAATTCGGGCTCCGAATCGGTCGACACGGCATTGAAGATCGCCATCGCTTATCAACGCGCGCGCGGGCAAGGCCAGCGCACGCGTCTCATCGGGCGCGAGAAGGGCTACCACGGCGTCGGATTCGGCGGCATGTCGGTGGGGGGCATGGTCAACAACCGCAAACTCTTTGCGGGAGCGCTGTTGCCGAGCGTCGATCACCTGCCGCACACGCTGGACATCGGACACAACGCCTTCTCGCGGGGACTCCCGCACTGGGGCATGCACCTCGCGAACGAGCTGGAGCGCCTCATCGCGCTGCACGACGCCTCCAACATCGCGGCCGTCATCGTCGAGCCCATTGCCGGTTCCGCAGGCGTGATATTGCCGCCCACCGGGTACTTGAAGCGGCTGCGCGAGATCTGCGACAAGCACGACATCCTGCTGATTTTCGACGAGGTAATCACAGGATTCGGCCGCATCGGCAAACCGTTCGCATCGCAAGCCTTCGACGTCACCCCCGATCTCATGACGACTGCCAAGGGCCTCACGAACGGCGCGATTCCCATGGGCGCGGTCTTCGCGCAGCGCAAGATCTACGACGCCTTCATGCAGGGGCCGGAGAACGCGATCGAGCTGTTCCACGGCTACACTTACTCGGCGCACCCAGCCGCGTGCGCGGCGGCGCTCGCCACGCTCGAGGTGTACACGCGCGAAGGCTTGCTGACCCGGGCTGCAGAGCTCGCCCCGACCTGGCAGGAGGCGGTGCACTCCATCCGCGGTCCGGCGAATGTGGTCGACATCCGCAACTATGGACTGATCGGTGCGGTCGAGCTCGAGCCGCGTCCGGGCAAGCCCGGCGCGCGCGCGTTCGATGTGTTCTTGAAGTGCTTCGAGCGCGGGGTGATGGTGCGGGTTACGGGCGACACCGTCGCCTTGTCGCCGCCGTTGATCATCGAAGAGAATCAGATCGCGCAAATCGTCGATACGCTCGCCGGGGCGATTCGCGACACGGCTTGAGGCGCGCTGCTCGCACCCGGCTCGGACGGGCCGGCTAGGGCGTCAGGGTTTGGCCTCGAACACCGCGTACCATTTCTTGCACGGCTCGGCCACTTCCCACGCGCCCTCGTAGCCCGCAGGGACGAGGAACGCGTCTCCGGCGCGGAAGTCGTGCTTTTCGCCTTGCACCGACTCCAGGCGCACGCGGCCCTCGATCAGCACGCACAGCTCGTACTCGGTATAGCGCACGCGCCACTTGCCGCTGGTGCTCGACCAGAAGCCGCAGAAGAATTGCTGTGTGGGATCGATGAACTGATTGGACACGCGCACCCTCGGTATGCCGGAAAGGATCTTCTCGGGCGAGGGATTGGCAGATTCGCCGGTCTGATAGCGATCGAGCGCCACGATCCTTGGGTAGTCGGCCATGCGCTATCGTAAGTGCGTGAGGCCGGCAGAGACAAGGGCGGCTCGACGCATCCGCCGCGCCGAGCCGCCGAACGTCAGCGTTTCTCGATCTGCGGGCCGGGCGGCTCGCTCGCCTGCGCGAGCGGCGCGGGAGCCGCGGCCTGCAGTGTGAGGCGCACCCGGCGCTCGAAGGCGTAGCCATCGTCGTCCTGCGCCGTGCTCTGACTCTTGCCGTAGGCGTTCACCTCGAGCGCCTGCTCCGGTACCCCCGCAGCGAGGAGCAGATCGCGCACTGCGTCGGCTCGCGCCTGCGACAGCTCGAGATTGAGCTCATCGCTCCCGCGCGGATCGGCATAGCCGTCGAGCCGCACGGTCAGAGCGGGCGACTTGGCGAGCACACCGGCGATCACCCCGATGTCGTGAGCCGTTTCCCCGTCGATCTCCGCACTGCCGGTGCGGAACAGCACATCGCCCTGCAGCCCATCGAGCACCTTGGCCGCCTGCTCGCGCGCCGCATCGTCGGTCGCTTCCTGGGCCGTCTCCACGCTGTGCGCGAGCTGATCGAGCCGCGCCGTCAGCGCCCGGTTGGTCTCCTCGAGATCGCTCTTCGCATTCGCGAGCGCCGCGGTCTCGCCCTTGAGCTCGGCGCTCTCCTTTTCGAGCTGATCCCTGTCGTTTTGCAGAGTGGCGACCTGCGCTTCCGCGCGGGCCGCATCGTGCGCGCGATGTACGCGCGATCCGAGCCAGGTACCGATCCCGGCCCCCACCACCGCCCCGATGGGACCTGCGGCGAAGCCGCCGATCACCGCCCCGGTGACGAAGCCCGCCGGCTCCTGCGGCGAGGGCTTCTGCGGTGCCGTATCGGCCAGCGCAACCGCGCTCACCCCCATCAGCCCAAGGGTCCATACCGCTTTCGACTGTGCAATCTTCATGACGCTCCTCTCCTGTGTTGCGGACATTTGCGGCGGCCATCGCCGCCTCGTGAGGAGCATTTGGCGCCCCGTTTCGGGCGCAGTCGTTATCGCGCGATGGCAAAATATGGCAAGGCAGGGATCAAAGCCGGCGTAACTAGGCGCGCAGCGAGAACGGCGTGAAGTTCGTGCCGATATCGTAGTAGTCCTCCCGCTCGGCGCGCTTCAGGAACGCGACCACGCGGTAAGTCAGCGGTGCCGCGACGATCTCCCAGCCGCTTTTCAGTCCGTACTGAGTGAACATGATCAGCAGCAGGTGCGGCCAGGGCATGAGGCCATAAAAGGCGACGGTGTAAAAGATTACCGAGTCCACCAGCTCACCGCACAGAGTCGAGCCGACGATGCGCGTCCAGAGCCACCGGCCCTGCGTCCAGATCTTCATCTTGGCAAGCACATAGCTGTTGACGAATGTCCCGCACAGAAATGCGGCGATCGAGGCGAGCACGATGCGCGGCGTGTTGCCGAATATCGCGTCCACCGCCCCCTGAGTTGCGCGCGAACGGTCCGAGGGAGGCAGGTGCACGACCACGGCAGCCATCAGCGATGCGAAGGCGAGTGCCCCGAATCCCGCCCACACTACGCGGCGATCGCGGGCGTACCCGTAGACCTCGGTCAGGATGTCGCCGAAGATGTAGGAGATGGGGAAGAACAGCACCCCCGCGAGGAAGGTCAGCGTGAAGGAGGTGCCGGGGATGTGAATCGAGGTTTCCTTGGCCGGCCCGATCAGATTCGAGCAGAGCAGCACGCAGACGTAGGCCGCCATCACGAAATCGTAGTAGCGGAATTGGCGGGGTTGCGGGACTGACGACATAGGTTATCCCTCGAGCCGGACTTGAGGCACGCGCACGACCATGATATGTCATACCGCCTCCTCTCAGCCGGTCCTTCGCCGGGCCGCCGAGCGGCGCTCTTCTCGGGCGTTTGGCGAATGCCATCACACCACTTGTGGGGCTGCTGCTGTACATATGCAGGCTAATCACGCAATTACGGTCTATGGAGCAGGGCAAGCCCTTCAGCGCAATGCAGAGTCCGCTCGTCGATTTCGATGCGGTTTGCCAAAAAGTGCGTGCCGCGGTCGAGCCGGCGCGTGCGCATGCCGTTTCTTTGCACGACGAGAATGGGGACGTGCTCTGGCTGAGCGAGAGCTCCATGGGGCCGGACGAGCACAACGCGGTGCGCGAGGCCATCGAGACGTTTTCCAATCCCAAGGCGGCACCGATTCTGGCCTACGATCTCGGCGACGCCCGCTCCGCGGTGCTGCTGCGCGCGGTGAGCGCCCGCCGCGCCATGGTCGGCGCCATCATGGTCGTCCTGGATAGCCGCGTCATTCGCCACGACGAGCATGGCGCGATCAAGTTCATGAACCCGAAGCTGCAGCGAGTCCTCATCGATTTTGCGGGCATGCGTCCGGACATCGACCCGGCGCCCGAAGCGCAGGTCCCGCCCGAGCCGCCGCCGGTTGCCGCCAAGGCGCCGCCCGCAAAGGGTCCTGCCAAGGCCGCACCGCCGAGCCGCAGGCCCGCGCTCGCCGAGCCGCTCGCTCCCTCCGCACCGGCAAGCAAGGTCGCCTGGACGGCGCCCGCGCGCGGCCGTCCCGCCATGAATGGGGCGAGCGCCCCACGCCAGGCTGCCGCCACCCCGGCGGCTGCGCCGACATCCTCCGCGAGTCGCCCGCCCTCGGGCCGCGGCGCGGAGGTGCGTCCGCCTCCTTCCGCCACCGCCGCCAAGCCGGCGCCGAGCACCGCGCCCTTCGCGCTCTCGCTCGCCGAGCCGCCGCCCCCGCCCGCGGCGATCGCCGCACGCGCTGCGCGCACGGAGGCCCCTGCACGTGCTTCGACTCCGCGTCCGGCCCCGCCGGCGGCCGCATCGCCCGCGGTGGCTGCCGCCGCACGGATCGAGCACGTCCTCGACGATGGGCACGACAGGCAGCCGACGCCAGTCTCGCCGGAGATCGATCGGTTGCACGCTGCACTGCGCCGCAGTCCAATATCGCTGCACGTCCAGCGCCTGGTGCCGCTCACCAAGGGCAGCCAACTCAGGCGCTACGAAGTGCTGCTGCGCTCGGGCTCGGAGGATGCACCGAACGCCGCTCCGCACGCCATGCTCAAGGCGGCAGTGGAGAACGGGCTCGGCTCGATGATCGATCGACGCGTAGTCACCGAGCTCGTGGGCTGGCTGGTGCGTCATCCTGAAGTGTGGCAACAGCATCCCGTGATGTTCTCGGTCAATCTCACCACCACGGCGCTGCACGATGAGCATTTCATCAAGTTCGTGGGTCTCTGCCTCGCCAAGTCGTCGCTGCCGAGGTCGATGATCGCCTTCGAGGTGGACGTCGCGACGGCCGTCAAAATGGCGCCGCGGCTCGGCGAAGTGGCCTCCGCGCTGGACCGTCTCGGCTGCCCGCTCGTGCTCGATGATTTTTCGCTGAAGACCGAGTGCTTCGACCTGCTGCGCCTGCCGGGCGTGCGCTACGTCAAGCTCGCTCCCGAGATCACCCATAAGATGCGCACCGACAAGCTCGCGCAGGCATCGATCACCGCAGTCGTGCAGATGGCGCGCGTTCTCGGCATGCACACCGTCGCGAAACGGATGGAGACCGCCGCGGAGCAGGAGTGGCTCACCGCCCTGGGCGTCGACTTCGTGCAGTCGCATTCCATGTCCCCGCCCGCCTCGATCGATTCGCTGGTACCCGCGCCCAAGGCGCGGGCCTGATATTAACCTCGGTTAATGAGCGCGCCCGGGAGCGCGCCGCGGCATCGCGGCCCCTGCACTTGCAAAACATTGGAAACACAGCAAACTATTCGGGTCTGCAACGAGACACCGGAACCGAGCTAAGTGTTTCAGTTAGTCCCATGAGGTTCGGTTCCGGTCCGTTTGAGCCACGCCCATGCCATTGAACGCGCTCATCGCCATCCTCGGGCTTATCGGCCTGCTTCTGCTGATCGTGGCGGTGCGCCGCTTTCGCGTGGCGAACGTGGGCAGCGGCGTCTTCAGTGCCGCCGCGGCGATGGTCTTTTTGCTGCTGGCCGCGGCGGTTTTCGCGCTGACGCTGGATCTGCGCACTTATCAGCGGCTCACGAGCGAAGCCCCGGCGGGCGAGCTCGATTTGGCGCGCGTCGCGCCTCATCAGTACGATGCCGTTCTCACCTATCCCAACGGGACCGTCGCCGTTTTTTTCCTGCGCGGGGATGAATGGCAGGTGGATGCGCGCATTCTGAAGTGGCAGGCAGCGGCCGATCTGATCGGTTTCGATACCGCGTTCAGACTCGATCGGATCAGCGGCCGGTATACAAAGATCGAGGACGAGCAGGGTCAACCGCGCACGGTCTACCAGCTGCGTCCCCCGGATGCGGTCGATTTGTGGGACTTGGCCCGCCGCTACCATCGCTGGCTGCCCTGGGTCGATGCTCTGTACGGCAGTGCGACGTTCCTGCCCATGGCCGACAAGGCCTCATATGAGATCAGCGCATCGCAAACCGGGCTGATCGCTCGTCCGCTCAACGAGGCCGCCCGCAGCGCCATCAGCGGCTGGCATTGAGTCGCCTCGCTCGATACGTTGGCGCACTGCTTGCTGTCCTCATGCTGATCGTCGCCCTGGCAATCGGCTGGCTCAAGCTGCACGAGGACGATCTCGTGTTCGCATCGGCGCGCAGCAAGCTGTCTCTGGTCGAGGAGCTGCCCGCCAGAGCCGAGCGAGTCGCGATAGCAGTGGACGGTGACGCTGCGATCGCCGGCGTCGTGTTCCCTGCCGAGGAGTCTCGCGATACGGGCTACTGGATTTTACTCCTGCACGGCAACGCCGCTTCCGCTTTCTCCGCCGACCAGCTGCGACACGGCGAGGTGCTCCGCGCGGCGGGGTTCAGCGTACTCGGCATCGACTATCGCGGGTTCGGCATGAGCCCCGGCGTTCCCTCCGAGACCGCCATGTATGCCGATGCCGAAGCGGCCTTCGACTCCCTGCTCCACCGCGGCATCGCGCCCGGGCGAATCATTCTGCTGGGGCATTCTCTGGGGTCCGGACCTGCGGTCTCGCTCGCGACGCGCCACCGCGCGGCGGCGCTCGTGCTGTTCGGCGCGTTCACCTCCATTCCCGATGCAGCGGCCGGGCGCTATCCCTGGCTGCCGGTACGTTACGTCGCATCGGTGCAGTTCGACTCGCTCGCGCGCATGCACTCGGTGCACATCCCGGTCGTCATCGCCCACAGCCGGGCCGACACCACCATCCCGTATGCGCACGCGATGAAGCTCTACGCGGCCGCCCGCGAACCGAAACGGCTCCTGCTTTTCGATACGCCCTCGAGCGACGGATTCGGCGGTCACGTCGACACCCTGTTTGACAATGTGCGCTCGCTCGAGGCGGCACTCTCGGCGGTGCTCCCCGAACCCTTGCGCGAGCCCGACCGGTGAACGCGCGCGCGGATCTTATTGAGAACCGCTTCTCACTTTGACGCTCGCGCCCCTGCGCCGACAGCTTCCCGCAAGCTCGCGTCTTTACGATCGCTGCAAATGAATCGGAAACCTTCCTCGCGCGGGCGGATGGCCGCCCCCACGCCGGGATTCACGCTCATCGAGTTGTTGGTCACGGTGCTCGTCGCCGGCATATTGGTCGCGATCGGCGTACCGGCCTTCAACAGCTTCGTGCTGAACGACCGCGATATCGGCCAGGCGAACTCGCTCGTAGCGAGTTTCAATTACGCGCGCAGCGAGGCAGTCAAACAGAATCTCGCCGCGGGCGTCACGGTGTGTCCGTCGACCGATGGGGCGACCTGCGGGGGCACGGCGTGGTCGGGAGGATGGATTGTGCTCGACGCGCAGGGAAACGTGCTCTCCGCGGTCCCTGCTCTGGCGGGTGGCAACACGCTCACTCCGGGCTCCGGAGTGACGTTCCAGTCGAATGGTCTGCCCAGCGGCCCGTTGACGATCCGCATCTGCGACAGCCGTGGCGCCGCCTTCGCACGCGACGTCGAGGTGAATGCCGCCGGCCGCGTGGCCGCCTCGACGACGCCGGGGCGGTCAGTGGCGGGCACGGCGCTGGTCTGTCCCTAGCGTCTCGTAGAGACGCCCATCGCGTTTCGCGGATCTCATCAAGAACCGCATCACAGTTTCCACAACGCTCCGCACTGCGTCAGTTTCACGCAAGCTTATGCCTCTAGCATGCAACTCATGAAACACACTACATCGATCGCCCTACGCCGAATCGCGACCGCCCGTGGGTTCACGCTCATCGAGCTCATGGTCACGATCGCCATCGCCGGAGTTCTCACCGCCATGGCGGTGCCCGCGTTCAACAGCTTCGTGCTCAACGACCGCGACATCGGCCAGATCAATTCGCTGGTGGCGAGCTTCAACTACGCGCGCAACGAGGCCATCAAGCTGAACAACGGCGGAGTCCAGGTGTGCACCTCCGTCGACGGGCTGAACTGCAACGGCGGCACCGCCTGGAACCAGGGCTGGATCGTCCTGGAAACTGTCCCCGGCGCCGCCTCAGCAACCGTGCTGCAATACGTGCCCGCCTTCGCCAGCGGCAATACGGTGAAAGCCGGCGGTGCCACGCCAACCGAAGTGACGTTCTCATCGACCGGATTGGTGGATGCCGCGATCACCGTCCAGATTTGCGACAGTCGCGGCGGGGCCTTTTCGCGCGACGTCGAGGTGAACTCGACTGGACGCATCGCGTCCTCGTCTACTCCCGGATACTCCGCGGCGAAAGCCGTCCTCACCTGCCCGTAACGGCCATGCGCATGACCGCGACTCATCGAGCCACTCATGCCGCCGCAGCTCGTGCGGCGGGCTTCACGATCGTCGAGGTACTGGTCTCGCTCGTCATCTTGAGCATCGGACTCCTCGGCATCGCCAAGCTCGTGCTCTACTCCGCACACTCGAACGACAGCGCCTACCTGCGCAGCCAGGCGACGCAGCTGGCGTACGAGATCCTGGACAACATGCGCGCCAATCCTACGGCTGTCGCAGCCGGCAATTACAACACTCCGCTCGGCGCCGCTGCGACCTCTCCGGGATTCACCTGCCTGAACACGAATTGCCCGAGTGCCGCGAATTTGGCGGCTTACGACATCTATGTATGGAAGTCGCGCCTCGCGGCCGGTCCGCCGACGAACGGGGCGCTGCCATCCGGCCAAGGCTCGGTAACCGTCGCGGGCACGACCTCGCTCGTGGCGACCATCGTCGTGCAATGGGACGACACAGCCGCGCAATCGATTTTCGCCAGCGCAGCCCCGACCAACATGAGCGTCACCCTGGAGACGGTGTTACATCCATGAGCATCGCACCCCGGAGCCTCGCAACCCATCGCGTCGTGTCCCGCACACGGGGATTCTCCATCGTCGAGTTGATGGTGGCGGTGACCCTCGCCCTCATCGTCACGGCGGCAGTCCTGTCGGCGTTCCTGGGGTCGCGGTCGTCCTTCATGTCGACCTCGGGCACGGCGGCGGTCTCGGACAATGGGCGGTTTGCGCTCGACTTTCTGCAATCGGCGGTCCGCGATGCCGGGTACATGGGGTGCAATACGACGCAGCGCCAGATCTCCTTGCTGAACGTTGGGGCGAGCCCGCTCTACTACAACTTCGGCCAGCCTCTCGGGGGCTACGAGGCGAACAACACGGTCTCGAATTCCTTCACGTTGGCCGCGGCGCCGAGTTCCGCCACGGCGACACCGGTCGCCACCGACTCCTCGCTGACCGATTGGCTCGCATCGACAGGGCCCGCTTGGGGGGGCAATCTCGACCCGGCGCTCGCCAACCTGACCATCAAGAACAGCGATGTCCTGCTCGTGAATTCCACCTGGCGGACCAACCAGCCGCCCGCGCTGGTTACAACTATCACCACCGGCTCGAACAGCTTCACGGTCCAGAATACGTACAACCTGCAAACCGGGCTACTCGCCGTGATCTCCGATTGCGCGAAGTCGGTCGTGTTTCAGATAGGTTCGGCGACGCCTAACACCGCAAACGCGACGGTATCGTTCGCGACCGGCGGGCCCGGCGGCAACAGCGCCTCATCGTTTCCCGTGAGTTTCGAGGTCGGTTCTCAAGTGACCCCGGTCGACACGACCGTCTACTACATAGGTCAGGGGGCAGACGGGGACGCCGCGTTGTTCTCCTACGATATGAGTGCCCACAACACGTTCGTCAACCCGCCGACCGAGCTGGTGCCCGACATCGAGAACATGCAAATACTTTACGGCGTCGATACCACCGGCACCCAAACGGTCAGCGAATATGTACCGGCTGCGCAAGTCATCGACTTCAATACGGTGATGAGCGTCAAGATCGCGGTGCTGGCCGCGAGCGAGCCGGGCGCGGTTCCCAAGCCGGGCGCCAATCCGAGCTACCAATTGCTGGGAAACACGGTGACCGTGCCCGCCGACACGCGATCGCGCCAGGTGTTCGAGATCACCGTATCGACTCGCAACATGGAAGATTGAGGAGCTTTCGGCCATGCGTTATCAGCGGATCTTGAAACCCACATCTCAGCAGCGCGGCATCGTCTTGTTCGTCGCGTTGATTCTATTGCTCATCCTGAGCCTGCTCGGCGTGACCGCCGCGCGCATGCAGACCACGGAGGAGCGCATGGCGCGCAATGAGGACAATCGTCAAATCGGCGCGCAGGCCGCAGAGGCTGCTCTGCGCGCGGCCGAGGCCGGCCTGACCAACGGCCTTTACAGCGCCTCGCAGTTCGCCAACAACACCAACGGGTTCTACCAGCTCAATGCGGCCACCGGCAGTGTTCTGCAGGGGCCGCCGGCGCTCAACTGGAACGCCGCCGGGGCGGCGATCACTTATCCCGATCCGGCAAATCCGATGCCGCCATTGACCGCGCTGCCGTCGGCGGCGCAGTCGCCCAAATACATCATCGAGAATCTGCCCGCGGTCGCCCTGCCGGGCGACAGCATCAATCAGGTGCAGTATGCAACGCCTGTCTCGCCGGTCACGGTGTATCGCGTCACCGCCAACGCCACGGGCGCCGATTCGTCGAGCACCACGATTCTACAGAGCATTTTTCGTTAGCCGACAAGGCTTCAGGATACCTCTATGAAAACACAACGATACACGGTGATCTTGCGGCGAGCCGCGATCGGCGCTGGGGTTACGCTGCTGGCGGGCTGGCCGTTTGCAGGGGCCCTCGCGGCGGCACCGCCCCTGGTTCCCGTATCGCAAGTGCCCATGACGGTCCAGATTCCGGCACATCCGCAAATATTACTGGCGGTGGGAAACTCGCAGTCCATGGACGGCACCCTGAGTGGCGCCATCCTCACAGGCGCGGGAGATGTCGGAGCTACTTACTCGGCGCTTTACAATTCGAGCTCGCCGTTGAACTTTACGGTGCCCACCGGGTTCACGCCGCCCTTGAATGCGGGCACGGCTGGCGTTGCGCCCTACACCGTGACCACGTCCGGTGTTCAGTACGACAATTCCCCGAGCCGCCTCAACGTCGCGAAGGCCGGTATCGCCTCGATATTGACGAACTACATCGCCGACGCGGATTTCTCGCTGATGGATTATCAGACTTCGGGTCTTAACTCATGGATGACCTGGGTATATCAGATGAGCCCGGCCGGTGGATTTCAGTTCACGAACACTGCGACGCCGCCGGCGGGCGATGAGCTCGTCCCGAACCCGTGCTACGGGGTGAGCATCTCGTTCCCCTACGCTAATAATGTGTCCAAGGATTGCGCGGCACTCAATAGTTTCTATTTGGCTCAGAACATCACGGCGCAGCAATACATGGTGGTCTCCGCCAGCAGCGACGATACCTCGGTCAACGACGTGCTGTACGCGCCCTCGGGTTTTATTGACCCCGTGTGCGTGGTCTACGGCGCAGTGCACCCCGCCACGCCCTTTCCGCCGAACTACTCGCTCGGCAACTACGAAAACGGCAGCGTCTTAGAAACGTATCCGTCGGAAGTGAACGCCTGCGCGACGCAGACCGGCCCCACCAACGCAGGCTATGTGCCGTACTCCGCTCAGGTTATGTACGAGCAACGAGGTTTCGGCTACTACACGTTCAGCGAGACTCCGAACAGCGCACAGACGCTCGTTTCCATGACCTCGGCCGGGCAGACACCCACTCCGTCGTCCGTGGCGACGGCGATTGCGAAATTCACGCCTTACCTCGCGCCCGAGACCAACTCGAGCAGCACCACCGAGATGAAGGCGCAGGCGACGCAGTCGCCGATCGCGGGGCTTCTCGCGGGATCTTATAATTACTTCAGAACCAATCCCACCTCGAGCAACGGCTGCGCGGCAAGCCGGTACGTCGTGCTCGTCACGGACGGATTGCCGACACTCGATCTGAGCAACCACGCATGGCCGCCGCTCGGGAGTACCGCTGCGGCAGGTTACGGCGTGACCGCGAGCTTCAACCCCTCCCCGCTCAACACTCTCATTGCCACCAACGATCAGGCCTTGACGGACGTCATGACAGAGCTCGCCGCGCTGCAGTCCATCGGTGTCAACACCTATATTATCGGCGTGGGCGCCGGCGTCGACCCCGCCGTCAATATGACCGCTTATCAGACACTGAATGCGATGGCGGCGGCCGGTGGGACCAACGCCTATTTCCCCGCCAACAGCCCGGCAGCAGTCACCGCCGATCTGCAGATCATCATCACGAAGATTCTCGCCGCCACCCAGTCGACCGCGTCGGCGGCGGTCAACTCGACGGGCCTCAATACCAACTCCGTCGTATACCAGTCGCAGTTCACGACCTCAGACGCGTTCCAGGACTGGACCGGAAACCTCTACGCGTTCCCAATCAATCCGACGACGGGTGCGGTCAGCACGAATCCTGCGTCCGCGCTCTGGTCCGCGCAGACACAACTCGACGGGCAACGATGGGATACGGGCCGTCTTATCGCGACCTGGGACCCGGTTGCGAATCAGGGCACACCGTTCCAGTGGAATCCCGGCACGCCGACGAGCGGCATCGCGGCCACGACTCAGCTCGGCAGGGACCTCGAGACGTTCACGGCGGACCCGAACGGTCAGGATGTTCTGCAGTTCTTGCGCGGCTCGAACCTCCAGGAAGTGCGCAACGGCGGACAGTTCCGCAACCGCACGCATAAGCTCGGCGATATCGTGAGCAGCGATCCTTTGTATATCGGGGCACCCTCGTCGAACAATCAGAGCGCTTCCTACGTCACGTTTGCCCAAACTTACAAGTCTCGCTCTCCGATGATTTACGTGGGCGCGGACGACGGCATGCTGCACGCCTTCAACGCCGCCACCGGCACCGAGGCCTTCGCCTACATTCCGACCGGCGTGTTCGCGAACCTCCCTCTGCTCGTGAATCCTTACTACAATGCGGTTCACCAGTTCTATGTGAACGGATCTCCGCAGGCTTCCGATGTTCAGTTCTCGGACAACAGCTGGCACACGGTGCTGGTGGGCACCGAGGCTCAGGGTGGTAACAGCGTGTACGCTCTGGACGTGACCAATCCGGCGGCCATCACGACGGAGGGCGTGCTCGCATCCGACGTGCTGTGGGATTTCACGGAGGCTGACATGGGGCTGGGATTCAGCACACCGGTACTCACCAACACGGCGGTCGGGTGGCAGATCTTCTTCGGCAACGGCTATAACAGCCGTAACGGCAAACCGTTCCTGTATGCGGTCGATCCGCAACACGGCACGCAGACAGTCAAGATAGATCTGTGCGCTGCGGTGCCGACCGCCTGCACCCTGACAGTTGCGAACGGTCTCTCCTCGGTCATCGCAGTGAACTCGAGCGGCCAGCTCACCCAAAACTCCAATCTCGTCTACGCGGGCGATCTGCAAGGCAACTTGTGGCGCGTCAACATCTCGAATCCGAACCCGGCGCTGTGGACGGTTACAGTGATGTTCCAGGCCCGCGACCCGGGCAACAATGCGCAGCCCATCACCACCTCTCCGGTGGCGACTCTCAATCCGCGCTATCCGGCCGTGCTGGGCACCATGGTGTTTTTCGTCACCGGGCAGCTGCTCGGGACTCCGGACCTCGCCAGCACGCAGGTCCAGACGATCTATGGGATCTTCGATCCGGCCGCGGGCTATAGCACGCCGCTCCAGCGCACGAGCGCGGCCCTGGAGCACGAACAGCTATCGTACGCGTCTAGCAATAGCGCTGCGTTCGTACTGACCGGCAGCGCGCTGTCGATCCCCTCGCAGGAAGGCTGGTACATCGACTTGAATTTGCCGGCATGCCCCGGCTGCACGCCTAGTCAGCCGGCGCACACCGGCGAGCGCGGGGTCACCGACCCGCGTATCGAGAGCGGCGGCGCCGTAGTGCTCACGACCTATCAGCCGAACTCCAACGTCTGTACGGTGGGCGGCAGCTCCTACCTCTATGTGCTCAACTTCGCCGGCGGCAGCTTCACCAGCCCCCAGTTCGATCTGAACGGCGACGGGCAGCTCAATTCCAGCGACACGGCAACGAACAGCTCGGGCACGACGGTCTTTCCGGTCGGCATGGGACTCGGCGCCGTCTTCGCCGCCGCGCCCACGATCCGCACCGCCAACATGCCCACCGCGGGAGCCGTCAAGCTCATCACTCGATCCGACGGCACGATTCAAACCGTCGTCGAGAAGGGCAATTCCAAGAGCCGCACTGCATGGTGGGAGGTACACCAATGAGTAATCCAATGAGCAAATTCAAGATCGCTCTCGCCTCGGGCACGCTGGCGCTCAGCATGCTGCCCGGCGTCGGGTGGAGTACGCGGCTGTATGCCGCTCCCATCGCCGGCCAGATCACCGCCTTGCCGGGCAGCAACCAGATCGGGGTCGCCGACCACACGTATCACATCAAGCAGGGAAGCGCTGCGGAAAAGGCGATCAGCCATTTGTCCGTCGGGCAGCAAGTGCATTTAATCCTCGACGGCTCGCCGGACAGCACGAAAGGGGAAGTCATCGCCATCACGGTCGACTCGGAATCTTGAGGATAGCCCAGTGAAAAAGAACGGATTTTCGCTGATCGAGCTCGTGGTTGCGATGGGGATCGTGGGAATCCTCGCGGCGATTGCCATTCCCGCGTACACCCAGTACACCAAGACCGCCAACCGGACGGATGCGACACGCACGCTAACGTCCTCCGCGCAGGCGCTGGAGCGCTGCTACTCGCAGGCGTTCACGTACGTCGGGTGTACATCGGCACCCACTGCGCCCTTTACCTCTGCTCAAGGGTACTACACGGTCACGATCACGGTGCCCACGGCCAGCACCTTCAGCATCACGGCTACACCGATCAAGGCGCCGCAGACCACGGACTCCGCGTGCACGAGCTTCACCGTCAACAACGCGGGCACGCAAAGCGCAACGCCGGCGGCGAACACCGTAACCTGCTGGGGATCGACCTGATTCGAAGCTCGCTGGGGTAACCGGCGCGCTCCGCGCGCATCGGTTTCCCGGGCGTGGCCACTATTGCACGGGCAATCCAGGGAAGTGAACTTCCGCTCCTGGGCCGGGAAGCGCCTGATGCTCGCCCCGACACCAGCCATTCGGCCCGATGCGCCCAGCGATCGGCGAGGGATGCCCACTAACACCAGCTGTCGACTCGACTAAATGGTCCACTCATCTAGGTCGACATGCATCGGCATTTACCTTACAAAGCTTAGAATAATGGCCGATCATCTCGGAGACTTTTTGCAGGTACTTAATGCGCTCACGCGTCATCCGCGACATGCAGTCCCCTGTTGCGGCCACGACGCCGGACGCCGACAACGGACCAATCATCGTCGCATCGAACGCACACTGCTTATCGCGATACTCTAGCCAAGCCTGCTGCGCCGAAACCATTTCCTTTGGCTCATCATAAAACGTCGATATGGCCGGGTTTATCGTTCCCGCGTCGAACATCCTCACCACCAAGTTATATAGCGCCTCGAGGCGCTTACCCTCATTCTCCAGCGCACGATTCAGGCATTGGGACAGTTGGTCGGCGTCGCTATTACATTGTGTATCAACGTCCCCTGACTCCTGTGCGCCGGCGGTAATGGCGCTAAAAGCGAAGACGAGCGCGAGCACGCGTATGCTCAAGGGCATCGCATTGAACACGCCCATGATGGGTTCTGGGAATGTCATTTCGAGTTACGGTCGTAGTTAAAATTCACTCGGACACATGCCGACAGGCGGGATTTCGCCTTCCAAGATCATAGGATGGGGCTGCGGCAGTCGCGCAAAATACTGTTTCAAGACTACATGGACCTCGGAAAACCGATCTCCGTATGAACGCCCGTACGCTTTGCGGTCCGTTTCAGGTGGGACGTCGGCGCCGGAGAACCAGAGCACAGCACACCGCTTTCCCACGATAACTCGAATCTCATCGCCATTCGACCGCCGGAACGTGGCTAGATGCAGATGCTTCGTCGACGCCTCTCGTGGTAAGGACTCAGTAAACCCGACGCGCGCCAGCTCAGGAATGACGGTGTCCACTACATCGGCGCCCGTCTCACCGGTAATATAGAACCCCAATGCCGGCATTGACGGTTCTTCGGAATCCGCGAAGCCTACTGTGGTGGCGAACAACACGGTGAGAGCGATCGGCAAAAGTCTCATGACGTCTCCCTGGCATGGGCTCGGGCTCAGCCGGAGCAAGCGCTATTCTATACCCCCTGTTTCTTCGTACACGACGGCCGCAGAGTTACCCACGATGCACGCTTTGCAGTCGCACCCCACAGCCACCCCCCCGATGCGCGCTACTAGATCAGCGGCTCCATCTACTTCCGCCATCGACCCTAAGCGCACCTTTACGACCGACTGCTTTCGTGAATCCAATCACGGGACGAAGCTATTCCGGCGCCCGACTTTGTATTCAGCTCAACATGCTGATGTTTACGAGCGATAACGTCTTTGAATACATCGCGAAGCACTGCGCGCTACGCATAAGGACGTCGTCCCGCTGAAAATGAGCCTGTCCGAAATCATCGGGTCAAACGCGCTGCCGCAGATTCGCTGACCCCTGGACAATTCGTCGCTCGCTAGCCGTCGTTGTGGGCGGACCGAGCCGTTGACATCGTGGTTCCGTCGGGGGCATCCTTTTAGAAGGAGCCGTCATGAAGCGAAAGGAGAGCGCGGTGGACGTACACCTCGGCAGGCGGGATCTGTTACGCGCCGCGGTGGTCGTCGGAGTGACAGCCACGGCCGCGAGCGTATGCACATCAGGGGAAGCGCCGGTCGGCGCCGCAGTCAAGGATGCGATCAATCCGGTGGGCGCCGGCATACGAGCATTCAAGCTCTACACGGGCAGCGACAACGCATCGCATGTGCTCGAAGGCACAATCGACGAGAAGGCGCGCACCGATGTGGTGGCCATCCATTTCAAGGAAACGCCGGCTCATTCTTCGTACGATTGGCACCCTGACCCGGAGCCTCAATACGTGATTACGCTGTCAGGGACGCTTGAATTCACCACCCCCAGCGGGGAGACATTCGTTTTGCGGCCGGGCGATGTGCTCCTTGCTGAGGATAATGTCGGCACCGGCCACAAATGGCGCCTGATCGACGATCAACCATGGCGTCGCGCCTATATCGTGCTGAAGTCGGGTGCCAGAGACTCTTTCGTTCCGAAGATAGGCGCCAAGGCCGGCGGTGCTTCATCATGAGCCCCTCAGATCGCGACGATGCGCCGCCGGACTTCAGTCTCTTTCGCCGGAAAATCGTTGTCGGCGGCGGCCTTCTGCTCGGCGGCTTAGCCGCGGGCACGAGAATCCCGGCCGCGCCCTCGGATTCAGCGACCGCCGATTTCGCCAGTCAATTCATGCAACTCTCGTCGCTGTTGATTCCGCATCAGCTCGATCCAAACGTCGGTTTGAGGCTGGCTGTCGCGCTTCGAACGAAAGACCCCGGGTTTACCGGGCACCTCGCTACCCTGCTCGACATCGCGAAGAAAAAGAACGCGAGAATCGTCGAGGAGTTCTTCTCGGATATCCCGGACGGCCCGCTCAAGGACACCGCATTGCTCATTATTTCAGCGTGGTACCTCGGCGTGATCGTCGATGCACCGGGGGCGGAGGTTTTTGCCTACGAGTTGGCGCTCATGTATCAGCCGACGATCGATGTCATGACCATTCCAACTTATGCCATTTCTGGCCCGAACGGATGGACGTCGGAGGCTCCGCCGCTCAATTCTATGCCTACCTTCTGATTCGATTGGGATTCGAAGAAAGGGCTTCGCTGATGACAAACGAAGACAGCGCCGACGTGGTCATTGTGGGAACAGGCATCGTGGGCTGTCTGATCGCCCAGCAAATACTCGATGCGGGCTTGTCCGTTCTGATGCTTGAAGCCGGCCCGCGCGTCGATCGCTGGCGGATCGTAGAGAATTTTCGAAACCTGCCGCCGGCACTCCGCCTGCATTTCGATGCACCCTACCCGCCCAAGGCGTGGGCGCCGCACATGGAGTCTTACACGGATGCGGCCGCCGCCGAGTATCTACAATTGGAGGGGCCTAATGCACGGGCTTATCGCCAGGGCTACGTCCGCTACGCCGGAGGGGCCACGTGGCACTGGGCGGGCATCTGCTGGCGTCTGACGCCGCAGGACATGCGGTTAAAGTCCCTGTACGGCGTGGCGCGCGACTGGGATTTCGACTACGACACCCTCGAGCCGTACTACACCCGCGCCGAATACGCGATTGGCGTCTGCGGACCCTCCGACTCTTCCTTGCAGTGGCCGCCGAGGCGGTCCAAACCCTATCCGATGGGGCCACTGCCCTTCGGCCCCGGCGAGCAGCGCTTTACCGAGGCGGCAGCGCGGCTCGGGCTCAAGAACCTGCCGTCGGCACAGGCTCGCAACAGCCGCATCGCCTACGACGGCCGCCCGCCCTGTTGCGGCAACAACAACTGCATTCCCGTATGCCCTATCGCCGCCAAGTACGACGCCGCGACGGCGCTGCCGAAAATCGAGGCCAAGGGCGGCCGCATCCTCGCGAATGCCGTTGCGTATCGAGTGGAAACGGATCAGAAAAACGCGATCGCGGCCGTGCACTACTTCGATCCGGACAAGCGCACGCATCGCATCACCGGCAAGATCTTCATCCTCGCCTGTAACGGTATCGAGACACCAAAGCTTCTTCTGCTTTCCAAAGACGAGCGCAATCCGAATGGCGTCGCCAACAGCTCCGATCAAGTCGGGCGCAACATGATGGATCAGCCCAAACTCGTGGCCGAGCTCACGCTGGCCGAGCCGCTGTGGACCGGTGTCGGCCCGGTGCAGGGGAGCAGCATCATGCAGACGTCCCAAGGAGACTTCAGAAGCCGTCACGGCGGCGCCCTATTTCGCTTCAACAATTTGGCGCGCAGTGCGTTCGGCGGGGTCGCCGCGGTGCGCAAAGGTCTCGTGGGGAGGGCACTGGATGAAGAGATTCGTCGTCTTTCCGCCTGCACCGCTGAGATCGCGATAGAACACGAATTGCTGCCCGATCCCAACAACCGATTAACCTTGTCGAGCCAGAAAGACTGGCTGGGCATCAACAAGCCCAATATCTACTACGACGTCGGCGACTACGTCCGCGGCAGCGCGAAGGAATACTCGGTGCCCCTCGTGCGCAAGCTCGCCGCTGAGTTGGGCGCAACCGACGTCCAGGTATCGACTGAGTTCACCAACAGCGACCACATCATGGGCGGCACCATCATGGGCGCCGATTCGGCGGCCTCGGTGGTCGATTTGGATTGTCGTACACATGATCACCCTAATTTATTTCTCCCCGGCGGCGGCGCGATGACCACGGCCGGTTGCGGCAACAGCACGCTGACAATGGCGGCACTGGCACTGAAAGCCGCCGATGCGATCGCGGGTCAGGCCAAGCGGGGCTGAGGTGCCGAACTTGCCCCGCCTGATCGGTTGCCTACTCATCGCCGTCGCGGGCGGCCCGTGGGCCGGGGCAGCACACGCCGAGGACGCTGCTTCCGGCTCCGCGGAACCGTCCGAACGCGGTGCGTATCTGGCCAAGGCAGCCGATTGCGGCGCATGTCACACGGCACAGCACGGCAAATCCTTCGCCGGCGGTCTCGCGATCAGCTCACCCGTCGGAACTATTTATTCGAGCAACATCACGCCGTCGTTGGGCTATGGCATCGGCCGCTACAGCGAGGTGCAGTTCGCGCGAGCCGTGCGCCGCGGGATCCGCGCAGATGGAGCGAATCTGTACCCTGCAATGCCCTACACGTCGTACTCGATCTTCACCGACGCGGACGTGCAGGCGCTCTACCGCTATTTCATGCAGGGGGTGACACCCGTTGATGCGCCGGCACCGCGGACCGACCTGCCGTTTCCGATGAACCTGCGCGTCTCGATGAAGGGATGGAATCTCCTGTTTTTGAATACAAAACCACTTCGACCGGACCCGCGACAATCGGAGCTGTGGAACCGCGGACGATATCTGGTCAAGGGAGCCGCACATTGCAGTGCGTGCCACACACCGCGTGGGTTCCTCATGCAGGAAAAGTCCGAGGAAGAGTTCTCCGGCGGGCCGGTGGGGCCGTGGTATGCGCCCAACATTACTTCCGACGTGAATAGCGGCATTGGCAGCTGGAGCCAGGACGAGCTGCTTCACTATTTGAGCAGCGGAGATGCACATCGCAAGGCACAGGCCGCGGGAAGCATGGGAGAAGCGGTCGAGCACAGTTTTCAGTATTTATCCGACACGGATCTCGATGCGATGGCGACCTACGTACGAACGGTTCCCGCGATTCACGATCCCTCTGATCATCGCTCACGCTTCGCCTTCGGGACGGCCTCATCCGACCTTGGGCGATTGCGCGGCGAGTACGGCGTTGGAATCCAGAAGGGAAACCCAAGCGGCGCCCAATTGTTCCAAGGCAATTGTGCCTCCTGCCATGCTCCGCTCGGGCAAGGTAGCAAGGATGGCTACTATCCGAGCCTGTTCAGCAACTCGGCGCTGGGGTCGCCTAATCCCAGCAATCTCATCGCGGTGATCCTCTACGGCGTGGATCGCACCACTCGCCAGGGGCAAGCCTACATGCCAGGATTCGCAGGCGGCCCCAATGACCTCGCGGCGCTGTCCGATCACGACATCGTTCTATTGGGCAATTATTTGCTCGCGCGCTATGGACGTCCCGGCATAGTCGTCACGGCGCAGCAGGTCGCCGAAGTGCGCCGCGGGGGTCCGACATCCTCCCTCGTCGCGCTCGCCCGCATTGGGGTTGCCGCTGCAGCCATAGCACTCGTCTTGATTGTCCTGTTCGTGGTGTTCAGAAGCGTCAAGCGGCCGCGTAGCACGATTTCATAGACGACTCGAGCGTCGCCCATGGAAGTGGTCGATCAACATTTTGGGGGCAATCAACCCGAAGGCCATCGCCAGAAAGATCAAGATGGCGGTCATACCGTCCATCACGATACTCAGCAGCAAATCCGGTGACGCGTTCCCGCCGTGCGAGATCAGTTCGACGAGTCCACCGGCCATTCGGAACAGGAACACTCCGGGAATGAGCGACACTACGGAGGCGAAACCCACAGCCGCGAACGGCAATCGCAGCCGGTCGGCAATCGGTGTGACGAGGGTGCCGACCACCAGACAGGCGACGAGAGCGCCGGTCTCGATGCTGCCGTCGCCGATCGAGATGACTGCCCAACGGCAGGCGTGCGCAAGCGCGCCGATCAAGATCGGTATGGGCAGCATGCGCCAGGGCATCGCAAAGAAAGTGCCATAAGCAGCGACGGCGACCGCCGCCGCCGCGACATCATAGGCGAGGGGTATCGGGAACGAGGGGCCGGAGACGGGCAGGCTCACTCCACCAAAGGACAGCCCAACGAGCAGTCCACCACAAATCATTAGGATCGTGAGGCTCGCGTAGCCGATGCGCGAGGCACCCAACGGCACTCGTCCGCGGACGAGATCCATGGTGCCGTTGAGAAGATGCGGGCCCGGAACCAGTACCATGCAGGGACACACTGCAATGAGGCGCAGGGCGGAGCTTAACTGTAGTCGAACGGCCACCGCTCCGATGCCGCCGGCAAGCAGGGCAGCGCAAAAGGGTTGCAGGAAGAGATTGCGACTCATCCCGGCCAAGCAGCGACGCAGGTACCCGCCCGAAGCGGCGCTGAACGCAATCAAAATCAAGGCGTGCCAGTGGACGGTGCCGAAAATGACGCCAAGTGCCGCGGCTCCGGCGCCTGCAAACAAGGAAAAACGCGCAATCCCGACCGGGGGATATCGGGCGATCGTTTCCAATGTTGATCGCGCCGCCGTGACATTGATGCGGCCGTCACACACATCATCGATCACCTTCATGGTGGCGACGACCTTGTTCATATCGACGCCGGCAGGGGTGGCGTCAACGATTTCATGAGGGCCACCGATGGGCCCGTCGATGCGGATGCAGATCTCGTCCCACTGCGGAAAGAGGAGCGCTTGATGGCCCAGCGCGGCTGCAAGCCGCGTTACGGTGGTAGTCGTGCTTTGCGTGGTTTGCCCGTTCTGGAACAGTAGCTGGGTGCTTAACGAAAGGAGAGCAATTTCATCCGCCGAAATCGCACCTCGATCATTCACTGGCGACATAGGGCTTTACCATCTTGGCAGGGTCGACGATGCGATCGAACTCAGCCTCCGTCACGAAACCAAGCTGTAGCGCAGCCTCCTTCAGCGTGAGATCGTGGTCCATCGCATGATGCGCGATCTTCGATGCCTTGTCGTAACCGATCACCGGCGCGAGTGCGGTCACCAGCATGAGCGAACGGTCGACGTATTCCTTTATCTTCTTCAGGTTCGGCTTCGTGCCTTCGATCAGAAATCTGCGGAAATTCGCGCAGCCGTCGGTCATGATTGTGATCGAATGCGTGAGATTGAAGATCATCAGCGGTTTGTAGACATTCATTTCAAGGTAGCCGCCGGCGCCGCCAAAACCGACCGCGACGTCGTTCGCCATCACCTGCACTGCGATCATCGTCAATGCTTCGGCCTGGGTCGGGTTGACCTTGCCGGGCATGATGGATGAGCCCGGTTCGTTCTCCGGGATCATCAGCTCGGCGAAGCCCGCTCGCGGACCACAAGACATCAACCGAATATCGTTGGCAATCTTATACAGCGACACGGCGAGCGTGCGGAAGGTACCGGAGAGTTGGACCAGCGCGTCATGCGCGCCCTGTACGGTGAACTTGTTGGGTGCGCTGACGAAGGGCAATCCCGACTGACGGGCGATCTCGGCCGCCGCCGCTTCGGCGAAGCCAGGCGCCGCATTGATGCCAGTACCGACGGCCGTACCTCCCAGCGCCAGGCGATAAACACCTGGTAGAGCTGCCTCGATGCGCTCGAGATTATCCGAAAGCATGCCGGCGTAGCCTGACCATTCCTGCCCGAGCGTGATCGGCGTCGCGTCCTGCATATGCGTACGGCCGATCTTAATGACATCGTCCCATTCGCGTGCCTTCGCGTCGATGGCGTCATGGAGTGCCTTCACGGCCGGCACCAGCCGTCGCACGAGGTTCATCGCCGCCGCAATGTACATCGCCGAGGGAAACGTATCGTTCGACGACTGCGACATGTTGACGTGGTCGTTAGGATGCACCGGCGTCTTGCTGCCAAGCGGCGTGCCGGCGAGCTGGCAGCAGCGATTGGAAATTACCTCGTTCACGTTCATGTTGAACTGGGTACCGCTGCCTGTCATCCAGACATGCAGAGGGAACATGTCATGGTGCAGCCCGGCGAGAATCTCGTCACAGGCCTGGGCAATGAGACCGTGAACCCGATCGTCGAGCCGCTTACCCGCGTGATTCGCGTTGGCTGCGCTTTTCTTCAGGATGGCGTACGCCGTGATCATCTCACGCGGAATCAGGTCCGCGCCTATGCTGAAATGCTCCAGTGATCGCTGCGTCTGCGCTCCCCAGAGTTTGTCGGCCGGTACTTGGACCTCGCCGAGACTGTCGGTTTCCGTGCGTACATCACTCATTACATTTCTCCCGAATTATCGAGACTCGATCTATGAGGGTGTTTGAACGGGTTTCTGGCTACCTGGGTTGAAGTTACTCATAGTCGTAGTCGACGTCAATCCACGGGCAATTCAAGTAATTATGCCATCTCAACTGGGTCCTGACCGCGAGTGCAGGAACAGCGTATACCGGCTCAGGCAAAAGCGACGAAGGGTGGCGCTGCGTATGCGGCGGGCAAGACGCTGGTCGTGTTTCTCGACGCTGGATTAGGCGAGTGGAAGCCGAATCTAGTCGACGATAAGATGCCGCCGGAAATTTCAAAAACGTATGGTTAGTTGGCCTACAAAGTGCCATCGAAGACGGGGGGTACACCTACGCGGTGACCTGTCTGCGCACCAGCCTCGATCTTCACCGACTCATCACAACCCTGCGCCGGCGGCGACGAACGTCACCTATGGGGCCCCATCAGGGTTCTTATTGGAGCGGTTGGCGACTTCAATCGATAAAGCTAAGCCGGAGTTCGCGCTCCTTTGGCAAACCGGTCTGCTCCGGTATTCCGGCACCCAGCGCATCCGTCACCGTTCGAGCAAAATCTTCTCCAAAATCGTTCGTCGTCGAGGCGGCGACGTGACACCGCGTTGAACCTAGATATGCGTGCGCACGAGTAGAGTTGATGTGTCACGCGACGGTGTTAAAATGGACATACCGCCAAAAACGATAAAGGTGTCGACATGAAAACTAAAAGCGCCCTGGCGATCGCAACTGCAACGCTGGCAAGCGTAGTGGCCTACCTGGTCGCCACGTCCGGAACGGCAGATGAGAATTCCGCTCCAGCCTACGTGACCAAAATTCCCGCAGGATACCGGGATTGGAAGGTGGTCTCCGTGGCCCACGAAGAAGGCAAGCTCAATAGTTTAGGCATCGTTTTGGGCAACGATGTAGCGATCAAGGCATACCGCGAAGGGACGCTTCCCTTTCCCGACGGCGCGATCATCGCCGCTTTGCACTACAGTCACGTCCCATCAGACGAGAACAACAAGGTCTTTGGCGACAAACAGTCCTTCGTTCCCGGCCCCCCCACGAACATTCAGTTCGAGGTCAAGGACTCGAAAAAATACGCGGCTACGGGCGGCTGGGGGTTCGGGCACTTCAACGCAAATGGCAAACCAGCGGATGCGGCGCTACTCAAGACCTGCTTTCCCTGCCACGAGCCTGCCAAAGCTAGCGACTTGATCTACACGCGATACACACCTTAACAATCGTTCATCGGTCAGTCTCGGAGCCTCAAAACAGACCTGGAGTTGCAGCCACGAGCTGCTGGTCGCCAAGTCTCGAGGCGAGCAGGCGAAAGAGGATGCAAGGCTCGAACAAGGAAGCGGTTAGCTCGGCCTGAGAGAACGGTCCCACGCGAGTGAGCATGCCGCCGCTAGCAACTCAGCCGCCACCAGCCTGCTGCCAGATTGGTCGGAATTCCCAAGCGGCGAAGGATGCGATCCAGAGGCTCTTCAGACGGGCTACGCCTCGGGCTACGGCGAAGGAGTTGGAAAGCAGTTGATTCGGTCGGGTCAGGCCACCCAGGCCTTCGATCGATTAATGGTTACGTTGCACAATCATGGCATCCCTGTCGTCGAGGTTGGGGAGGTAGAAAGTTTTGTGAGAAGCGTCGGCAATCACGATCCCAGATGGGTTAATGAAGCGCTAAAGAAGAATCCTAGCGCGGACGAGAACTCGCTCCGGCGAGAAAATTTGTGAGCCGTCTCCTGGGTTTGGATGCAACGTAGAAAAGGCCGATTGGGCCAGGCCCCTGAGATCCACGTCCGACCCCCCTCGTCTTATCCAAGTGACGGCCGGACGTGGTCCCTACCGAATCTTGACCGCGCTACTCGGGGATGGTCGAATGCGCCCCGTAGGGGCGGGGCGGTATCCGGTTACGAATGGTTACCTTCGTGGTTACCTGTCGGGGATGTTGGGAGGTGACCGAACGTGACCCGAGACCCGCCAAGGAGAGCCTCGATAGCTACGTTCGACCATATGCCGGCTTAGCACAGTGGTAGTGCAACGGTTTTGTAAACCGTAGGTATTTCATATATTTCAACCGCTTAGACCCAGATGTGCCCTGGCACATTGGCACAGATTCAGGGGTCGCGCCCTCGGTAGAAGGTTCGCCACGTCACCTGCTCGAAGGTCGGCGGTCCATAGACCCACTGACGGAAATCGTCGTCGGTCACTTCGCTGTCGAGCTTCGCGCCCTTCACGCTGTTGAGGCGCGCCGGGAGTGATCGCAGGTTGTCCTCATGGTGCCGGCCGCCACGCGCCAAGGGCGTGATGTGGTCGACCGCGAATGCCTGGCCGGTGAACAGTTCGGCGAGCTTGGCCTCAGCGTGTAGCGCGGCGATGGCCTCTTGGTTGGCCGTAGGGTCGACAGCGGCGAGCTTGAGGGCGCGGCGCTTCGATGCAAGCGACGCCCGTCGTGTCGGGTTCGCTGTGCGATACCTCCTGCACGCTTGTCTATTTGTTTCGCGCACGCTTTCAAGGTTAGTCGCCTTGTACAGGCGCATCCGCTCGCGGGCGCACGCTCGATGCTGCTCCGTCTTCGCCGCGTATCGCCCGCGGTGGTACTCGCTGCGCTCCACGCGATTCGCCACGTGGTACTTGCGGTTGTACGCGCGTGCGCAGTCGTGGCACCAACTGTTCAACCCGTCGCGCCGCCCCGCGTCTTTGCGGAAATGTTCAAGCGTCGCGGGTTTGCACGCGTCGCATTTCGAGCAGCGTTTGGTCTGCTCCATTGTCGATCTCCTACGTGTGGAATGGTTGCAGTAGTGGGACTATCAGCGACCGCAGCCGGGCCATAGAGCGTCCGTGCTCTACAGCTCGACTTTGGTTATTGCGTCTTCTGAATGAAGTTGTCGACAGATGCCCTGTCGGCTGCGCTGGCCATCGGTACTGATCCGATTGCCGGCGACGGTGCTGCGCTCTGTGCGCGCTGCACTGACTGCACGCTCGACTTGAAGCGATCCATCTGTTGCTGCTGCTTGAGCTGTAGCAGGCTCGGGTGATCGGCCGTGTACATCTTGACGCCAGCGCCATAGGCACCGTCGATCATCTTCTGTACCTGCTGAGCGTTCTCAGAAATGCCCTGTGGAGTCTTCATGCGATCTGACCAATCCTGCGACGCGGTTAGGTCTCGCAATGATTCTTCCAACGTCTGGCCACCGAAGAGCGGTGACTGCGTGGCGTTGGTCAGCACCTCGTCATACTCGTGAGGAGTCAGCTGATAGCCAGCAATCGTCCGCACAGGCGGTCTCACTTGCACCGCAATCTTGCTCAGCTCCTGGTTCATCGGATCATCTGACTCCGCTGTTCCAGCGAACGCGTTCCATGCCGAGTTGACGGGCATCGGTCGCCCGAGCAAGTCGCGGCGCGGCGGCAGTGATTCGCTCAGCACGGGCAACTTTGCCTGCACTGACGCTATCGTGCTCGCGCCCATCGAGTTACCGGCCATTGTAGAGCGCTGCGTCGGGTCGATGGACTGCGCCACCGAGCCAAGCAGTCCCGAGAATGGGATGAACTTCGAGACGTTCTCGCCGATCAGCTTGGCGAACGCGGCGTCCTTCTTGTCGGGATCGCTTTCGCCCATCGCCTTGAATAGCTCGTCGGCACTTTTCATAAAGGTATGGTCGAACATGCCGGTGCTCAGTGATTCCATCAGCGCCTGCGCCGCGTCGCCTAGCGCACTCGTGACCTCGTGGTTATTGGGGTCCCAGTGCCGTTGGGCAAACTCGTGCATGTTGGCGATCAGCGAGAGCTGCTCACCGATGGGATCAAGGCCGTTGTACTTGTACCAAGTGTTGCCGAGCTTGATTGAGTAGGTGGGTATACCGTCGAGCGATTCGGTGTTCTTGTTCCCAAGCCTCGCACCAGTCAATCTGCCGTCCATCGCGAGCCCGAAGCCGCTTAGCGCAATCCCGGTGCCCATCAACGGCCTGGCCAGCGCCATGCTTCCGTCGCTACCGCCCGCGGCTACAGCGCGCCAAGTGTTCGGGTTCGCGAAGCCTAGCGGGGAGTAATCCAAGGCGCCTTGTCGAATTAAGTTGCCGGGGCGATGAATGAACGGAGCCACGAAGAACTTCAGAACTGGAAGCGAGTTGAAGAAGTTCATCACAGGTTGCCCGAGCGGCGTCTGCGGCGTCTCTAAAAATGCCATGAACGAGCCAGCGTCCATCGCGTGTTGGTTCATCTCCGTGGTCGGATTCGCCTTGAGGGCGACAATACGCTGATCCATGAACGCGTCGCGCGCGGCGGCGGTGAGCCCTTGAGCATCGGCTTCTGTAGCCGCTTGCTTGTAGGCTTGAGCGCTCATGTCACCCATGAAGCCTACATTCATCGAGTAATGGTCCATTAGAGCCATTAGTCGACCAGGCATGCGCACCAGCGTCCCGAGCGCGTTGACAGACTTCCCGAAGAGGTTGTCGGCGTCGCTCACGATGGCACGTTGAGCAGGTGGATTGAAGGGACTTGCGAATGTCTCGTCCTTGAGGGTCGCAATGGCCATCTTGGTCGCTGACCGAATGCCCTCAACCACGCCTGCTGTGTGCGCTACGGCCTCACGGAGTGAGGCACCGTCGGACGCTGAGTTGACGAGTCGAGTAGCGTCACCGATGGCACCAGCGACGTATCGCTCAGTCATCGAGTACGCTGACTTCAGCAGAAGGCCCGCGAAGTTGCGCTCCAACGTCTTAGGTCCTGAGAGCATGCCGTTGATTCCGATCTCGTTGACCACGTTCCAGAAACCGCGTTTGTTCACGGCATCGGCTGCGTTGGTGAGCGACTCAAGGTCTGGCGCGTCGGTGATCGCCTTCGCAATGTCCTTGAGGTTCTTCGTGCCGTTGGTGTTGCCCGCGTAGTCCATGATGTTGGACAGAGACACGTCGCTGCTTGCTTTGAGCTGGCGATGCGCCCATAGAGCGCGCCCAATCTCAGCAGAAGACTGCCTAACCTGGCCGACAATTGCGCCGTGTAGGTTGAGCTGCTTCTGAAAGTCGAGCATCGCCTGTGCGCCTGCTTCGCTCGCGGGGTCGAGGTCGCGCACGTTCGCAGCAAGGTCCTTAAGCTGTCGACCACTTGCAATGAGCATGTTGTAACCGGCAGTGATTCGAGCGGCGAGCCCGCCTTCACCAGTGACTCCGCTGTACAGTCGGTTGAGTGACTCGACGTTCCCGCCGATGTCACGGGCCAACTGGACAATGGCCTGCTGTGGAACCTGAGCAACGCCTGCAGCGCCCTTGATGAGGCGGCCTACGCCATCCTCGACAGCGGCAAAGACATTTTTAAGCGCCGGGCCATCGCTCATTGAGTCCCACGGAATGGTTCTGTGGGTATCGTCCATCAGGCCAACAGCGTCGTTATAGCGACCTTCGTTGATCGCCTTGAGCACGTCACCGGCCTTCTCAGGTGGGATATCAATGGTCAAGCCAGGCGTTGCCGGATGAGGGACTTCCACTGCCTCGGGCGCCGCTGCGGTCGACTCAGCCACGTTCTCAGCTTGCGCGGCAGTGCGCTCTTCGGCGGGCGTGGAGCCCGTCTCAGCGCCAGCCACGGGTTCACCTTCAGCACGCACAGGTTGCGCTTGCGGCGTATCTGCGGGGATCTCTGAGCTGGCTTGCGGTGTCGCTGTTGGTTCGCCTGTGGTTGCCGCCGCGGGTGCCCTCTCGGGCACAGTCACAGGCGTGCTTGGCGTCGCCTCAATAGCAGCGGTCGCCTCGTTGATCGCCTTCGTTGCTCGCATCGCTTTCAGGACTGAGCCAAATGCATCAACCAACGTGTCGGCCATGCCGCCGAATGCCGCCTGCTCAACACCGTTCTTGAGGCGGCCTTCTGCCTCAGTGTCTCCCGGCTGCGTAGCTAGAAACTCAGTAACGGGGTTAGAAAGCGCCGGATGCGCTTGTATCAGGTTCGACAGCCGAGGATCATTCGGGTCGAAGTCCGCGTATCCCGCTGCCCCGGCCGCGCCTACGCCAGCCAGCCACGCGGGGGCACCAGCGGCGAGCGCCAGGCCGCGGGCGGGAGCAAAGCCAGCGGTGAACTGCGCGACGTTGGCTACCATCCTGTCGGGCGTGCTGTTTGGTACTTGGAGGTTGTCTCCGGTCAGCGCGTTGTGAATGTTCTCGGGCAGGGCGGCGAGGCGTTCACCTGCCGCGCGTTGCGCCTCTGCGTCAGCGCCGGGGAAAAGCCCCGAGACACTGCCGCCCATGCGCGCGATGCCAGCCCACACGTCCAGGCCGATGTTGCCGAGGTGCGTGATTGCGGAGTCTTCAAAGTCTCCGATGGCTTGCGCCCATCCTGGCTCAGATGCGCGGCGCATCGCCTCGAACTGAGCATAGGTGGTGATGGGCTGCTGTGCCCTGCGCTGGTCGATTTGCGCCTGGTAGTCGTCCTGCTCGGTCGTGGCCTGGTGCTCACCCACGATTTGCGCTGCGTCGGCCTTCTGCTGCTGCTCTTGTTGGATGAGCTGGTCAAGTGGGTCTAAGTTGTCAGACATGAATTGTCCTTAGTGGTTGAGGAGCGCTGCGGCTGCAGCGTTCGCCTCGTCACTGCTGATGAGGTTGCGGTCGCGCAGTGACTTGATCGTCGAGCCGTTCAAGCCGGCCGCAGTGAGAGCGCTCGGGGTCAGGTTGGATCGGTTTCGGACGAACGCAGCTTGATCCTGAGGTGACTGCGGGGCCTTCGGCGTCGGTTTCGCTTCACTCAGCGGCGGGCCGTACTTCTCCTGCGCTTGCGCGCTGGCCTGCGCCGCCGCGTCAGCGGGGGCCTTGCCTTGGCCGACGAGTTGGTTGTAGGTCTGTACATACGCCTGCATCACGTTGGCGTGCTGCTGCTTAGCCGCTACTGAATCCCAAGGTGTCATCGGGTTGAGATTTCGGTACTGCTGATCCAGGTACTGGTTCGTCGCCTTGTAGTTGGGATCATCAGCTGTCGTGCGCTGTGTCTCTCCGAGAGCCGACACGGCTTTGCCTAACAGCTGAACCGCGGCGTCGCCCTTGTAGCCATGGGCCGTTACCCATTGCTGCGCCTGAGATGCGCTGGTGATGTCGCCAGTGTAGACCGCGCTTTGTAGGTCGAACGATGCAGCAGGAGGCGGCTTCTCGTCGCCCTTGCCCTGGTTCTGGTACATCTCCATGGTCGAGCGATAGAACGTCCACTGCGCGCCGGGTAGCTTCGAGTAGTCCTCAAGCATGGCCGAGGGATCGTGTCCCGCCATCACGTACTTGGTGATGTTCATCTCGGACTGCGCGAGCGCTCCGCTTTGGTTGCGCTGCTGTGCCGCTGTCGCACGTTGCGTAGCGGTGTCGAGGTACGACTGGTTCTCAGGAGTCAGGCCGGCGCCGCCACCGAAGTCGATTCCCTTCGGAAGCAGTTGATCGATGACCTCAGGCTTGCCCGTGCTCACCGCGGCTTCACCGATGGCATGTACTACCGCGTCCCGAGCGGCGCCCTTGTCGCCACCATAGATCTTCGTCAACGTGTCGAGCTGCTCGGGCACATTGAATGCTTGCGAGCCCGTCTGAACGTCGCTCATGAGAAGAGCACTGGCATTATCCTCGGCGGCCTGCTGGCTTTGCCTGATGGTTGCCTGGTTCTTCGCACCAGCGATCTCCTGAATCGTGTGCGTGAGGATGGGCGCCATCACGCGTGACTGCTCGGGGTTCTTCTCCTCGCCATCAGGAAAATGTTGGCGGAAGATATCGTCAACGTTGGAGATGAGACCCTTCGTGACGTTGCCGTCCGCATCCGTTGAGTCCTGTAGCGGCATCGTCTGGTTGTTGGCGTAGAACTGCCGGGCCGCGTTGGCCGCTTGGATCGCGGTCTGCTGCGTCTGAACTCGCGTGACACCAATCGCGTATCCCTGCGCCGTGTTGTTTGGGTCGATGTTGCCTGTCGCGGCGGCGCCTTCACCTGCGGCTTCGTCCGCGGAGCCCTCTTGGCGGGCCTGCTGTTCGAGCGCAGGCGTCGCGATATCGACAGCGTGACCGAGCGCCTTGGCGAGCATGAGCGCCTGCGTCGGCGCCGCTTTGACATCGAGCGGTGCGACTACCGACGTGGTGAAGTTCGAGGCTTGATCAGGGCCGAAGCCTGGCGTGTCGTGGGCTTCGCCGTAGAGTTGTTCATCTGCTGGACGTGGCATGGTCTAGTTCGCTTTTCCGGTTGGTTTGAAGTTGTCGAGTGCGATGGTCTGGTTGCACGCGTCGAGCCAACGCTTCGTCGCGATGAGAAGAGCCTTGCGGGCGTTCTCGTTAAGCGGCGGCAGCGGTGCCGGTGCGGGTGTTGGGTTTGTCATGGGTGTTGTTCTCAGTTGTTAGGTGTGGAAATGCCGTGACTGCCGATGAGCCGAAGTGCCCGCTTGAAGTCACCTCGCTCGATGGCTCGAAGGTGTTCATCAGGTGCGTAGAAATCGCCATGCGGGTCGCACGGACGCAGGCCGGTGCAGTTCTTCAACTGCTCTATCAGCTGCACCAGGAGGTTCGCCTCGCCGCCCAGCTTAGCCAGGGCGTAGTGCTTCCTGGTGGCCAGCGAGGGATTCTCAGCCTGCAGGACTGGTGACAGCTCGGGTGCTCGATTCATCATGTGTTGTGTTCCTGGTCGAACAGCGCCAGGCGAACCTCGGCGTCCAAGAGCTGTGATTGAAGTGAGGTAATACGCTCGTTCACTTCCTTCCAGTCAGTTGGATACATGCAAGCGGTTTCTTCCTCGGTGTGGTCGCGGCAATAGCCGCCAAATTGGAGCTTGTGACGGCGCGCATTGGCGACAGCTAGGCGGTTCTTTAGGCCGCGCACATGCTCGCAAAGCGGACGGCGCTCCTTGGACACTGCACTGCGGCGCTCGCGGTCGACCTTCTTGACCACTTCGAGTTGATCCAACAGTGCCCGGATGTGGGGCGAATGTTTGTAAGGCACAGGCGCCTCCTTGGGTGTAGTTGGTTGTTTAAATCGTCCCGAGTGCCCGTTAGAGCTGACGCCGCTCGGGGGCGACGTTTTGGGAGGTCTTCTAGCGACGCGACAGCTTGTCGGCCTTCGCGCGAAGCTGTGCCGCGTTGTACTCGCGTTGTGCCACGAGGCGACCGACAGGCTTCCCGTCGGGGCCGGGCATCTCTGCCAGCTCGCGGATCGCAGCCTCGCGGGCGGCGGCATCCTCGGCGGTCGGTGCCGCGGGAGAAGCGCCGGCCTGTTCAGCGGCACGGGCTTGGTTGTAGGCGATGCGGGCTTCATGTGTGGACTCGATGAGGTGCGCGATGTACCTCTGCTCGTTCACAGCTCGCTCACGCTGCGCGATAAGCTGCTCGCGATCCTTGCCGGTCACCCGGTGACCTTCAGGTTGGCCGGTGTTGCGATTGTAGAGTTGCGCGGCAAGCTCCGCGTCGATCTGCACTACACGTGCGCCATGCTTCTCGCCCTGCTCTAGTAGGTCTTCAACCGCGGGCGGCGGCGCGACGTCAGCGCTGCGGCTCATGGTGTTCGGAGACACCGGCAGCGCCTCGGTCGTGCCGTCGTTGTTCACGCGAATGTTCGCGCCGGGCAGCGTCATGCCGACAAGGCGGTCGATCTCCCTGGCGATGTTGGAGGGACGTGCCGGCTCTACGGCGGTGTTGGGGTTGGACATTGACAATTAACCTTCTCGCTTAGCGCGAGCGTTGAGGGTAGTGAGAGACGTGCAGCCAGTGCGGCGCACGTAAATTCCGTCTTCAAAACGGTGCGCCATGTACGCGCCCATGTTCTTAAAGCGTTGGCCACAGATGAAGCAGTAACACTGGTCGCCGCTGAGTGGTTGCGTGTCAGGAATGTTCACGCGCAATGCATGTAAGCCGGCCATGGTCAGCTCGGTCGCACGGCGCTGACGATGAGCGACATGCCGAGAACGATCAGGGAATGGCCGAGGTAGATGACAAGAGACAAGGGAAATGCCTTGGAGGTCTTTGACCTCAGTGGGATTGATGGGATATGCCCGATGTGTCACGCGCCAGGAATGAGCGCGCACACTTGTTGAACCACTGTCGGAGCCGCAGCGGCCACCATTGAGTGGACTGGTGGTGAACCTTTAGGCGCGAGAGAACGTGCCAGCGGGGGCGGCCTTCCTCCAAACGCCACGGGCGTCAGGGGACCAACCCTTGGCGGTCAGCTCGGCCTCAGTGAGGCAGCGGCGAACCATGGGCTGGTAAGTTCCGGCTCGATGTTTGTCGAATGCGGATGTGGATTTAAAGAGAAGCCCGCAAGACGGGCAGAGGCAGCGTGCGCCTCTCAGAGGTGTGGACATTGAAGTTCCCGATGCGGCAGGGCCGCTGTGTTGGTGTTGTTTGCGCAGAGTGCGCGGGAGACGGAGGGATTAATGAAACGTGCGATATGTGACTTGCTCGAAGGTGGGCAGGCCTTCGGGTGGTTGCAGAAGTGGAACGATCAGTCCCGAGCTAGGAACGCGACCGCATAAGGCGGTCGTTCCAGCGGAGGCAATCCGAGGGCAGCTGAGGTGGTCAGCTGCCAGCGGTACTTGCTCATCACGTCCCGCACAGGTCGGAGCGCGAGGTATCTCCCGATGTGCCGCGGCGGGATGTCACAGAGATGGGCCAGGTAGGTGAAGCTGATGCGGCGTCTGCCGCGGTGCTCACCGTTGCCCTTGAGGACCGCCACGAGCGCGCCCACGCGGGCGTCCGTTGAAGGTGTCATGGGTGGTCTCGTTGAGTGACTGGATCATGGTGACGGCTGTGGCCAGGCCGTGCTTCTTGATCAGCGTGAGCAGCTCGGGTGTTGGCTGCAACGTCACTTCGTCCGTTCCGGGGACGGGCGTCACGATGAATGCACCTACATCTTCGAGGAAGGCGACCACGTCAGGGAGACAGGCCCGCTGCGCGGAGCTAAGTGAGTCGATCGGATTTTGTCGGGACATGTTGGACTCCTTCACGGTGCGCGCTCGATGGCGACGCAGCCGGGTTGACGGGTGTGGAACTTGAATGAATCGAGCATCACGCGCTCTGCATCGGCAAGGTCTGACTCAGCAACCACGATGCAATCGTGAACAGGCAACGCAGTAACGTCCTTCTCGATCAGACGCAGAAGAACATCCACCAGGATTTCACTCTCGGTGAACGCGAACGCCTGTCCGAGGTCTCGATCTAGGATTGCAGCGATTGGCGCGTGGGCTTCCTTGAGGCCCGCCACAACACAGCGCCAGGGCAATCCAGCGCGATGCTGACGCAGTTCCTCGGGCCAGTCCTTGGCGCCGTTGAGGCGCGCCGCGAAGATCTTCTTGACCACACCACGAGGCAGCACCACGGGCGAACCCTCGGCGCCCTTGAAGGTGAACCCGTAGAGGTCACCAGGGGGCGGCATGGTGCCCGCGTAGGCATAGGCAATGCGCGCGATCATCGAGGCGTAGTCGACCGACACCACGCGCTCGCCGCTGATGCGGACGTTGGCGAGGCGGTCGGCCTTCTGCAGGCGTTGCCAGAAGCCACCCCACAGGCGCCCTCCGCTGCCAAAGTAGGCGCGCGTAAAGCGGCGCACGAGGTGACGGCTGCGTTCATCGACCAACGGGGTGCTGCCCACGTACTCGATGTCAGCAGCGACCAGGTGCGCGTTGATCTTCTGCACCTCAGAGCGATAGCCAAAGGTATCAGTGGTGTCATCGTATTCGACCAGGCCGGATGCATTGGCCACGTCGTCGCGGTCACCCTTCAGCAGGATGACCTCTTCGCCATCGCGGCGGCCGATGTCGTCCAGGTCGATGCCATGAAGGCGGCTCACCAGGCGCGGGCCGGCACCGATGCGCGTCTGTCGTCCAGGGCTGAACGGTGTTGGAGCTTCGCCGGCCTTGAAGGTCAGGAAGCCGAGGTCGGGCGAGCTGAGCAAGCGCACGATGGTCGGCAGCTGCTTCGACTGCAGCGGGCTCAGGTAGCGACTAGCGCGCGCCAGGTTCTGCTTGGAGAGCGACAGACGAACCAGGCCAGCACCGCGGAGGTATTCATAGGCGGCATGGCATACGAGAGCCTCGACGGTGCCGAGGAACACAGCGAGGTCGGCCGGCCGGCGCGCACGTGTGCGCTTGAAGGCGGGGATGATGCGCTCGGCGTTGAGTGCCTGGCTGGCAACATCGGCAACGACAGCCTTGAGACGGTCAGACTTAGCGTGCAACCAGGGGCACCACTCGGGGGCGCCGTCGGTGATCTCCGGGCGGGAGTCGGGGCCCGTAACGAGACAAGCCGACACAGCAGTGTCCATCTGAGGACTCCTTGGGTTGAGTGAGTAGGAAGGGACTGGGAGGTGGCTACACCTAGAGGAACACCCAGGGGGCTCCCAATCAGGGGCCCGTAAGCCATTCGTCAGAAAAAGGGCGGCCGGGTCAGCCTGCGCGTTTGTACCCGACCGTGATTCCAGCCTCGTCGGCCAACCTCTGCACGCTCTTGGCGTGCCACCCGCCGCGCCCGCTCGGCGTCGGTATGCAGGCGCGCCGAAGTGCCCCTGCGAGGAAGCTCAAGGCGTGCCCTTGGGGAGCTAAGGAGCGCAGCAGCTCGACTGCGGCGGCCCTGTGGTCGGCATCGGGTGCCAGCGCGGCGGCCAGCTCGGCGGCAGCTGTGGTGTCGTTCATTGGAGTGTCCTGTCAGAAATTTTTTGCGTCGCCGTGCCGGTCGACTTCGACTTCTGGTTCTACCGAGGGTGGTGAGTCAACAATAATGTGCGGCGTCGCAGCAGGCGGGTCCCTCTGTATACGGGGGTGGGCGGTCAGGTTTCAGCCGCCGGCCTGGTCGATTTCGACATCTGGTTCTATCGGGGGTGGTGGGTCAGCTTTGGTTATAAGCAGGGCTGTTCGTCATGCCGAGCGGTTATGTGGGTCCCATCGGTATACGAGGGTACGAAACAATCGAGACCCACGTCTCCGAGATCGATTCTAGGGTATATACGCGGTTCCGCCCTAAGCCCAACGTCGCCCAACGTCGGCGATTCTGCGCGCATCGTGTTGTGCGTCTAAGTGGCGCGGCCGAGTTCTGACTAGCAGTTACCGAGGGTAAGGGGTCAGGTTAAGCCGCTGATCGGCTTCGACTTCTGGTCAAGCAATTACCGTGGTTCCGCCCTAAGGTTAAGCCCTTGATCGGCTTCGAGTTCTGATCAGACGTTACCGAGGGTGCGAATGATTCAGTGCAGCAAGTGGGTCCCGTAGTTTACCGTGGGTGCGTCTTCAACAATAATGTGACGCGCCGCAGCAGGACTTCAGGGTATACCGAAGGTGGGCCGTAAGGGTCAGGGGTCTGGTGTGGCACAAGGGTGCATCACTGCACCCCTCGCCTCTTCCTGAACGCTATCCCCGCACGCGGCTCGTGTGAGACAGGCACGTCGGCCATCTCATCGAACGCCAGCGTCTGCTTCACCAACTCGCGGTGCTGTTGCGCGTCCAGCTTCAGGCGATTTATCAGCCCGAGCGCGAACGTGTAGAGCGCATCGCGAGCCAGCGCGCCGAGCAGAGCGACAGCACGCGCCGCGTACTTCTTGCCGCAGCGTTCGAGCGGCGCAAGTCTCATTACGAGGTGACCGATGGCCAGGTCGTCAGCCTTCGTGCTGCCGCGGAATCTCTCCGGGTGCGCGTCGATGTACGCCACCGACAGGCACACTCGGCGCAGCACGTCCTCGGCGTTCACCTGGTCGCCACGTAGCAGCTCCATCATGCGCGCCAGCTGCAGCTGATAGCGAAAGTCGTGGGACGCCTGATAGTTCAGCAATCCGTCAGCCAGACTCAGCGCCGCAGCTTCGGCGAAAGCGCACGTCGTTGCCCCAGAGCGTTGGGGCACAGCCTGGCGGTAGCGGCAGCCGCACCGCCAGATTGCCGATGGTCTCGCCGCGCGGTAGAACGACGCCCTGATCGTCGAGAGCGTCGACCTCGTAGCCGGGGCACGCCCGCCCGCCGGCGCCCGCCTGCGTCGGTAGATGCCCGGCACCTCGAAGACTCGCGGTAATCGGCCAGCCAGTCTCGGTTTGCCACCAATGATCGATGATCGGCCGCTTAAGGAGTTGTCCAATCCAGTGCGACGTGGCCGGATCGCAGCGCTCGCCGGCGAGATAGAGGGCCTGCAGCGCAGATAGGTCGCGGCGCGCAAGGAGTCCACCGCTCGGGTCTTGCTGCTTGATCGCGCGCAGCGCGGTGGGTGCGGTGAACATCACATTGACACGATGTGCCTCACACACCCGCCAGAAGGCACCGGCGTCGGGCGTGCCGACGGGCTTACCTTCGTACAGTATCGTGGTCATCCGGGCCAATAGCGGCGCATACACGATATAGCTGTGCCCGACTACCCATCCAACATCGGAGGCGGTCCACATCACATCGGCGGGCTTGGCCCCGTAGATCAGGCCCATGGATTGCAGCAGCGCCACTGCGTGACCGCCTTGGTCGCGCACGACGCCTTTTGGCAGCGCAGTGGTTCCGGAGGTATACAAAATGTACAGGGGGTCCGTGGCCCCCACCGAGACCGGCGGGTGAGCGCTCGCGGCGGCAACGGCCTTCTCGAAATCGTGATCGCGTCCCGCCATCAATGGCGCGGTACACATGGGTCGCTGCAAGATCAAGCAGGCCGGTGGCGGAGCGCTGCTCATGCTGATGGCCTCATCAAGCAACGGCTTATAGGCGATGATGCGCCCGGGCTCGAGGCCGCAGGAGGCGGATATGATTAGCGTCGGCCGTGCATCGTCGATTCTCTGCGAGAGCTGTTGCGCGGCGAACCCGCCAAACACGACGCAATGCACGGCGCCCAAGCGGGCGCAGGCCAACATGGCCATCACCGCCTCCGGCACCATCGGCATATAAATGAGCACCCGGTCGCCTTTGCTCACGCCGAGCGCGGTGAGCGCGCCCGCGAGTTTCGCGGTGCGATCGAGCAGCTCCGCGTAGGTGAAGCGGGCGGTGGACCCGGCCATCGGGCTGTCCCAAATCAGCGCCGCCAGTTCACCATGGCCCGCGGCCACGTGACGATCCAGACAGTTGAAACAGGTATTAAGCCGTGCCCCGCGAAACCAGCGGCCATAGGGACCAATGGAGGGATCGAAGACGGTGTCCCAGCGGCGATCCCAGCTGATGTGTTCGGCCGCTCTTTCCCACCAGCCGAGCGGATCGGAGCGCCACGCCGCATAAGCTGCTTCGTACGATGCGAATTCGCTCATATGTGATCGCCTCTGCGTTGATCTAGGAGTTGGATGCGGTTTGCCATGATGATAGGTGCCCTGTACATTCGCTCGGCATCAAAGGATTACCCAGATGACTTCGCTGAACCGTCGATCTCTCCTGACTCTCGGATGTCTCGCTGGCACCGCGGCGCTGTCCGAATCGGGCGCGTTGGGCGCCGGGGATAAGGATCCCGCACAGCGCCCGGCGGTCCGAAGTCGCGGCTTGCATCACGTCGCGATCCGCGTACGTGATTGGGAACGAACGCTGCGGTTCTACGGCGAGGTGCTTGGTTACCATGTAAAGCTGGCCTGGGAGGAGAGTACCGGTACATTGAGCGAGCGACTCGCTCAGAGAAATGCGCGAAGCCAGCGCTGGGCCTATCTCGACACCGGAAATGGCGCCTATCTCGAAATCTTCGAGGACCCCTCTTTCGTGCCGCCGCAGGCAGCAGACTCGGATCCGGTCAAAAACCCGGGCGGGGCCCTTGTGCACTTTGGAGTGTGCACGACCGACATCGATGAGGTATGTCGGCGCGCGAGAGCGCAGGGCGAGACAGTCCTGGGAGAGCCCACGGATTACACGTTGCATACGACCACGGGGCAAGGTCCGGTGACGGTGCGGCTGTGTTTCTTGCAGGGTCCCAACGGGGAATACATCGAGTTGTTGGAACGTGCCCCGTGAGAGATCAATGCACCGGGTCATGGGCTGTCGCCGGGTGTTCCGCGGAGTACGCTTTTGACCATTCGTCCACGAAGTAGCTTTGCAAAGCGCTCACATCGCCCGCGGATAGCACATCGCTGAATCGCGGCATCCCCGCCGGCTGCAGAGCGCCTTTCAGCACCACTTCCTTGAGCGCGTCGAGGGACGCCACGACATTGCTGCGACTCAAATCGGGCGTGATCGCGGGTACGCCGAGCGTGTGACATCGCGCGCAGTGAATGAAGAACAAATCCTGCCCCGCCTTGACTAACTCGGGAGAGCCGGTCGCGGGTGGTGGTTGAGGGTAGGGGCCGAGCTCCGGTCTTGCGGCGGGCTTGGGCACTTCAGCGGCGCCGTCGAGCGCGAAGGTCAAGAGTCGTCCCTCGTTGAGATACTGCATGCCGGGCGTTCCGAGGAAGAAGTAACTCTCGCCGCCGTGTCCGCAGAGTACCGACACGTATTGCACGCCGTTCACGGCGTAGGTCATCGGTGCTGCTTCAATCGCAGTACCCGTATCGAAATCTTTGAGAATCTTGCCGGTCGCTGCATCGTAAACCACGAAGTGACCGTCCTCCCGGCCTGCGAGCACCAAGCCGCCGTCTGTCGACAGTGCTCCACCATCGAGCAGCATGTAGTCCCGAGAGGTTTGCTGTTCCCAAATGACCTTGCCCCCGATCGGGTCCCACGCTTTCAGGACGCCCTGCAAGCGCGGTTTGTTTCCATCCGGCGGGACGCTTGGAAATCGCGGGAGGGGCCCTACCATCGACTCCCAAGTTTCGTACGCCAGCAGTTTGTCGGGAACGATCTGTGTAATGCCGAACGCTTGATCGATGTTACTCAGCTGTGAGAACGGATTCTTCCGCACGTCCGCCAAGATGTTGCCCGTTTCGATCGCGGGGATGTAAACGAGACCTGTCGCGCGGCTGTACGACATCGGTGGCCAGGAATGCGCGCCGTATCCGCTGGGGTAGACGATCTTGGGTGAGTTCTCGTAGTTGGCCGCTGGATTTACGATGGGGCGAAAAGCTGGATCGAGACCCGTGGACCAATTCATATACGCAAACGGGCGCACGGATAAGGGGTGCCCCGTTTCCCGGTCGAGCACGTAGAAGTAGCCGTTCTTGTTGGCCTGCATCAGCACTCGATGTTTTTTGCCATCGACTGTGAGTTGCGCCAGCACGGGATTGGCGATGGCGTCGTAGTCCCAGACATCGCCCGGCGTCGTCTGGTAATACCAGGCCATTCGACCGCTGGCGGCATGCAGTGCGATGATCGATGCCGCGTACAGGCGGTCGGTGGAGGTGCCGCCCGACCAGTCGCGCTTGCCCTTCCATGGAGCGGCATTGCCGGTGCCGAAGTACACGAGATCGAGGTTGGGGTCGTAGGCGATCTGGCCCCAAACCGTGCCGCCGCCACCATATGCGGGATCGCGCCTCGGATCCCAGGTGCGCGAGGCAGGCACAAGTTCCGGCGCCGGCTTCTCATCGCCGAGCTGGGGTACCGTATAAAACCGCCATACCAGCTTGCCCGACTGGACGTCGAAGGCCGATACGTAGCCTCGGACACCGCCCGCAAGATTGTCTCCGCCGGCGTTGCCGACGACGACCACGTGACCTGCGATCTGCGGCGCTCCGGAACACGCATATCCGGGTGTGCTGACGGCCAAGGTTTGGGTTTGCCAAACGATTTGGCCGGTGCGGGCGTCGAGCGCAAACAGCCGGCAATCGGTGGCCACAACATAGACCTTGCCATGCCAGAGAGCCAGGCCTCTTGTGGTAACGTCATCACCCGCCCACCGCGCGAAGGACGGATCGCTGTGCGGATCGAACGTCCACTTCTGTGCGCCGCTGGCGGCATCGACTGCATATACGTTGCCCCAGATTCCGGAGACGTAAAGCGTGCCATCGACGACCAGCGGGGTGGCTTCCATCCCGCGATAGGTACCGGTCTTGTACTGCCAGGCAAATCCTAAGCGAGACACGGTGCTCGCATTGATTTGCTTCAGCGGGGACGAGAACGACCCATCTCGGTCGCGTCCGTTCGTCATCCACTCCCCGGGTTCTCGATCGGCGTTTCGCAGCCGCTCGAGCGAGACGTCGCCACTCGATTGAACGGGAGACGCGTTTGGCGTCTCGCTCCGTGCTTGGCTGATTGCGTGCGTCGCCGACAGAATACCGAGCACCAGACAGGCCGCAAGCGGGACGAGAAATCGCCGCTCCCTGGGACGGATTTTTTTGAAACGCCGCCCGCTATTCAGCTTTTGCATGGTGATGAATCCTTCGTGTCGAGCATGAAAGTACCTATGATCCATCATCGGAGACTGCGTAGGGTGTGGGCGAGATCCTCGACCGCCTCGTCTGTCACCGCCCAAGAGCACACGAAGCGGACGCTGCCTGCATCAAAGCGGCTGATCCTCCATCCGCAACTCTGCACTCGTTCGAATGTCGCCTCATCCATCTCGACGAACAAGCAATTGGCTTCGACCGGATAAAGAATTTTGTAAGGCATCAAGGCAGCCAGCTTTCTCGCCATGGCATTTGCGTGACGGGCATGCCGAATCCAGGGAGCCTCCTCGCGTCCCCGATTCTCGAGAAGCCCTAACCAAGGTGCGGCCAGAAATCGCGACTTCGAACACAGATGTCCCGCCTGCTTCAATCGGGCATCGAAGCGGCGCGACAGGCTCTTATTGAGTAGTACCACCGCATCGGACAACGGTGCCCCGGATTTCGTGCCGCCGAGCACGAGGATGTCGATTCCCCCGCGGCCGATCACCCGTGCATCGAATCCCGCGGCGATCGCGTTGGCGAGCCGCGCTCCATCAATATGCACACGAAGGCCCCATCCGACGCCCAAGGCGCAAAGACGCGTGAACTCCTCAGTGGTGTACACCGTGCCGCACTCCGTAGCGTTGGTCAGGGACAACGCGGCGGCGCTCTGGCGGTTGGCTGCCTCCGGCAGTCGCAACTCGGAGGAAAGTGCGTCGGAATCGATTTTCCCGTGTGGTCCCGCAAGGCCGCGAACGCTCAAGCCGTGTCCGAAGAAGCTCGCGGCTCCAGCCTCGTGAGTGATCAGGTGCGCTTGACGATGTGTAAGCACCGCCTCGAAGGATCGGCATAGCGCCGCGCACGCGAGGGCGTTTCCGGCGGTCCCAGAGGTGATGAAATACACGTCGGCATCCGCATCGAGGAACGCGCGCACGGAATCGGCGGCCTGCCGCGTCACGGCGTCGGCGCCATATCCCGGCATGAACCCCTGATTATGGGCGATTAGGGCCGACAAGGCCTCGGGACACGTGCCGGCGGTATTATCGGACAGGAACTCGTAACGTGGCGCGGTCATACGCTCCTTCCGAGTACTCGCACTCTCGCGCCGCTTCGGGTATATATCCGGGCATGCCCGACGCCGCGTTGCCAAAGTCGTCTTACAGAATACAGCGCTCGGGCTTGCCGGAAGCTCTTGCCGTCTCCCTTCAGGAACGAATCCTGAGCGGCGAATTCAAGGAAGGCGATCAACTCGTTCAGGATGCGATCGCGCGCGAATACGAAGTGAGTCGCATGCCGGTTCGCGAAGCATTGCGGCAATTGGAGGCGGCAGGGCTCGTGAAGCTCCGCCTGCATAAGGGTGCGGTGGTTACCTCGGTTCCAACCGAACAAATCGCCGAGTTGTTTCATCTACGCTGCCTGCTCGAGAGTGACCTGCTGGCGACGGCCCTTCCGAAAATGCAGCCTGCCGATTTGAGCGCCGCCAACGAACTGCTGCTCAAGTTGGAGGCCGCCTACGAGAATAAGGCTATTGGTCAATGGGGTCCGCTCAACTGGGCCTTCCACCGCCGGCTGTATGAGCCCTCGGGCAGGATTCAGACATTGCAGATGGTGCAATCCATCAACCTGCAGACTGAGCGCTACATTCGTTTGCAGCTCACGTTGACCAAGTCGTTTGCGGTCGCCAATGCCGAGCATCGTAAGCTGCTCCGTTTGTGCGCAGGTTGCGACCATGAGTTAGCCATCCAGTACCTGGTTAAACACATCGATGAGGCGGGACGTAAACTCCTGCGCGTAATCGCAGAAAGCCGCCACGGCGCTCCACACCCCGCGCGTCCCAGGTCTAGCGCAGCCCCTTAAGAACTTGCGCGGACCATAGATCTGTATTATACACGCTGTAGATTGGATCCAATCTATCATCTGCACCACGGGATAGCGACGCATGCCGGTAGCCGAACCATCCGCCACTTGGCGTTTTTGGATTGACCGTGGCGGCACGTTCACGGACATCGTTGCGGAAACTCCCGCCGGCAAGCTCGTCATCCATAAGCTGCTATCCGAGAATCCGGGCCGCTATGGGGATGCAGCCGTTCACGGCATCCGGCATCTATTGGGCATCACGAGCGGCGCGATCCCGGCTGGGCGTATCGCCGAGGTGCGAATGGGCACGACGGTCGCCACGAATGCGCTACTCGAGCGCAAGGGCGAACGCACGCTCCTCGCGATCACGCGCGGATTTCGTGATGCACTGCGAATCGCGTATCAAAACCGGCCGAAGCTGTTCGAGCGCAAGATCACCCTGCCCAGCCAGCTCTACGAACAGATCGTCGAGATCGACGAGCGGCGCGGGGCGGATGGCCGTGTCATCGCGGAACTGGATGAAGCGGGCACCCGGCAGTCCCTGCAGGGCGCTTTCGATGCTGGTATTCGCGCCGTGGCGGTGGTGTTCATGCACGGTTACCGCTACCCGGAACATGAGAGTCGCGTCGCTAAGATCGCTCGGGAGATCGGCTTTACGCAAATCTCCACCAGTCATGAGACGGCTGCGCTAATGAAACTCGTCGGTCGCGGGGACACGACCGTCGCAGATGCTTATCTGTCACCGATCCTGAAGCGGTATGTGGACCAGGTGAACCGGGAATTGGGTCCGAACGTCCCCCTATTATTCATGCAGTCGAACGGCGGCCTCACCGCCGCAGCCCGCTTCCGAGGGAAGGACTCGATCCTGTCGGGTCCCGCTGGCGGCATCGTCGGGATGGCACAAACCGCCACCTTGGCGGGATTCGATAAGGTGATCGGGTTTGACATGGGCGGCACCTCGACCGACGTTTCGCACTTCGACGGCACGTACGAGCGCAGCTTCGAGACCGTGGTTGCAGGAGTGCGCTTGCGCGCGCCGATGATGAAGATCAATACGGTCGCGGCGGGTGGCGGCTCTATATGTCGTTTCGATGGCGGACGCTTTCGCGTCGGGCCCGACTCGGCGGGTGCGAATCCAGGCCCCGCGGCCTACCGCCGCGGCGGGCCACTGACCATCACCGACTGTAACGTCATGGTCGGGAAGCTTCAGCCGGAGATATTTCCGCATGTCTTCGGCCCCAATGGTGATCAGCCGCTCGATCTTGAGGTGGTGCGGAAAAAATTCCAGGATCTCGCGACCGAGGTCGAGCAGTCCACCGGGCATCGACTGAGCCTACCGGCGATCGCCGAGGGCTTTTTGGCAATCACGGTCGACAACATGGCCAATGCCATCAAGCAGGTCTCGGTGGCGCGCGGGTATGACGTCGCGCCCTATACGCTCGCCTGCTTCGGGGGCGCCGGCGGTCAACATGCGTGCCTCGTGGCCGATGCGCTTGGGATGACCCGAATCATGGTTCATCCACTCGCGGGCGTTTTATCCGCCTACGGCATGGGGCTGGCTGAAACGCGGGTCATGAAGCAGGCTACGGTCGAGGCCGTGCTCGATGCGGGTTCGATGAGCCGCATTCGTGCGCTGGCCGATGAGATGGGACTGCGCGCCGGAAAGGAGATCGAACAGCAGGGAGTAGCCCGGGATCGCGCGCGTACCGAGGTGCGTGTACACATCAAGTATTTGGGCTCGGATAGCGGAATCGAGATCGATTTAGGCACGCTTGAGGAAATGTCCGCGCGCTTCGATGCGGCGTACCTGCGTCGTTTCGCGTTCACCATGGCGGGTACCCCGCTCGTCGCAGAGTCAATTTCGGTCGAAGTGATCGGCGGCTCGGACGGCGCCGATGCCGAAGTCCCGCCGCTCCGTCCCAAACCCTCGGCCGTGCCGGTGAGCACCTACGAGGTCTACATGGCGGGCACCATGCATCGAACCCCTGTGTTCGATCGTGCCGCGTTGCCCGAGGGACAGGTCATTGCCGGCCCCGCGGTGATCTTCGATGAAGCCTCGACCACGGTCGTTGAGCCTGGCTGGACCGCCGTGCACACCGCACGAGGCGACTTGGTGCTCGAGCGCACGGCGGCGAAAGCGGCGCTGCGTGCCTCCGCCGAGGCCGATCCGGTGCGGCTCGAGATCTTCAATAATTTGTTCATGTCGGTGGCCGAGCAGATGGGCGCGGCCCTGCAGAACACCGCCTACTCGGTGAACATCAAGGAGCGGCTCGACTTCTCGTGCGCCCTGTTCGATGCGAAAGGCTCTCTAATCGCGAACGCACCCCACATGCCGGTGCACTTGGGCTCGATGGGGGATAGCGTGAGAGCCGCCATGAGCGCGAAGCCCCAGGCGGGCGATGTGATTGCCCTCAACAATCCTTATAACGGCGGGACGCATCTGCCCGATGTCACCGTGGTCATGCCGGTATATGAGGAGGTCAGCAAGCGCCTCTTGTTCATCGTCGCCGCGCGCGGCCATCACGCGGATCTCGGTGGCAAAACTCCGGGTTCGATGCCCTCGAACAGCACCACTCTCGATGATGAGGGCGTGTTGATCGATAACTTCCTCTTGGTCAGCGGGGGCGAGTTTCGGGAATCGGCGCTGCGTCGCTTGCTCGGCTCGGGCCGCTATCCCGTGCGCAATGTCGATCAGAACTTAGGCGACATTAAGGCGCAAGTGGCCGCGTGCGCCAGAGGCGCCCAGGAATTGCTCAAGCTAATGGATAGCCTCGGGCGCGAGGTGGTGCTTGCCTATATGGACCACGTGCGGGCGAATGCCGCGGAGTCGGTCCGGCGCATGCTGAAAGCTCTGCCGAACGGCCGATTCCGCTATGAAATGGACAATGGCGCGGCGGTGCAGGTAGTGATCACGGTGGACCAAGCCGCGGGCCGCGCGACCATCGATTTCACCGGTACTAGCGCCCAATTGACCGACAATTTCAATGCGCCGGCGCCGATCTGCCGGGCGGCCGTGCTCTACGTCGTGCGCACGTTGCTCGACGACGACATTCCGATGAACGACGGCTGTCTCGAGCCGATCACCCTCGTGATTCCGGACGGGTCCATGTTGCGGCCGCATTATCCGGCCGCGGTGGTGGCTGGAAACGTCGAGACCAGCCAGGTCGTGACCGATGCCCTGTACGGGGCCACCGGCCGCTTAGCCGCTTCGCAGGGCACGATGAACAACTTCACCTTCGGGAACGATAAGCATCAGTACTACGAAACGATTTGCGGAGGAGCGGGGGCGGGAGAAGGTTTCGATGGCACCAGTGCCGTGCACACGCACATGACCAACAGCCGCCTCACTGATCCGGAGGTGCTCGAATGGCGCTTCCCAGTCGTGCTGCAGGGTTTCCACGTGCGACATGGCTCTGGGGGTACCGGCCGTTGGCGGGGCGGCGATGGGGTCGTGCGCCGAATCATGTTCTGTGAATCGATGACAGCATCGCTCCTGTCCAATCGCCGTCGTATAGCACCCTTCGGGCTCCACGGCGGCGCGAGTGGGGCGCCAGGCAGAGGCTGGGTGGAACGAGCGAATGGGGACGTCATTCCCATCGGCGCTACGGCGGAAGTGCAGGTCGAGAATGGAGATGTATTCGTCATAGAAACGCCGGGTGGCGGAGGATATGGTGCGGCGTGAAAAGATTGGAAGGTAAGCGCACCCTGGTTACGGGCGCTGCACGTGGCATTGGCCGCGCGATCGCGGAACGCTTCGTCGCCGAGGGCGCGGCTGTACTCTTGGTGGACATTGATGGCGATGAGGTGGCGACGATCGCCAGGCGGCTCGATCAGCCGAGTCGAGCGGTGGACGTTTCCCACAAGTCCGAGATCGATGCGCTGTTCGACATGGTCGCGAAGACTTGGGGCCGACTCGATGTGTTGGTGAACAACGCAGGCGTCACCCACGCCGCGAGTCTCTTGGAACTGACCGAGGAAGACTTCGATCGGGTGCTCGCCATCAACTTGAAGGCCGCCTTGTTCGCGACCCAGCGGGCAGTGCCGATCATGCCCGCGGGCGGGTCGATCATCAACATGTCCTCGGTGAACGCGCTCCTCGCCATCCCGAACCAGATTCCCTACGCCGTTTCGAAGGGCGCCTTGCGCCAGCTGACCAACGTGACCGCACTCGCTCTGGCGGCGCAGAGCATCCGCGTTAATGCCATCGGTCCCGGCACCATCATGACCGACGTGGCGCGCAGCATCTTGACGGACCCGGGCGCTGAGGAGCGCGTGTTGAGTCGCACACCGCTCGGACGTTTCGGAGATCCGTCGGAAGTGGCCTCGGTGGCCGTCTTCCTTGCAAGCGAGGACGCCTCTTATATCACCGGCCAGACGATATATCCCGACGGCGGGCGCCTCGGCCTCAACTATACGGTGCCGGTGCGGGAGCGGAGCTGAGGCGGTGCACGCACGCGTCGTCATCATTGGAGGCGGAGTCATCGGTTCCTCCGTCGCGTATCACCTGGCGGCGGCGGGTGAGAGGTCCGTGGTGGTGATCGAGCGCGACCCGAGCTATCGGGAAGCCTCGTCGGCCCTTTCGGCAAGTTCCATCCGACAGCAGTTCACCACCCCTGCCTGCATGAAGATGTCGCAGCACAGCTTTGAATTCTTGCGCCACATCGATGACCACTTGAATGTGGGTGAGGGGCGCGTCGACGTCTCGCTCACCGAACGGGGATATCTCTATCTTGCTGATGCTCCGCACGCTGCCGAATTGCGCGCAGCGCTCGATGTACAGCTCGCACACCGGGTGACCGTGAGGCCGCTCGCGCAGAAAGACTTGTCCCAAGAATTCCCATGGCTCGAGACCGCAGATCTCGTGCTCGGAGCGCTCGGCACGGCGGGCGAGGGGTGGTTCGATGGTTACAGCTTGCTCCAGGCCTTCCGTCGCAAGGCGCGGCAGCTCGGCGTGTCGTATCTGCATGATGAGGCCGTGAATCTAATCCGAAAGGGAGCTAAGGTTAACGGGGTCAAAACGGCCAAATCGGGGGAGATTGGCGCCGACGTCGTGGTCGATGCCGCGGGCCCGCGTGCCGCCATCATCGCCGGTTGGGCGGACTGCCGCATCCCAGTAGTGCCGGAGCGGCGGTGCATCTTCGTCTTCAGTTGTCCCGACCCGCCGCCGAACATGCCCTTAGTGATCGATCCACAAGGCGTCTATGTGCGCCCAGAAGGACCGAACTTCATCACCGGTGGACCTGCGACGCCTGCGGAAGACCCGTTTGCACTCACCGTGGATCATGCGCAATTCGAGGACTTTATCTGGCCGGTGTTGGCCGCTCGAATTCCCGCCTTCGAGCGCATCAAGACGACGGGGGCTTGGGCTGGCCATTACGACGTGAACGCCTTCGATCATAACGCCTTAATCGGGTGGGCGCCTGAGGTCGAAGGTTTGATGCTGGCCACCGGCTTCTCAGGGCACGGAATGCAGCATTCGCCAGCCGCCGGCCGTGGAGTCGCCGAACTGATCCTCGACGGTCACTTTAAAACGCTAGATCTATCCACGTTCACTCCGCAGCGGCTGATTCACAATCAGCCGATCGCGGAGCTGAACATCACCTAGTTCCCTCGATTGATCTGCCTGGGAGACAACTATGAAGAGCATTCCGAGTATTGAGCCGGTGAGACCGCATCGAAGACACGAGCTTCGGCTTGCGGTGCAGAGCGTGCTGAGGCAAAGCCGCCATGCGGCCCTCGTTACTTCGGCCACGGCGCTTCTGTTGACCGCAGGAAAGGCGCCCGCGCAGCAGGTTGCCCCGACAGCCAACGCTAATCAAGAGCCGCAACTGGCTGAAATTGTGGTCAGTGCGCAAAAGCGCACCCAATCGCTGCAGGACGTGCCGTACAACATAAGTGCGATCGGCGGCGACACACTGCGCGAATCGGGGGTCGTCTCGATCAACAATCTGACGGAAGTCGTTCCAGGGCTGATGAACGTCGATGAAGGTCCCGCTGAGCGGGCTGGCAATAATAATTTCATTCTTAGAGGGTTGCGCACCGATCCACCCGGCGGCGGGTCGGGAGGCGTTGAATATCAAAACCTCACCGTGAGCCCGGTTTCCACGTATTACGGTGAAACGCCGGTATTCTTCCAGGTGCCGTTGGATGATCTAGAACGGGTCGAGGTGCTGAGAGGTCCGCAAGGGACCTTATACGGCTCCGGTTCGCAGGCCGGCACCATTCGGTTCATTCCGAAGCGCCCCGATTTCGATCAATTTTCAGCTGAAGTCAGTGCGGACGGAAGTTATACCGAGTATTCGCCGCACGGAAACGGCAGCGTGCATGGAGTCTTGAACATACCGATTGCCGACCACCTTGCCTTGAGGCTGGTGGCAGGCGAGGATCATCTGGGCGGCTTCATTGATGCGGTGGACCGCGTGAAGCTGGAACCGAACGGGACGCCGGTACCGAGCATTCCCGGCAATCTGACCAGCGGGTTCGTGCTCGGGCCGGTGCAGAGAGGCACGAACTCATCCGATCAGTATTTCGCGCGTGCCGCGCTACGATGGCAACCGGCAGATCCCGTGGATGTGCAGCTTGAATATCTGCATCAGCATACCTCGATGGCGGATAGCCAGTGGGGAAGCGCTTGGAGCGGTGGCCCGTTCGACTCATCGTTCGGCGCGTATCCGAACGCCACCGTCGATACTCGCCCTGGGTGCAACCACTGCTCGACCGAATATGCCGGGGAGCCCTACGGCGATTCTTTGAATCTCGTGGATCTCGTGGGAACCGTCGATGTGGGCCTGGGCACTGTCACCTCGACCTCGTCGTATTACGAGGACCAGAGCATCACGGACTTCGATGAAACCGGTATCTATTACGGCACGGCAAACCCACCAAGTCCCGGATCTTCGTTCATTCCATATTATCCGTATCTTAATTACCCGCGCATTCTATCCGCACAGCGCGCTGCCAACGTGAACCATACGTTTGTCGAAGAACTGCGGCTGGTATCAAAGCCGGGTAAGGTGTTCGACTATACGGTCGGCCTTTACTATGAACGTCAGCAGCAACAGGTTGACCTAACCGGGGACGTACCCGGAATCAAGGCGTATGACGTTTACATCGGTCAGCCCAATCCATCGGCGTATGGCGACAATATCGTCTACTACGACCGCGGTACCAACTTTACCGACAAAGCCGCATTCGGCGAGCTCACATACCATTTGACCGATGCATGGCAAGTCACGGGCGGTGTTCGGTTCTTCACTCAGCCCTACTCGAGCAACGTCGTGCTATTGCTTCCCCTGTGCGGCGCGATTTGCTCCAATGATCAGACGAACCCGCTGGGACTTGCGGCATCCAGTAGTTCAACGAAATTTTCGAATCATGTCTGGAAGCTCAATAGCTCTTATGACTTCACCCCGACGCTCAAGATTTACGCTACCTTTTCAGAGGGGTTTCGCCACGGCGGCGTCTCGGGGCTTCCCTCGGCGGGGCCATTCGCGAGCCCGTCCGACCTCCAAGCCTTCCGACCGGACCTTGCCAAAAACTATGAGGTGGGCATCAAGGGAAGCTTATTCCAGCACCGAATTAACTACTTCGCCGATGTGTATCTAATGAACGTCTACAACTTTCAGTTTGATGACGTCAACTTAAGCGATGTTGCCGGAGCGTTCAATGGCAGTAACGCGCGATCACAGGGTCTTGAATTTGAAACAGAGATCGCGCTCACGGAGCATTGGAGCGCCACCCTCGGCTATGCGTTCACTCGGGCCTATGTGACTAAGGCGTTCAACATACAGGATTACACCCCTTACGCCTTGATTCCATCAGAAGGTGGTACCGGCACTTTGGCATCACTGTTCGGAGGCCCCATCGCAGCGGGTACCAATCTTCCGGGCGTCTCGCGGAACGTCGCGAATGCGGGAATCAATTACACCTTACCGGCCGGAAACCTAGGGAAAAGCAACTGGCTCTGGAAGTTCCACCTCGACGGCTCTTATCGAAGCGCCGAAAGCTCCAACATTGATCCGACCAGCATCTACAACTTCTCAATCCCTTCGGCGTTTCTGGCGAACACTCGGGTAACTTTGAACACTTCTGACAAGATCGCCTATTCATTCTTCATCCGCAACATCACCAATAATCCAGATATTACGGGCGGCATCAACGATCAGGAGTTTGACAATCCCTATCGCTTACGAAACGTAGGGCGCCCACGGACCATTGGGCTGGGAGTTCGATACCAGTATTAACCCGTGCAGCGTGCCCTCACCCTAATTTAAGCGACGAAGGACTATCAAACATGGCAGCTCGACTTACCGTCCTCTGGGGCACATCTTTGGCTCTGTGTGCCGCCGCGCACGCGGCGACAATCACCGGCACAGTGACGTCCGACGGAGACCCTGTGCGCGGCGCAATGATCACGCTGGCATCAGCCGAGCAGCTCTATTTTGAAACGGTACTCAGTGATCCGGCGGGACATTATCGGCTCGATACCCGGCAGAGCGGAGCGCTCCATATCCGGGTGCGGGCGCGGCTAAAAGAGGACCTCACGGCACCGCTCGCGATTCCCGTCGGAGATGCGATGCTCGCTCACGACTTCACTATGCAGCGTCTCGCGACTGCTCAATCGATCGCAGATTCTTTGCCCGCGAGCGCGCACATGGCGCGCATCAAATTTCCGACGGAAGTACAGCGCGAGGTGTTCCAGCTCGACTGCGCGGAATGTCACCAGTTGGGCGCGCCCGCCACCCGAAGGCCTCGCTCTTTGCAGGCGTGGGAAGCCCTGATGCCGTCAATGCTCCATGGTGCCGAGTACACGAGCAACCTGCACGCAAAGGATTATGCGGCGGCGATGTATGCGGCATTCAACGGACCTCCCACGCCCGATCATGAGAATGCCGGAGTTGACGATGAGGCGCTGGGTTCGCGGATCACGGAGTGGAAGCTACCGCACGCGCTTGCCGCACACGACACTGAATACTACGCGCCGAGGGCGACTTTTTTCTCCGTTGATATGTATATCGATGACCTGTACGCGACCGATACAAAGACGAATAAAACGGCCGACATTCCGATTCCGGACTTTGGCGTTCCGATAGGCGGCACTTTTGCGGGCCAGAAGGATCTGCCCTTGTATGTGAAAAGCATCCGCCACGGATTGCACAGCTTGGCGCTGGGTCCGGACGGTTTGTACTACATGACTGGTGCAATAGGCGGCAATATAGTTGTGTTCGACCCGGCCAAGGCAAAATTTATCGCGGCGTATTCCGTCGGGCACGGTGCGGAGGTGGGCCATACACCGCGTTTCGATACCAAGGGGATTTTGTGGTTTACCCTGTACGCCTCTAACCAAGTCGCACGATTTGATCCGAAAACGAAACAGATGACGGTCATCAATTTGCCGAAAACCTGGGCGCACAAGGAAATCGCCGAGCGCCCCTCCGCGGTGTATGGCATCGACATTAACCCGTTGGACGGATCGGTGTGGTACACGAAACTGTACGCAAACCAAATCGGGCGCATCGATCCGAACACTCTGAAGGTACAGGAATGGACTCCCCCGGTGTTTGGGCCGCGTCGCGCTCGCTTCGATAAGTCCGGGGGCTTCTGGATACCGGGATTTGGCGATGGGAAGATCGCGCGACTTGACACGAAGACCATGCACTATGAGGTCTTTCAGATTCCACCGCTGGGTCCTGGCGAAGTCGAGGCCCCATATGCCGTTGCCGTCGAACCCGAGACTCAGCATGTGTGGGTCTCGACGAACATGTCCGACCGAATGTTCCGTTACGAACCCGAATCCCGGCGTTGGACCGCCTATCCCATGCCCACCCGAGGCTTGATCACGAGGGATGTCGTATTCACTCCGGACGGGCAGGTGTGCGGCGCGAGTAATCCGTGGGGTGTTCCATCCCCGGGCTTGGTCGAGGGTAACATGGATTCCGTCATTTGCTTGGAACCTGGACAAAAGGGCTTATGAGCGCTCGAGCGTGAGCGGAGCACTATCGTCTCGCCCCGCGTTTTATCTGGTCACGATCGGAGCCGCAGTCGGACTGGGCAGCATCTGGCGATTTCCGTACTTGGCCGGCCGGTACGGCGGGGGCCTGTTTGTCGCTGCATTTCTGGTCGCGTGCATATTCATCGCGGTGCCGCTTCTCGTCGCCGAGTTTTACATTGGTCAGGCTTCGCGCAGCAGTCCGCCTCGAGCGGCGGGCGATCTCGCCGCGCGGTTCGGCATGACCAGGAGCTGGGACGCGATCGGTATCATGGGCTCGCTCGCCTCCTTCTTGGTGTTCTCCTACTACACGATGATTGCCGGATGGGTGGTGGCATACGCAGTGCGTACCGCGAGTGGCTCATTGGCCCATCTATCGCAGAATACACTGAGCACCCAGTTCCATGTGTTTGTTGGGAGCGTCGGGGTAACGTGGGCGTGGCAACTCTGCTTTATTGCACTTACGGGCGCGGTCTCGAGTTCCGGCTTGCAGCGTGGGATCGAGCGGATCAGCAAGTTTCGTGCGCCCGCCTTGTTGCTGCTGTTACTGATCCTCGTCGGATATTCATTGCTTGTCGGCGACGTAGAGCACGGCCTGTCGTTTGCCTTTGCACCGCGCAGCTCGACATTGTCTGGCGAGTTGCTGCTGGCTGCCGTGAGCCAGGCGTTCTATGCGACTGGCGTCGGTATGGCGATGATGATCGCCTACGGCGCATATATCCCGCGGGACACCTCGCTGACTCGATCTGCAATTTTCATTGTGAGCTCGATCATCACCGTATCCCTGCTCGCAACGTTGGTGGTGTTCCCTTTGGTGTTTCGATACCACTTGGATCCTGAGCAGGGTCCCAAACTCGTCTTCGAAGTGCTGCCTGCGGCATTCGCCGAAATGCCCGGCGGCCGCGTTTTCGGGACTCTTTTCTTCGCCCTCCTGGCGCTCGCGGCATTAACGCCCGCCATAGCCACCATTGAGCCAGCCGTAGCATGGCTCGAAGGCCGCGGTATGGGCAGGACATGGGCTGCGGCTGTGGTGTGCGTCGCCGGTGCGCTGCTCGGGTTGGGTTCGATTTTCTCTTTCAACATCTGGGTTAATTGGCGACCGCTCAGCGCAGTGCCGGGTTTCTCGTCCCGATCCTTTTTCGATGTCGTCGATTTCTTGTCCGCAGACCTGCTGATGCCCCTGGGCGCACTGCTGACCAGCCTATTTGTCGGCTGGATCCTGCCGCACCGGATCAGGACCATTGGGGCCGATGTGTCCGCCCCGCCGATCAATCCTTGGCTGCTCCTCTTCTTGCGGTACGTGTGCCCGATCGCGATTACGGTGGTGCTGATCGGCGCCTTTGTCAGTCAATGAAGAGGCGCATCCGATGTACCTCTCGATCGGGGTAGTTGACCGTGTTCGTAGCCAACGACCTAAAGACCGTCCAGCTCCCCCGAATCTTGGCACTCAACGGGCCTCACGATGAGGGCCGCCAAGGTAAATCAGGCGCCCGAAGAGAAGCTGTTGCCATTCGGCTTGATGCTCCTCGGCGGGAAATTCTACAATGTGCTCTTAGTAGCACCGGTCCTAGGCAGGCACGATGTGCCGCAGGCCGTTGTCAAACCGGCGACCGGTCGATGGATCCTCGCGCAAAGCAAGAACACCGCGAGCGCGAGCGTAGGGGCAGGGTAGAGTGAGCGGTGATCTCACCTTGAAGTCCGCGGATGACTCCAATCGATTGATTGCACACGGGCATCGATTGCTTCGCCAAGGCCAGCGGCGAGAGGCTTTCGAGGTTGGCCTGCGCGCGGAGAAGCGCATTTTGGCGTCCGCCGCGCTCGATGACTCGCTGGGAACCTTGTTCACGCATTTGGAAGAGCCTCTGCGAGCGTTAGCGCACCACAGGCGCGCCGTGGAGCGCGCGCCCAGCTGCATGGATTTCCGTTACAACCTGGCCATGACCCAGCGCATGTTAGGAGAGTTTGATGCAGCGGAAGTGAATCTCGATGCAGTTCTTCTCGCCCGTCCACGGGATGGTGAAGCGCACTACGCGCGCTCCGGACTTCGCACCCAAACTCCACGCCGTAATCACGTGGATGAACTCCAGCAGATATTGGTTCAGCTCGATGGAAAACGGGCTAGCCTTGCCGTCGCGTTCTCATTGGCGAAGGAATTGGAGGACCTCGGCGAGTACGCGCGCGCATTTGACCACCTGCACAAGGCTTGCGATGCATACCGCGCTTCGCTCCGATATGACGTTGCGGATGACATCGCAGTACTCGATGCCTTGCGAACCACCCACATCGCATCGATACTTGGCAAGCTTCAAACCAATTGTCCTAGCCGAGAATGTATATTCATTGTGGGTCTTCCTCGCAGTGGTACTACGTTGGTCGAACGAATTGTCGGTAGCCATAGTCAAGTGTTCGCGGCGGGTGAAACAGATGCCTTTCAACGGACTTGCGTAGCGGCAGTGGGACAGCTAAAGAAGGAGGTCAAAAAACTCGAGTTTGTCGAACGCAGCCTCGAATTGGACTTCGAGCGCCTCGCGCAAGCTTTTATTCAAGCTACTCGTCCGCGCACCGGGCACACACCTCAGTTCACCGATAAGACGCCTCACAACTATTTGTATGCGGGATTGATCCGCGCTGCCCTACCGAACGCCCGCTTCATCGCGTTGGATCGCCATCCGATGGATGTTTGTTATGCAATGTACAAGACTCTATTTGCATCCAGCTATCCATTCAGTTATGACCTGAGCGACTTGGCGCGATACTACGTGGCGTGGCAAAAGCTCATGCAGCACTGGCAGGATCTAATTGGGGATGCCTGGCTGACCGTGAGCTACGAGGAACTGGTATCAGCACAAGAAGCCACCAGTCGCCGAATTCTGGAGCATTGTGGTCTCTCATGGGAACACCGCTGCCTTGATTTTCACAGTCCCACGGCCGCGGTGAGCACTGCCAGTGCTGTGCAGGTGCGCAAGCCCCTTTATACAGACGCCGTCGGCCGATGGAGGCATTACGCGAAGCAGTTGGAATCCTTGGCGCGGGACTTCGAGATAAACGGGCTGTCCGTGCGTTGAGGCTCAGCTAAGATTTCGCAAAAGACACGACCCTAGGCCGTCGATCGACATTTGCGATCGCGGTGCAAACTCGGCCGGCTTTTTTGCGGTAGCCAGCCGGTTGGTGTCGGCGTGGTCCATCTAGACTTTCGCTCGATCGGAGTGTAGATTGGATCCAATCCGCTCGATCCTTAAGATTTAGATAAATTGAATGCATTAAGTAAGGGACTAATACCGCCAGTACGTCGTTCTCACGCATGCGTGATCAGCTGAAACTCCATGCCCCACGAAGGCGCTACGAGAGCGTCGAGGTGCACGATTGGCGTCGGGGCACGATCCAATCACGCTCGATTTTTTCGATGAATTCTCTCGCGATTTTATTCCCCATAGGGTGGACTTGAGGTCAGCTTCTAATCGGGTGGCCCATGCTGTTTGGAACATCGACGGAGCAGACGCGACGTAAAGGTGCTATTGCCCTGGCGCCGGCCGATTCTTCGGCGCGCGTTGTTTACCGCCACGCATGGCCGGTGAGAATCTTCCATTGGATAAACGCGGTTAGCTTTGTTCTGCTGCTGATGAGTGGACTCCAGATCTTCAACGCCTATCCGCGACTTCATTGGGGGCATGACGGTTACCAAGGCATGCCGGCGGCGTTCGAGATCGGTGGTGTCCCCGACCTAACACGACGCCTCAGCTGGGTTCAGTTTGGATCCTACCGAATAGATACTTCGGGAACTCTTGGAGTAGCAAAAGAGATTCCCCTTGAGGGGGTAAAGAATATTGCTTTTCCGCCATGGTTGACGCTTCCTTCGGCCACAGGTGACTTGGCGTCGGGGATGGGGTGGCATTTCATGATGCTCTGGGTGCTAATCATTAACCTTGGTATATACGTTTTGTACGGAGTGGCCAGCGGCCGATTTTGGCGAGAACTATTACCGAACCGCGGGCAGCTTCGAATGCACTCTATCGGTCAGGACATCTGGAGACATCTGTGTTTTAAACGCAGCGTCGGTATGGAAGCTCTGAGCTATAACCTTTTGCAAAAAATGTCCTATATCGCCGTGCTGTTTGTGCTGCTTCCAGCGATGATACTGACTGGATTGACGATGTCCCCTTCGGCGGTGGCAGCTTTCCCGGGGCTAATCGATTTATTTCATGGTCGACAGACTGCACGGACATTGCATTTCATATTCGCATCCGTGCTCGTCCTGTTTGTTTTGGTTCATTTGTTTCAGGTCATTATTAGCGGATTTCGCAATCATATGCGATCGATCACTACGGGATTTTTTGTTATTGCGGAGACCGAAGATTGTGAAGACATGGATAACTCGACGCAGGTTGCTCCTGGGCGGTAGCGGTCTGCTCGCAGCGGGCTTGGTAGGCGCAAACTGGACCAGGCTGTCAACGGCATCTGGCTATTGGCCGCTCCTGCGATTGGGAGAATCATTCAGTCTACGTGCACAGCGACTGGCATTGCATCGAAGGCCGCTCGCTCCCACGTATAGACGAGATCAAATCTCTGCATTTCATCCGACGAACGGCGGCTTTGGTGCGTCTTATATTGATCCCGATCCAAGCTACGACCGCCTTTCGGCCACGGGATTTCGCGATTGGAGGCTATCCATCAACGGTTTAGTTGATCGACCCGCCCGGTTGTCACTTGAGGATCTGCGTTCAATGCCCACGCAAAGTCAGATCACCATGCATAGTTGCGATGAGGGCTGGAGTGCAATCGGAGAATGGACCGGCGTACCACTTCGCTTCTTGCTGGACCATGTGGGTCTGCAGCGAGGCGCTCAATACCTCGTCTTCCACTGCATGGATAAGATTGCCGGCGAGCACGTATTCGGTAGTTTCGACGTGCTCGACGCAGTCCATCCGCAAACGATCCTCGCGCACACTATGAACGGGCAACCCCTACCAACGCGTCACGGAGCTCCGCTACGTCTTCGAATGGAATTACAGATCGGATACAAGCAGTATAAGCATATTGATCAGATCACTGCTGTAAGAAACTTGGAAGCTGTGGGGAATGGCGGCGTGGGAGGGTTATGGGAAGAGCACGGTGCGCAGTGGTATGCAGGATTGTAAGATTCGGTCTTGGACACGCAACATATCCGGATCGCGTCCCTATCCAAAACTCAAGTCGTCGATCGCTCGACGCCAGCTGGCGCCAGCTGTGAGCTCGGCGACGTCGCAAAATCGATTACCTGTCGCAGGGAAGACGAACGGCGGCAAACGCACGGTTGACTGAATCTCCACGCCACCTGTTGGCCGGTCGGCACACGGTCACACGGTCCCCTCGTACCTCAATCCGATGGGCTTCAAACATTTTGAGCAACGGCGCCGACTGCTTGGTATGCCGTCTCCATTGGCCCACCGATCGGGTGCTGATCGCTGGCCCCCTTTGCAAAGTGCACGAGCGACAGCCCTGCAGACCAGCAAGGTCGATTGTCACATAATCGATCTAGTGCGCGGAAGCCTTTATCAGCACGAGGCGGCTGGAGATGGTCGGGCCAGCCCTATCATCGTCGGGACACGCCACTGCAGCGAGCGTATAGGGGCCGGGGGGCGAGGGGGCCTTTAAAGAGGCATTGTAGGATTGGGCGCCGAGCGCGGCCAGAGAGAATGGCATCTCTTGCCCGGCGACCTCGTTGCCGAGCGCGTCGGTAAAGGACAGTCGTAAGCGGCCCGCCTTGGGCCGGTCGTCGTCGTTTACGAGGTAGATCTCATAGTTGCGCACCTCCTCGCTGGGGAGCGTTGAGTGCCAAAAATTAAGATAGACGCCCAAGGGCTTGAACGCTTGCTCCATGGCCGCCGCGAAATGCCGTTCGAGTTCGAGCGTGCGCAGGTTCACGAAATTATCCGAGGTGAACCCGCCGCGCTCGCTCGAGGAAAGATACACGAAATGCAAAACCGCCGAATACCGGCGATAGGCGCGCCAGAACTCGGTTTCGCCGGCCAATAGCCGCGCGCTCAAGACGCGTCGACTGTCGATGCTGTCATCATGACCCAGCAGCTTCGGGAATAGATTCTTGGTGAGGAGAGTTGGCGAGCCATCGCGGTTCAGCCAAAGCCACCCATACTCGTTCAAAATCTTGGTGTGGTTCGACTTCGTCACCGGGTTATCGACCGTCCCGTAGCTCGACAGCTTACGCAGGATCAGAGATGCGGTGACGTGTCCCTGTTTGATGGAGGCCGCCAGTCGCCGGATCTCATCGAAGGTCTGCTCGATAAGTTTCACGTTGAGCGACCGGCCGATCATCGACTCGAGCGCCGGCCATTGATTGGCCTTACCCGGAACATAGAGTCGTTTGTCGGCAAGATCCCGGATCCGTGGTGCGAATCGGAACCCAATAAGCGGACACAGCGCGAACACATGGTCGGTGAACCCAGCGGTGTCGGTGTAGTGCTCCTCAATGTGCAACTCCGACTCGTGATGCAGCAGTCCGTCGAGGACATAGGTTGCGTCTCGGATCGGCGAATGGATCACGTTGGTGTGAAAGGGGCCGTATTGGTCGGACACGTGCGTATAGAACATCACGCCGGGATCGTCGCCATAGCGGGCATTGACGTGCCCGATTGCCTCGCCGCGGCCACCGGCACGAAATCGCTGGCCGTCGGAGGATGATGTGGTCCCTTCACCCCAGTTTGCCGCGAACGGCAGCCGGTGCTGGTAGTGATCAGGGCGGCGAGGCCTTGGGCATAGGTCTCGTCGCGCACGTGCCAGCTCGAGAGCCAGGAGAGTTTCGCGAAGCCGGTCCCGGGACAGGCCTCGGCCATCTTGGTCAGTCCGAGATTGATGCCGTCGGCGAGGATGGCGGTCAGCAATAAAGCTCGGTCGCGCGCCGGCGCCCGTGATTTCAGGTGAGTGAAGTGGCTCGAGAAATCGGTCCACCGATCGACCTCGAGCAAGAGGTCGGTGATCTTGACGTGGGGCAGCAGCGCATTGGCATCCCGGATCAGGCGTTCCGCCGCCGGCGGCACGGCATCGTCGAGCGGCTTGATCTTCAGGCTCTTGTCGGTGAGCTCCACATCCGGCAGCTTGCCGTCGCGCGCCAGCTGATTCGTGAGGGTGAGCTCCCGATTCAGAGTGGCGAGGCGCTCCTCGAGATACGCCCCGGCATCCGTCGTCACTGCCAGGCCGGTCACCGCGGCGGTAGCCTGCGCAGTGAAGGCCTCGCGCTCGATCAAATACTCGTCGAAGTCGCGGAACTGACGGCTGCCCGGCACCCAGACATCGCCGGCACGCAGCGCGTTCTTGAGTTCGGACATCACGCAGAGCTCGTAGAACTTACGGTCGAGGCCTTCCTCCGTTTGGACATACGGCGCCCAGTTGCCGCGCACGAAGGCGGTCGGCGCGTCCGCTGGTACCTTGCGGGCACCCGTCTCGTTCAAGGTACGCAGCGTGTCCACGCCTTTGAGGAGCGGCGCCACGGCCGGCGCCGATCCGAAGTCGAAGGCCTTGAGCAGCGACGACGCGTAGCGCCGCAGCTGCCCGTAGTATTCGCCAACCAACCCGAGAAAGTCGGATTTGCGCGTTGCGTTGAGCGCTGCTGCCGCCGCGACGTGCGCCGTGAATTCCTCCCACGGCACCACGCCTTCGATGGCCGCGAAAGGATCCGTGCCATTGTCTTTGGCATCGACGAGCGCGACGCCTACTTTGGCGAACACCTGGACGGTCTCCTGCAGGGCCGGCGCAGCTTCGACGAACTGCTGACCGTGCTTGTACTTTGATTTGGCAAAGAACCGCCCGATCAGCCGATCGTGCAGATCTAGGGTTTCGTCGGTCAAGGTTGCGAGCGCCTCGAGAACGATCGCGACGAGAGTCGCGTACCGACGGCTCTGGCTGTATTCCTTCAGCTGATAGACGGCGGTCTGCGCTCCCTCCCGTGCAAGGCGCAACAGCCGATTGTGATGAACGCGCCGCTCTAGGTCCGCCGGCAGCTCCAAGTCCCGAATGACCTGTAACCGGCTGAGATGCGTGAGCACGGCCCGGGCGCTCGGTGCGCCCGGCGGCATCCGCAACCACGCAAGGTGGCTGTACGGGCTCCCCGACCGAAGCTCGAGCAACGCATCGAGTCGGCGGCGGTGCTCCGCTGTCAGCGCTGCGGTGAGTTCGATGAATACCTGCCGATCCGCGCGAGTGGTGGCCTGCGCCGCGATCAATTCCAGCACCCGGACCGTCGGCACGACCAGCCGACGAGCCCGGATCTCCTCAATCGCGCTCTGTACCAGCACGATCCCCTGGATCGTCTGAAGTGCCGTGGGGATGAGCCAGGTGACGAGCTCGCGGAAGTTCGTTCGGGTGAAGAGAGTCAGCCCCAGTCGCTGGACGACCTCTTGCTGGTGTTCGCGCCGCGTTTGGTCGCGGCTCGCGTATTGATTCCAGAGCGCCGGCGTGGTTTTCAGCTGGCTCGCGACCATCGCGAGTAGCGCCGCCGGTGGCGTCTCGCCGCGCGCCAGGACACGGCCAGGAAACCGGAGGTAGCAAAGCTGGATAGCAACGCCCAACCGGTTGTAGTCCCAACGATGCTGGCGAATGAACGCGAGATCGCCCCGACTCAAGGTGTAATGGCGGATCTGCTCGGCCTCGATCACGGGGACGGTGAGCAGCGACTCACGTTCGGCCGGCGTCAACAATTCCCGTCGCGGCATGGGCTTCCCTGTCGGTGCCTGGGGCGGTTAGTATGGGCAATAACTAAAGATTCTTGCCAGTCCTAAGTGACGCCGACCCCATCCGGTAAAACAAGGGGTTTCGCGATAGCGGTTTCGGAGGGGTTTTTGGCCATAGCGAGAAAAGGGTCAGCCGGGACGGTGCTCAAGGTCGGGCTCTATGCCCGAGTATCGACCCATGACCAGCAGACACTCCCGATGCAACTCGCCGCCATGCGCGAGTACGCGAAGCGTCGCGGCTGGAAGATTGCCCTCGAGGAGAAGGAGGTCGGCTCCGGTGCCAAGACCCGGCCAAAGCGGGAGGAGTTGCTCCGCGCCGCCCGGCGGCGCGAGGTCGATGCCATCGTCGTTTGGCGGCTCGATCGTTGGGGGCGCTCTCTACTCGACCTGATTGCGACACTTCAAGAGCTCCATGCTGTCGGTGTCGGCTTCGTATCGCTGACGGAGGCGCTCGACATGACCACCCCCGGAGGGCGAGCCCTGGCTGGCATGCTCGCAGTGTTCGCGGAATTCGAGCGCGATATCCTGCGGGATCGGGTGAAAGCCGGCATCGCCCAGGCGCGCAAGGAGGGCCGGCCGCACGGCCGGCCTCCCACCGTGCGTCATCACGCAGCAGAGATCTCAACGTTATTCAAAGAGGGCATTAGTAAACGCCAGATCGCCGCGCGCCTGAGCATCAGCCGGGCTTCCGTCCGTCGAATGTTACCGGCCCAGCGCGAGGTGTCCCGAGCCAAAATGGTCGGCAGGCGTGCATAGCTTGAATCGAGACGTGAAGCGCCGGGCGGCCAAGTTGGCGTTCGGTCTCCCTAAATCAGCAGGTGTCGGTAGGCTCACGACGGGGCTCTCTCTGCTCAGCGTAGCAAACAAGAGATGATGGATTTTTTCGAGTCACTACCTTTCCCCGTGACAACGCTGATCGTCGCCGGGATCTCAGTCCTTACCGTCTGGCTACTCGCCCGCAATACGCCAGGGTGGGGTCCCTGGGTCGAGGCCCTTCTTGCTCCATTTGCTATTGCCTATGCGATCTACTGGGCGCCGGTGTGGATAAATCACCGCACGAATATCGCCGAATACTCCGCATGGGAACCCATTGCAGTTGGTGTTTGGGGGTTGTTCGGCGTCGCCGGGTCCTTGGTCTGTGTGTATTTTCTGAAAAGACGCCGTGCAAATGTGAGCAAGAATGTTTAGCGAGAGCAATCGACGGCAACGGGTAAACGCCTGCGTTGCCGCGGTCGGCGACGGCTCTTAGCGTGCTAAAAACTCCGTTTCTTGAGGTGACCCCTCATGCAGAGCAGCTGGTGACTCCCTCTCGCAACAGTGTGCTTCGACGAATCCGCGCGCTCGACGCGCGATTGGTGGCGGGGAAGCGCTTGGGAGCCAAGTCGGCCGAGTCGATCGACTTGTCGACGCCGGGCATGTTGGAAGCCGCCGATGCCCTCGAGTTGATACAGATTGATCATACGCTAGCCGATGTGATGATCGTCGACTCCGTCTATCGACGCTCCATCGGCAGGCCCTGGCTATCGCTCGCCATCGATGTGGCGACCCGTAGCGTGGTTGGATTCCATCTCGGACTGGAGGCCCCCTCCGCGCTCGCGGTTGCGCTATGTATCGAACATGCGGTGTTACCAAAGATCCGGTCTGCCGCGTCGCCAGCAACCGAAGCGAGCTGGGATATGTTCGGTATGCCTCGCACCATTTTGGTCGACAATGGTTCGGAGTTCCACGGTGAGGCA
>Ga0302324_100000601_pt1 | contig 92686 bp, 86 predicted proteins | sample Palsa_T0_1_FD_201949 | JGI IMG/M metagenome (GOLD analysis project Ga0302324, IMG submission 201949) | Peat permafrost microbial communities from Stordalen Mire near Abisko, Sweden - Palsa_T0_1 | ecosystem: Environmental > Terrestrial > Soil > Palsa > Peat permafrost | place: Sweden: Abisko... | reverse complement strand
TGACCCCTAACCCCTGACCCCTGACCCCTAACCCCTGACCCCTGACCCCTGACCCCTGACCCCTGACCCCTAACCCCTTCTGGCATAATGCCCTCATGCCCTCAACCCCGGCCCCGCGCCGCGTCAAGACCTATGCCGGGTCCCAGGGATACGTCTACCAGTACTACTTCGTCGGCCAGCGCCCCGCTTTGGCCGACGACCCCGAAGCCCCCGCCACCGAATTCATCTTCGACGTCACCTCCGACCGCAAACTCACCTACGCCGTCAGCGTATTTCTTCCGCAGGCGTCGCTGGGGGAATGGCAGGCCGCTCACGGCCGTCCACTCAAGGGCGCCGAACAATACGCCGCCGCCAAGCTCCGCCTGTTCCGCGCCTTCGATGACCTCGAAGACGTGATGAAGGAAGGCCGCCGCCTGGCCATCGACTCGGCGTCACTGGCAGACACTCTCGGCTCTCTGGGAATCGAATAGTGGGCCCACAACCAGATTCTATGCGGATGTTTTCCTGGCGATCACGCGAACCAGGAAAATTGACGTCGCACTCCAAAGAATCACGCCGACCCCAAGACCCACCCCGACCGTCAGCGACTCTCCGCGAAAGAGAGTCCAGGCGAGAACGCACCAGGCAGTAATTGCTAGCCCCACGACGTTATAACGTCTTAACCGGAAAACTCGGGCCAGGGCGAAGAAGTGCAAACCGATGACGATGCCAACCCACGCGGGCAACAGGTCGAGCCGCCCCAGTTTCTGCGCGGCGAAAATTACCCCGCCAACGGCAGCGCCTTCGAGGATGGACAGCAGCAAGAAGCCCTTATTGAAACTGCGCCGCAGACGTTCCCCACTTTGCCGAAGCCGACGCATCCCCTGGATCATGCAGTAGCCGCAGCACGCTAGCAGAAAGCTTGCCGCCAGAACAAAGGCAGCAATCACGGCTGGGGTAAAAGAGTGAGCGCTGATCGTTCCCCAGGCCATCCACGCCCCGCCGGCCAGCGCTCCCACCAGGCCACGCCTGCCGGTCTGTAGCATTTCGCGCGCGTAATCGGAAGATTGCAAGTGTGTTTCCGCCTGTGATTTCGTGGGATTCTACCACCACTCCTCCGTGACCTTCCGTCCATCAGGGTAAAATCGCTAGCATGAAAAGGGCCATGCTGTTGCTGTTTCTAGTCAGTACCTCGCTTGGATGTAACCACCAGACCGGATATGTACACGCGGCCAACCTGTTTACCGCCGCCGACCAGGACGCGGTCCGGCGTGTCCAGGCATCCGTCCTGGGCAAGCCTGACTTCCTCAAGTCGATCGTTGCCGAACGTCTCAACCAGAACTCGCCCGCAGTTCGGCCGTGTAGTTACACCGTCAGTAAGCTGATTCGCCGCGATCTGGCGAAGACCAACGGAGCGTATGCGGAAGAACTTCATGTAATCTGTGAGACTTCGATGGGCGACTTTCCATTACGCTTCGAGTGGGTCATCGATCAGAACCAGCACCTGAACGAATTGAAGTTTGGCTACGATCCGGATGCTCAAGATGAAGACTAAGAGCATGAGAGGTTGCGAAGCCGAGCGGTATCTTCGCAGCGTGACTGTCATACTGGCTCAGCAAATCTAAAAGGAGTTGTCACCCATCGATCATGCCTGGAGTCATTCGAGTTTCCGCAATCCGGAAGACCTACGGCTCCACGGTCGCGGTCGACGAAGTATCGTTCGAAGTCAACGACGGCGAGATATTTGGTTTAATCGGGCCCAACGGCGCGGGCAAGACCACAACCATGGAGTGCATCGAAGGCTTGCGCAAGCCCGACCGAGGCGCTATCTCAGTGCTGGGTCTGGATCCCTTCAAGGACGTTTACAAGCTGCAACAGCGGATTGGAGTTCAGCTTCAGCAGGCACAACTCCAGAAGCGCATCAAAGTGTGGGAGGCGGTGTACCTCTGGGCATCCCTTTACCGCAGGCAAGCGTCAGACGGCGAACGGTTGCTCGAACAACTTGGCCTTATCGAGAAGCGAAACGCCTGGTTCATGACCCTCTCAGGCGGCCAGAAGCAACGACTATTCATTGCGCTTGCGCTCATCAACAATCCGGAGGTTGTGTTTCTCGATGAGTTGACTACCGGGCTGGACCCTCAGGCGCGGCGCGCCATCTGGGACTTGGTCCGCGACATCCGCGAGCGCGGCAAGACGGTGTTCCTGACCACTCATCTCATGGAGGAGGCTGAGCGGTTGTGCGACCGGGTCGCAATCATAGAACACGGACGCATCATCGACATCGACAGCCCGCAGAGTCTGGTCAACCGGCACTGCCCTGAACGAACCGTCGTCGTGGCCACAGACGACCAAACCGCTGCGGAGCGTTTTCGATCGATCCCGCGCGTGGAGTCGGTGGTTTGCAGCGACTCGCAGTTCACCATTCGGGGTCGGGGCGACGATCTCGTCACCGAAGTGATTCATTGCCTGTCGGAAAATCGCATACGGGTCACCGATTTTCGCACCATTCTCCCCAACCTTGAGGACGTCTTTCTCAAACTAACCGGTCACTCCATTCGCGACTGAGGCTTGATGTAACGAGGCTTGATCGTACGAGGCTTGAACAATATGCTGCGTGGACTCTGGATATTGACCTGGATCGAAATCAAGATATTCCTGCGCGAGCCGCTGGGAGCGCTGGGGACGATCGGTATCCCCGTGTTGGTGTTCCTGGTAACGGGTCGAGCGCTCGGCCGCGGCGCTGCAGCGGCATCGCCTGCCGCCAGCAGTTTTGTCCGCGTCGGCCTGCCGGTGCTGGCTTCCGTCCTGATCGCCATCGGCGCGGTGCTGTCGCTGGTCACCATCATTTCGATCTACCGCGAGGGCGGAATTCTCAAACGGCTCCGCGCCACCCCGCTGCACCCGCAGACCATCCTCGGTGCCCACGTGATTGTCAAGCTGCTGCTCAGCGCGGCCTCACTGGCCTTAATGCTCCTGGCGGGCAAACGCTACTATCCAGTCGGCATTCATATTCCAGTGCTGGGCTTTATGATCGCCCTCTTGATCAGCACCTTGAGCATTTTGTCGATCGGCTTTCTGATCGCCAGCATCGTTCCCACAGCGCGCTTTGCGCAGCCCATCGGCGCCGTCATCATGTACCCAATGATCGCGGTTTCCGGACTCTTCGTGCCGGTCGCATCGCTGCCGCCGGCGGCTCATGCGCTGGCAAGAGTCGTGCCCCTAACCTACGCCGTGTCGCTGCTGGAAGGGATTTGGAAGGGTGACTCGTGGTGGGCGCACAGAAGCGATGTCGCCGCGCTGGCGGTGGCTTTTATCGTGTGCACGGCGCTCTCGGCCAAGGTGTTTCGCTGGGAATAGCAAAGCTCTGCGATCTCAATCACACATCTAAGCGACCCCATTTGTTTGCCTTATCCCCCATGGCCAGTGAAAATGAACGCTTAGTTCGCAACGCGATTGCGCTAAACTCATGGCATTGCGCGCAATTCGTACTTAACCCCCGCGGATGCGTAATAACTGAGAACTGAGAACCGGGAACTGAGAACTGAATTTATGTCCCTGCTTTGGCTGCGTTTCGCGCTGGCGTGCTACTTCATCGGACTGGTCTACGCCTTCTTCGCCCTCACCCGCACCAGTGACATGTTCTCCCGCATCGCCCTGCATGCCGCCAGCCTGGGCATGGTGTTTCATTTCGTCTCGCTCGTCGAACTCTTCTTATCCGGACAAGTCGTCTGGGCCTCCATCCACAATGGCGAATCGCTGCTGGCGTTTCTTTCCATGAGCTTCTTCATGGTCATCTATTCGATCTATCAGACCACTTCGCCGGGAGTGGTCGTCTTTCCCGTCGTATTCTTTCTAAGTTTCGTCGCCGCCGTCGGCCAGCAGCCCGTCCTGCTGACCCAGTCCGTCTCCCATAAGGGATGGATTATTGCGCACATCATCCTTATCTTTACCGGTTATGCCGCTCTGGTGCTCAGCTTCGGCGCCAGCCTCCTTTATCTAGTTCAAGAACGCCGGCTCAAATCAAAAAAACCAGCCAGCCTGACCTCGTTTCTTCCCGCGCTCGAAGTCATCGACCAGATCGGCTACCGCTCTCTTCTATTAGGTTTCCCGTTCATGACGTTGGGTCTGCTTGCTGGTTCGGTCGTCGCCATTACCAAAAGTGGCCACCTGGATTTCCTGGACCCAAAGATCCTGCTATCAGTGCTGATGTGGGCCGTTTACCTGATCATGGTATTCACCCGCTGGAACTCGGGATGGCGCGGCCGCCGCGCTGCCTACCTGGCGAGTTTTGCTTTTCTGGTTGCGCTCGCCGCCGGGTTCGCAAACTTCATCCACAGGTTCGCATCATGAGATTCCAACTCATCGGCCTGAACCACAAAAGCGCGCCGCTCGAAGTCCGCGAGCGTCTGGCGATTTCAGAGAAGAATCTGCCCGATACCTGCCGCGATCTCACCGCCTACCCGGGAGTCGAAGAAGGCATGGTGATTTCCACCTGCAACCGCGTCGAAATCGTCACCCACACCCAAAACGGCCACGCCGATCTTCGCGGATTCCTTTACACCCACTTCGGACTCAAGCCTGAAGAACTCGACGCCCACCTCTACGAATTCCGCGAGAAAGACGTCGTGCGCCATATCTTCCGCGTCGCCTCCAGTCTCGATTCCATGGTCGTCGGCGAAGCCCAGATTCTCGGCCAGGTCAAAGAAGCCTACGCCACCGCCCGCGCCGTCGGAGCCGCTCGCGGACAGCTCGATCAACTCTTCAGCCGCGCCTTCGCCGTCGCCAAACGCGTGCGCACCGAAACCGCCGTCGGATCGTCTTCCGTTTCCATCGCCAGCGTCGCCGTCGAACTCGCCAAGAAAATTTTCGGAACGCTGCAAGGCAAAAGCGTTTTCATCGTCGGTGCCGGCAAGATGAGCGAACTCGCCGCCCGCCATCTCATGGCCCACGGCTGCGCCTCCATCTTCGTCGCCAACCGCACCTACGATCGCGCCATCGGACTCGCCCAGAAGTTCAACGGCCAGGCCATCAAGTTCGAAGACCTTCACAACACCTGCGACCGCGCCGATATCGTCATCACCTCGACCGGCGCGCCGCTCGCGATTTTCCGCAAAGAACATGGCGAGCAATTCCTCGCCCGCCGCAAGAATCGCCCCATGTTCTTCATCGACATCGCCGTCCCCCGCGACGTTTCGCCCGAAATGGGCAAGCTCGACGGCATCTTTACCTACGACATCGACGACCTGCAGCAGGCCGTCTCCACCCACGTTGCCGACCGCAGCGTCGAAGCCGAGAAGGCCGAAGAGATCATCGCCAGCGAAGTCGAAAAGTTCGAAGCCCGTATCAACACCCTCGACGTTGTACCGACAATCGTGTCCTTACAAGATCACCTGGAGACGATCCGCCAGGCGGAAATCGACCGCGTCCGCGGCCGCATGGGCTACCTAACGCCCGAACAAGAAATGGCGGTGGAAGCGTTAACCCGCGGCATCATCAACAAAGTCATGCACACCCCCATCACCACGCTAAAGACCGCTGCCAGAGAATCCGAAGCCACAACGGTGGTTGAGGTACTCCGCCGCCTGTTCAACCTGCACGACAAAGAAAAAGGGCCGGCATCGCAAGCCAATAGGGAAGCGCCGGAGAAGAAAGAAGTAGAGACGCGCGACTGACAATTTATGACGACCTTATCGAACAGGCTTGAGAAAAACTGGCGCCACATTATCGGCGACGAGTTCGACTATGTGGCGATGGAACAGTTTTTGCAGAAGGAGAAAGCCAAGGGCACCAGTCATCCGAAGGATGAGGAAATTTTCAACGCGCTCAACTTAACGCCATTTGAGAAAATTAAAGTGGTGATTATCGGCCAGGACCCGTATCCCGGCGAGGGGCAGGCGCATGGCCTTTGCTTCTCCACCAAGGGCAAAGGCATCCCACGGAGCCTTAAGAATATCTACACGGAGATCGAAAGAGATTGCCATATCCAGATGCCGCGCCATGGCAACCTGACGGGGTGGGCAGACCAGGGGGTGTTGCTGCTGAATGCGACGCTGACCGTGCGGAAGGGCAAAGCCGGCTCGCACCAGGGCAGAGGCTGGGAGAAATTCACCGACGCCATTATCCGTGCCATCAGCGATAAGCGAGAGCACGTCGTTTTTTTGCTCTGGGGTCGTGGCGCGCAGAAGAAACGCGCGCTGATCGGCAACAACCATAAGGTGCTGAAGCATCGCACCCTTCGCCGCTTTCCGCCAGCCGCTGCTCGCGTGATGGCAAAATCCACAGCTTCCGCGGCTGCGGCCATTTCAAAACAGCCAATGCCTACCTGATAAAATATGGACGTAAAGCCGTTGAATGGCAGAAGATTTAGGGGGGAAACTAATGTCAGCGACAGTCCAGGTTGATTGGTCCCAATGCCCCTTGGTTGAAGTTAAGCCGAAGGTTCTAAGCGGTGCTCCGGTACTACGCGGCACTCGTATGCCGGTCAGTGCGATTGTCGACAACTATGAGTACGGCTTGAGCGTCGCCGAGATTGCCGAGCAGTTCGAGATTTCGGAAACGGAAATCAATCAGATTCTAGTTTACGCAAAGAGCCATCCCGTTGCGAGTCCTGTTCGATAAGAGCGTCCCCGCTGGCGTGCGGCGCTTTCTCGTGCGGCACGAAGTGCGGACCGTCGTCGAGTTACGATGGCCCCCGCAATTGGAGAACGGAGAACTGCTGAAAGCCGCAGAAGAATACGCCTACGACCTGCTCGTAACTTGTGATCAAAACATCGAGTATCAGCAAAATCTGACCGGCCGCAAGCTTGCTCCGGTTGTTCTCGGATCAAATATCTGGCCGATTGTTCGCAACTACGAGGCCCAGATTGCCAAGTCCGTGGGCGCGGCATCGCTGGGAAGTTACGAATTCATCGAGATGTTGCCTCCCCCGGAAACCCGACCTCTCAAATGAATAATTCTTCTTATCCCATGTCTAAACTTCGCATCGGCTCCCGCGGCTCCCAGCTAGCTCTCTGGCAGGCCGACCACATCTCCGCCCTGCTCCGCGCCCGCGGACACCAAGTCGAACTCGAAATCATCCACACCACCGGCGACAAAATCACCGACGTTCCCTTGGCCATGGTCGGCACCAAAGGCGGAGTTGGCAAGGGAATTTTCACCAAAGAAATCGAAGAAGCCCTGGCCGCCGGACGCGTCGACCTAGCTGTCCATTCGTTAAAAGACCTCCCCACCGAACTTCCCCCAGGATTCGAACTCGCCGCCATCACCAAAAGAGAAGACCCACGCGACGCCTTCTGCTCGCGCGAGTACGCCAGCATCGATCAACTCCCAAACAAAGCCCGCATCGGCACCAGCAGCCTGCGCCGCCAGGCGCAACTCAAAGCCATCCGCCCCGATCTCGACATGCACCCGCTGCGCGGCAACGTCGACACCCGCCTGCGCAAACTCGAGCAAGGAGAATACGACGCCATCATCCTCGCCTCCGCCGGCCTCAATCGCCTCGGCAAAACCGAACTGATCCAGCAAATCATCCCCGCCGAAATCATGTGCCCCGCCGCCGGACAAGGCGCACTCGGCATCGAAATCCGCCAAGGCGACGCCGGCACTCGCGATCTGCTCGCCTTCCTGAACGACCCCAACGCCCGCGCTGCCACCACCTGCGAGCGCGCCCTGCTCAACAGTCTCGGCGGAGGCTGCCAGGTCCCCATCGGCGCATTCGCAGAAATAAAAAATGGCAAGCTGCATCTCGAATCCATCGTAGCCGACCCCGACGGTTCCCTGCTCCTCCGCGATTCCCGCGACGGAAGCGATCCAGAGAAACTCGGCAGCGAAGCCGGCCAATCCCTGCTAGCCCGCGGCGGAGACAAAATCCTCGCAGCCGTCTACCGCAAGGGATTAGCCATCGTTCCGCAACCCTGAACTCGCGAACCGCCAGATTCATCTCAGAGCACGCCAGCTTCATCTCAGAGCACCGCAGCTTCGTATCAGGGCACTCCAGCTTCATCTCAGAGCACGCCTTCAGGCGTGCCGCAGAAATCTCCGTTATCATTGCGCCTTTAGGCGCTGGCCTCTCCGCCCATGACCCGCAACATCCTGCTCAAATTTCTCGGCGGTTCGCAAGCCCACGCCCTGCGCCGCGGCATCAACCTCTGGCCGCCGTTCCTCGGAGCCGGCATCCGCGTCACCCACATCGCCCCCGACATGAAATCCATCGACGTCGAAATGAAACTGCGCTGGTGGAACGCCAACTACGTCGGCACCCAATTCGGCGGATCGCTCTTCGCCATGACCGACGCCTTCTTCATGCTGATGCTGATCGCCAACCTCGGCCGCGATTACATCGTCTGGGACAAAGCCGCCACCATCCGCTATCGCAAGCCCGGCCGCGGCAAGGTCCGCGCCGAATTCCGCCTCAACGACTCCCAACTCGACGACATTCGTGACAAACTAAAGACGCCAGGCGTCGAGAAGTACGAGCCGCTGTTCAATGTAGAGATAAAAGACGAGCAGGGAACCGTCATCGCAGAAGTAGAAAAGCTGTTGTACGTCCGTAAGAAAGACACCGAAGGGCAGAGAAGTCCTCAGTGAACCTCTGTGCCCTCTGTGGTAAACGCTTTTGAACTTGATAGAGAAAGCTAAATGTTCATCCCCGAACATTTCCGAATCGAAGACCGCGCCACCGCCCTGGCCTTCATGCGCGCCAACCCCTTCGCGATCCTCATCTCGACCACCCCGGATGGTCCCTTCGCCACGCACATCCCCGTCGTGATTAAAGAAGACATCCAAGAGCGCGACAACCAACTCGTCCTCCGCGGCCACGTAGCCAAATCTAATCCGCACTGGCACTATCTCGAAGCGCAACCGCAATGCCTGACGATTTTCCACGGCCCCCACGCCTATATCTCACCCAAAAATTACAACACGCCCGAAAACGTTCCCACCTGGAACTACGGAGCCGTCCACGCCTACGGCCACGTCCGCACCTATGCCGCGCCCCAAGACTTGCTCGCCATGCTCCACGATCTGATTCCCACCTTCGAACCCGCCTACGCCGAGCAATGGTCGACTCTCAGCGAAACCTACCGCACCCGCATGCTCAGCCACATCGTGGGATTCGAAATCACAGTCACAAAACTAGAAGCCAAATTCAAACTAAGCCAAAACCGCTTGCGCGATGAACAACAAAGAGTGATCGAATCGCTCAGCACCTCAACCGACACCGCAATCTCCGGCATCAGCCAACTCATGCGCGAACGAAAATTAGGACTAAAGAAAGAGTGAAGTTATGTGGCGCGGACCCGCCCTGAGCGAAGTCGAGGGACTCCTGCCCGCGAACTCTAACCATGAGCAAGAAAGCAAAACCCGCCACGAACCCTCTGAAGGGAGTCCGAGTCCTAATAGGCCGAGCCCGCCATCAAGCCGGTGCACTCTCCGCCCAGCTCCGCCAACTAGGCGCCCAGGTCCTGGAAATCCCCTTCATCGAAATCCGCCCTCCACGCTCGTTCCGCCCACTCGATACCGCACTAAAAAATCTAGCAACCTACGACTGGCTAATCCTAACCAGCGTCAACGGCGTAGAAGCCATGTGGAAGAGACTGGATAAGCTGCGCCTGCTGCGGCCGGATCAACCGCTGCCGGATCAACCGCAGCCAAACGAACCGCGGCCCGATCAACCGCGGCCGGGTCAACCGTGGAAGAGCGGCGCTTCAGCGCCGCGTTCAGCGCGCACTCAAGACGGGGCTTTAGCCCCTGCCGGACCCCGCATCGCCGCCATCGGCCCCGCCACCCAAAAAGCCATCAACCAACGCGGACTCCCAGTCGACCTCGTCCCCAAACAGTACATCGCCGAATCCGTCGTCCGCGCCCTCAAGAACAAAGTCAAAGGCAAGCGCGTCCTGCTCGTCCGCGCCAAAGTCGCCCGCGACGTCATCCCCACCGAACTCCGTCGCGCCGGAGCCCACGTCGACGTAATCGAAGCCTACGAAACCGTTATCCCCCAATCCTCTCGCACAAGCCTGCAGGCCGTGTTCAAAAATCCCCGCCGCAGGCCGCACGTCGTCACCTTCACCAGTTCGTCAACAGTCAAGAACTTCGTCGACCTGATCGAATCTCCACGACCCCGAACCGCGAAATCCCGCGCCCGGCTACTGCAAGGAATCCGCATGGCCTCCATCGGCCCAGTCACGTCCCAAACCCTCCGCGACCTAAGCCTTCCCGTCGACATCGCCGCCAAACAGTTCACCATCCCCGGCCTGGTCCAAGCCATAGTCAAATCCCTAGCCTAAACGAGTGCAGTGCGTCACAGATCGACGTTTATTTATCCTCAGTTTCCTCTGTGATCCTCTGTGCCCTCTGTGGTGAAAGCCCTTCACTTCTTCGTCGGACACCAAAACTTACGCCGGATCGAGGCGCAACAATTAAGATCACCATTTTCGGCGCACTAAACGAGCGGAAAAGAAACAAATTCAAGTAATTTCCTGAGGTTTGGCAGGTTTGGCAATTGTCCCAGTACGCCGAAGCCCTGCAGGATTCCAACGACGACCCTGCCATTCCGAACCGCGCCGATCCCCCAAAACAAACTCCCGTCATTCCGAACCGGCCCGATTTTTTCCTGTCATTCCGAACCGGGCCGAATGCGCGGTGAGGAACCTGTTTTTCCCCCAGCCCCAAAGCAAAAAGGCGCAAGCCGAAGCCAGCGCCTTCCGAAAAACCCACTCTATATATCCAGAATACCAGATTGACCAGGGTAGATGTAACACAGTTTCCGGATTTATATTTCCCTCTGCTTCAAAGACTTACAAAGAAACGATCAACATACCCCTCTTGACAAGATTTTCGACGTACAAAAGCAAAAGGCGCAAGCCAAAGCCCGCGCCAAAATCACTCTATATATCCAGGATAGCAAATCGAAAGGGGCAAACCGGCAAACTTTTTAACTTTATATTCCCCCTGCAATCAATAGAATGCGCAAAATACCTAACAAAAAGGCTCTTGACAAGACTCCGCCAGACTGCACCACAACCAGTGCACTCCCGGCAAACCCGCAACCAAGAAAGATCAAAGATCATGTAGCGCGGACCTACCCTGAGCGAAGTCGAAGGGGCCCCCGCCCGCGTGCCGAAAGCACGACGAACGACGGCAAGGAAGGCGAAGGCGACTGGGGCACGCCGAGCGAGTACGTCCGGGAACTGATTCTCCAGGACAAAGAGCGCCGCCTCGTTCAGTTGGAGCAAGAACTCCTCGCCGCCGTAAAGGGCACGAAGATCGAAGTGTCGCTGGCAGAGATTCGCGGCAAAGGTCTCATCGCTGCTCTCCGCGAGCGCACCCGCCGCCGGTGAACCAGCCTCGGCTCCTCCTCAGCGACGCGGCTGTGGCCGACGTCTTGGAACAGGCGGAATGGTATCGCCAACAAGCGGGAGAGCCCATGGCGGTGCGGTGGGAGCGAGCCGTTACCTCTGCTATAGCGCACGTCCTTCGGTTTCCCGCCTCCGGGTCACCCTGCTTCTTCCGCTCTGCCGAGTTGAAGGATGCGAGGCGGACGACGATCCCTAAGTTCCCGAAGCATCTGATGTTCTACTCGTCTTGAGGAGGACACGGTGTTCATCCTGCGTATCGTTCATGGAGCGCGCGACCTGGAAAGCCTGTTTTCCTGAGAGAACCCGGAGGACGTTCCCCTGCATTCCTGATAGATTTTACTCTTACAGGTCCTCTGGCTTGAGTCCGGTATGCTTCGCGATTCGGGAAAGCATCTTCGGGCCGATCTCCCACGAAGTCCGCATGGCCGGCTTTCTGCAGGGTAACGTGGGAGGAGCCTTTGAAGGCTTTCGGCGCCCATTCGATGCACTGAAGCGCGCGATAAACCCGGCTGGCCTTCGAACTGGGCCACTTGGCTCACGTGGTGGCAAAGCTGATGTTCTTTTGTCCGACCTTTTCGCTCTCAGATCCTGTCGGCGATCACGCGCAGGGCAAGCGCTTCGACGGCAGCTTCGGCTTCATCTCGGGTAGCGCCATAGGCCATCACGCCCGGAAGATCGTGAATCTCGGCGATCCAGCGCCCGTCGTCTTCGCGGTCGAATTCAATTGTGAAGTTCACGCCAGCCTCGCCCCCTCGTCCTTTACCACTCCGCCGCTCCATGATATTCTCTAACTGTCACATAGACAATCGATTCAGAACAGGAGCACATCAGGCTAGTGTTAGCCAGAGAGCAAAAGAAATCCCTCATTGACCGCTACGGTACGCACGCGAGCGACACCGGCAGTCCCGAAGTTCAGATCGCCCTGCTTAGCGAACGCATCGGCCAGTTGACGGAGCACTTCAAGACGCACCAGAAAGACCACGGCTCGCGCCGCGGACTTCTCATGCTGGTCAGCAAGCGCCGCAGCTTGCTCGACTACCTCAAGAAATACGATACCGAGCGCTACAAGACCGTGATCGGCAAGCTCGGCATCCGAAAATAGAGCAAGTTTCAAAGTCGCAAAGTTTCAAGGTTTCAAAGCAAGACCTTGAAACTTTGAAACCTTAGAAACCTTGAAACCTCGTTTTCCTGAGAACTCCGTCTCTGTGTAGACGGTTGCAGTATTGAGGACTTTCCATCCGTGCGTTTTTCAAGCGCCACGTTGATTTCCACCAGCAGCTTAGCCGGTGAAGTGTGTCTTTTCCCGGAGGAATTTCCCGGAGACGCGCCGCCCACCCTTTCGCAAAGAAACGCGAATGGTTGGGCCGTCCAGCTAGGAGCTAAAGGCTAAGAGCTAAGTGCTAACAGCTAACAGCTAGCCCAAAGGATCTACCATGAAACCAGAACCTACAAGCGTTACCGTACACCTCACCGGCGGCAAAACCATCACATTTGAAACCGGAAAACTGGCCAAACAGGCGCACGGATCGGCCGTCATTCGCCTCGGCGAAAACGTTGTCCTCGCCACCGCCACCGCCAACGCCGACCCGCGCGAAGGCATCGATTTCTTTCCCCTCACCGTCGACTACCGCGAATACACTTACGCCGGCGGACGTTTCCCCGGGGGCTTCATCAAGCGCGAAGGCCGCATGAGCGAGCGCGAAGTCCTCACCAGCCGCCAGATCGATCGGCCCATCCGTCCCATGTTCGCCGAGGGATTCAAGTGCGAGACCCAGGTCATCGCCTTCGTCCTTTCAGCCGACACCGATAATGACCCCGACGTTTGCGGCATCAACGGCGCTTCCGCCGCGCTGCACGTTTCCGATATTCCATTCCTCGGCCCCATCGGCGCGGTACGCGTCGGCTTGGTCAACGGACAGTTCGTGGTCAATCCCACATACAACGAAATGCGCGAGAGCCTGCTCAACATCATGGTCGTAGGAACCAGCGAACACATCGTGATGATCGAGTCGGCTGCGAAAGAAGTAAAAGAAGAGACAGTAGTCGATGCCATCGAGTTCGGCCACACCGAAATCAAGAAAATCTGCGCCGCCATCAACGAACTCCGCGAGAAGGCCGGCAAGCCCAAGCGCAAAGTGGAACCGCCGGTGTTCGACGATGCTTATTACAACGATCTGAACAAGAAAGTCGGAGCGCAAGTTGCCGATGCGCTCGACACCAAGAAGCATCCCAAAGCGGAAAGCTACACGCTGGTCAAAGAGATCAAGAAAAAACTAGCCGCCGAACTCCCCGCCGAAACCGACCCCAAGAAAGCCGACGAAGCCAAGAAAAAACTCGATCATTATTACGAAGCGCTGCGCGAGCGCATCTTCCGCGAGCAAGTGATCAAAGAGCACCGCCGTCCCGACGCCCGCGCCTTCGACGAAATCCGCGAAATCTGGATCGAAGCCGGCATCCTGCCCCGCACCCACGGCAGCGCAATCTTCACCCGCGGCGAAACCCAAGCCCTGGTCACAACCACTCTAGGCACCAGCGACGACATGCAGCGCCTGGAAGGTTTCGAAGGCGAAGCCAAGAAAAGATTTCTCTTACACTACAATTTTCCGCCGTTTTCGGTGGGAGAAGTCGCATTCATGCGTGGGGCGGGACGGCGTGAGATTGGTCATGGCGCGCTGGCCGAGCGCGCGCTTTCGGCGGTGCTGCCGACGGAAGAATCGTGGCCGTACGCGATGCGCGTGGTCTCTGACATTCTGGAGTCGAACGGCTCGTCGTCGATGGCGACGGTTTGCGGGGCTTCGCTTTCCCTGATGGATGCGGGCGTTCCGCTCAAGGCTCCGGTGGCCGGAGTTGCCATGGGACTGGTGAAGGAAGGCGACGAGTACGCCATCCTGACCGACATTGCCGGCGCGGAAGATCATTACGGCGACATGGATTTCAAAGTTGCCGGAACGCAAGACGGCATTACCGCGCTGCAGATGGATATTAAGGTCACCGGCATCACCGCGCAGATCATGCGCGAGGCACTGGCGCAGGCGCAGCGTGGACGCATGTTCATCCTGGGCAAGATGGAAGAAGTCATCTCGACCGGGCGCGCCAAGATTTCCGATTATGCGCCGCGCTTCTACACGGTGCAGATTCCGGTCGACAAGATTCGCGACCTGATCGGGCCGGGAGGAAAGATGATCCGCTCGATCGTGGAGCAGACCGGCGTCAAGATCGACGTGGAAGATTCCGGCCTGGTGAAGGTTGCGTCGAACGATCAGGCGTCGGCACAGAAGGCGCTGCAGATTATCGGCGACATCACGGCCACGCCCGAAGTCGGGAAGACTTATCTGGGGAAAGTCACGCGGCTGGCGGATTTCGGCGCGTTCGTCGAAATCATTCCGGGAACTGAGGGTCTGTTGCACATCAGCGAAGTCGCGGAGCATCGCATTGCCGATGTGCGCGATGAACTGAACGAAGGCGATCAGGTGCTGGTGAAGGTGCTGGCGGTCGACGGCAACCGCATCAAGCTATCGCGCAAGGCGATTCTGAAAGAGCAGCGCGCGAAGATGACGCAGGCGGCACCGGGCGGTGGAGACGGCGCGGTCGCGGCTCCGGCGATGCCGGCTGCCGAGGGCGAGCCGATGGCTGCGATTCCAGCGGGAACGCTGGTGATCGAAGGCGGCGGGGATTTTCCGGATGAAGCTCCGCCGGATGAGCCGAACTTCAACCGCGAAGGCGCGCCGCATGTGGGCGGAGGCGATCGTCCGCGCAGCGGTGGTGGGGACCGTGGAGGCGGCGGAGACCGCGGACGCGGCGGCGATCGTGGCGGGCGCGGCGGACGTCCGGGCGGCGGCGGCGGTGGTGGTGGCAGAGGCCGTGGACGCGGCGGACGTGGCGGCAGTGGTGGTGGCGGACATCGCGGCGGCGGTGGCGGGCACAGCGGTGGCGGCGGAGGAAGGCACTAAGCCTTTCGCCACGGATTACACGGATTCACACGGATAAAGTTTAGGGCGGCCCTTTTCGTGTGGGTAGACATCTCGATCGCAGATGTGGCGGTGGGCTGGCGTTTTGCCGAGGAGGGTGCCGACGGCGCCTTCGCCGGACCGCGCGCCCGTTCGGCGCGCTCGCGTTGCTCACTTGCTCAGCGCAGGCTCAAAAGCGCTCCGCTCCTTCGCGTCCCGGCTCAGGCGCTCCCCGCCCGCGCACCCGCAAACCGCCCAAGCGCAACGCTTCGCCGGGCAGTTTGCCCTGGATAGTCAGAGCTTTGGAATAGTGGAGACTGTCTCCTCAGTCCCGGTTTCCCTAAAGCTCCCCACTTGAAGATCCGTGGTTCCCACCCCTTCGACTGCGCTCAGGGCAGGCTCTTGCAGAGTGCGCAAGAGTGGGACACCCTCAGTCGTGGTGCACTCAGCAGAAACCAAAGCTGGGGCACCCGCCTCCCGTTTTGGCAGTGTCCTAATTTCAACTTCAACGCTCACTACGCGTCTACAAGCAGGTTCCTCACCGCGCCTTCGGCCCGGTTCGGAATGACAAATTGGGATATTGCCTTTTAGTTGTACAATTGTACACTTATGATATACTCTTTCGTGTGGAGATCGTGATCGATACTTCGGCGATTCTTGCAGTGATTGCAGAACAGCCGGAAAAAGCCGAATTGGTGCGGCTGGCCCGCGGGGCGACGCTGTCGGCTCCGGCGTCGGTGCATTGGGAAGTGGGGAATGCGTTCTCGGCCATGTTCAAGCGCAGGGCGATTGGCTTGAAGGAAGCGCTGCGCTGCCTGGAGGCGTATGCCGCGATCCCGATTCGCATCGTCGATGTGACTTTGGAGCAAGCAGTGGAATTGTCGTTTCGATGGAATGTTTACGCCTACGACGGATACGTGCTGGCCTGTGCCCTCAACCGAAAAGCGCCGCTGCTGACGTTGGACGGTGGTCTGAGAAACCGCGCGCGCGATTTGAAACTGGAAGTGCTGGAGGTAACGATTTCATGAAGTCTTATACCTATTCCAAGGCGCGGGGAAACTTTGCTACCGTGCTCGACGAAGCCGAGCGGGACGGGGCGGTTGAGATCCGCCGCCGCGATGGGGCCGTGTTTCGCATCGTGCCAGTGCGGAACTCCAAGGCTTCGCCTCTGGATGTAAAGGGAGTGAGGCTGAGAGTGTCGTCCGCGGACCTGGTGGCGATTGTGCGCGAAGGGCGGGAACGCGGATAGGAAATCTTCGGCTTCTGATTCGTACGATTCACATCGATAAGGGCTGCGCTGGAGCGCGGCCCTTTCTGGTTGCTTGCAAGATCTTTACCACAGAGGGCACAAGGTCCACAGAGGAAAACGGTTGGGCGCCTGGATGGTCGGAGCTTTGGAATAGTGGAGACTGTCTCCTCGGTCCCGGTTTCCCTCAAGCTCCCCCCCTTAGGATCAACGAGCACCAAGAGAAAGGCCACAGCGAAATGCTGTGGCCTTTTTCAATCTGTCTATTCGGTAATCGTGAAGCTCTTGTTGCTGGTCAGCGGGCCGGTGGGCGTGGTTACTACGACGGGACCTGTGGTCGCGCCGGTGGGGACGGTGGCCGTCATGTAGGTGTCGCTTACCACGGTGAAACTGGCGGAGATTCCGTTGAAGGTGACGGAGGTTGTTCCGGTCAGGCCTTGTCCAAGAATTTCAGCTGATCCGCCGACGGCTCCGCGAGGCTTTACGAAGGCGACGAATGGGCTCAGGCCGTTGCTGAAGGAGAAGACGTAGCCGTCACTGTGGGTGCCATAGATTTCCGAGACTCCATAGAAGATGCCGTTGGTATCCTGCATCAGGGTCGCGATGAACTCGCCTTCGCCGAGGGAAGCGAGCGCGTGGTAGGTGCCGCCGCTGAGGTTCCAGCTATAAATCTCGGGGAAGGTGTAGCTAACGCCGTAGAGGTTGCCATCATTGCCCTCTACCAGGCCGGCGTTCGGATTGGTGCCGTCACCGGAGAAATTGTACGGAGTGTTGATTCCGAAGGCGCTGCTGATGTAGTAGAGAACGCCGCCGTTGGAGGTTCCGCCATCTTGAGTAGTGCCGTAGAGGGTGCCGTTCGAGGCCAGCATCGGTATGGCAATGGGATAGGTTGGTCCATGGTCGCCGTCGTCGTCGGAATTGAAGGTATGGGTTCCTTTCAAAACACCTGTAGTGGTGAGTTTGACGATGGTTCCGTCGTTATACGCTCCGCCTACGTTCGCGGTGGCGTAGAGCAAGCCGTCCGATCCCTGGACCAGACCGAAAACGCCGACTCCGGTGGTGGACTGGCTGAAGGTGAAAATCACGCTGTATACGCCGGTGCTGGTGAGCTGGTAAATGGTCGCGGGATTACTGGTATCGGGAGCGCCCGCGGTGGCGCCGTAGAAGTTGCCGTCCGTGGCCTGGATGGGAGGGCCGTAGGGATATTCCCCGTCGCTGCCACCGGCAAAGCTGTGCAGGACGGTGACGGCGCCGGCTGTGGTGATGGAGTAGAGCACGCCGAGGTTGTTGGCGCCTCCCATGACGGTGGTGCCGTAGTAGTTGCCGCTGGTGGCCAGGGTGAGGCCTCCGCCGGGATAACTGCCGTCGGCGCCGTCAAAGCTGTGCAGGACGACGCTGTTGTTGGTGCTCAGGTTGATTTTGATGACGGCACCCAGGCTGTTGGCGCCACCGTTGTAGGTAGTGCCGTAGAGGCGTCGTCACGCCCTTGCACGAACGTCATGTAAACCGGGTTGGCGCCGTTGGTTGCGTTGAAGTTCACGATGGTAGTGACGGTTTGCGCGGAAAGCAGGGATGCGGTGGAGAGCAGGAATGCGGCAGCGAACTTGGCAATACGCATGGAGGAACCTCGTCTTCGAGTTTGTGGTTCGGAATGCAGTTCAAGAATCACAGTGGCGCGGCGATGTGATTCCACTTTGCCGGGGGAGGCAGGCAGGGAAAGTATTCGCCTTATGGCGATGGGCTGTCAAGATGCAGAGATTTGCAGAGCCGGTCAGATCCCAGGCAGGCCAAAGATGCGCCGCCGCGATGGGACGGCGAAAGCTTTCATCACGGAGGCACGGAGTCACGGAGAAGAACAAATCGACGGACGTAAAAATCCCCATTTCTGGCGCACAGAACGCGCCAGAAATGGGGCACCCGGCCCGGAAATGGGGTACCCGGCGTACACTGCCGCGGCGTACACTGGGCTTCTTATGCGATGGTTGTGCGCTTTTGCGTTGCTGGTCTGGCTTGGTCCGTTGTTGGTGTGGGGACAGGAGAGCGCTGCTCCGCCGCCTACTTTGACGGTGCGATCGCCGTTGGTGCAGGTTCCGGTGCTGGTGCGAAACAAAGCTGGTCGCGTGGTCTTTGAACTTACCGGTGACGACTTTACGATTGCCGATAACGGGGTCGCGCAGCAATTTACCGTCGATACGGACACGGGCTCGAAGCCGCTGGCGCTGGCCATTGTCGTGGAAACGGGCGGAGCCGGGGTGAAGCATCTTGGGGACTATGGGCAACTGGACTCGATTCTTGACGCGCTGGTGGGGAACGTTGAGCATCGAGTCGCGCTGATTGGGTTCGATAGCGCGCCCCATCTGCTTGTCCCCTTTTCGGCCAGAACGCTTGACGCTTCCAGTGCGATGGCACATCTTGACGAGGGTGACCGGGGAGCGGCGATTCTGGATGCAATCGAGTTTGCGGTCGAGAAACTGCGGACGCAGCCTGCGGGTTATCGCCGCGCCATTCTGCTGCTGAGCGAGACTGTTGACCAGGGGAGCAAGACAAATCTGGACGAGGCGTTGCGGCAGATCAGCGACACTAACACGGCGATGTACAGCTTCAGCTTTTCGAGCACCGGCGCGGCGGTTTCGCACGAAGCCTCGAAGTTCACTAACGATGCGCCCGGTCCGGTGCACGGGTGTTTTAGCCGCGAGGGAGCCGATGCCGAGTATGAAGGCCACTACAGCAAGCAGGTGCTGGATTGCATCAGCCAACTGGCGCCGCCGCTGCGGCTGGCTACCATGTCGTTCCTGGCGGCGAGATCGGCGTTGCACCGTAAAACTGCCGAAGCCGTCGCGCAGTTGGCGGGAGGAGAATTCTTTCACTTCCGCAACGCACGCGATCTGAAGGCGGGTTTGATTGCGTTGTCGAACGATCTGCCGAATTATTATTTGCTGAGTTTTCGTCCGAGCGCGCCTACGGCCGGCTTGCACGCGCTGCATGTGGAGATGAGGCATGCTGAGGTGAAAGATTGGAGATCGGCGGTGTTGAGCGCGCGACGGGAATATTGGATTGACGACGACGGGGCGCGCTAAGAGTGTCCCAGTGCAGGTTTTCTGCGGAGTGAAGTCAAAATCTGGGCTCCCACAGAGGACACCGAGGGAACACGGAGAATGGCGGTGATGGACATCGCCGGCATTGAGACGGATGGTGGCCGGTTGCGTCGTTCGTTCGACCACTCGGCGCGCGCGCGAGCTATGGCTGAGTAGTTTTTTTTCTCACCGACCGAGTTTGGTGCGCAGAAATTCTTCTATTTTCCGCTACACCCTATAGAGGCGCTCACTGCGGGGCATTCGTCTGGCTTTGAGCGACGAAGGCTGGTATTGTAGGTGCCCAGCAGAAAACACCACAGGACCGATCCCCGTACGATGAAGACTTGTCCCCTTTGTGACGCAAGCGATCCGAGCCGGCACACGAGTTGTCTAAGCGATTGGTGGTGGTCATGAGGACCGGTGATCTCGAACCGGGCACGCTGGTATGCGGCAAGTATCGCATTGAGGGGGTGTTGGGCCAGGGTGGCTTTGGCAAGGTGTATTTGGCCCGACACCTGGGGATGAATCAGCCACGCGCGCTGAAATTTATGTCTCCTGATCGGAGCCGTGACGCCACGTTCCTGAAACTGTTCCAACGGGAAGCCGAAGCAGCCGGCGGGCTTCACCACCCCAATATCGCTGCAGTCCACGATCTGGACCAGGCAGAGGACGGCTCCCTGTTCATTGCAATGGAGTACGTCGAAGGAGTCGACTTGCGGGATGCGCTCGCCGATTCCCCATTTCCAGTCGAGCGCGCGTTGGCCATTGCACGAGGGGCGGCGTCAGGTTTGATGGTCGCTCATGGCAAAGGAATTATCCACCGGGACATTAAGCCAGAAAACATCCGGCTGGCGTACCCAAACACAATCCAGGAGACGGCGAAGGTGCTGGATTTCGGGATTGCGGCGATGAAAGACACCGCAATGCGCCTGAGCGGGACCAGCTTAATGAAGACGCCGCATTACGCCGCTCCCGAGCAGTGGAGGGGCGTGGCGAGCGATCAACTGGACGGACGAACTGACCTCTATGCCCTGGGATGCGTGTTGTACGAAATGCTGACGGGGAGAACGTGCTTTCAGTCACCCACCGCCGACGGGTGGATGTATCAGCATTTGCAGGCGGAGAGGGTAGCGCCCAGCCGGCTGCGTCCTGACCTGAAACGGTGGGCTGGGCTGGACGGGTTGGTGCTGCGGACGTTGGCGATTGAGCGCGAGCAACGCCCGCGGGATGCGGCGGAGTTGGTGCGCGAGTTAGACGCGGTGCGGGTTCAGTCCGGGCCCGAAGTCACCGTGCACGAGCACGGGCAGCTCAACACGTCGACGCGGCACCGTGGAAGGGGAGTTTGGGCGGTGGCAGTTCTGGGGATTGCTGCTTTGCTGGGAGGGGGAGGGTATGTGGTGTGGCAGAAGGCTCAGCGGGACACCCAGCAGGTAGTCGACCATCCGGGAAAATCCCCGAAGCTGACGGAGAACACGAATCCGTCGGTGACAACCGGTGGCGGCCGGGGGACGAACCCACCTGCTAAGACGCTACAGGCGGCGACACTCACCGTTTCCTGCGATATGGCGTGCAACTGGAAACTGAATGGAACGCCGAAGGGAAGGCTGGAGGCGGGGCAGATCCAGACCGGTTTTGTTACCGGGGGGGCGGGGGGAAACGCGATGGTGGAGGCCGAGCCTGCCAACGAGCGGATCGGGGCGCAGCAGAGAACGTTGGCGGTGCGAGCAGGAGGGCGGCAGGAAGCGGTTTTCTTTTTTATCCCGGAATTCGAGAAGCTCAAATTGCGGATCAGAGCACTCGAGAACGCGGCTGATACCAAGCAGCACGACGGCGACGATGCGGGAGCGGTGGCGGCATTGAATGAGGCGCTGCGGTCGAGCCCGGATAGCACCGTGACCGCTCACCTGCAACAAAAGAAGGATCTGGTGATGACGGAGTGCAGGAATCTGGGGATTTCTTGCAATTGAGTTTCAGAGGGGATTGTTGATGGACGGAAATCGGAGGGGTCTCCGGGCATTAGGGGGCCGGTTGTTGTTTGGAAGAAGGCAAAGATCGGCGGGACGACAGGCACTGAGCGTCGTCGGCCTGGTTCTATGGGTCTATGCAGGATGGGCCGCAGCACTGCCGGTGCAAGGCCAGACGACGGCGAAGTGCCCGATGGCACACAAGCTGACCCTGGAACAGGCGGCGAGAAACATCGAGCAGAAGCTGCCCGAGCAGCGGACGATCGAGTTGATTCGGGCGTGCCATGTGAGTTTCAGCCTGGATGCCCCGTCGCTGGAGAAGCTTGTGAATGCCGGGATGACGGATGCTGAGTTTAACGCGCTGAATCCTGAGACTGCGGCGGGACTCTCGGTGGAACAGGCGCATGAGGAAGTGAAGGGCCTGGAAGCGTACGTCGGCAAGGCTGACCCGACGCTGGCGGCGCAGCGGGACGCGGATATACAGAAGATTGACGCCGAATATCGGGCTGACCAAGCCAAAGCGGCGAAGATCGATCCGAAGGGCGAGTTTGAGTCGACCGCGGACTACAACCATCGAGTGGAGCAATCGAAAGCTGCGGTTGCGGAGCTTGGCCGGAAGCACGAGGCCGCAATAGCGCAAGTAAAGGCCAGTTATGAGGCAAAGGCCCGGAGCAAATTCAGGCCCTTTCAGGCGCGAATCGAGTTTTTGAAGCAGGCACACTATGCGACGGGCGCTCAGGCAGTCTATGTCGGATACGACGCGGATACAAACCGCCTAACCGCGACTCTTGGGGGAGAAGAGTACTGGTTTGATCAAATGCCTGCGGCTGAGGCGAGGCAGATGAAAGAGGACTGGAAGGACGTAATCGTGGCGCGGGCCTACGATGAGGACGATTTGAAGACGCGCGTGCTGCGGCTGGCGGGGATCTCGCAGACGGGATATTCGCGCCATGCAAAAGAGGAGGAAACGAAAACGGCAAACCGCAAGTTAGCGGCCTCGCATGTCACGAACGCGAGAGAGATGTATGGGGCCGGCGATTTCGATGGAGCGCTTGCCGAGTTGAATACCGCAAAAGAACTCGATCCGGAGAACGCGGAGGTTCCGACACTTACAGCGGAGGTTACGAAGGCCAAGGTGGATGAGGCGGCCAAGCGGCAGGAGGAGGCCGGTGAGGGGGACTGGGTGGACACAAGGACGAGCCTGATGTGGACGGTGAAGGACAACGGGGAAAGCGTCAATGTGACAGACTCGATCGCATACTGCGGAAGCTTGCGTCTGGGAGGCTACAGCGATTGGAGAGTCCCAACCATTGACGAACTTCGCGGCGTTTATGATACGCGTTCAACCCGCGCCACTCCGCCGCTTGCGCACACCGTTTTCCTACCTGTTGGACAGGGGAGAACGATGAAGATTGAGAAAGGCACGCAATGGGAGTATCACATTCGCAACGAAATTACGCTCACGGGTGAGCAGATATGGAGTTCGACAGAGGATACTGAGTTTCCCGGGAAAGTTGGTGTCGGATTTAATTACCACCAGGGAAAGCTATATCGCGAAGAAGCCAAGTCACGCACCCTGTTTCGCACGCTCTGCGTTCGAGCGAACGAGAAACAGACGCATGGGCTGCCCGCGCAGCGTGAGGTCACGGCCGGAATGCCTCCGAAGCGCCTAGGGAAAGAGGCGACACCTTCCTCAAGCGATGTGCGTCAATCATGTGACACTTCGACAGGATCGGTGAAACTCACTCCATCGGTACCATGTGCGGAGCGCGACGCGACGATTGTGGCTCCCGGCGCCAGACTCCATCACTACAACCTCGTTTCTATTGACACATCCGGTTTTCCAAACGGAGGAACTCTTAGACTCGAAATTACGAATCCAAGCGACAGCGCGATATGGGCATCTTTTGATCTCTTTGCAGCAAATGTGCGTGTTGCCCCGCAAGGCGGTTCGGATAAACCTCTTATTGGCAGGTACGACGTTCCAAATGGAGTTTCCACTAGTTTGGCCTACCGATTCAAGCGTGGGCAGACGTTCATCTTCGGTTTGGAAGGCAACTGGGGAAGTCCGAAAGGAGCGCAGGCAGTCGCCCATTTCCGAGCAACCGTGTCGCCATAGTCGGGACGCTCATTTGCAACGAGCCCTTTAGGCCCGCAAGGGCGCGGCGGCTTTTTTGGGGAATAGTTCGCCGATGCGGCGGATTTGGGCTCCTACTGCTTTTAACTTTTCTTCGATGTGTTCGTAGCCGCGGTCGATGTGGTAGACGCGGTCGATGATGGTTTCTCCGTCGGCGACGAGCGCGGCTAGCACGAGCGACGCCGAAGCGCGCAGGTCGCTGGCCAGTACCGCGGCGGCGCTGAGCGGAGTCTTGCCGCGGACCACGGCGCGGTGGCCTTCGATCTTGATGTTCGCTCCCATGCGGACCAGTTCCTGCGCGTGCATGAAGCGGTTCTCGAAAATATTTTCTTCGATGATTGAGGTGCCTTCGGCCTGCGTGGCCAGCGCCATGAATTGCGCCTGACAGTCAGTGGGGAAGCCGGGATATTCTTCGGTGCTCAGGTCGGAGGCGGTGAAGGGATGGTCGCCCATGACGCGGACGGAGTCTTCTGTGACTTTGGTCTTGACGCCGACTTCATGCAGCTTGGAGAGCACCGCGCCCAGGTGACGAGGATCGCAGTCGGTGATGTTGAGATCGCCTCCGGTCAGGGCTCCGGCGACGAGGAAGGTGCCGGCTTCGATGCGATCGGGAATGATGCGGTGCTTGGCGCCTTTGAGTTTGCCGACGCCTTTCACACGGATGACGGCGGTGCCTGCGCCTTCGATCTTCGCTCCCATTTTGTTCAGCAGGGCGGCCAGGTCAGCGACCTCGGGCTCGCGGGCGCAGTTCTGCAGAAGCGTTTCGCCTTCGGCGAGCGTCGCGGCCATGAGCAGGTCTTCGGTGCCGGTGACGGTGATTTTGTCGAAGACAATTTCCGCGCCCTTGAGGCGATCGGCCGTGGCTTCGATGTAGCCGTGTTCTTGCGTGATCTTCGCGCCTAGTTTTTCCAGTCCCTTGATGTGAAGATCGATGGGTCTGGAACCGATGGCGCAGCCGCCGGGTAGGGAAACACGGGCGCGTCCGCAGCGGGCTACGAGCGGGCCGAGCACAAGCGTGGAGGCGCGCATTGTTTTTACTAACTCGTAGCTGGCTTCGGGGCTGGCGAGATTTTCGCTGTGGATGGTGGTGCGATGGTGGGCGCGTCCGTAGCCGAGTTCGACTTCGGCGCCCATGGCGGCGAGCAGGTTGCGCGTGGTCTGAATGTCGCGGACCTGGGGAATATTTTCGAGGATCACGGGTTGGTCGGTAAGCAGGGCGGCGGCCATGCAGGGCAGGGCGGCGTTCTTGGCTCCGCTGACGCGGATGGTGCCGAGAAGAGGGTCTCCGCCGCGGATGACGAATTTATCCATAGGGTGAATTTATTGTAGCGGGGATGCTGGCGGGGAGGGTTGATTCGGCGGGAACCGGGGGCTCACCACAGGCGGGAACACACTTTCATCACAGGGAGCACAGAGGAACACAGAGGAAATCAAAAAACCCACGCTGGCGCAGAAAGTGCGCGGGCAAACCGCACTTGCGGAGATGTCTACGGGATGGCTTCGAAGGCGCGAAGCCTTGGGCAGCCAGTTTCGTGGGAGCGCCGGCGCAGGATTGGGCCGAGCTTCGGCGACTGTGTCTAGCTGCGGCGCTCTCGGTTGCTTTTTGCGGAGACAATCGCACGCCGCACATTGGCCTTGGCCTTGTTCAACGCGGCGGTGGCCTTGGCGCGACTAACTCCTGCGGCTAACATCACTAACGCTACTGGGGTGCGATCGCCACTTGTCTCCAGGGCTCTTGCTACGGCTTGGTGATCGGCTCCCGTGGCTTCCTCCAAAATGCGAACTGCGCGGGCGCGGAGTTTTTCGTTCTTGGTCCAGACATTGACCATTAAGTTGCCGTAGACATAGCCCAGGCGGCACATAGCTCCCGTGGAGATCATATTCAGGACCATCTTGTGGGCCGTTCCGGCTTTCATGCGCGAACTGCCGGCCAGGACTTCGGGGCCGACTGGGGTGACGATGGCGAAGTGGGCGGCGCGTTCGAGCGGGGAGTTGCGGTTGCAGGTGAGGGCGATGGTGCGGGCTCCTTTTTTGCGAGCGTAGTCGAGAGCGGCGAGGGTGAAAGGCGTGCGGCCGCTGGTGGCGATGCCGAGGACGACGTCGTGTTTGCCGGGCTTGCGCTTTTTCATTTCGCGGACGGCGAGGGCGGTGTCGTCTTCGCTGGTTTCGGTGGAGGAGCCGAGGGCGCGCGGGCCTCCGGCCATGAGGAATTGCACGGCGCTGGCCGGAGTGTTGAAGGTGGGCTGAATTTCGCTGGCATCGAGTGCGCCGAGGCGTCCGCTGGTGCCGGCGCCGACGTAGATGAGGCGTCCGCCGCGGCCGAGGGCGCGGGCGACTTCGTCGATGGCGCGCGCGATCTGCGGGAGCGCTTTTTCGACGGCGGCGGCGATCGTCGCATCTTCTTGGTTGATGAGACGGGCGATTTCGAGCGCTGACATCTGGTCGAGATTGCGCGCGGCGGGGAGCGGTTGCTCGGTGGGCAGGATGCGGAGGTCGGAGGTTTTGAACGTCTTCATCGAGCGCCGTCAATGTGCAGCGCTTCGATTATCGCATCGTGGAAGCGCGGCCTTACTTGCTTGATGGATTGATTCTGGCAGTCGGGCCAGGTGCGGTTGGTGAGCAGGGTGATGGAGAGTCGACGGTCGGGATCGATCCAGAGCGAGGTGCCGGTGTAGCCGAGATGGCCGTAGGAGCGCGGACCGAAGTGCTTGCCAGATTGGGATGGTGTGGAGGGAGTGTCCCAGCCGAGCGTGCGCGTGGTGCCGGCGGGAGTGGACTGGCGGCGGGTGAATTCGGCTATGGTTTCGGGGCGGAGGATAGGGCTGCCTCCATTCATCATGGCGTGGGCGAACCTTGCGACGTTTTCCGCGGTGGAGAACAGGCCGGCGTGTCCGGCTACGCCGCCCAGGATTGAGGCGTTTTCGTCTTGCACTTCGCCTTGGATGATGCGGTGGCGGAAGTTGAGGTCGTTGGCGGTGGGAGGGATTTGCGGGTGGAGATCTGCCGGCGGGCTGAAGGTGGTGTTCGACATGGCCAGTGGGCGGAAGATTTCGCGCTGGCAGAATTGATTGAGATCTTCTCCTGCGATCCGTTCGAGAGCGATCGCGAGGATGATGAATCCGATATCTGAGTATTCAGCGCGGGCGGTGGGCTCGACAATGAGCGGAGTGGTGAAGGCGGCGTGAAGAAGTTCGTCTTTATTCTGGGAGCGGAGAAATAGCTTTTCGTAGGCGGGCAGGCCCGAGGAGTGCGCTAGGAGCATGCGGAACGTGACGTCGCGCCGGCGTGGGTCGTGGGCGGAATCGGTAAGAAATTCGAGGATGCTGCCCGAGATGGGAGCGTCGAGTGTGAGCAGGCCGCGCTCGTACAGGATCATCGCCATGGTGGTGGTGGCGATGGGCTTGGTCAGGGAGGCTAGATCGAAGAGCGTGGAGTGGAGAACTTTCTCGCACCCAGGTCTCGCAAAACCAGGTCTCGCAAAACCCGGTCTCGCTAAACCAGGTCTCGCTAAACCAGGTCTCGCTAAACCAGGTCTCGCAAAACCAGCGAGACCCGGGGCATCCAACTCGTTTTCATACACGAAGTGGCCGATCGATTTGAGCGCTACCAGTTTTTCGGCACGTGTCACTGCAATGGATGCTGCGGGGAAGGCGTGAGCGGCGATGGCTTCGCGGAGGATTTGGAATGCGGCGCGGAAGACTTCGTCCTGATGATCGTACGCGGGGACCAGGGTTGGAATGGTGGTCAGGATAGTGAATTCTCGTTGATCTTTGCGGGTTATAGCATGGTTGGGGATTTGGGTAAAGGCTACAGAAGAGCTTTCACCACGGAGCTTTCACCACAGCGGTCACGGAGGGACACAGAGCGGGCGCGAATCTTCTAGATTACCTATGGTGGTTGAGCGGGTTGCTTCCGGTTGTGTAGAGTCAGGTCATCTTCTTTAATAGGCTCAAATCGTTTCAGCTCAAATTGGTCGTGGGCGGGCTTTTGCTAATTACGGCTGTCCCCACGTTTGCCGGTTCTGCGGAATCTGCGTCTCCATCTTCCGCGTCTTCGTCGAAGCACTCAAAGTCCAAGCCAACTTCATCCTCTTTGACCGCGGTCGATGCCGTGATTGAACGGGCGATTGCCGAGCACCACATTCCTGGCGCGGTGCTGGTGGTTGGGCATGATGGGGCCGTGGTTTATCGCAAGGCGTACGGGGAGCGGTGGCTGGAGCCGCGGCGGGAGCGGATGACGGTCGACACGGTGTTCGATCTGGCGTCGCTGACGAAGGTTGTGGTCACTACGGTTGCGGTGATGCAGTTGTTCGAGCAGGGGCTGGTTCGGATGAGCGATCCGGTGGCCAAGTATTTGCCGGAGTTTGCGCAGAATGGGAAAGAAGATATTACGGTGCGGCAGTTGCTCACGCATTTTTCGGGACTGCCGCAGGATTTGGATTTGAAGTCGGCGTGGGAAGGGAAGGCGACGGCGTATCAGATGGCGTTTGCCGCGGCGCCGGTGATGCCGCCGGGATCGAAGTTCATGTATAGCGACGTGAATTTTATTGTGTTGGGCGCGCTGGTGGAGCGGGTTTCGGGGCAGACGCTGGATGCTTATGCTGCTGCGCATATTTTTGCGCCGCTGCACATGACGCGGACTTGTTTCAATCCTCCGGCTTCGTGGCGGGCGTCGATTGCGCCGACGCAGTATGACGAGAGCGAGCACATGCTGTGGGGAGTGGTGCATGATCCGACGGCGCGGCGGATGGGCGGCGTGGCGGGGCATGCGGGAGTGTTTTCGACGGCGGACGATTTGGCGAAGTTTGCGCAGGCGCTGCTGGATGGCGGTGACGGAATTTTATCGGCGGCGACGGTGGCGAAGATGACGCAGCCGGAGCAGCCTCCGTCGGCGCCGGTGCTGCGCGGGTTTGGCTGGGACATTGATTCTCCGTATTCGACCAATCGCGGTGATTTGTTTCCGGTAGGGTCGTTCGGGCACACGGGGTTTACGGGGACTTCGATCTGGATTGATCCGACGACGCAGTCGTATGTCATTCTGCTGACAAATGCGGTGCATCCGCGAGGGAAGGGAAATGCGATTGCGCTGCGGTCGAAAGTGGCGACGGCGGTGGCAGCTTCGTTGAAACTGACTGCTGGTGAAAAAGAGGCGCTGCGCGGGAAGAGTGTGACCGGATACAACGAGGCGCAGAGTGCGGCTCGGCGGATGACGTCGCGGAATGGCGAAGTGAAGACGGGGATTGATGTGCTGGAGGAGCGTGGGTTCGATGTGCTCAAGTCGGATTCTCCCGATCATAAGAAACGCATTGGGCTGGTCACGAATCAGACTGGGGTTGACGCTTCGGGGAAGCGGACGATCGATGTGCTGGCGCAGGCTCCCGGCGTTTCGCTGGAGGCGATTTTCAGTCCGGAGCACGGGGTGACGGGAACGCTGGACACGACCGACATTCATAACTCGAAAGACGCGGCGACGGGCGTGCCGGTGTATAGCGTGTATGGGGCAAAGGAGGCAGAGCGGCGTCCGCCGATGGATGTGCTGAAAACGCTGGACGCGGTAGTGTTCGATATTCAGGATGCGGGCGCGCGCTTTTATACCTACGAGACGACGCTGGGATATTTTCTGGAAGCGGCGGCGAAGGCGGGCGTGGAGTTGATTGTGCTGGACCGGCCGAATCCGATTACCGGGGCGTTTGTGCAGGGGCCTGTGGCGGATGCGGGGCACGAGAGTTTTACCAATTACTGGACGCTGCCGGTGCGGCACGGCATGACGATCGGCGAACTGGCGAAGATGTTCAACGCTGAGCGCGGCATTGGCGCCAACCTGACCGTCGCGCCGATGGAGGGATGGCAGCGCGGGGATTGGTTCGATTCGACGGGACTGGAGTGGGTTAATCCGTCGCCGAATTTGCGCAGCGTGACCGAGGCGGCGCTGTATCCGGGCGTGGCGCTGATTGAGGGCACGAATGTCTCGGTAGGGCGGGGCACGGATACTCCGTTTGAAATGGTGGGAGCGCCCTGGGTGAAAGGCCGCGAGCTTGCGGCTTACTTGAATGCGCGCGGGATTGCGGGCGTGCGCTTTGTGCCGGTGACGTTTACGCCTTCGGCGAGTGTGCACAGCGGGCAACGGTGTTCGGGAGTCAACATTGTGGTGACGGATCGCAACGGCTTTGACGTGCCGGAGTTGGGGATCGAACTGGCGGCGGCGCTGCGCAAGCTGTATCCGGCGGAGTTCAAGATTGAGGGTATGACTGGGCTGCTGGTGAATCAGAGCGTGTATGACGCGCTGCTGGCGGGGGAGGATCCGCGGCGGATTGAGCAGGAGTGGATGGATGGAGTGGAGAAGTTTGAGAAGGTAAGAGAGAAGTATTTGATTTACAAGTGATGTTCTACTGTTGCAAGTGTAAAGCGACGGGCTACACTTTCTTTAGTGAAGATCCGGAGCTTCTCTCACAAGGGTCTGCGCCGCTTATACGAGGAAGACAGCATGAGGGGAGTTCCGCCGGAGTCGGCGGACAAGCTTCGGAAGATGCCGGCTTTTCTCCAGGACGTGCAGGACGCCGAAGAATTGCCTAGCCTGCCCTCGTGGAAAGCGCACACGCTGGTGGGGGATCGGAAAGGCGTCTGGAGCTTGAGTGTGACTGGCAACCGGCGCTTGACGTTTCGTATCGGCGAAGAAAACGAGATCAGCGATATCGATCTGGAAGATTACCACTAGGACTAGAGGCAATAGAAATGCCGATGAAGAATCCGCCGCATCCGGGAGATTTTATTCGCACTGAGATCATTCGGCCTGCGGGACTGTCTGTGACCGCTGCCGCCCGGGCGCTTCATGTGTCGCGGCTCGCGCTCTCGAATTTGCTGAACGGGAACGCCGACCTGTCCGGCGAGATGGCCTTGCGGATTGAAAAAGCGTTCGGGGTCAAGATGGACACGCTGATGCGTATGCAGGCCTCGTATGACATCGTGAGGACGCGGTTACGCGAGAAGCAGATTCATGTGCGGCGGTTCCGGCCGTCAGAACCGGTGCATGCCTGAATTTCATATTTCTCGCTCCCCAACGGCGGGAAATGCATAGGTCCTTCGGCCCGCAAAGGACGCGGGCCTCAGGATGACAAATGGTTTTGATTCGCGCGCGGTGCCGACTAGCTCCGCATTTAGTTCGCTGCCTCGCGCACAGCCGTGGCAATTCTGCGCTGGATTTCTGGTACGCTACGCTTTCGCTTCAATCGGTTGACCATTGTCCCCTCACCAACGTCAATCAATTGGAAGACTCTCCACAAAGGAAATACCGCTCATGTTCAGACTCAGGTTTGCAGTGCCGCTATTGCTTGCCGCAACGTTCGCCTTCGCGCAGAAGACTCCGATCCAGATCACGGCTGACCTTAGCGATGCGCCGCGCAAGTGGTTTCACGCTGAGATCGATATTCCAGTAGCTGCGGGGCCGGTGACGCTAATCACTCCGCAGTGGATTCCCGGCCACCATGGTCCCAGCAATTCGCTGGCGGATATTACCGGCGTGGTATTTACCGCGAATGGGAAGACGTTGGCCTGGCGGCGCGACGATGTTGATCTTTACGAATATCATCTGACCGTGCCCGCGGGAGTGACGTCGATTCATGCGCACCTCGACTGCATCGTGACCAACGCCACGAATAATCTGGCGGTTCTCGAATGGGAGCGGCTGATGATGTATCCGGCGGGCATTCCGGTGCGCGAGATTCCGATTCAGGCTGCGGTGATTGTGCCTGCGGGATGGGGGATTGGAACGTCGCTGACGCCGATTACGCCGTACGATCCGCAGCATCCCGCGGGAGGAACGGTGCACTATGCGGCTACCACGGTCGAGATGCTCGAGGACTCCCCGATCATGACCGGCATTTATTTTCACGAATACGCGCTGGCTCCGGAGTTGACCCCGAAGCATTACATCGACGTGTTTGGCGATTCGGCCGAGGTCGCGGAGATTCGTCCCCCGGTGCTGGAGCACTGGAACCGGCTGATTCATGAAGCGTGGGCGATGTACGGTCAGCCGCATTACCGGAGCTATCACTTTCTGCTGGCTCTGCGCGGGAACGGTGGAGGCGGCGGACTGGAGCACCATGAATCGTCCGACAACAGCATGACCGAGAAGGCGCTGACTACCGACGACGGCGAAATGCTGTGGTCCGATCTGCTGCCGCACGAATTCACGCACTCGTGGAACGGGAAGTATCGGCGGCCCGCGGGATTGGCGACAGCCGATTACGCCACGCCGATGAAGGGCGAATTGCTGTGGGTGTATGAAGGATTGACGGATTACCTCGGCGACCTGCTGGGCGAGCGCAGCGGGTCGATTTCGGCGGAACACTACCGCGAGCATCTTGCGCTCGACGCGGCCGACATGGATGGGACCACTGGCCGGGCATGGCGGAGCACGGGCGACACCGCCATTTCGGTTTCGATGTTTCGCGGAGGCGGTGCGTGGGCGAACTGGCGCCGCAGCGCGGATTACTACCCGGAAGGCAACCTGCTGTGGTTGGATGTGGACACAACGATCCGCAAGCTGACCAACAATAGCAAAAACCTGCGCGATTTTATGGCGGTTTATCTGAATAAGGGCGGGGGAGAGACTCCGACGGTGGTTCCCTACGACTTTAACGAACTTGTGGTCGACTTGAATCAGGTCGTGAAGAACGATTGGGCGGGATTTTTGAACGATCGCGTCAACGGCATCAACCCGCACGTCAACGTCGAAGGCTTTGAGCAGGGCGGCTACAGGCTGGTCTACGAAGACAAGCCGAGCGATTACCAGAAGGTGCAGATGGCGCAGCGCGGCGGCGGCATCAATGTGTGGTTTTCGCTGGGCATCTCGCTGGACAGCGAAGGCAGCACGATTTCTGACGTGCGCGTAGGCGGGCCTGCCGATAAGGCCAAGATTTTTCCTGGAGAGAAAATTATGGCGGTGAACGGCCGCGTCTATTCGAAAGACGCGCTGCGGGCTGCGATCAAGCAGGCGAAGGGCTCATCGACGCCGATTCACTTGATTCTGCAGAATGACACGCTGGTCAGCGAAGTGGATGTGGATTATCACGATGGAGAGCGCTATCCCACGCTGGAGCGAGTCGAGGGAACGCCGGCTTATCTGGATGATATTGCCAAGCCGCTGGCAGCCGAAGCCAAGTAGGGAACCGGGAGTGGTACCTGTTTGGGGTGAGGTAACTCGGCATCCGAACGTCGCATCCCAGGGGCTAAGCCGTAGTAAGCTTAGATGGGTTAAGGCTCGATTCTTGCCGCAGAGGTGCTTTATGCGCTTGTTTTTGACATTGCTGCTGGTTTCAGGGATCGCGTTTGGGCAGACGGCGGAGACAAAGCCGGCGACGGATTCCGCGCAGTCCGGCACGCAGGCGGGAATGATTGGCGCGGCCCACCTCTCTCAAAGTCAAGGGGATGCACACCGGAGCGAGGCTTCCGATCCGAACGCGTGGGTCATCCCTTCGGGATCGAAAATTCCGTTGCAGCTGAAGCAGGCGATCTCCACCAAGAACGCGCGCGAGGGCGATGCGGTGTATGCGGAAACGGCGTTTCCGTTTGTGCTGAACGAGCGCCTGCTGGTTCCGGCGGGGACTTACATTCAGGGCAAGATCATGCACACCGAGCACGCCGGCCGGTCGATCAAGCGCGCCGAAATTCTGATTCACTTCACGTCGATGATCTATCCCAGCGGCTACACGGTGATGCTGCCGGGTTCGATCGACAACACGCCCGGAGCCGACGACAAGGGCGTGAAGGATTCGGAAGGAACGGTCCAGCAGGATAAAGATACGGCCAAGCGGATCGAAGACGCGACCAAGGACGCGGCGGTAGCCGGCACCGTTGGCAGCATCGGCGGCGTGGCCGCGGGCGGGCTGACCGGGGCGCGGATCGGCGGCGGGATTGGCCTTGCGGCGGGCGTGGCCTGGGCGTTGCTGAAGCATGGTCCGGAACTGAAGCTGGAAGTTGGCACCTCGATTGAGATGGAGATTCAGCGCGACGTGATCGTGGATGCTAGCCGGATTCAGTTGGCGAAGGCGGGATCGTAGTTCGTCCAAAAGATCGTAGTTCGTCCAAAAACCCCTCAACACAGAGGCCACAGAAAAAATCGAGGTTTTGGATCTCGCGCGGGCAGCGTCCTCCCGCAAAGAACGCGGCGCCCGCGTAGACTGAGTTCATGGCGCGCGCCGACATTTCTGCTCTCCAGGGAATTCTGCGCCAGCTTTGCCCTCGCTGCCGCACCGGGAAAATCTTCCGCCGGTCGGTCTGGTTGTTTCCCCCCATGTTTGAGCGCTGCCCGTTTTGCGGCTTGAAGTTCGAGCGCGAGCAGGGCTATTTTCTCGGGGCCATGTATTTTGGCTATGGCCTGGGAATCGCTACGCTGGCGCCTCTGGTGGCCCTGGTGTGGTACTTGTTCAAGTGGCCGCTGCTCAAGAGCATTGCAGGCGGCGTGGTGTTATTTCTGCCGCTGGCCCCGGTGCTCACCTGGATGGCGCGCATACTCTGGATCTACATGGATCAGGCAGTCGATCCCGACCGCTCCGCCTGGACGCTGCGTTGAGTTCGGCACCACGCCAGCCAACTTGTTCACTGCGAAATGCGCGTCGGTTCCCCCGCGCTGCTATACAATCCGCCTAAGGAGTGTTCTGCACTTCTTACTTGGAGGCGCCCGTGGAATCTCTCGGCTTCGGCTTTACTACGATCGTTGTTATCGTCGTCGCGATTTACATTCTCAGTTCCATCAAAATTCTGGCGGAATACGAACGCGGAGTCATCTTCCGCCTGGGCCGGTTGCTGCCCGCGGCCAAAGGGCCGGGCATAGCTCTGGTGTTCACGCCGATCGACCGCATGGTGCGCGTGTCGCTGCGGCAGGAGGCGCTGGAAGTGCCGCCGCAAGACATCATTACCCGCGATAACGTGACCTTGAAGGTGAACGCCGTAATCTTTCTGCGCGTGATTGAGCCGCGCCAGGCAGTGGTGGAAGTTTCCAACTACGTGTATCAGACTTCACAGTTTGCGCAGACCACGCTGCGCTCGGTGCTGGGCGAGCAGGAACTGGACGAACTGCTCTCACACCGGGAAAAAATCAATCTGCGCCTGCAGAGCATTTTGGACACGCACACGTCGCCCTGGGGCGTGAAGGTGACCAACGTAGAAGTGAAGCAGGTGGATATGCCGGAGTCGATGCTGCGCGCCATGGCCAAGCAGGCCGAGGCGGAACGCGAAAAGCGGTCAAAAATTATTCACGCCGAGGGCGAGTTCTCGGCGGCGCAGAGGTTGGTGGATGCGGCGCATCTGCTGTCCAGCGAGCCGGTCAGCGTGCAGCTTCGTTACCTGCAGACGCTGACCGAGATCGGCGTGGAGAAGAACACCACGGTGGTGTTCCCCGTGCCGGTGGACTTCTTCACCGGTATTCAGAAAGTGCTGGCCAGCGCGGGCGGATCGGCCGCGCCGGGAACTTCGGCGAAAACCGCCTAGGCTGCGGTCGGACAATCTTCATCTGCCCGCAAAGAGCTCGGGAAGGATGGGAACCAGCTCGGATAAATGAGTGGCGCGCTCCAGGTTGAATTATGGCTTCGTCGCAAGACACAGAAATTACCTTAGGCACCGGCAAGTTGCTGGTGCTGTTTTTTGGATTGGTCGCGATCTGCGCGGTGTTTTTTGCGCTGGGATATACGCTGGGCAAAAAGTCGGATCCCGCGGTCGCGGCCGGCGCGGCCGCGTTGCCGCAGACTTCGGCGAACGCGACTAAGCCGGGAAGCGCGCCAAGATCGGCATCGACGCCTTCGATGACGTTCTACAAGTCGGTGGAGCAGAAGGAGCCGGGGCCGGAGCTGACGCCGGCGGCCGACTCGAGAACGCAAACGGGCGCTTCGGGCACCACGACGCAGGCGCCTGCGGAAGGCGCCGCCGATCCCACGACGCCTGTGCCCGCGTCGGTATATCTGGTGCAGGTGGCGGCGGTCAGCAAGCAGGACGACGCCGAGGCTCTGGTGGAGGCTCTCAAGAAGAAGGAGTATCCGGCATTCGTAGCGCCCTCGGCCGCGACCGACAAGCTGTTTCGCGTACAACTGGGGCCCTTTGCGGACATCAAGGATGCGGAAGCGATGCGCGGCAAGTTGGTAAGCGACGGATATAACCCGATCTTGAAGAAGTGACCGCGCGGGATACATTGACAGTCATCGATTTTCGCGCTATCTGTAGTTCACCATGCCTTCCGACGAATCGCTTGATCGAGCGCTTCATGCTATTGCCGATCCTACCCGACGCCGCATTCTGCAGGCGCTGAAACAAAAACGCGGGAACGAGAAATCTTTTGGGGCCAAGCCTTTGCCCGGTCCTTGCCTGTGCGGCGGAGAGATTGAAGAGCAGATTCATTTGTCGCAGCCGACCATTTCGCATCACATGGCAATTCTGACGAAAGCCGGCTTGGTCGAAGCCACCAAGCAAGGGCAATGGCGGTGGTATCGGCGGAATGAAAAGGCGATCCGGCAGGTAGTGAAGGCGCTGCGGGGCAAGCTGTAGGGAATGCAGAAGTGAGAAGGCAGAATGAAGAAGTAAGATTACGGATTATGACCAAACGGTTTCTGCCCCAGGCGTTGCGTTACTTCTGCATTCTTACTTCTTCCTTCTACATTCTTATTTCGAAGTTCCCAGCGCCCACTGCTCCAGATCGCCGGTTGAGCGCAGCAGTCCGAGTTGCGTGCGCTGTAGATTGAACGTCACATCCTGAAGAGCGATGAAGCGCTCGCTCATTTGGGATCGTGCGTCGTCGAGGTCGTGAAGGTTGGCGGTGCCGGCATCCATGCGGGTTTGAACCGCCGTCGCAGTCTTCTCTGCGATTTCGTATTCCAGTTGGGCGACATCGCGCGCGGCCTCGAGTTGTGCGACCGAACGCTGCAGACGAAGCGTTTCCTCGGAAATCTGGTTGCGCGCCGCCTCGGCTTGCTTGGTGGCTATAAGGGCATCGGCGTCGGCAGCCTGGGCACGGGCCTTCTGCGATGCGTTGAAAAAAGGAAAGCGGATGGAGATTCCGATGGTGGCGTTGCTTTGGTGGAAGGTGCCGTTTGGGCACAGGAATGTACCGCTCGCCGTGGAGCAGGTTTTCTCCGGGATGTAGTAATCCTGAAAATTATTGAACTTGGAGAGCAGAGCATATTGGGCAGCGAAATCGAAAGTGGGCCAGAAGGCGCGGTGTTCTCCCTGGGCGCGCAAATATTGGGCGCGGGCGTGCTCCAGGGCAGCTTGCACTGCGGGGCTCGCATCGGCGGCGCGGGCGGGCGTAGAAGCATCCTGCGGCAGGTCGGGGAACGCGGGCAGAGCGTCAGACTCGGTCTCGATTTCGCGAGCCGACAGGCCGGTCAGTTTGGCGAGATGCTCGCGCAGCACGTCGGCGGAGCCCTGAGCTTCGGCGACACGGACGCGAATGCGTGCGACGGAGAGGCGGGCGCGGTAATCGTCCATTTCGCTGTCGACGCCTTCCTTCACGCGGTCGGCCACGGCGGCTTGCATCTTTTCGGCTTGCGCGGTGCTTTCCTGCAAGCGCGAGAGCCGTTGCTCCCACTTGGCGAGCTCGGCATAGCATAGGACCGCATCCTGAATAATCTGGTCGCGTTGATCTTTGCTCTTGAGCGTGGCCACGGCGGAGTCAGCTTTTGCCGCGCGCGTGAACTCGCGGAGCGATCCGTTCAGCAACGACGATTGCGCATTGACGTTGATCAGGGATGGGGCTTGCCCTTCCAGCGCGAGCGGGAATCCGTACGATGGCGGTCCGAGACCCGCGCCCGTGGTGAACTGCGGGATATAGCTGTCGTGGAGCTCGCGATAGCCGGCGGCGGCGCGTTGCTCGTCGGCAGCCGCGATCGCCCCAGCCGTGGCGTGCGACAAGGCAAGTTCGACAATGCGCTTGAGCGGAACGGGTTCCGCCAGCACAGAGGTGGGCAGCAGAATGGCTGCGAGAAGGAAAGATGTCATGCGGAGTCCGCGCGAATTTTTCATTGCGTGCCTTCCGAAATAATTTGGAACGATCATTTGGGAGCGTTTTGCATACCAGCGAAAATTCTATATGGAAGAGAGGTCTCGGAATTCCACTTCTCGCAAAGGAGGCGAGAAGGGGGGCATCCCATTTCCGAGGAGCTCTCAGAATTCGAGGATCGTTAATCTGCCATTCGCTAATGCTCAACCCGGCGCAGTTCTTGTTGGGCGCGGGGATAGCTATGGGCCAAGGCCACGGCCGCGCGGTATTCTTCGGCGGCGGCATGGCGGTCTCCTTGCTTTTCCAGGATCTGGCCTAACAGCTCGTGAGCGCGGAACGCCGGGCCTTCTTCCACCGGAGATTGCAGATAGCGGCGCAACAGGCGAATCGCGAGAGCTGGGTCGCGGCCAGTGCGATAGAGAAGACTAGCGCCATCCATGAGAGATTCCGGGCGATCGACCGGGCTCGATTCCAGCTTGCGCAGCGCTTCCTCCATCTCGTCAAGGCGATTGGCGTGGCGAAGAAAGATGGCCAGATCCACCCAGCCCCGGATGGCGGAGTGACTGACCGCAATTTCGGCGCGATATTCGCGTTCGGCCCCGGTGGAATCTTTTTCTTTTTCGGCGAGGCGGCCCTGAATCCAGTGAGCCATGCCGGGATTGAGCGGCATCAAGGCGTCGGCTTCGTGCACAGCCTTGTCTCTTCCGCCGCCAACTATGCTGGGAGCTTCCAAATAAAATTCCGCCAGATCGGCGCGCGCGGCCCAGCTTTTCGGATCGAGTTCGACGGCGCGTTCAAACTCAACGCGGACCTTTTTCGCCAGGCTGGCCCCGGAAAGAAATCCGGCGTGGTCGGCCTTTTCGCCGTAGGCCCGTCCCAGCCAGAGATGATAGAGGCTATTGTTCGGATCAAGATCGCGTGCGCGCTCGCACTCGGCGACCGCCGGATCCCACTCGTCGAGCATGTAATATCCGCGGCAGAGCAGGTTATGCGCTTCGGCATCGGAAGGAGATTGTGCGATCTGCTGTTGCAAGGTGCGAATGGCGTCGTCGGCGCGGCCTGCGTTCAGCATTTCTTTGGCGGAAGTCGACGAAAATGCGAGCGCAATGTCCGCCGCCAGAAGAGTCCATGCGAGGCCCCATCCGAACCGGGCCCAGGAAGTTAGCAGGCGGCGCACCTCAGGGCACCACTTTCACCGCGGCTCCATCGACCAGCGGCTTATCTTCCGCGGGCAGCGCGATGGCATCGCCTTGGGAAAGGCCTGAGGTGATTTCGACGCGCGTCAGGTTCTGCAGAGAGTACTCCACCGGCTGGCGTTTCAAGCGGCCACCGACGATGCGGAAAACGTAGGGCTTGCTGTCGTCCATGCGCAGGCCGTCCCGCTGCAGCGTAAGCACGTTGTTGTGCTCGGCCACGACGATGGTCACGCCTACGTTGATGTTGGGCAGAAGGCGGAGATCGGGATTGTCGATCAGGCAGGTGGTCTCGCCCACATTGCGATTGCTGCGCAGTTTTACGGTCGAGGGAAGCGTGTTGACGCTGCCGGTCCAGGCGCGGCCGGGCAGCGCGTCCCAGGCGACTTCCACGTGTTGTCCAACCTGCAAGCGGCCTACGTCCGGCTCATCCACGAAGGCGCGCACCAGAACGCGGGAAAGATCGGCCTCTTGCAGAAGCATGTCGCCTGCCTGCACGAACGCTCCCAACTTCACCGGAACGGAATACACGATGCCGTCAAAGGGAGCGCGAACCGAGGTCTTGCGCAGCGCATCTTCGGCGTCTTCATACGCGGCTTGCGCCTCGGCGGCCTGGGCGTCGATGCGCGCAACTTCCGGCGGGGAATAGCGGTCCTTGAGTTTCTGCTCGAGCAAATTCACATCCGCCTGCGCATTTTCGAGTGCCACTTCTGCCTGATGAACTTCTCCCGCGGACGAAGCGCCTTCCTGCTGCAGCCGGCGATAGGCATCGAGATTGCGCTGGGCCACATCGCGCCCCTGGCGTGCCTTGATCAGCTGCGTGTTCAGAGTGAGGACTTCCTCCTGCGTGCCTCCCGTCTTCAACGCCGCCTCGTTCGCTTGTGCGGTCTTGACTTGAGCCTGGGCTTGCGCCGCCTGGGTGCGAATCTGTCCGTCATCGAGTTGCAGCAGCAGTTGACCTTTCCGTACATGATCGCCTTCTTTCACCAGCAGGCGTTTCACCGTAGTAGCGATGGGCGCGTGCGCTTCAAAGTTTTCAATCGGCTCAACTTTGCCATTGGTCGAAACCAGGCTGCGGATCGGTCCGCGCTCGACCAGGGTGGCGTGCACTTTGAGCGGTGGCTGATGCGAATAGGAGTAGATCGCATAGAGAACGATCAGGAGAGCCAAGCCGAGCCATATCCAGCGGCCGCGCGACGGCGCTGTCGAATTGTTCGTCAATGCCAACCTAATTGTCTTTCAAGGTAAGGCGGGAATCACGTAACGCAGTACTTTACCATCCGGAAGGGTCGATGGCACAGCGGAACTCACGCTCCCTGTTCAAGTTTGGATGCCTGTTGAGCAGTCTCGGCTGCACTCTTTTCACAGCCCGGCTTTCCGGTTGTGTCCTAATTTGTCATTCCGAACCGGGCCGAAGGCGCGGTGAGGAACCTGCTTTTAGACCGCGACGCGCCGTCGAAGTCAAAATTAGGTCACCACTGCTTTCCCAGGCCAGCCGCTACAATGAATTCATGCCGAAATTGCCCCGCTATACGCCTGAGCACGCCGCCGCCGGCCTGGACGCCGATTTTCCGGCGATTGAAACCTGGCCGAATCAGTTTCCAGGATACGAAATCGTGGTCGACGATCCGGAGTTCACCTCGGTGTGTCCGAAGACTGGCCTGCCCGATTTCGGAGTGCTCACGATTCGCTACATGCCGCGGAAGCACTGCCTGGAATTGAAGTCGCTGAAAGAGTACTTGCAGTCGTACCGCAACCTGGGAATTTTTCAGGAGAACGTGGTCAACCAGGTGCTTGAAGATGTCGTCAAGTGGGCCAAGCCGGCATGGGCTGAGGTGAAGGGAGAGTTTCGCCCGCGGGGCGGGATTTCGACGACGATTGTGGCAAAGTGGCCGAGGGGAAAAAAGTAGGGGGCGGCTTACGACACAGATGCCGCCAGGGGCTGGATGCGCTCAATCTCCGCGCCGCTCTCCGCTTTCACCGAGCTGACCTCATAGGCGGCCTGTAAGTTCATCCAGAATTGTTCGCTCGTGCCAAAGAAGCGGGAAAGGCGCACCGCCGTATCCGCGCTGATTCCACGGCGTTCCAAAACCACATCGTTGATGCGCGGGACAGGTACTCGCAAGCGCTTTGCTAGTTCATAAGCCGTCATCTTCAGGGGCTTCAGAAATTCCTCGCGCAGAATTTCCCCTGGGTGGACCCGCCAAATGGGGCTGCCTTTTCTAAGAATTTTCATACGCTCCTGCCAATAACTCCAATTACGTGACGAATCGGGCGCTGTCGCTGGTGTCGTGCCTCAAACAGATCGGCGTTTATTGATCGTCGGGTTCCTCTCTGTGATCCTCCGTGCCCTCTGTGGCTAAAGCCCTTGACTTCTTCGTCGAACGCCAAAACTTACGCCGGATCGAGGCGCAACATAACGATCACCAGTTGCGACGCACTACACTAGTGATAATCCACGACTTCCACTTCATACCCATCGTGACCACGCCAGATGAAACAGATGCGAAACTGGTCGTTAATCCTGACGCTGTATTGGCCCTGGCGGTCGCCGTGCAATTTCTCCAGGCGGTTGCCAGGCGGAACCCGCAAGTCTTCCAACTCTGAAGCTCCATCGAGCATCGCCAGCTTACGCTTTGTACCCGCCGCGGGTGGAGCACCGCGCGTTTTGCCGGTTCTCCAGATTTCCGCCGTGGCCCGGCCGGCGAAGCTCTTAATCACTACCTCATAATAACGCTATTCGTTAATAACGTCAATCGTTATGAAACGAGGAGATGGGGCGAACGAATTCATGTTATATTCGCTCGACCTGTGACTTCGGAAAAACTCCAGCCTCGCACGGCGTTGATCGTCCTTACCGCGCTCAATCTGCTGAACTACGTGGATCGCAATGTGCTCTACGCGGTGCAACCGCTGATTCAGGAAGAGTTCCACCTTAAGAATGAACAGATCGGATATCTGACCAGCGCCTTCCTCGGTTTCTATATGATCGCCGCGCCCTTTGTAGGGCCGTTGGCAGACCGCTACTCCCGCAAGCTGATTATTGTTGTCGGCGCGATCTTCTGGAGCGGCCTTACGCTGCTCACGGCCGTCACGCACACCTACGGGGAATTGCTAGTCCGGCACACATTGGTCGGAATTGGCGAAGCGACGTTTGTCACCATCGCCCCCACGTTTGTCGCCGATCTGTTTGCGCAAAGAGTACGGGGCAGAGTTCTCGGGGTTTTCTACCTTGCCATTCCGGTGGGCTCGGCCGCGGGCTATCTGCTGGGCGGATATCTTGCGCCCGGTCATGGCTGGAGGTTTCCTTTCTACATCGCGGCCGCTCCAGGCTTCCTGTTGGCACTTGCCGTCATGTTCCTGAAAGAGCCGGAGCGCGGACAATTCGATTCGACAAAAGATGCTCCCACTCGAGATCTACTGCCAGAAGGGTATGCCGGGGGCAGCCTGAAGACCGCCGTGCTCGTTCCGTATTTGTATGTGAAGAGGATGGTTCTGCTGATCTGGGATCTTTTTCACAATCCTGCGTTCTTAGCCGCCAACCTCGGCATGGCCGCCATGACGTTTTCGCTGGGTGGCATCCAGGTGTGGATGCCGCAATTCCTGTTTAAAGAACGGCATTACACGCTGGAAAAAGCCAACTTGCTTTTCGGGATCATCATCGTCATCGATGGTGTGTTGGCGTCGCTGGCCGGGGGATGGCTGGGCGATTACCTGCTGCCCAAAATGAAGAGCGCCTACTACATGGTCTCCGCAGCCAGCATGTTGCTGGGAATTCCGGCCATGATTGTCGCCCTGTTTTTCCGCGGCCCGGCGATGATTCCTGCCATTGGCGTGGCCGCATTTTTCCTGCTGTTCAATACGGCTCCGCTGAATACTGCCGTGCTCAATTCCGTGGGAGCGCATATCCGCGCCACCGCCCTGGCCGCGAATATCTTGATCATTCACATCCTCGGCGATGTCCCGTCGCCGACCATGATGGGCTGGGTTGCCGATCGGCGCTCGCTGCAGACTGCCTTCATCTTGCCGGTCATCGCCATGGCGATTTCGTCTGCCATACTGTTTTACGGGATGAAATTTGCTCCCCCGATCGGCGCCGAACCAGCGGCTCAGGCCAGGCCCTGACAGGAATGAGCTACTTCAATTGGATCGTGGGCATAATCCTGGCGCTGGCGTGGGCTTCCCGCATTATCGACGCTGCGCTCGGCATGCCCAGCGTCGCCGATGTTTCCCGTCCGGAATGGGATCGCAATCCAGTTTCGCCTGGCGGTAATCCACGGGTCTCGATTATCGTTCCGGCGCGCAATGAGGAAGCGACCATCGAACCGGCGCTGCGCAGTCTCCTGGTCCTCGATTACGACAACTATGAAGTGATCGCGGTCAATGATCGTTCCACGGATCGCACGGGCGAGATTATGGAGCGGCTGCGGAAAATCCCCACTTCTCGCGCACAAAACGCGCGAGCAATAGGGCACCCGGGTGGATCCCCAGATTTTCGCGTGATTCATCACACCGAACTGCCGCCGGGATGGATGGGCAAAACGCATGCCATGTGGACGGGCGCGAGTCAGGCGACCGGCGACTGGCTGCTGTTTACTGACGCGGATGTTCACTTCAAGCCCGACTCATTGCGGCGTGCGCTGGCCTACGCTGAGGCTGAGTCTGCCGACCACCTCGTGCTCTTCCCGCGCATGGTCATGCACAGCCCCGGTGAACGCATGATGATCGCCTTCTTCCAGACCATGTTTGTCTTCGGTCACCGGCCGTGGAAAGTGGCCGATCCCTCAACTAAAGATCACATCGGGGTGGGCGCATTCAATCTAATACGCCGCAGAGTCTATGACGCGGTCGGCACCTACCTGGCCTTGCGCATGGAAGTGCTCGACGACATGAAGCTGGGCAAGGTGGTCAAGAACGCGGGCTTCGCGCAGAGAAATGTTTTCGGCGCCGACTTGATTTCCATCCACTGGGCGCGAGGCGCCATGGGCATTGTGAACAACCTGACGAAGAACTTTTTTGCCATCTTGTCGTTTCAGTGGTGGCGGACGCTGATCTCCGCCTTCGGCCTGGCCTTTCTGAACCTGGGTCCATTCTTCGGCGTTGTGCTCGCTCATGGATGGCAGCGTGTACCCTACGCCATCGCGTTGAGCGCATTGTTTCTGATTTATTTCGGGATGTCGAAAATGTCGTCGGTGCGGGTGTATTACTTCTTGCTGCATCCACTGAGTTCAACGCTGTTCGTCTACACTCTGCTGCGCTCGATGGTGCTCACGCTGTGGAATGACGGTATCGAGTGGCGCGGGACGAAGTATCCGCTGGAAGAGCTGCGCAAGGGGATGGTGTAGCCGGCGCGATTTTGGGCTCGTTCCCTCGACCCACGTCTCGTCAAGGCCGCTACTCCTGCCGGTTGGCTGGGTTTCAGGAGTAGTGTCCTAACAGGAGTAGCGTCCTAATCTGTCATTCCGAACCGGGCCGAAGGCGCGGTGAGGAACCTGCTTCTAGACCGCGTCCGACTGTCGAAGTCAAATTAGGACACGGTAGCGGTGCCGCTTGGATTTTCCTCTGTGTACCTCCGTGTCCTCCGTGGTTTCAAGCTCTTAGACCATCAAACTGCACCACGACCGGGTTTCAAGGGTAGTGGTGCAGTTTGCGTCCGAGGGTTCGTATCAGGGCTTCGCTTCGGTGCCGCTTGGATTTTCCTCTGTGTACCTCCGTGTCCTCCGTGGTTTCAAGCTCTTAGACCATCAAACTGCACCACGACCGGGTTTCAGGCAACTATTTTCAAGAGTGAATCTGGTCGTGTAGAATCAGTCGTGTAAAATCAAACCGTCTGCTCGATGCAAAATGCTAAGCCGGAGGCCGGAATGAAGCTGACTGCATGGCAAGTTCATAAGTCGTGGGTGATACGGGCTGCGTTGGTGCTGGTGGTGACCTGTTTGGCGGACGGGGTTGCCGTGTGGTTCGCGAAACGGCCACTTCTTTGGGCCACCGTGATCCCGGCTACTCTTCCGCTGTCTATGCTCTTCTTCGTGGCGATCCCGGTGCTTCGCCAGGAGAACCGGAAATCCTAGCAGGCTGCGGAAAAACTCCAAAACGTCCGGGCAACCGCGTCCGGGCGACCGTGGAAGAGCGTCCCTTTAGGGCCGCGTAAGCCCTTCGAAATCAATCCGGGCTTTAGCCCCCGTGGCCGGCATCCACTCGACCCTCCACTAACCTCAAGCGCGCGTTGGCCCGTTCACCTCTGCCAGCGCAGGAGCGCCCGCACCCATCAAAATAAGCGATCGCTCGGCAAACGGGGCATACAGCAGAATCGCGGTCAGGCCCAGCGCCAGGCCGTGACCTATCTGCGGCAAAAGCAGGAACGGCGTCAGAGCCCAAAGTTCATCGAGCGGAAACAGCAATGCAAACAGCCGCAGGAATTTGTCGCGCAGCCCGGGCGCGTTAAATGCCGCCGCTGAAATCAGATAGAGGCGAACCGGAATCCCAATCAGAGCGGTTACTACCAGTCCGGCCACGATCCAAAACGGATGAGACGTGGCGCCCGCCATTTCTTCTATGTAATGCAGGTGGGCCAGCGAGAGGAGATAAAAACTGAGATACATGACCTGTAAAAGCAGAAACAGTGTTCGCACCACTTGCCGCGAAGCCCGCGGCACTTCATGCGAGCCGGTGAGCAGTTCCTGCACCAGGCTGGATTCGGACGGCGGTTCGGAGGGTGCGGCGGAAGCCGCCAGCGCCGACGATGCATGATCCGCAGTGGGAGCCGCTCCCTGCTGATTTGCAACGTCTTTGCCGGTTGCATCCTTATCCGCGATTTGAGCTTGTTCGATCTGAGCTTGTTCGATTTGAACCGGGGCGATGAAACGATATCCGCGCCGCGCCAGAGTTTCAATGAAGCGCGGATTGGCGGCCGAGTCGCCGAGCACATCGCGAATCTTGTTAATGGCGGTGTTGAGGCTGTGGTCAAAGTCAACGAACGTTCCATCAGGCCAAAGGCGTTCGCAAATCTGGGTGCGCGTCACCAGTTCGCCGGGACGTTCGAGCAACATCACCAGAATGTCGAAGGGCTGCCCTTGTAAGGCGAGCCGGCGGCCTTGCTTGCTCAGTTCTCCGGTGATCTCGTCTGCCTCGAACGTGCCGAAGCGGAAGCGGCGTCTGCTGGGGTTTCCCTGCATGTCGGTGGACCAGTGTACCCTCAAACGGCCTGAAAGCGGGAATTGAGGTGCAACGCCAAGTATCTCATTACTCGAATGTTAGCGGATGAGGCAGAGATGATCTGCGATTGAGACGGGTGCCATTGATCTGCCCGCGGGATGCAGGGCATGCTGCACACATCGCGACCAGCGTTGGCGAAAAGACTAGGAGGGTTTTCATGTCATCTGCGACAGGCGTAAGTCCGGTGCACGTAGAGTTTCGTAATCCGGTGCGGTTTCAGCAGGCGATCACAGCGCCGGTAGAGCGCAAGGTATTGCTCTGGTTGGCGGAGCGAACGCCCGAGTCGATCTCTCCCGATCACTTGACGTTGCTCGGATTTGTGGCGCAGTTTCTGGCGGGCGCTTCCTATGCGCTGGCACGTTGGACGGATTACGCATTGCTGCCGGCGGCGTTGTTCATCGCCGTCAATTGGCTTGGCGACAGCCTCGATGGCACCCTGGCGCGGTTTCGCGGACGGCTGCGCCCGCGTTACGGTTTCTATGTGGATCACATGGCCGACACGTTCGGCGCGGTATTTCTGATGTCGGGATTGGCGCTGTCCGGATTTCTGCATTGGCAAATCGCCGTCGGCATGCTGGTGGCGTTTCTGGTGTTGTCGGTGGAAACGTATTTAACCACTTACACGACCGGCAGGTTTCCCATGTCGCACGGTTTGTTTGGCCCAACCGAAATCCGGATCCTGCTCATGATCGGCGGCATTGCGCTGCTCCGCTGGCCGCATGTGCGCCTGTGGGCGCATGACTTCCTGTTGTTCGACGTGGGCGGAGCCATCGCGATTCTGGGCATGCTCGGAATGGCCGTTACCGCGACTGCGCGGCATACCGTGGCGCTCTACCGCGAGGAGAGATTGCCATGAATCCGGCGATCTGGCAGTCTGCACCGCGATGGATGAGGTTTAACCTGGTAGGCGCGGTCGGGATCGGCGTGCAACTCGCGATGTTGTGGCTGCTGACCGCGCTGGGCGTGCCGTATCTCATGGCAACTGCCTTGGCGGTCGAAACCGCCGTGCTGCATAACTTTCTTTGGCACCAGCGCTTCACCTGGGCCGACCGCAGCCCAGGACCAGCTTCCCGGCTGTTGCGTTTCAATCTGACGACGGGCGCTTTGTCGATCGCAGGAAATCTGGTCTTTATGCGTATGTTGGTTGGCCAAGCCCACCTTCCGTCTGTGATTGCCAACCTGATCGGCATTGCCGCATGCTCGCTGCTGAATTTCGTGGTCAGCGACCGATGGGTATTTCGAGCTCAGAAGAAAATCGTGTGAGCGCCGCGCGTAGTGGGCGGCCGTTTACTTTGCCTGCTCCTCGATGAAGTGTTCCAGCACGCCATTGAATCGCTCCGCATCGTCCACAAAAAGCGCGTGGCCCGCATCGTCGAAACGTTCCAGCCGCACATTGTCTCCGAGTTTTGCCTTGAGCAGGTCGGCGGTCGGCTGCATCGGAGCCTGGTAAGTGAACAGTAACGGTCGATTTACTTTCGCCAAAGCGGGAGAGAAATCCTTTACTGCGATCATGTTATAGATCAGCACCGCGGCCGTGTCGGCTGGAACTTGCGTCGAGGCCTCGACCAGGCGCTTGTAGTAGCTTTCCGGTTGCGGCTTTTTAAACATGCTGCGGATGAAGCCGTCGGCCTGCTTCTGCCGGTCCTGTTGCAGGAAATTCATCCATCCCGACATGCCCGTGAACAGCTCCGGGTTGGGTTTATCCCATATCAGGCCGTCCACTAAGACGAGCCCAGCAAGGTTGTCGGTGCCGAACTGCTCCACATACTTCATCAGCTCGCCGCAGCCCATGGACCAGCCGACCAGCACCGGCCGTTTCAGTTGCAGATGATCGACGAGTTCCTTGTAATCGCGGGCGCGGGTTTCCGGCAGGTGGCCGAACGTAGGCTTGTCGCTCTCGCCCTGCGATCGGGGATCGACGGCAATTACGTGGTATTTCTTCGCGAGTTCGTCGATCTGTGGCTGCCAGATCCAGGCCGGCATGGTCCAGCCGGGAATGAACACAATGGGGCGGCCGCTGCCGGCTTCGAGGTAATGAATCTTCACGGAATCGGACGTGGTGAAGAAAGCGCTGGTCTGCTTGTCCTGGCCGAAGGCAAAGACAGCAGAAACAATCAGCAAAGCGGCGAACATGAATTTGAGTTTCACGGATGCTCCGTAAGGAACGATTTCGCCTGAATTTACGCTCCGCGATTATATAGCTGGATCGGTGATTGCGTCGATCGGGTCGAGTCCTAATTTGAGTTCGACAACCGTACGCGGGCTAAAAGCAGGTTCCTCACCGCGCCTTCGGCCCGGTTCGGAATGACAAAGCAGGTTCCTCACCGCGCCTTCGGCCCGGTTCGGAATGACAAATATAGGACATTACTGCCGGTCAGTGTTTAAGATTAGTGTTTAAGATCAGTGTTTAAGATTAGTGTTTAAGATTAGTGTTTAAGATCAGTGTTTAAGATTAGTGTTTAAGATCAGTGTTTAAGGCAGGACCCGAAAACGAGTGCGGCCTGTATCCACTCGCACTTCAATTTGGGGAAGTGTTTCCAGGATCGAGATAAAAGTTCACCTGGATTTGCGTTTCCACCTCGACCGGCTGCCCATTCAGCAAGTACGGTTTGTATTTCCACTGCTTGACGGCCTGCATCGCCGCCGGTATCAGCATGGGGTGCCCACTAATCGTCTGCAGATCTTCGATGTCGCCCTGCTTGCTGATGGTGGCTTGCAGAAGAACCACGCCCTGAATGCGGGCTTGTCGCGCCAACGGCGGATACGCAGGATTCACTCTCTGGGTTAAGAGGCCATTCTCAACTCCCGACGACACGCGAATGCGGGTCGGAGGCGCGATCTTTGGCGTCGCGGCCGGCGATGAGGTTGCCGGTGGCATGGTGGCCGTGCCTGAATTCGCCGCACCTGAATTCGCCGAAGGTGAGGACGGGGGTACCCCCGAACTCTCTTTTTCCTGATCACTGCCGACCGACAGCTTGAAATTGAGGCTGAACTCGCCTTTGTGCAGACGCACATTCCCATATTCGAGGCTCTTAAAGCCGCGTGCGCTTGCGCGGATATTGTAAGAGCCAAAATGAAGACCCAGCACTCCATACTGGCCGCGTTGGTTCGTGGTGGTCTTACGAATGAACCCTGTGTCGAGGCTCGTGATGGCGATCTCGACGTTGGGGATAACGGCGCCCGAAGGGTCGGTCACCGTTCCCAGAATCGTTCCTTCCTGCTTGGGAGATGGCTGGCTGGGAGCGGAAGCTTGCCCAGCAGTCGGTGTGGCGGAGGGCAGGCTGGCCGCTTCATTCATATCTGCAGCGGGACGAACCGGCCGGGCAGGCTGCATCAACACGCCTGCGACTGTCCCACCGATCGCTAACAGGAGCGCTCCCGGCAGCAAATATCGCATCCACTGCGGACGCTCAGCCGGTTCAACCAGACCGAAAGTGGGACCTGCGGTGCTGCGATCTTCGTCCCGGTCCCGGTCCCGGTCACGAACCTGGTTTCGATCATGGTCTGGTTGCGGGACGCCGGTCGCAACTGGCTCAGCCGCCGTGGGCGTGCGCGGCGTGGCCGGCTCCTGAATAGTTGGACGTTGCTGAGCACTCCAGATTGCGGGCTCGGCGACGGTTTGACGGGTCGCCTGCGCTCGTTGCAATGCTTCCCCCAACACCCGAGCGTTGGCCGGCCGGAGGTCGCGGTTCTTTTCCAGACAGCTCGCGATCACCTCGGCAAGCCCGGCGGGAAGGTCTGGCCGCTGGGCGCGGATCGAGGGCGGCGCCTGCTGGATGTGGGCCATGGCAAAACCGATATCGGAGTCGGCCTTGAACGGCAGATCGCCGGTCAACATCTGATAAGCCACGATGCCCAGAGAATACAGATCGGATCGGCCGTCCAACTCCTGACCGCGCTTGCCCATGGCCTGTTCGGGAGACATGTAGGCGGGAGTGCCGACCAGCATGCCGGTACCGGTCAGCGTCATGTGGGCGCGCGTGCCTTCGAGGTACGCCTCCTTCAGCTTGGCAATGCCAAAGTCGAGCACCTTCACTTGCTCCCCGGCGGCGTTTTGCAGCAGGAAGATGTTGGAGGGCTTGATATCGCGGTGAACGATCCCCAGGTCGTGAGCTGCGGCCAGAGCGCCTGCCGCCTGCGTAAGAATGCTGCAGACCCGCTCGGTCGCCAGCGGAGCCTGCGCCGCAATGACGTCATTGAGCGCCTGGCCTTCGATCAGTTCCATGACGATGAACGGCCGTCCGTCCTCGGCTTCATCGATGTCTTCCACGCGCACGGCGTTGGGATGCTGCAGCCTGCGCGTGATTACGCCTTCCTGCTGGAACCGCCGGATAAATGTTGGATTGCTGGCCAGATCGCCGTGGATCACTTTCAGGGCGCGCAATTCCTGAAAGTGGGTGTGCATGGCCTTGTAGACCGCGCCCATGCCGCCCTCGCCCACCATCGCCAGGATTCGGTAGCGGCCGCGAATGACAGCGCCTACGCGCCAGGCATCGATTTCAGCCAGCGGCGTGGCATCGCGAGGACACACGCTGAAATCTGCCGGATAAGTGTTGTGACAGGTGGGACAGGTCTTCACGGTGCCTCTTTCGGCGCGGAGTATAGCACAGCCGATCTCCGATTTTCGATTTTCGATTGTTGATTTTCGATTGTTGATTGTTGATTGAAATGCCTCAGCTCCCGCGTGGCGGTTTTCAATCAACAAATCAAAAATCAACAATCAACAATTCTCTCTCGTGTCCGACTCTTGCAACTCCGAAAGCTTGAAACCTGCTCCTCGAAACCTTGAAACCTTGAAACTTGCCCCTCTCGCTAAGTCGTTGAAAGTTGGTGTAAGTCGTTGAAAGTTGGTGGAAGTTGTTGATTCTTGGTAAAAACGCGTTTAAACGCGATATGGCGAACTTTAAGGAGCGTCTGTGTGGGGGAGGGGCGGTCGCGTCCTCCGCGTCGCTCTACGGGCCGTTGCTGACGCAGCAAAGGGCATTCCACGAATCGACCTGACCGGCTATTCCGCTTCCCCTGGCGCGAAGGGGTATTTTTTCTGTCCCAAAATGGGAATTTGCGGCGATAATGTACGTAAATATATGTACGTCATCGTACATTTACTCATTATTACTACAACGGTGTACGTACAGCACCCTTAGCCGTATGTTCGCCCCGGCAGCGATCTCCACGCCCACAATACGCTATCGCATGGTTGTTGCATTGTGCCTACAACGGTGTACGTACAGCACCCTTGGCCGTATGTTCGCCCCGGCAATGTTTTTCACGGGCACGTTTTCATAAGAGCTACCGCAGACCGAGGGCTCTTTCGAATTTGAGCACTTCCGGAGAGCCCCGCCCGATTGCAATCTTGGGCTGCCGCTTAGCCGCCCGCAGAGTTCGCCTATGGAGCGTCGTCGCCTTCCACGTCGTAGGTTGCAGTTGTATTGGGCGTGGCTTTCGGGGTCTTCAGCCTCTTGGGAGCCCGCAGGTGTCCGGCGCTGTAGTGGCCGCGATTCTCGACGTCGTAGTTCTTGGGCAGCGCAGGAATCATCGCCTTACCGCCGGCAATCTGGCTGATATGGCTCAGAATGATCTCTGGGCGGCCGTCGTAAAGTTTCAACAGTCCGCGGATCTCGATGGTGCGGCCGGTCAACAGACGCACATCCCCCACATCCTTCAGATCATGGGGAAAGACCACCACGGTGAAGCGGCAGGCTACTTGCTCGGAGCAGAAGTCCAGAAAATGCACGCGGTTGCTGGCGATCTTCACCCGCACGACTTTGCCGGTGACGCACCTGGTCTCGCCTACATGACTGGCAGTCTCTGAGATGGGGATGCAGTCGGCGGCAAAAGCAGATGGTAAGGCGCACAGCAGCGCGAGCAGAGCGAGGCATGCCGAAGCATGAGCATGAGGAAGAGAACCTGTGGCGCGACATGCGACGGCGCCTGACCGCACATGGAATGAAAACAACCTGATAAGGGTCCGGCGCACACCGCAATTCTAGGCGCACCACGGGAGCAGAGGAGCGCAGGGCCGAAAATAATCCGATACAGAGTTCCGTATTGGGACCAACGAAATCCCCACTTCTCGACGCGCAGGACGCGCGAGAAATGGGGCCGAAAGCAGAAAGTTCTTACTTGAACGACTTTACGGCAGAGGCTTCGTCGTCTTTCACGTCGAACACCGTATACAGCTTGGTGATCTGCAGCAGGTCGTTGACTTTCTTGGTGAGGTTGAGCAGTTTGAGCTCGCCACCCTGGTTCTTGGTGGTGGTGAAAGCGCTGACCAGTTCGCCGATGCCGGAGCTATCGATGTAGTTGACTTCGGCGAGATTCAGCACAATCTTCTTGTTGCCCTTGCTGAGCAGATCGCGCACGGTGTCGCGCAGCAGGACGCTGCCTTCGCCCAGGGTGATGCGCCCGCTGCAATCCACAATCGCGACTCCGTCCACTTGCCGGTTACTGACCTTCATTGTCACTGGGAAGCCTCCTCGCCGCCCGCGGTTGGCCCGTGGACGCGCTTGATCAATTTAAGTTCGGTGCCCGTCTCCGACGGGCGAATTTCCACTACATCCATAAATGAGCGCATAAGAAAAATGCCGCGCCCAGAGGTTTTCAGCAGGTTTTCCGGGGCCAGAGGATTGGGAATCCTGCCCAGATCCATCCCCTTACCCTGATCGCGAATGGTGATGATCAGGTCCTCGCCCGTGCGCTCGAAGGCCAGCGTGACCTTCTTATCGGGCGCGTAGGCGTTGCCGTGCAGCACGGCATTTACGGCGCCTTCGCGTACGGCCATCGAAATCTGCATGATCTCGTCGTCGGCAAAGCCCAGCTCGGTGGCAATGCGGGTGGCTTTCTCTTCCGCGCTGTCGATGGTCTCCAGCGAAGAATCCAATGTGTACGACACCCGTTGCTCGATCATGGACATGACGAAGTCTGCTAAAGAGTATACGTCCTGGGGGAAAGATGCCGCCGTTCATTTGCAGGATGCACGCCCGCCCGCATTCCCCTGCGAATGCGGTAGTTTGCCTGTCGGATGGGGGAGTTGTCAAACGACCGGAGCCCTAGGTAGCGGTGCAGTTTAAGAAAGATTTGTATCAGGGCACGCCTTCGAGGCGTGCCGTAAGAGCACGGTAGAGGATCGATCGGCTTCAGTCGCTGCGGCCACGCGGGCAAGGCGCAGCGGCTAAAGCCTTTTCCTACGGAGCCGTTTCACGGCATCGCTGAAGCGAAGCCCTGATACGATGCCCTGATACGAACCCTCGGACGCAAACTGCACCACTACCGGCCCTACCTCGAATCCGAGAGTCGTACGCGGCCAAGAATCAGGTTCCTCACCGCGCCTTCGGCCCGGTTCGGAATGACAGATTCGGACCGCTGTTCCCGGAGCAGGGCCCAGAGCCCGGCGCTGGTTGCGGAAGGCTTATAATTTGCGCCGTGGCGGAAGCACGAAACTTAAGGGAAAAGCTGAGTCGGATATGCTTTGGCGTCGTCCTCGTTATTCTGGGATCGGCGGTCCTTATTTATGCGGGAGACTTCGTGGTCTTCCGGATTCGAGTAGCCACGAACCGAAACCCTTATGGTTCAGTGGTAGTGAACCACTATTACGCCGTGGCGCAGAAAAACGGAAAAACGGAGTTGATCTTCGATCCGCCCCAGCCGGAAGCCTGTGTGAATGCTCTGTTTCCGCACGCTGGAGCGCAGCCCTGCTGGTATCTGAGAAAGCATCCCGACCAGCGAACCGATATTTAACCACTTCTTGTGTTTAGCCAGGTGTTGTCTCCGAAAATCGAATCCTTCCCATAAACAATATTGATTGGACTCCGGCCCCACCCCACCCTAGAGTCCTAGGAGTGCAGCCAAGCCTTGCCCGAAATCGCGGACTCTTGCGCCGGATGAATCCACCAGAAGCTCCCCTATCCCTGTTTCGACCTCCATTCCGCAACTATCAGTTCGACTCGGCCTACGATGAGATGTTCTCCGCTCCCGGCAAACCGCGCGAACATTACAAGGCGCTGTTTCAAACGCTGCTCGATTTGCCGCCCGAGGAGTTGCGCAAGAGCCAGCAGGCCGCGGACTTGTCGTTCCTTCATCAAGGGATCACCTTCACGGTGTACGGCAATGAGGAAGGGACGGAGCGGGTTTTTCCCAACGATCTGCTGCCGCGCATCATTCCCTACGACGAGTGGCGCAAAATCGAAAGCGGCCTCACCCAGCGCATCGCCGCGCTGAATCTTTTCCTGGAGGACATTTACCATCAAGGCCGCATCCTGGCCGATGGCATCGTACCGCGCGAATTGGTCTATAGTTGCCGCCATTTCCGCCGCGAAATGCGCGGGCTGTCGGTGCCTGAGGGGATCTATGTCAGCGTGTGCGGAACCGATCTTGTCCGTCTGCCCGACGGCAGCTTCGCCGTGCTGGAAGACAACCTGCGCGTGCCCAGCGGCGTTTCCTACATGCTGGCCAACCGCAAGGTGCTGAAAAAGGTTTTCCCCACGCTATTCCAGGACTACGGCGTCAGTTCCGTGGATCATTACGCACAGGCGCTGCTTGCGACTTTGCGTGCTCTGGCCCCGGCCCATTCCAGCACGCGCCACGAGCCGAAAGTTGTCCTCCTCACGCCCGGCGTATTTAATTCGGCATATTTTGAACACACATTTCTGGCGCAGCAGATGGGCATTGAACTCGTCGAAGGCCGCGATCTGCTGGTTCACGACAACATCGTCTACATGCGGACCACGGCCGGCCTGCGCCGCGTGGATGTGATCTACCGCCGCGTAGACGACGACTTTCTCGATCCGCTCTGTTTCCGGCGAGATTCCAATCTCGGCGTGCCCGGCCTGTTTAATGCCTATCGCGCCGGGAACGTAGTTCTCTCGAACGCGATCGGCACCGGTGTGGCCGACGACAAGGCGGTCTACGCCTACGTTCCGGCGATTATTCGCTATTACCTGGGGGAAGATCCGATTCTGGCCAATGTGCAGACGTATCTGCTCACCAACGAATCGCAGCGCAACTATGTGCTCGAACACCTGGACGAACTGGTGGTGAAGGCCGTGGGTGAGTCGGGCGGTTACGGGATGCTGATTGGGCCGCACAGCACGGAAGCGGAAAGGGAAGAGTTCCGGCGAAGAATCCAGGCCGAGCCGCGCAACTATATTGCCCAGCCCACGTTGAGCCTTTCGCGAGCTCCCTGTTTCCTCGATGGAGAAGTGCAGGCCCGCCACGTGGATCTTCGCCCGTATATTCTCTACGGCGAAAATGTGACGCTGGTGCCCGGAGGATTGACTCGGGTCGCGCTGCGTCGCGGATCGCTGGTGGTGAATTCCTCGCAGGGCGGCGGCAGCAAGGATACGTGGGTGCTAAGAGCGTAGTGTAGAGCGTCGAAAATGGCGATCGTTATGTTGCGCCTCGAAGAAGTCAAGGGCTTTCACCACAGAGGGCACAGAGGATCACAGGGGAATTGACGGTAAATACACGTCGATCTGCTTGACGCACTACAGTAGATTCTCCGCGGCGGAATTGCCGAATAGGAAGGATTCGAACTTGAGCGTGCGTATGAGCGAGAGCAATTGACCGATCGGAGGCGGACAGAAATGCTATCCCGCGTGGCGGACAGTTTGTATTGGATGAGCCGCTACCTCGAGCGCGCGGAACACACGGCGCGGCTGCTCGATGTGGATTTACAGTTGCGTCTCGATCAATCGCCGGAAGCGGGCTCGGGACGCTGGCTGCGGCTGCTGCGCGCGGTGGATGCGCCCGCGCCCGCCGACGAAATCCTGGATGCCGCAACGCTCATGCATCTGCTCACGCTCGACCGCACGAACTCATCGTCGATTCTTTCCTGCATCGCCGCCGCTCGCGAAAATCTGCGGCAGGTGCGCGAGCAGTGCAGCACGGACATGTGGGAGCAGCTCAACCGGCTCTATCTGCAGGTCCAAGACACGAACACCAGCGAATCGTGGATGTTGAACTCGCATGTTTTTTTCCGCGCCGTGCAGGAAGGTTCGCATTTGTTTCAAGGCGTGACCGATTCGACCATGTCGCACGGCGAGGGCTGGCAATACATTCAGCTCGGCCGCTTCGTGGAGCGTACCGACGCGCTGGCGCGCCTGATTGGGGCGCATTTTGCCGCTTTGAACGAGCCTATCGATCAGGCGGTCGAGAGCGCCGAGTACCTGGAATGGGTGGGACTGCTGAAATCGTGCGCTGCATTTGAGGCCTATTGCAAGACCTTTACCGCCGAGTTGCGCCCGCTGCGGGTGGCGGAATTCCTGTTGCTGAATCCCGAGTTCCCGCACTCCGTGCGCTTTTCCGTGGATATGGTTTACGTCGGCCTGAGCGCAATCGCGGAGTTCACGGAACGGAAGGCGGACGAGCCCGAACGCCTGGCCGGGCGCCTGCGCGCCACACTGCGCTTCAGCCAGATCGACGAAATCATGGCCTCAGGCGCGGGCCCATACGTGAACAGCGTCCGTTGGCAGTGTGCGCACATCCATTCGGCGATTCATCAGGTGTATTTCGATTATTCGGTCGAATCCGCGCTGGTGTCGTAAGGGCTTGGTCAAGAAAATGCTTTGATCCGAGATGGCAAGTACCGAAAATTTAGAGGAAACGATTGATCTACTCCGTCAGCCACACCACCACTTTCCGCTACGATCCCGCGGTTCGCGAAGCGGTCATGGAAGTGCGCCTGCATCCGCGCAGCGAAAGCGACCAGCGTTGCCTCAGCTTCATGCTCGAGATCGATCCCGTGGCCAGCGTGCTGCAGTACCGCGATTTTGCCGGCAACGAAGTGCACCACTTCGATATTGCGGCCACACATGCGCAGTTGAAGATCACCGCCAAGTCCCAGGTCGAGGTGCAGACGGTGCCGCCGCCGCGCGAGTCAGACGCGGGCGACTGGGCCGATCTTGACGCGCTCGTGGCCAGCGGCGATTACTGGGAAATGCTCTTGCCCAGCCATTTTGTGCGCTCCACTTCTGCGCTGGAAAGTCTTTCCAAGGAATTGCTGGAGAGCATTGCAGGATCTGCCGCGGAGCGCCATACCAGTCCGTTTCTGCTGCTGACCCAGCTCAACGAAGCCATCTACAAACAGTTTGCCTATGTGCCGAACAGCACCAAGGTGGATTCGCCCATCGACGAGGCCATCCGCACCCGCCAGGGCGTGTGCCAGGACTTTGCCCACATTATGATTGCGCTGGTGCGAAGAATGAAGATTCCATGCCGTTACGTCAGCGGATACATGTTCCATCGCGACGAAGAGCAAAAGGATCGCTCGCTGGATGGCGCATCCCACGCCTGGGCTGAGGCGCTGGTGCCGCGGCTGGGCTGGGTGGCGTTCGATCCGACAAATAATCTGATCGGCGCCGACCGCCACATTCGCGTCGCCATCGGCCGGGATTACGCTGACGTGCCGCCCACGCGTGGTATTTACAAAGGAGAGGCGCAGAGCGAATTGAGCGTATCCGTTTCGGTGCGTCCGGCAGACGTGGTTTCTTCGGAGCCGCCGCCGCCCATGTATGTGGTGCGCGCGCGGCCTCCACTCATGCGCAAACCCACGATGCGCCTCGATCAGGAACAACAGCAGCAACAATAGCGGCGCTATTCGTTCAGCGAGCAACTGCAATCCGCGGGCACGACGTGGGCCAGCAAAAAGTCTCCCACGCGCTTGTACGCGTCAATCAGATTCTCCACGCGCGCGAAGCCGTGGCCTTCATTCTCATACACCTTGGCGTCAACCGTGCCGCCGCGCTTCCTGATGGCATCGACCACCTGCTGGGTTTCTTCCTTGGGGCAGCGCGGATCGTGTCCTCCCGCCAGCAGCAGGAGTGGAGCCTTGATCTGATCGATGAAGTTAATCGGCGAACGCTGTTCATAGAGCGCCTTGTTTTTCACCACATCGCCCATGGTTGCCAGATCGGACTGCTGCAGCACCGGATCTTCATTCTCGATCTCCGTGAACCAGTTCACGAACGGCACGATGGGCACGCCCGCAGCCCACACGTCTGGGGCTTTGGTCACCGCCATCATGCTCAGGTAGCCGCCGTAGCTTCCGCCCATGACGGCAATCTTTTTCGGATCGAGGTGCCCGGTCTGTTTGATCCAGTCCACGCCGGCCAGCACGTCCTGCAAGTCGCCTCCGCCCATATCGAACAAATTTGCCTGCTGGAACTCTTTGCCGTAGCCGGTCGAGCCGCGATAATTGGGCGCCAGCACCATGTATCCCTGATTCGCCGCATACTGGATAAACCGGTTGAACGAATTCATGGTCTGCGACGTCGGGCCGCCGTGAATGTAGACGACAGCCGCATTCTGCCCATTGCGCGCCATGTTGTAGGGCACATAAAGGAGCGCGGAGATGGTCCACTTGCCGTCGCGGCTGGGATAATGCACCAGGTACGGCTCAACCATATCTTCTGCGCGCAGGCCGGCGAGCAGGGAATGCGTGATCTGCTGCGACTTGTCCGTGGCCCTGGTGTACACCCAAAGATCGCCCGGAGCCGTCGGTCCGTTGTGGATATAAAGAAGATGCGATCCGTCTGGGCTGAACGCGGCATGGCCTCCAGCCGGTTCATTCACACCTTTGGGGATTTCAAGTTGCTTCGCCTTGCCGCTGGCCAGATTGTGCAGGTAAATGTCTTCATTGCCGTCAACATTGGCGCTGAACGTGACGTGCTTGCCGTCAGGAGAGAATTCTCCGCCGCGGATTTCCCACTTGTCGTGAGTGATCCATGAGATCTTCTTCGTCGCCACGTTAAGCAGACCAACGTTGTCGTAACCGTCTGCCGCGTTCGAAGTAAACAGCACGAGCTTGCCGTCGGGAGAAATGTCGTTGGCTGTGAAACGCTGCTCGCCCTCATGTGGTGTGAGCAGCATGCTCTTTGCCGTCGCCACATCGGCGATAAAAATGTTCGAGTCCGTGCCCTTGGCCTGCTCCTGCGTGTATACGATGTACTTCCCATCCTTCGACCAGATGGGATTCACGTTGCCTTTATCCTGCGGCGTCCCGGTCGTGATGTGTTTCACCTCACGCATGACCATGTCATAGACATCGATTTCATACGCTGCCGAAGTCTTTGGCTTCACCTCATAGGCCAGATAGCGGCTGTCGGGCGACCACGTTGGATTCAACTCCGCGATCTCCCGCGTCTGCGTCAGATTCACGACGCGGCCGGTCTTGGGCGATACCAGAAAAATGTCCCACAACTCATCGCCGTCATAATCGGACTGATAGGCGATCCACTTGCCATCCGGCGACCAGGCCGGCGAAGCCTGCCGTTGATCGCTCACTGTGAGCTGAACGGGAAATCCGCCTTCGGCGGGCACAACCCACAGATTATTGCGTCCGCTCATGTTCGAGATGAACCCAATGCTAGCGCCATCGGGAGACCAAGTCGGCCGTCCGATCTGCCGCGTCATATACAGCTTCTCGATGGTCAGGCTGCGCGGGTCAACCTGGGCGTTGGGCTTGGACGCAATCTGCTTGGGATCGGTGACGGCCGTGGGCGCAGGCAAAGTCTGGGCGGCAACTTCAGCGACAACTGTGCTCATAAGTATGACGATAGCAAACCAGCGGAGAGCGCGCATGCAATCAAGAACCTCAGAACTTAACGTTGGCATGAAGGGAAAGAAAAAGTCCAGCGGAGAAAACTTTTGTCGATCAGTTGTTTGCCGGGTGGCGAGTTGCACGGCGTCCCTTATGCCATTCAGAGAAATCGCTGAGCACTTCGTCCTCAGTCAGGCGTTTTTTCTTAAGCTGCCGGGCAACGTCAGCGGAAAGTTTGGCGAACAAGGCGCAGCGCTCAGCAGGCAATGTCTTCGTATGGGGTCTCGTCTTCATCCCTTCGCTCCCTTGTGCGTCTCCACCGTGCTCCAGGTCTTGTCTTCCGCATGGCAGATGTTTTCCAGGGCGCACTCCGCACATTTCGGTTTGCGCGCGATGCACAGCTTGCGCCCATGCCAGATGATCTGGTGCGAAAACAGAATCCACTTATTCTGCGGGATGACCTTCATCAAGTCCTGCTCGATTTTCTGCGGATCATTCTGCGCAGTCAGTTCCAGCCGCCGCGAAATGCGGTGCACATGCGTATCCACCACCACACCGACGGCCTTCTTGAACCAAGATCCCAGCACGACGTTGGCGGTTTTTCGCGCAACGCCGGGAAGCGTGAGCAAGTCTTCCATGGTGTCGGGAACCTGCCCGCCGAAGTCGCTCACAATTTTCCTGGCCGCGCCCACGACGGATTTTGACTTGTTGCGAAAGAATCCGGTGGAGCGCACGTCCGGCTCCAGTTGCTCAGGAGTCAGCGCGGCGAAGTCTTCGACCGTCGGATACTTGCGGAAAAGTTCAGGCGTGACCCGGTTCACATTCACGTCAGTCGACTGCGCGGAAAGAATCGTCGCCACCACCAGCTCCCAGGCGCTCTTGTGAGTCAGCGCGCAAGTCACATCGGGATAGAGGTGGTCGAGCCGCTTCAGGATTTCGTCCACGCGCCCGGGCGCAACCGGGTTATAACCCTTGAGCGGCGCGGCCGTCTTGACTGCCGGCTTGGCGCGACCGGGATTCTCTACGACCTGAGCAGCTTTCCGGGCGCGCTTGCCGGGACTATTTCCATTTTTCGAGCTGGCTTTGGCGGACAGGAGTGTCCGCCCCACACCAACCTTATCCTGACGGCCAGTACGGGCAGGCTGACGGGGAACAACTCCGCGGGGCATAGCGATCCTTTCCGGTTGCTCAAACCATTCCGCTGATCTTCGATCCCGCCATCATAACAAGGCAGGCCAGCGCGCGGCGCACGACCGGGTATGGCGCAGGGTGCGGCAGAATGGTGTGTCGGAGTTGCGCGCAGGGCCAGACGATTCGCCTTGTCCCTCCGTAACCACGCCGCCATTGACGCTTCCCTTAACGCTCGGTACTCTGAAAGCAGCGGAAAGCGGTTGGCGAAAGTGGCAGTGAGCTCTATCCAACTCGGGCAAGTGTGGCGCGGCTAAGCTGACGGCCAGGACTATCTCGTCACCAAGCTGTACAACGAGGTCTTCACGCAGTACGCCATGCTGCGCCCAGCGGGTATCGTTGCACCCGATGCTCCTCTGGTTCGGGTGAAAGTCACCCAAGGATCGCAAGGCGCAAGTCTGCCCGGCTACACCTTCACCCAGGAAGGCTCGTTCTAGACCCAGCCGTCAGTCGTCGGTCCTTGGTCGTTAGCGCAAACACTAGCGTGGTGCGTCGAACATGGTGATGGTTATGTTGCGCCTCGACATGTTGTGCCTCGATCCGGCGGAAGTTTTGGGGTTCGACGAAGAAGTCAAGGGCTTTCACCACAGAGGGCACAGAGGATCACAGGGGAAACTAAAGTAGTGGTGCAGTTTGCGTCCGAGGGGTCGTATCAGGGCTTCGCTTCAGCGATGCCGTGAAACGGCTCCGTGGGAAAAGGCTTTAGCCGCTGTGCCTGGCGCGCGTGGCCGCAGCGGCTGAAGCCGATCAATCCTCTACCGTGCTCTTACGGCAGGCCTCGAAGGCGTGCCCTGATACAAATCTTTTCTTAACTGCACCTCTACCGAAACTGAGGATCAATAAACGTCGATCTGTTTGACACACTACACCAGAGGCCTTCAGCGGGGACGACTTTCCGCTAAACTGGAACGGAACCGCCTATCTCGCTCAATAGTGTTGCATTCGAGTTTGGCCAACGACCGACGACAAACGACCAGCTCTCATGACTGAAAAAATCCTCGCCGTCCTCTTCGTCTTCATCAGCAAGATCATCGCCGTCACCGGCTATGCCGGTATCGCTCTGTTGATGGCGATCGAGTCCGCCTGCATTCCGTTGCCTTCGGAACTGATCATGCCCTTCGCCGGCTATCTGGTTTTCCAGGGCACGTTCAAGCTGCTGTGGGTCGCGACGGCAGGCGCAATCGGCTGCAATCTGGGATCGCTCGTGGCTTATGAAATCGGTTACTACGGAGGCCGTCCTCTGGTCGAGCGCTTCGGTCATTGGGTGCTGATGTCGCGCCGCGAACTCGACTGGGCCGACCGCTTCTTCGCCCGCTGGGGATATCTTGCCGTCTTCATCGCCCGCCTTTTGCCCGTGATCCGGACCTTCATCGCGTTGCCGGCTGGAATCTCCCGCATGCCCCGCGGACGCTTCCACATCTACACTTTTCTCGGATCGTGGCCCTGGTGCTTCGGCCTGGCGTGGCTGGGCATGAAGCTCGGCCAGAACTGGCGCGAACTGGGCAAGTACTTCCACAGATTCGATGCAGTCATTGGTGTGGTGTTAGTGCTGGGATTTGCATGGTTTGTGTGGAATCACTGGAAAAACCGAATCAGCGCTCAAGAGTCAGTGATCAGCGGTCACTGAGGTTTTGGAGCCAGTATGCTGTATGCCAAGACAGTCGCGGTCGCGATCGGGATGGCTTTGATGGCCCTGATGTTCTGGTCGGTGGCAGTCACCGCCGTCATGATCTATAAGGCGAAAGCAACCGGGACAGCCTTCAAGATTAAGGGATTGCGCGAGTCGCTCCTGTTGGCGGTCGCGCTGGGCTGGCTGGGCGGAACGGTCTGGTACTTCGTTCTCCGTGGAAATCTTTTACACTCTCGTTGACAGCTGCGAGGCCACAATCTGCCATCTCCGCTCGCGCTTCATCACCACATCCGTGTAGATGTAGTGAACGAACAAGCGCTCTCCGCCGCGCTTCACTTCATCTTCTTCCGACCCATGCACGAGCGCCACATCGTCGCGCAGCATCCGGACAACGCGGCCGGTTGATCGCATCGCCAGGAACCGAACGACGCCCGAAGTTAAATCGCGAATCAAATCTTCCCGCGGCGTCCGCTTGCCGGCCTCATCATACTGCTCATAATCTTCCGCATAAATGCGCTGCAATTCCGCCACATCCGCCGCCATCAGCGCCCGGTCGCCGTCTTCAAACAGCTTCAGAATTTGTCGTTCATCGTTGGGGTGCATTGCGACTTGCTCCTTCCCAGCGCGTAGTGTACAAGCAATGCACACCGATTTCGGAGGCTCACCATGCGCTTCGCGTTCATTATTCTGCTTCTTGCTGGCCTCATCGCGCCCATCGCTGCGTCCGCGCAATCCGCCAGCGATCATCCCTTCGTCGTCGAGTACTACTACAAAACCAAGTGGGGACACGCCGACGAATTCCTCAAACTATTCAAGAAAAATCACTATCCTTTGCTGAAAAAAGAAATGGAGATGGGCCGCATCGCCAAGGTCTGGATGGACCAGCCCCGCTACCACACCACCGAAGACGGGCGCTGGGACTATCGTGTCACCATCGTCTTCAAAAATGCCACGGTCGCCAACGAGCCGTTCGACGAGGCCGCCCTGCAGAAGCAGATATATCCCGATCAGGAGACGTTTCAGAAGGAAGAGCAGCGGCGCTTCGAGATCCTCGACGCGCACTGGGACCTGCCGGTGAAAACCGTCGACCTGGACAAATAGCCGACCTCTGATGCGTGGCGCTACCGCAAAGATGTTAAAGCTATGCAACAAATCCCACACAAAATGGTTATTGCCGCTATCGAAATTTGGAATTGGACAAAATCTCTACCAAGTCACTATGGTTCGGTATGGAAACCTTTACTGCATTTGAGGACTCCCATATTGATGTGCTTCACGAAATCAGCGTGCAGCTCAACACTGCCGATGGATTTCACGAAGTTCTCAGTCGCGTCATTGAATTTGCCACCGCGCTCGTGAAGTGCGACTCCTGCCTCATCTACGTGCTCGAAGGCGATGAACTCGTCTTGCGAGGCTCGACGGATCCACATCCAGAAGTCGTCGATCGCCTCAAACTCCGCGTAGGCCAGGGCATCACCGGCTGGGTCGCAGAACATCGCGAGCCTGTCGCCATCCCGGAGAAAGCCGCGCAAGATCCCCGCTTCCAATTCTTCCACGAACTCCCGGAAGACCGTTACGAAGCGTTTCTGTCTGTGCCCCTGATGTGCCGCGGGCGCGTCGTGGGCGTCATCAACCTGCAACACCGCCAGCATCATGTCTATCGCCGGCGCGAGATTCGCATCATCTCGACCGTCGGCTTTCTTGTGGGCGCGGAAATCGAAATGGCCCGGCTCGAAGATGCCAACAACACGCTCGCCGAACAACTGCAAACCCGCAAGCTGGTGGAGCGCGCCAAAGGCATTCTGCAGCGCGAACTCGGACTGAACGAAGAGCAGGCCTATCTCGCCCTGCAACGCCAGAGTCGCCAGAAGCGCAAACCCATGAAGGAAATCGCCGAAGCCATCCTGCTCAGCGACGAAGTGAAAGGTAACTCGCAGCTTCGCCCAACGTAGCCTCATGTGGAGCGGGCGAGTGTGGAGCGGACACTCCTGCCGGCTTGTGAGTAGTGTCCTAATTTGACTTCGACGGTCATACGCAGACTAAAAGCAGGTTCCTCGCCGCGCCTTCGGCGCGCTTCGGAATGACAAATCAGGACACTGCCCGCTTGTCTTTGACGTTGACCTAAGGACAATCTTCGACCTAAAAACAAAACGGGCGGATGCCGAAGCATCCGCCCGTCTTGCCCATCAACTGCTGGGCAGCAAAGCAAACCATGGACTGACAGACTACTGACCCGCCGAAGCCACGGTGCTGGTTTTGGCGATATGCCTCTCCGGTGGCGCCGCAAAAATCAGCGTTACGCCGGACTCAGGCAATTCCATCGCGCTGACGTAGCGGGCTCCGTCCGAAGCCGTCTCAACCACCAGCCGGCTTCGATCGGTGAGTTTGGTTTCCTTTGTGTCGTGCACCGCCAGGAAGAATCCCAGGCGCGCCCCATTGAGTTCGTGGATGGTGAGTAGCTTATCTCCCTGCTCGGGAGCCAGCGAGAATCGGTATTCCCCCGCTGGAACCGTCGCATTTTCCCATCGAACATCGTGAGAGAGTGTGAACCGGCCGTGCGCCACATCCTGGCCAGAAGCCAGGCTGGAAGCGAAGTTCAGGCTGGTCAAAGCCAATACAGCGGCGTATGCGAATCTGCGAAGTGAGTTCATGTTATCTCCTGTTGCGTTCTTTGCATGACGTGCGTACAAGCGCCTATTCTTCGCGCGCTTCGTGCGGAAGAAGGGCCTTGCGCGCCGCGCAAGAGCGCGTCTCACGAGCACACTGTCTCCGCTGAATGCCGGAGGGCGTGGGCTCAGATTTTGGTGGAGACCAACAAGGTCAGAAGATTTGCGGCGCCGCGGACAAGGACAACGCGCAATCAGCGACTCCGCGGACACCCGCAAACAGAGCTGGTACGCGAAGTGAGACCATCATGCCCCAAACCGGCGAAAGAAGTCCAATGCAAAGAATCGATGCTACAGATCGGTTGCGGCGCGGGTCAGGGCAGGTGGCGGATGCGCTCACGGAAGGGAAAAATTATTCGTCCGTCCGAACTTGTACGGACTGCCCAGGCCATGAGATGATGTCCAGTTTGGTGACGGTGACGGTGACTAGCCACCGCCACCAAGAAAGGACATCATGTATCAAAAACGACCGGGAGTATTCATGGCCGACTGGTGGGACGCCGACGGGCGCCGCCATCGCAAACAATTCGCAAACGCAGCGGCAGCACGCGAGCATGAGCATCGCGAGACCGCCCTGGCGCACGCGGAACGCGCCAGCCGCGAAATGAAGCTTGCCGCCCGCACCAGTGCCACCAAAAAAGCAAAGCCGGTGACCGATAATGGCACCATGGAACCGGCAAAAGGGAAACTCGGCGTCATGCTTCCGGGCATGGGCGCTGTGGCCACCACATTCGTCGCGGGCGTCGAAGCCATCCGCAAAGGCTTGGCCAAACCCATCGGTTCGCTCACCCAGATGGGCACGGTTCGCCTCGGCAAGCGCACGGAAGGCCGCTCGCCCAAGGTCAAAGAATTTGTTCCGCTTGCCGGACTCGATGACCTGGTTTTCACCGGCTGGGACATCTTTGCCGACAATATGTACGAAGCTGCCTCGAACGCCGGAGTGCTCGACCACCGCCTGCTGGAACAACTGAAGCCGTTCCTCTCCTCGATCACGCCGCGACCGGCGGTTTTCGATCACAACTACGTCAAGAAGATTGACGGGCCCAACGTAAAGAAGGGCAAGACGAAGATGGACCTGGCAGAGCAACTGCGTGCCGACATTCGCGACTTCCGGCAGTCGAGCGGAGCCACGCGGCTGGTGACCATGTGGTGCGGCTCGACCGAGTCCTACATCGAGCCGACCGAAACGCATCAATCGGTCAGGAACTTTGAGAAGGCGTTGCGCTCCAACGACGAAATGATCGCGCCTTCGATGATCTACGCCTACGCGTCACTGATGGAAGGCGTGCCCTTCGCCAATGGCGCGCCCAACTTGACCGTCGACCTGCCGTGCATGCTGGAGCTCTCGCGCAAGAACGAAGCGCCCGTCTGCGGCAAAGACTTCAAGACCGGACAGACGCTGATGAAGACCGTGCTCGCCCCTGCCTTCAAAGCACGCCTGCTGGGCCTGAGCGGATGGTACTCGACCAACATTCTCGGCAATCGCGACGGCGAAGTGCTCGACGATCCGGGTTCCTTCAAGACCAAGGAAGAATCGAAGCTTGGCGTGCTGGAGCACATCCTGCAGCCGGGACTTTATCCCGAGTTGTACGGCAACATGTACCACAAGGTGCGCATCAACTACTACCCGCCGCGCGGCGACAACAAAGAAGGCTGGGACAACATCGACATCTTCGGATGGCTCGGGTATCCCATGCAGATCAAAGTCGACTTCCTGTGCCGCGACTCGATCCTGGCCGCGCCGATCGTGCTTGACCTGGTGCTGTTCCTCGACCTGGCACAGCGCTGCTCGACGTTGAAGGGACTGGGCATTCAGGAGTGGCTCAGCTTCTACTTCAAATCGCCGATGACGGTACCCGGCCTCTATCCCGAGCACGACCTGTTCATCCAGTTGATGAAGTTAAAGAACACGCTGCGGCATTTGAAAGGCGAAGAACTGATCACGCACCTGGGGTTGGAGTACTACGACTGAGGCTCGCTGAGACCCGCTGAGACTCACCATACGGTCTTGATCAGCGTGCTGCGGCGGATTCTTTCATCGTGGGTGACGAGCGTGAGGCCTTCAGCGCGGGCAGTCCCGCCGATGATGCGATCGGCGGGATCGCCGGGATAGTCGCGTGGGAATTGAGCTGCCAGGGCTGCGATTTCCGGCGTAACGGGCATGACGACAACGTCCTCGACCAGCAATTTGAGGGAAGACTCCAGCGTGCCGTAGCGGCGAATGCGGCCGCGCGTGATCATTGACGCGAGCTCCCAGATGGTGATGGCGGAAATCGCAATCCCGCCTTGGCGGCGGGCGCGCCGGATCGCTGAAGCGGCGGAGCGGGACAGATGCTTCGAATCGTCTACCGCCCAAAACAACGCGTGCGTGTCTAGCAATATCAAAGGGCGGACTCCCACGATTCCGGGAGATCGTCTTCAAGACTTCCGACCACTTCAAAAACGCCCTTGAGCCTGCCGATGAAGTCGTCGTTGGGTTCATCCAAAGGGACGAGCTTGGCGATGGGCTTGCCGCGCTTGGTGATGACCAACGGGCGCTTGGTGGAGTAGACGTAATCCATGAGAGTGAGGCACTTGGCCTTAAAAGCGGCGGCGGCGACTGTCTTCATGTACTCATTATAGCGGACCTGGTCAATTCTGAATGACCATAGACAGATCAGGCTGGCTTCTTCTTCCGGTTGTCCGTGGCGAATATGCGAGGTCAGGAGATCAAGGACCTGTCCCAGGCTCTCTTTTTCTTCAAAAGGGCCGAATCGGGCGGGGACTAACTTTTGTAACTGCCTTCAAGCCTCCCGTCGGTATAGCATCTTTCCTGTAAGCTTGGCCTATCTCATGAAGCGCTGTCCAACCTGTCAAGCGGCTTTTCCTTCCGACTACGCGCTGTGTCCGCGCGATGGCAGCGCCCTGATCGAAGTCGGCGAATGGGTGGAAGGGTTCGTGGTGCGCGGCAAGTACCGCATTCTGGCCAAAGTCGGGCAGGGCGGGATGGGCGCGGTCTACAAGGCGATGCACACGCGCTTCAAGGAAGTGCGCGCACTGAAAGTGATGAGCCCGGAACTGGCCAGCGACGTCCACTTTGTCCGTCGCTTCGAGCAGGAAGCGGTCATTGCGCGCAAGCTGCAGCATGTGAATGCGGTGCGGGTGGAAGACATCGATGAAGCCGAGGATGGCCGCCCATTCATCGTGATGGAGTTCATCGAAGGCCGCAGCCTGGCGGACGTGATCGAACAGGAAGCGCCCATGGCGGTGCCGCGGGTGTGCTCGATTATCAAGCAAGCGGCCGCCGCTCTCGATGCAGCTCATGCTCTGGGTCTGATTCACCGTGACATCAAGCCCAGCAACATTGCCCTGATCGCCGCGGGAACAAATGTTGCAGCCGGGGAAGAGCAGGTCAAGGTGCTGGACTTCGGCATCGCCAAAGTGCGAGACGCTCAGCCCGCGGGCAGTCCGCAATTCACCCGCCTGACCATGACCGGCACCGGGATGCTCATCGGCACTCCGGCATACATGTCGCCGGAGCAAGCCAAGGGACTGCGCGGCGACCTGGTTGACGGGCGTTCCGATCTGTACTCTCTGGGCGTGGTCATGTACGAGATGCTCAGCGGGGACCTGCCATTCAAGGCGAGCACGACGGTGGAGCAACTGGCAGCGGTCATCAACACTCCGCCCCGGCCGGTTCGCGAGATTCGTCCTGAGCTTGGAATTCCTGAGCCGATTGACGCGGTCTTGATGCGCTGCCTGGCGAAAGATCCGGCAATGCGTCCAGCCAGCGGGCAAGCGCTGATTGAAGAACTGGAATCTGCGGGCAAGCGGGCCGCGCCACCGCGGGCCAAGCGGTCCACACTTCCTTCGGCCCGAACTCCAACGCCAGATCCAACGCCATCAGTTCCTGACCAGCCGCACGAAGCGGAATCTGCAGTGCCTCCGCCGCTGTGGACCCGGTTCGGAATGATTGAGCCGGTCCCCACCGAGCCGGTGGTCCGAGAGCAGGAGCCGGCCCGCGACAAATGGATGTTGTGGATCGCCGTCACCATTGTTGCCGCGATCCTAGGCACGCTCGTCCTCGGATGGGTGTGGACTCAGCCCATACAATGAGCCGAGAGCGGGGGGGAATATTGTCAGGCCATCTTCTGCTCCTTCTTATACTCGTCGAACTTCTCTAAGAAGCGGGCGATGTCTTCTTTCTGCAGGTAGTAGGGCGTGGAGAGGCGCAGCTTGTGCGGTTCGGCGCCGCGGATGCGGATTTTGTGCGTCTTCCACAGCCAGGTTTCTAACTCCATTCGTACGATTGGCGGGACGTTGACCGTCACGATCGCGCAGCGCAACGCCGCATCCGGCGAGGTCCACGATTCCGCGCCCCGCTTCATCATTTCTCCGAGCATGTGGTCGGCGAGCTGGCGATGACGGCGTTCGATGTGCTCCATGCCAATGTCGTTGGCGAGCTTGATCGAGGCGCGCAGTCCCCACAGCGACGGAACGTTCGAGCTGCCGATGCGCTGAAAGCGTTCGGCGCGAATCTTGGTCTCGTCCCAGCCTTCGGTGGCGATCGTGTTCCATAGGCGGTCGATGACTTCATCGCGCACATATAAGAAGCCCGATCCCTTGGGCGCGAATAGCCATTTGTGCGGGCTGGAGGAATACATGTCTGCGCCGATTTCGCGGACGTTCAGCTTCATCATGCCGATAACATGGGCGCCGTCGACCGCGGAAAGAATGCCTTTGGTGCGGGCCAGCGCGCACAACTGCTTCGCGGGCAGCACCACTCCCGAGAATGTGGTGATGTGGCTGAAGAAGAGCACGCGGGTGCGCGGCGTGATGGCGTCGTTGACCAGGTTGAGGACTTGCGCGGCGTCTTTGACCGGGCGCGGCAGCGTAATTTTCTTGATGACGATGCCGTAACGCTTGGCCTTCAAGTCCCAGGGATGCTCGCCGCCGGGATGCTCCTGGTCGGTCATGAGGACTTCGTCGCCCGGCTGCATGTCGATGCCGTTGGCGATGTAGCTGTTGGCTTCGGTGGCATTGCGCAGCAGGGCGATTTCATCGCGCGTGCATCCGACGAATTCGGCGAGCGGGTCGCGAAACTCGTTCCAGGCGGCGTATCCCCAGATGGGATAGTCCTCGGGGTCCTGCTGGTCCATCTTCTCGGTGGAGTTGTAACCGTCGAAGACGGCGCGCAGCACGGGCGCGGGGCTGGAGCCGACGGTGCCGTTGTTCAAATAGATTTCGTCTTTGGGGATGAGGAACTGGCGGCGCATCTCAGCCCAGAACTTGTCTTCATTGGTGTCGAGGAGAGAGCGGTCTGGGAGCGGCGGAGTTTTTTCGAGTTGCGCGAGCAGGCCGCCGGGGACGGTGAGAGAGGCGGCGAGTCCGGTGGCGGTTGCAGAAAGAAAATTGCGACGGTCGAGCATGGTGGGTCTCCTCAGAACGACGCAATGGTATCACTGGGCGCGAGTCCTGAGTCCTTAGGCATGCGGCGAGTTGAGACGTTAAACAACCAGCGCCTGGCAGAGGTTCGGGGAAGTCCGGCGCCTTCGCCGGACCGCGCGCGTCGCTACGCTCCGTCGCGTTCCGGCTCAGGCGATCCCCACCCGCCTGCCCGCAAACTGCCCAAGCGCAACGCTTCGCGCTGCGTAGGGCAGTTTGCCCTGAACCGTGCGGCTGGCGCTCAACAAACATTGGGGGAACGTCCCGTCTGTCCCCGCTTTCCATCCCCGCTCCGGAGCAGGCTTCCCGCCGCAAAGAGCCAGATGGGGAACCTGCGGTAAGTTCGCAAGAACTTTCACCTTGACGGGTGGTTGGGTTTGGGCAAAGATAGGGGTAATCAGTTCGGTTTCCAGCAGCCTTCTTGGGTTTAGCCCAAGTCTAGCGTCCCTCCAGATTGCATGCGGCATTTCCGGGGCAGCGGGATGCCAAACCAACAAGTTTCCAGACCATCAATGGAGAAGAAAATGCCCTGCGTTGCACCCCGGTCGTCGCCCGTCACCCGTGTGTTCGTTGCTCCCCTGTTAACCCTGACGGCGCTGGCCGCTTTTCTGGTGATTGTTTGCACGGACCATGCAGCGGCGCAATCGTTCACATCGAAATCCTCAACCATCGCGACGGTATCGACCTATCACAACGACAAGCAGCGGACCGGCCAGAATCTGCTGGAAACAACGCTGAACACGAGCAATGTGAATTCCACGCAGTTCGGCAAGCTGTTTTCACAGAAGGTCGACGGCTACATCTATTCGCAGCCGCTGTATGTGCCGAGTTTAACGATCGGCGGCGCGACCCACAACGTGGTGTTTGTGACCACGATGAACGACAGTGTGTATGCCTTTGACGCCGACAGCAATACGGGAGCGAATGCCAGTCCGCTGTGGAAAGTGAATTTTCTGGGGTCGGGGATCACGACGGTTCCGAGCAGCGCGGTGGACTGTACGGGGACGATTACGACGCAGATCGGGATCATGGGCACTCCAGTAATCGATACCACGACCGGTGTGATGTACGTGGTGGCGCGGACGGAGGAGTCCGGCTCCTATTACCAGAAACTGCATGCGCTCAACATCACTACGGGGGCGGAAATGTATGGCGGGCCGGTGACGATTGCGGCATCGGTGATCGGGACAGGAACGGGGTCGTCGGGAGGGATGCTGGCGTTTAATCCATTGATTCAGAACCAGCGGTCGGCGCTGCTGTTTCAGAACTCGCAGGTCTATATTGCCTGGGGCTCGCACTGCGACAAGAGCACTTATCACGGCTGGCTGATGGCGTACGGCTATAAGACGCTGGATCAGAAAGCGGCTTGGGTGACCACCCCGGATGGGGACGAAGGGGCGATATGGGACGCCGGGTCGGGACCGGCCGGCGACACGTCGAACAACATCTTCCTGGCCATCGCCAACGGCACGTTTGACGTGAACACCGGGGGCACCGACTATGCGCAGAGCCTGGTGAAGCTGGCGCCGCCGAGCGGGGGAACATTTGCCGTGAGCGATTACTTTACGCCTTACAACGGTCCAAGCCTGGATATGGGGGACTGGGACATTGGATCGGGAGGGATTATGCTGCTGCCGAGCCAGACCAAGAGTCCGGTTCAGCAACTGGCGGTGCAGGGCAATAAGTCGGGCGATATCTATGTCGTGAACCGCCAAAACATGGGGCACTACAACTCGGAGAACAACAATCAGATTGTGCAGTATCTGCCTGGCGCGGATAAGGGCCAGTGGAACTCGCCGGCGTGGTGGAACGAAAATGTCTATTTCGGCGGCAGCGACGATACGTTGAAGGCGTTCGCTTTGGACACGACGACCGGGCTGCTTTCGACCACCCCGACCTCAACGACCACGCATAAGTTTGGCTACCCGGGAACGACGCCGTCGATTTCTGCCAATCAGGCCAAGGACGGCGTGCTCTGGGCTCTGGACAACTCGAGCTACAAGACCTCCACGGGCGCGGTTCTGTATGCCTACGACGCCACCAACCTGGCGACCGAACTCTATGCCAGCAGCCAAAACTCTACCCGGGATGATCCCGGAGGAGCGGTAAAATTTCAGGTGCCGACCGTGGCCAATGGAAAAGTCTATGTGGCCACGCAGACGCAGCTGAGCGTGTTCGGGCTGCTGACGACGGCAAAGAGGGAAGGCAAGAAATCAAAGTAGGGAAACTCGTTGCTTAGGTACTGCATTCGTTTGAATTGCATCGTGCTGCGGCGTCATGCTGGCGGCCCGCGTTTTCGCCGGCGAGCCGAGGAATCTCCCTTCATCCTGAGCGAAGCGAAGGATGACAAGAGATTGAATGCCAACTCTGAATAACCGAATGTCCACCTCCAACGCCCGCGCAGCACATTTACTGATCGCGCTCGCCGTGGTCGCGCTCGACCGCTGGTCGAAGTGGCTGGTGGCAGCGCACATCCCGCTCTACACGCACATTGACGTCATCCCCAGATTCCTTCGACTCACGCATACCGAAAATACGGGTGCGGCGTTCAGCCTGTTCGCCGATTCGCCTTCGCATTTTCGAACCGCGCTGCTGATCGGATTTTCAGTGCTTGCGATCATGGTGGTGTTTGGGCTGCTGTGGAATCAGAGGCGCGCGTTAACGCTGACGGGAATTGCGCTGTCGTTGATTCTGGGCGGAGCGGCGGGCAACTTATGGGATCGTATCGCGCGCGGCCGGGTTATTGATTTCCTGCTGGCATATTACAAGCACTATCAGTGGCCGGTGTTTAATCTGGCCGACAGTGCGATTGTGGTGGGCGCGTCGCTGCTGGTGATTGAGATTCTGTTCCAGCGCCGCGAGCAAGCCTAAGGGGCGACGTTCGATTTTCGATTGCCGATTTCAGATTCGAACGCGAAGGCAGAATGATAGGCATTTTTCGCGGATTCCATTCTGCCTTCTGACTTTTTCCTTCTGAGTTCTTACGGCGCGCCGTAAAGCTGGCGGTACACGCCGGCATTGCGCACGATGGCCTGCACGTACTCGCGGGTTTCGGTGAACGGGATCGACTCGACGAACTCCGCCGTGTCGCGGTACGGACCCTGCCCCATCCATTCTTCCACGCGGTCGGAACCTGCGTTGTACGCGGCGAGGGCGTACTCGATCGATCCGCCAAACTTGTCGACCATGCCGCGGAAGTAGAGGGTGCCTAACTCCACGTTTACGGTTGGGGTGTACAACTGGCTGGCGTTATAGTGCTTGAGCGATGCCTGACGCGCCACCAGCTTGCCAGTCCCGGGCAGCAACTGCATGAGTCCGATGGCATTCGCGCGGGAAACCGAGCCGGGATTGAATTCCGACTCCTGCCGGATCAGCGACGCCACCAGAAAAGGATCAAGCCGATTCTCGATCGAGTAGCGTTTCAGATCCGTCCAATAGGCGCGCGGAAACAGCGCTTCCCAGTACTCTCGCGGCAGCATGGGAATGTCGACGGCGAAGTAGCTGGGCACGCCGCGTTTCATCACTTCGATGGCGCGGTCGTAGTGGCCGGTATCGGTGTAAATCTCGGCGGTCTCTGCCAGCGACCACGAACCCGGCTCATGCGCCGCAGCAGCTTGCACTTCGCGCACGGCAAAATCCACCAGGCCACCGTTGCCCAACAGTTGCGCCTTTTGCAGGTGAAGGTCGTCGGCGGGAGGATCGCTCAACGTAACTTTGTCCCCGTGGTCGAGCGGAGGAACGTGATCGAGCAGCGGATACTGCCGCGGAGGATCGGCCGTCGCGGGAAGTTTGCTCAAACGCTCGCGTCCCAGCACGGCATAGTAGTAATTGCGATAGCGATCGGAAAGTTTCTGGTAAAAAGCGCGCGCCATCGCCGGTTGATTGTCTTCTTCCGCCAGCCGGGCGCGCCAGTACAGCGCATTCGAAGCTTCGTTTCCGCCAGGGTAAAGCGCGATCTGCTCTTCCAGCAGCTTTTTTGCCTCGTCCTTTCGTCCCTGGCGCAGCGAGAGCCAGGCGACTTTCCAATGCGCGTAGCTGGCTTTCGATCCGGTGGGAAAGCGTTGCTGCAATTCGCGAAAGGCGTCGATGGCCTGATCGCGCTCGTGATGCACCAGATGCAGATTCCCCACCGACAGCAACGCCGCCTCCAGCCAAAGACTGGTGGCCGAGGCCTGCCGCAACTGATCGACATAGTGGAAGAAGGCTTCGTTGTCTCCCGACTTCCAGGCAATCTCGCCAAGAATGTACAGGCGCTGGGCGCTTTGATCGGGAGTTGCGCTCGGGAGCGTAGTCAGTTCGGAGCGGGCCTCCTGCTCGCGGCCGGCGCGATGCAGAGCGTCGGCCAGATCGAGCATGGCCGCGGCACGATTCTCGGGCGCGGTATGCGCGGCCAGCGCGCGAAATTCGTCGATCGCATCGTTGTAGCGCTTGGCCTTCATCAATAATTCGGCGCGCTTTTTTTGTTGAGCCGCCGTTGGGGGCGTGGAGGGAAGCTTTTTCAGCTCCGCGTAAGCTGCATCCGCTTCCGAAGACGCCGGCATGGAGTAATAGAGGTTCGCCAGCGTGTCCACGGCCTTGGCATTCTGACCCTGCGCGGCGTAGGCTCTGCCCAAAGACAGCTCAACGTCGGCGCGTGTGGGCGTGCGATTGTTTTCCAGCAACTCTGCCGCTTCCGAGGCTCGGCCTTCGCTGAGCAGGGCACCGGCATAACTCACGTTCGCGTCGCGCACCAGCAGCGAATCCGGATGCGTGCTGTTAAAATTCGCCAGCGCCGCCAGACCTTCGGCTTGATGCCCGGTCTGCAAATAGCATGTGCCGAGATAGTAGGCGGCATAATCTCCCAGGTCGCCGGCGCGGGGCTTGGCGCGGTTCAGCGGATCGATGGCCTTGCCGCAGTCGTGATCGAGCACATGCGCGTATCCGACGACCAGCCACGCCAGTGCGCCCGCATCTTCAATAGCATGGGCGCGCGCGTAGGATTCCACGCCCGCATAAGCGGCTGGAGTGCGATCTGAAATTAGTTGCTGCGCCATCAGGCGCAGGTCGGCCGAAGCCACAAACGCTTCCCGCATGCGCCGCACGCGCGGTGAGATCGGTCTTTTCTTTCGGGACGAAGTGCGGGTTGTCGCGGAGGTATGCGATGGGGAGTGAGGTGAAGCGTGAGAAGAAGCTCGGGATGAGCTTTGTGTTCCCGCTCCCGACTTCTTAGCTGACGAATTAGCGGCGCCAGTCTTCGCTGCCGCAGTCGATTTGCCGCCCTTGGGACTGGAGGCTCCAGGCTTCGCCGTAGAATTCTGCGCGGCGCTGGAGGAAGCAGCTTTCTCTTTAGCGGGAGCCGAGGGCGCAGGCGCGGCCGGCGCGGTAGCTGGCGGAGCGGATGAATCTTGCAGACCGGCTGCGGCCACGGCGCGCTCGTTCAGTGCGAGCCCGGCGAGCCCGGCCAGAGCTACCGTCACCATCCACCACAACTTGAGACCTGATCGAAACACCTGATTCTTTTTATGCGGAAGTGCGCGCCAAGAAACTCCCTGATGAAATTGTATCGCGTGTGCGGCGAACGAGGGGTTGTCTCTGAGAGTTACCTTGAGAGATGTCCGCGCGATTCTTCTCGCGTGTCTTCTAAAGTCTACCGCCGGAAGTTTGCGCCCATCACCGCAACGTCCTCTTCGGCCAGGTTGCGGATGACTTCTTTCTGGAAATAATCAGCGTTCGCGGCGACGGTGGTGCCGTAGCGCTTTTGATAAGTCTGTCGGCTCTTTTCGATATCGTCTTTCAGCCGGTCGTAGAGATCTTTGCTGTGGCGTCCTTCCGTCACCTTCGCCTGGTTGTAGAGCTTGATCTCATCCACCAGCAGGCGGGCAAAGCGCTGCGCCTTGCGGTGGGTGTCGGCGTCCTCCGGTGACATGGCGGCGAAGGGATCGGCAGCCGGAACTGCGGCCACCGCGCCGGTGGCCACGGGAAGCACCGGCTCCGGCACTGCGGCCACGGCAACCGCGGGTGACGCTTGTAACGCTGGAGCCGGTGCCGCGAGTGAAGGCTCAATCACCGCCGGTGTTTCTGCCGCAGGAGCTACTGCAGTCATCACCGCCACATGCTGCGGCGCATGCGAGGCAAACGGATCGGGGAACGAACTCATCGCCTGTACCGGCGCCGCCACGGGAGCTTCCATCGTCCCGGCTTGGTCGCCTATATCTTTCTGGTGCTGTTTGCGCAACGACGCCACTTCCAGCCACGCGCTGGTGGTCATGACCAGCACTTCCAGGGAAGCGGCATCCAGCAGCCCGGCCGCGCCGCCGTCGGCATACAGCAGGGCGGCGACTTTATCTTTTAGCAACAGCGGCAGCATTAGAATCTGTTCGTTCTCAGGGCCGCCGAATTGCTTCACGAACCGGCGGTCCATTTCGGCGACGTTGGCGGGAGCTACGATGCGATTCTGATAAGCATGCGCCGCGGGCCCGACAGTCATATCCAGAGGAAAATCTCTGATGGCGTCGTCATCGCCCAGACCGCGCGCCTGCCATCCGGTGGCCGCGCCCGCCTTCACCACAAACAGCGCCAGGCGCGCCGCGTAGCCTGTGCCGGCATCGAGCAGGCCTTTCAGGATTTCCTTCTGCGTGCTTCCGGCATGAATACTGGCCACCGCTTGCACCAAAGCATTCGGGGATGGTCCCTGTGGCGACGGTTCCTGGGATGCCGCGTCGGCCGGCGCCGCGCCGGTTTCAGGCCGTGGCATCTCCGCCAACACGCACTCCACCAGTTCGGCCTGCAACTTGGGCAATTGCCGGTCAAAAACTTGTCTCACCACGCGCTCGACGATTTGCTGAAGTTCTTTGCTCTGTTCCATCCTGCTGTCTGCCATTCTGAATAGGCCGTTTCCCGATCCCACTACTTCGCGCCCTTCGTAACCTTATCGCTTTACGGGCGATTATAGGGCACTTGCAACCATGCATCAGAGTACTTCAGTAACGGCGGTTCGTGGTCGTCCCGAGCGGAGCCGTTTTCCAGGCGAACGGAGGGATATCCTTACACGCGAGCCTGAGAGAGATCCCGCTGCGTGCTGTAGAGAGCTCGGGTCTCGGGATAAGCGCTGAGGCGCTGGAATCTTAATCCAGCCGCAACGAAGACCAGTCCATTTGGCCCAATCCCCATCCACCAAGTAGAATACCTATTACTCTCGATGCACGGTTTTCGCCGGGAAAATACTGCATCGCCTGACGCATGGGAACCATCCAAAACAAACTAGCAGGGCCTGTAACCGACGAGTTGGCGCTGGTACAAGCGGCCAAGCGAGGCGACGACTCGGCTTTTGAAGAACTGGTGCGGCGCTACGACCGCAACGTTTTCCGGATCGCGCAGCATATCACGCAGAACCGGGAAGACGCCGAGGACGTAGTGCAGGAGGCGTTCCTCAAGGCTTACGGCAATCTGGCGCGGTTTCAGGAGCAGTCGAAGTTTTACACCTGGCTGGTGCGGATCGCCGTTAATGAAGCCCTGATGAAGTTGCGCCGGCGCAAGCCGGAGCGCACGGTCTCACTCGACGAAGACATCAAGACGGAAGAAGACTCCATGCCGCGCGAGATCGCGGACTGGAGCCCGAACCCGGAGCAGCAATACACGCAAGCCGAGTTGCGGGAAATTTTAAGCAAGACGATTCAGGGCTTGCCGCCGGGCTTTCGCACGGTGTTTGTGCTGCGGGACGTGGAAGGTCTTTCGACCGAAGAGACCGCGGCGGCGCTGGAATTGAGCGTGCCCGCCGTGAAGTCGCGCCTGCTGCGCGCGCGCTTGCAGTTGCGGGAACGGCTGGGTCGTTATTTCCGCCGCGAGGCGGGCAACGGCAAGAACGGCAGGGTAAGGAAGGACGAAGCCGGGCCTGACGGGACCATACTTGAGGGAGCCAGAGATGGGGCAAGAAAGGATGAAAAAATTCTTGATGTCGATACCGATGTCGCAAGCGGGGATGGCCACAAGTGAAATGCTCTGAATTCCTCAACGAGCTGACCAGCTATCTGGATGGCGTGCTCGACGAAAAAACTAAAGCCGAACTGGAAAACCATCTTTCCTGGTGCCACAACTGTTACGTGGTGTGCGACACCACCAAGAAGACCATCGAAATCTACCGCGACTCCCAGCTCTACGAACTGCCGGAAGATCTTCGCACCCGCCTTCGCTCCGCCATCATGGTGAAATGCCAGCAGCAGAAGAAGCGCGGGCCGCAGAGCGTATAATCGCTGGCGCGGAGGTCTGGCGCCGGGGTGGATTCCGAATACATTGCTTTTGTTCGGGACATAGCGGAACAACAGGTCGATCCGCAGCAGCGCGCCGCGAATATTTCCAATTACAAGGCGATACGAGCTCGACAATGGGGCGTTGACTCCCTTCCCCCTTCGAAGATCCTTGACCTAGTTGACCAGGATCCGGAAATGGCGCACACCCGTTATCTGCAGGAATTCATTTACGATCCCATCGTTAAACTCCTTCCTCCCGCCGATCAGGAAAAGCTGGCTTCGGCTTCCATCGTCGCCCTGCCCAACCGCAGCGTGAACGGATGCTCCTTGCTCTGCCCCAACGGCGAACCGCTGATCGTGATCGACAGCGGACTGCTCAGCCTGGTCTCGTTCTGGTATGAGCGCAAGGCGGAAGTCCAGCGCCTCAGCAAGATCAAGCCGCTCTCTGACATCGTAGAGTTCAACGCCACCACCTACAATTTCCTGCTCGATAATTACCGCTCCCAGGGCACATATGGATATCTGCCGCCCAGCACGGAAACGCCGGAGACCCTGCTCGGCTGGGCCATGCTGATGACGACCGCGGCCGAAATGTTTGTGGTGCTGCACGAAATCGGTCACATCATTGCCGGACATCTTGCTACTTCTCCGGCAAATGCATTCCGCTTGTTTCCCTCCGATAAGCCGGAAGCTGCCGCTTCGCCTGCGATCAACATCTACGAACATCCCTGGCAAGCCGAGTATCAAGCCGATGGCATCGCCTGGCTGGCCTATCAGAATCTATGGCCGCGTCATGAGACGTTTGCCAAGCTGGCCGGCGGTTCCGCGCCCATTCTTCCCAAGCAGGCGCCGCTGCATTTTTTCGAATACATGGCGCTGATTGAAACCAACATTCCCCCTTCCGGCGCAGTGCCCACGCATCCGCCCGCCGCGGGCCGCCTCAACATGCTGGTGCGGGTCACCCAGCAACTTCTCAAGGATGCCGAACTCGCGAACTGGGGTGCCGAGATACTCGAAACCGCTTCTCACATGCCAAGAATGAACTGACGAGGAGACCACATGGCAGAACCGCTTTTCATGGTGGAAGTCGATCCGGAAATGCAAGAGAGTGACCGCGACAGTCTTAAGGCGACATTCCAGAACAACGTGCAATTGCAGGAGCAACCCAACAAACAATTCCTTGCAGGATTGATCCAATTTATTGCCTACGCGAAAGATGTTGGCGAAGTTGCCGGCGCCGCATCTTCCCTGATCACTCTGGCCCAGCAGATCATCAACTGGCGCAAAGCTCATGCACCGAAAGCCGGCAAACACGCCAAGGTGATGTTGAAGCGTCCCGGCCATAAACCGCTCAGTCTGTTCGAAGCTGCAGAGTCGGAAATCGTGCAATGGTTCCAGCCCTAGTATTCGCCAGGTATCTGGATTCATGGTTCTGGAGCCTATGTTCTGGAGAATCCGGTTTGCCACGCCCCGAAAGCGGTGCAAGAATTGCTTCCTAACGTCGTAAACCACTGTTCTGCAAGGCCTTTCCCAGGTTACCGTTTTGGAAACTTCCGGCTCGGAAAACCTAGACCCTTTTGTCCATTAGTGAATCTAACCAAATGTAAGCTGCCCTACGTTTTAGATAGGGGAGGGTCAAAATTCTTGAGCGTTCACACTGGCCAATGACGCTTACTAGAGTGAGACCTGAAAGTGAGTACCAGCGTACTCACAACAATTTTCACCCGTCAGGGTTTTAGAAGGTAGGAGATTTATGATCGCAAAATTGATGGACACATTGTTTGGTTGCCGGCACGACCGTTACAGTTTTCCCGTAACCCTGCGCCGTGGCGCCCGCCGACCCGAGGCCGCGGCTCTCACCGGAACCTACGTCGCCTGCCTGGCTTGCGGCAGAGAGTTTGCTTACAACTGGCAGGAAATGAAAGTGATCACCTCGCCCGAGCGTCATCGCGAGCGCGTGGCCGAACTGGCCAACCACGCCGCCTAATTTGCGACGTCGTGTTAGAGCGTCTGAAAAATTGAACGGAGCGGCGTATCAACGCCGCTCTCGTCGTTTGCCACCTGCTTTGTCTGTGGCTCAATTTAAAAAGCCCCGGCCTGAAGTTATCGTGAGCGCAGCCCTGCGTCTCGGAGAAAAGCCCAGGCGGAGCGAAGGATCTCCCTGGCACACGCGTTGTGCTCGCGCAGTAGGCTGCAATAGGTGTGTGAACGGAAATCGGAGTCAGCGGGCCGTCAACGCACCGGGGCGACATACGGAATGTGACGCGCGAACAGCCAGCACAGAAAAAACACGACCGGGATGTGCACGATCAACTGCAGCATGCAGTAGCCTGCAAGATCGCGGGCTTTCAGCCGCAGAATGCCGAGCAGCGGCAGCATCCAGAAAGGATTGATCAGATTCGGCAGGGCTTCCGATGCGTTATATATCTGCACCACCCATCCCAGGTGGACGTGATGCTGATTCGCCGCCTGCAGAATGTAGGGCGCTTCGACCACCCACTTGCTGCCGCCGGAGGGAACAAAAATTCCCAGCACCGCCGAATACATCGCAACCAGCAGCGGATAAGTGTCGTGCGTGCTGAACCTCGCGAACAGATTTGCCATCGCATCCGAAATTCCCGTCCCTACGATCATGCCGTAGATCACGGCATAGAACGGGAACTGAATCAGCACTCCGCCCGTCGCCGGGATGCATTCGCTCACGGCCCGCATAAATCGTTTCGGCCTCCAGTGCAGTAGCAGCCCCACGGTGATGAAAATCAGGTTGTAAGTATTGAGGTCGAGTGCCGCCAGCGCTCCCTGCGGTGAGGTGCGGAACACGTCCACCAGATACCACGCCAGCAACGCGACCACCAGAATCGTCAGCAGCGGGCTCTGCTCCAGCCATTCTCCGGGGCGCGGCTTTTCTTTTTCAGTTTCCTTCTCGGCTTCTTTCCCGGAACGCGGCGGCTGACATTCGACCCCATACGACTCTGCCGTTCGGGCATGTTCGGCCGAGGGCGCGGAAAGATACGCGATTAGCACCGAGAGCGCGACTAGCACGCCCGTGGTTGCGATGCTCTGCCACAGAAACAGAGTCTGCGTGAGCGGAATCAATCCGCTGATGGCAAACAGCGTCGCCGGAAGCGCCGACTTTGTCGCCATCAACAGGGCGGCTGAAGAGGACAAACCCATCGCCCAAACTGCGCCCGTTCCCAGATAGGCTGCCGCCCCCGCGGCGCGATAATCCATGCCTTTGACGCGATGCGCCATCTCCCGCGCCAGCAGCCCGCTGAAAATCAGGCTCAATCCCCAAGAGATCAGCGAGGTCAACATGGCAAAAAGCGCCACCATGGCCACCGCTGCCTTGGGCGATCGGGGTACGCCCGCCAGCGCCCGGATCACGCGCTGCACCATCGGCGTAGACGCCACTACCGAGCCGCCGATAATCACCATCACCATCTGCATGGTGAACGGCACCAGCGACCAGAAACTTTTTCCGCCCTCAATCGCCAGCTTCGCCGGACTCTGATGCAACAGCAACCCGGCCACGAACACGGCTACAACGCCCAACAGCGCAAACACCAGCGGATCGGGAAACCACTTCTCGCTCCACGCCGCGAAGCTCAGTCCCAGGCGAACCAGGAGTTTCTCTTGACCCGGGCGCTTGTCTTGAACCCTCTTTGCTTGCAGGCGGTTGCATTCGCCTCTCCTTTACTCGTGCGTCAGTACTCGTGCGGCGGACCGGTTTTCAAGCCGCAGCGCATTCTATCGAACTCTTCTGCGCGAGACGTTAACTCGTCTCCGGTAGCAACAAAACGGCCCCGCCCTCAGGCGGAGCCGGTTTACTTCTCAATTGACTCGGAACAACTGCTCAGTCGGCCGCTATCTTCATTGCCGCTCTCTTATCCATCGGCACAAACTCACGCACGTCATAACCGGTATAGATCTGCCGGGGCCGCGCGATCTTCTGCTCCGGATCGGTGATCATTTCCTGCCACTGCGCCAGCCAGCCCGTCGTGCGCGGAATGGCAAACAGCACCGTAAACATTTCCGGCTTGAAGCCCATGGCCTGATAAATGATGCCGGAGTAGAAATCCACGTTGGGATAGAGTTTCCGCTTGATGAAATACTCGTCTTCCAGCGCAATCCTCTCCAGTTCCAGTGCGATGTCCAGCATGGGATTGCGTCCCGTCACTTCGAACACTTTCTCCGCCGCCCACTTCAGGATGCGGGCCCGAGGATCGTAATTTTTGTAGACGCGATGTCCGAATCCCATGAGCTTGCAGTGGCCTTCTTTCACCTTTTTTACGAAATCCCACACCTTGTCCTTGGTGCCAATTTCGTCGAGCATCCTCAAAACTTCTTCGTTAGCTCCGCCATGCAACGGTCCCGCCAGCCCCGACGCCGCGGCCGACGCCGACAGATACGGATCGGCTTGCGAACTGCCCACCGAACGCATGGCGTTGGTGCCGCAGTTCAGTTCGTGGTCGGCGTGCAGGATGAACAGAATGTCGAGCGCGCGCGCGATGGCCGGGTGCGCCAGGTACTTGGGCTCGACCTTCTTCCACAGCATATTCATGAAGTTTTCGGGATAGCTGAGATCGTTGTCCGGGTAGACATAGGGCAAGCCCTCGGAGTGCCGGTACGACATGGCCGCGATGGTGGGAACCTTGCCGATCAGCCGCTTGATCTGCAGCAGCCGGTTGGCTGGATCGAGCACCTGCCGGGCCTCGGGATAGATTCCCGAAAGCGCAGCCACCGTGCTCACAAACATGGCCATGGGATGAGCATCGTAATGAAACCCTTCCATGAATTTCTTTGTGGTCTCATGCAGCATCGTGTGGTGCGTGATGTCGTAAACCCACTTTTTCAGCTCGCTCTCGGTCGGCAGTTCTCCGAACAGCAACAGGTACGCCACCTCCAGAAACGTGCAATGCTCGGCGAGCACTTCGATGGGATATCCGCGGTAGCGCAGAATCCCCTTGTCGCCGTCGATGTAGGTGATGCTGCTCTTGCACGATGCGGTGTTCATGAACGCCGGATCGTAGGTCATCAGCCCGAAATCCTCCGGGCCGGATTTGATTTGCCGCAGGTCCATCGCCCGGATCGTGCCGTTCTCCACCGGGACGGTGTATGTCTTATTGGTGCGATTATCTGTAATGGTGAGGCTGTTTTCTGCCATGAGAGTTGTTCCTTCGTTGCGGGCGCCTTACGACAAGCTTAGCCGAGAGTAGGTCCGCGGGTACAGTCAGGCTGTGACCACCGTCACAGTAGGGCGTGACCCCAGGCCACGTCTTTACCTTCTATCGGCGCAGCCGCCAAATAAACCCGGCTGTAGCCCATCTTTCCAGAATCGCTGCATTTCAGGAACCGGAAGCCGGCTTGGGCGCGTAATAACCTTCTCTTGCCTGCACCGTCAGCTTCGTCGATCCCTTGATCATGACCCTCAGCTTGTGGAACTTGCCATCCAGTTTCTGCGGCGAGAATCCCAGCACATAGACGAATTCCGGCGCATCCGCAGTCCGCTTGAAGCCTTCGTCCATATCATGATTATGGTGAAAGTAAGTACCACCGGTGCCATAGGCAAGCTGGGCCAGCACTCCGCTCTGCAGTTGCGCTTGCTCTTGGTCGACCGACAGCCTTGCTGGATGGTCGACGTCAGCAACCGAAGGCATCGTATCCAAACCCCGCACGTCGAGCGTGTTGATGGCAATGTCCGACGCCAGCGCGCGATCCATCAATTCCATGAGAGCCTGCTGCATCTCGGCGGCTCGCGTCAGAAAACCCGGAGACACCAGAACAATGCTGCGCCGTCCCGGCATCGATGCCGTCCGGCGCACGATTTCCTGCAGCAGCCGCAATGTCCGCTGACTATCCCAACTCCCGGCGTTCAGCACCTCAAACGCTTTGGCCGCGGCCAGCTTCTGTGCCTGCGCCATCTCACGCCCGGTGCCAAATCCGTGAAATGCGCAGTCGATGGCCTCACTCGTAGCCAGGCTGATCGTATCCATGTCCCCCTCGTTCACCATGAGCTCTGCCATGTAATAACTCACCGGGGGACAACTCTGCTGATCCACGCTGGGATGCGGCTTCAGCTTTCGAATCGCGGCCTGCAGCTTTTCGCGATCGTTGGTGAAGTCCACCTGGACTTCTCCTGACGTCGCAAACAATGCAACCCGGTCTTCATCGCGCATGCCCGCAATATGCCGCGATGCCGCCGCTCCGGCATCCACCAAATGCCCGGTCGTAGCATGCACGTCGTCGAACACGTAGGCTACGTCGCGTTCCGACTCGGCCGTAAGCTGTTGGCGGCCATCATTGGCAAACGCCGAGGCTCCCATCTGGCCTTTCGCTTCTGACGCAGGTTGAGTCCCGGCGGCGAGCGACTTCTCCACAGAAAAGCTGGTGATCGTCTGCGGCTTGCCGTTATCGAAAAGCTGGAAATCTTCCTTCCCCAGGTTCCCCAGCACGCGGCCTTTGCCGTCCCGCAGCACGACGCTCACGGGAACCAGCCTGGTGGTGGCCTTATATACGGGTACGCTGTCGCTGGCCTCGATAGGCTGCGCCGCCGGCCGGGCAATGGCCAGTTGCTGCGCAGACTGTCTGCGAAGCTTCCTTAACCGCTCGGCATAGCTCCACAGTTGAGCCATGGTGGACGCCTGCAGTTCCTGGGCCTGCTCTTTTTCCAGATGTGCCGCGTCTTCGCGCACCGCATCTTCGCGCAGGATCGCGTAGATACTCTCCTGTTCCTCGATTTCCCTCGCCAGTTGGGCTGAACTCAACGTCGATCCGGGGGATGTTTCCTTCTCCTCAGTCCCCGCAACCATCACCATCTGCGTCTTCGCCCTGAATTTGTGACAGTCTCGAAATTTCAGCACGTTGCGCGTGGCTTGTTCTCCGCGCATCTTCGCCTCGATCACAGCTTCCGTCGGCAGCACAAAGCTGGCACCATCGGCAAACTCCACTCTTTCATAATCGGTCTCCAGCCCTGTCTGTTGTATCGGGAAGGCCTCGGGAATGTGCTGGGCCACAGCGAGGAAGCGCAACAGATCGCCGGTTTTCTCATCCACCCACAACTCTCCGGCGTAGGCAGGCGCCAGCATTTCATCCTTCGTCCGCAGCCGCCATAGCGGATCGTTCTGCTTGGCGATCCCATACTTGAAAACCCAGACCGGCCGGCCGCCCTCCGCATGTTCTCCCGCAAACTCAAACAAGGGACCGTTATTCAGATGGAAAATCGCCCGCAGATCGCTCCCGAATTCTCCCGTGGACCACAGCCCCGCCGACTGTGTAATCGGGCTGATCGCAGCCTTGCCATTCGATTTGATCTCGCTATACGACTCGGCCCCGTCTTCATACCGCACCAGTGCGGTAATCAGATCGCGGGGCACGCGGTTCTCGCCCCGGTAGCGCGAGGCTTCCTCTTCGCAAATGAAGTTCGGCATCTTCTGCGGCAGGCTCATGGCATACTCGCATACTCCATGCAGGGCCTCGGCATGAGCGATATCCGTAGGCAGCCACTTGCAGTAGTCGCCGGCAACCAGCCGTTCTTCCAAAGGCCGCGAGGATTCGGCCTTGGCGTTGGACGCCGCCACCGGCTGCGATCGATTTGCGTGGTTCCTCAGATCGGCGACTGCCCGCGGTGCAACCAGCGTCATGCCTTGCAAAACTACGTCCAGCAGCGACGACGCATCTTCCGCGCTGACCGAGCTTTCCGCCACTTCTGCGCGATCCAGGACGCGCACCACCTGGTAGGTCACCTTCGCCGACATCACCGACACGTACTCAATGCCGCCCAATTGCAGGTTGGCAGTGTGCGACTTTTCCTCTGTCCTGAGATCGGTCAAGCGGCTGAAGATCACCCAGGCGCACTTCTTCGTCTCCGCCTCGGCAAACGCGCTCGCTCCTCCTTTCTGCTCCAGAGCCACGGCCTGAATCGAAATCGTCTGTCCCTTGCCGGCCTTCTCGTGATTCAGCACTTTGACCAGCCGATCCCGCGCCGCGGTCCCCGAAATCTTGTCGGCCGCGCTCGTGCGCAGCACCGCTACGCCCACCCGCACCACGCGGTTTTCCTGGGAATGCGCAGAAAGGCAAAGCGAAAAAAGGCACGCCAATAAAATCGGAAGAAGGAGAGAGAATCGAGAAACGCGGCGCATACTGCCCCTCGGCCTTGCGTTGGTGCCGTCAATCATAACGCGGTTGACACCACAATCCGCTCTTTCGTCCCAAAAAATAACCGGCGGCCGCAGCCGCCGGTCAAACTGGAAAAAACTCCACGGCTTAGTTCGAAGAATCGTCGCGCCGTTTCAACGTCGGACGATCGTCACCCTGTTGTTGCTGGTCCCCGCCCGTGTTCGAGCTGTCGCTGGTGTTCGACGTGCGCCGCAGGCTGGGCTTGTTCGAGTCTTTTTCGTCGAGCAGCTTGTGCTTGTTCTCAATCGCCGCCAGCCGCGCCTTCACTTCGTCGAATTCCGAAGTCGTCACAATGTACTGCTGCTTCGCCGGAAGAATCTTGCGAATCTCTTCCTGCGATTTCTCGATCCGGTCCGGAGTCTGCGGATGCGTGTCGAACGCCTTCGAGAGCGTCCCAGGCTTCTTCTTTTCCATGGCCTGAATCTTCTCGAAGAACGAAACGAACGCCGACGGATCATACCCGGCGCGATACATATACTCGATGCCGAGATAATCGGCTTCGGCCTCGAATCCACGCGAGAAGTGCAGGAAGGTCAGCGGAATGCCCAGGCCCATGCCTTCATAAATTCCATATCCCACCCAGCCGCCCATGAAGATCGCGGGCAGCGACATGATCTGCAGCAGGTTGGCGCGCGTCATTTCGCGGCCATAGTGACAGGCCGCCACGTGCGCGATCTCGTGCGCCATCACGCCCGCCATCTCGGCTTCTTCATCCGCCGCCAGAATCAGGCCGGAGTTCACATAGAAGAATCCGCCGGGCAGCGCCATCGCGTTCACCACGTCGGAGTCGATCACCTTAATCGTGAACGGAACCTGCGCGTCGGAATTGCGCACCAGGTTCTGCCCCACGCGGTTCACATACTCGGTGATCACGGGATCGTTCACCAGCTTGATCTGCGATTCAATCTGCTGGGCAAACACGCGGCCACGCGCCACCTGGCCTTCCACCGTGTACCAGTTCCCCACGCCGCGTCCGCAACCCACGTTGCGGTTCCCCACAGCGTCGACGTCGGTCTTGCCGCCGTCGTGTTTGATGTCGCCGTCATCTTGCGTGGGCAGCGCCGCCGGTTTCTGCTTGGGGGCATTCTGCACATCGCTCGCCTTGGGCTGGCCGGCGTCGGGATCGGAGGCCGGCGGCTGCGACCTCGGCTGTTGCGAGGTTGGCTGTGACGACGGTTGCGACTGCGGCGATTGTGCCGGAGGATTCTGGTTCGGAGTTTGGTTCGGATCCTGCGATTGCGCGACCATCCAGGTACTTGCGCTGAACGCCGCCACGCCCACTGCGATTGCCAGCCCTCTGCACTTCATAGGAGTACTCCTTACCCAGATTATACGCCCCGGTTGCAACCCCTGCGGTCAAGGACACCAAGGCCCCATTCCTAGGCCTATCGGCTTAGACGCAGATTCCCTGCAGGAAGGTTATCCGCTGATGACCGGAAGTTAACCTGGCGGCGGCCTCTGCTCTTGTCACCAAAGACCGCCGCGTGCACAATGGGGGCGGCCCTAAGCCACGAGACCGGGAATGAAGCTCTGTCCGCTGTGCGATACCGCCTATCCGAATCACCATACCAACTGCCCCACCGACGGTGCCATGCTGATCGAGTCCCGCGAACTTGAGCCGGGGACGGTCGTGCGCAGCAAATACCGCATCGGGCGCGTTCTGGGCCGGGGCGGTATGGGCACCGTCTATCTGGCGCAGCACCTGCTCCTGGACCAGCCACGCGCACTCAAATTCATGTCCGCCGAATTGAGCCAGGACCCGAAATTCCTGAAGCGCTTCCGCCTGGAGGCCATGGCCGCCACCAAACTTCGCCATCCCAACGTCATCGAGGTCGTAGATTTGGATCAGGCCGAAGATGGCTCCCCCTTCATCGCCATGGAATATGCGGAGGGGGCCGGCTTGCGACAGGCCATGGCCGATGCCCCGTTCCCGGTCGAACGCGCGCTATCAATTGCGCGCGGCGTGGCGTTAGGACTCGCCCTGGCACATGACGAAGGAGTCATCCACCGCGACATCAAGCCGGAAAACATCTTGTTGGCCAAAAAACCCGGGAAACCGGAAGTCCCGAAAATCCTGGATTTCGGCATCGCCGCTATGAAAGAAAGCGCCACCGCGGTAAGCCACACCCGCGGGCTGATGCTCACCCCCGAATACGCCTCTCCCGAGCAATGGAAAGGCACGCCCGCAGGCCAACTCGACGGACGCGTCGATCTGTATGCGCTGGGCGGCGTGCTCTACGAGATGCTGACCGGCCGCACCAGCTTCCACGCGCACAATACTGAAGGCTGGCTCTACCAGCACTTGCAGGTGGCGCCGGAGGCGCCAAGCAAAGTCCGCCCTGACTTGGCGGGCTGGAACGGCCTCGATGAACTCGTGCTCCGCCTGCTCGAAAAAGACTGCGATCGGCGCACGGCCAGCGCCGAGCAGTTCGTTCGTGAACTGGATGCGGTGCGGTCGGGCAAGACGCAGGTTCTCGTTGAACACCCGCAAACAATTGCCAAGACCTCGCTTGAGAAGTCGCCGGACGCGGTGCTTGCGGTTCCCATTTCTACCGTCGATCAAGCACGACCAGCACTGGTTCCGGCCCCTCCGGAAGATCGCTCTGCCGTCGTCCAGGAGCCGAAGGCGATTGCAGGCAAGCGAGCCGGGAAGTGGCAGCTAATCGGCGCCGCCTGCGCTTTGCTGATCGCGATCGCAACATACATATTGTGGTTGCGCTTTCAACCGAGCCACGCAGCGCAAAACAGCCAGCCCCAGGAGTTCAACGCAACTTCGAACATTCCGTCTACGCTAGGGTCCCGGTCCAAGGCTCCCCAATCGAGCCCGGTTCAGCAGCCTGTAAGAACCACGAGCCAACAAACCACTCCAGGCACTGAGGAGCCGAAGCAGAAAGCAACCGAAACCGCGAACTCGGTGCAAATCCCACGTCGGCCGGCGGAAAATCCCCCTACCAACCCGCAACAACAGACCACAACTCCAACGACCTCGCAACCCTCTTCAAGGCAACCACCGACGCCTATTGAGACCGGCTCCACCTGGACCGATCCCGCCACGGGTCTGATGTGGACACAGAAAGATACCGGCAAAGATATGACTTGGGATCAGGCCGTGGAGTACTGCCGCGAGCTTCGGTTGGATCGCGGCGCCTGGCGCCTGCCGACCCTCGACGAACTGAAGGCCATTCACGACGTGAACGGGTCCTCGCCCTGGAAAGTGAAGGGCGACCTGCAGATTACCGGGATCGAGTGGAGCAGTACCCGCAACAGCAGTTGGGGAGCTTACTCCTTCGCCTTCTGGACGAAAGAGCCAAATAGCGGCCAGAGTGTAGACCGATTGACATACACCAACCGCGCTCTATGCGTCCATCGTTAAAAGAAACGGATCGCCCGCGAGAGGTTGGGCTTTTGACTGCGTAGCCCGGCTTTTTCCCAGAGAAGCCCAGACGGAACAGGGATCTCCGATCCACAGGCCCCTTTTACAATACGTTTTCAGGGTGGGCTTCCATTTCTTTCAGCACAGCGCTGCAGCGTTCGCAAACCGCTGGGTAAGTTTTGTCCTCGCCCACGTGCGTAGAGTAATTCCAACAGCGGTCGCACTTGAGGCCGTCGGCTTTCTTGACGTCCACATGGACGCCGCTCGCTCCATTGCCGGCGCCTTGCTTGAGCGTAACCTCAGAGACGATAAACAAGTAACGCAGCTGATCGGCATATCGCTGCAGCAGGGAATACGCGGGATCGGCGGCGCTGATAGCAACCTGAGCCTCCAGACCGGTTCCGATCAGCTTGGTGTTGCGGGCCTCTTCAAGCGCCTTCAGGACTTCGTCGCGGACGGAACGCAGGGAAGCCCAGTCTTCGTCCGCTTTTGAGTTGGCTTCCGCGACGATGTCATTCGAAGAAGGGAACAGGGACAAATGTACGCTCTCCTCGCGGCCGCCAATGTGGGGCAAGTACTGCCAAACTTCTTCGCTGGTAAAACTAGTGATGGGCGCAAGCAGTCGAACCAGCGCTTCGCCGATGCGCCAGATGGCGGTTTGCGCGCTGCGGCGACCCCGCGATTTTGGTGCGGAGATGTACAGCCGATCCTTCAGCACATCAAAATAAAATGCGCTCAGGTCCACGATGCTGAAATCGTTGACGCGGTGGTAGATCTTATGAAAAGCAAATTCCTGGTACGAATTCTGCAGCGCAACCGCCAGAACGGCAGTGCGACGCAGCATATATTGATCGAGCGCTTCCATTTGCTCGAACGGCACAGCGTCCTGCGAAGGCACAAATCCGTCCAGATTTCCCAGTATGTACCGGAACGTATTGCGAATCTTTTTGTAATTCTCGCCCACGCGCTGCATCAGCGCTTCCGAACCCACGACATCTTCGCGGAAATCAACCGACGCAACCCACAGCCGAACGATCTCCCCACCCAGCCGGTTCGAAATATCCACCGGATCCACATCGTTCCCGCGCGACTTCGACATAGCCTGGCCTTTTTCGTCGAGCGTCCAGCCGGGCGTGACCACATTCTTATACGGAGGCGTACCATGTGTGCCCATGGCGCAGAGCAGGGAAGACTGAAACCATCCGCGATACTGATCTCCGCCCTCCAAATAGAGATCGGAAGGCCACGGATAGTCCCGCCCATCGTCCACCAAAGCCAGATAGCTCGCGCCCGATTCCAGCCACACATCGAAAATGTCGGTTTCTTTTTCAAACTTCCCGCCGCCGCAATGCGGACACTTCGTTCCCGCCGGCAGAAGCGCGGAAGGAGCATCGGTGAACCACGCGTCGGCGCCCGATTGCCGGAACAGTTCGACAACCTTCTTGTTGATACTCGCGTCTTTGAGCGGCTTGCCGCACCCCTCGCACAAGAACACGGCGATGGGCACGCCCCACACCCGCTGCCGCGAGATGCACCAGTCGGGCCGCGTCTCGATCATGTTCCTCAAACGTTCATATCCCCACGCCGGATCCCACTTCACGTTCTTGATTTCCTGCAATGTGCGTGATCGTAGAGTGTCGCTGTCACCCGCCCCGCCGGGCATGGGCGTTTCCATCGAGATGAACCACTGCTCCGTCGCCCGAAAAATCACCGGATTGTGACAGCGCCAGCAATGCGGATACGAATGCTCCGTCGTTTCTGCATGCAGCAATGCTCCGCGCTTCCGCAGTAGCTCGATGATCAGCGGATTCGCCTTGAACACGTGCTGCCCGTCGTACTCCGGCAGCCCGTTGCGCAGAATGCCTTTTTCGTCGACGTTGCTGGTCGCATCCAAACCATACTTCACGCCGGTCGCAAAATCTTCAGCACCGTGCGAAGGCGCAGTGTGCACCACGCCCGTGCCCGTATCCATGGTGACGTAGTCGGCGAGCACGCCCAGAATCTTGCGCTCCAGAAACGGATGCTGAAAATTCAGCCGCTCCAGCTTCCGTCCGGGAAAGTGCGCCAGTTCCCGCGGATCGGCCAGGCTACACTTCGCCGCCACCTCACCCGCCAGCTTCGACGCAACAATGAAAACTTCACCACCCGATTCCAGCGCCACATAATCTTCGTCGGGATGAAACGCCACCGCCATCGACGCCGGCAGCGTCCACGGAGTCGTCGTCCAAATAATGGTCGAAACGTTTTTCCCGGCCAGCGCCGCATCAATCGCCGCCGGATCATCCAGAAGCCGATACTTCACCCACACCGTCGGGCTGGTGTGGTTCTCATACTCCACTTCCGCTTCGGCCAGCGCGGTTTCATCGTGCATGCACCAGT